>WNGH01005846.1_pt1 | contig 11694 bp, 10 predicted proteins | sample 5400631 | NCBI WGS metagenome assembly WNGH01 (sample SAMN13153373, study PRJNA577476) | soil metagenome | isolation source: 115 cm soil or saprolite under Garry oak tree replicate 1 | place: USA:California | collected 2016-06-15 | reverse complement strand
CTTCTCGCATCGCGCCGAGCTCCGAGTAACGACGGACGAGCCAGTGTTCCCCGGAAAGGCCGCCCCGAACGACGCTCGAATCCCGGGGATCGCGAAGCTCAAACTGGCAGCGCTGGTCGGCACCGGCATCCTCTGGTTGCTGTGGCTCCGGCAGGCGTATCGCAATCTCGCGCTCGTCGGCTCGAAGCGGTCGCGATTCACTTCACGTCAGGCCGTCGGCTACTGGTTCATTCCTTTTGTCAACCTGGTGTGGGCCTACCAGGTCATGAAAGACCTGTGGCTGCGCAGCGAATCGATGAACGACCGTGATGCCTACGACGATCTGCCCGCCCCCGCACTCCTATCGGGTTGGTGGGGCATGTCCTTGGCCTGGGGAGTGCTGGAGCCGGTCGTCGCGGCCACTGCGCGGAACGCCCGCACGGCGCTCGAGCTGACCAACGTCACCGACGTGGCGCTCGTGGGCAGCGTGGTCGGGATCGTGGCGACGGTGCTCGCCATCAGGGTCGTCCGGGGAATCGATCAAAGGCAACAGTGCTTCTCGGCCAATCCCCCGGATCTTCCGGCACCGTCGGCGGCGGCGCGACACCACGGCACGACACCGCACCGCAGCGTCCCCCAGCCGGACAGACCTATTGTCCGAGCGGCACCAGATAAGCAGGAGCGGCGCGTTTAGAGCGCCGCGTTCTTCAAGAGCTGCAGGTACACCCGAACCGCGACCGCGTACGCCTGCACGCCGACCCGCTCGTCGGTACCATGCACCCGGCGCAGGTCGTCTTTGCCGATCGCCGCTCCCACGAACCGGAGCACGTTGGGCGTGAGCTGGGCGTAGTGCCGCGAGTCCGTCGCACCCACCACGAGCCAGGGCGTCACCACCGCATCGGGCACCACCTGCCGAATGGTCCTGGCCAACAGCTGGAACGGCTCGGCCTCCACACTGGCGACGCCCGATGGATTGCTCATGGTCTCCTCGAGCGGCTGCACGCTGATCCGTGAGTCGCCCACCGCCTGGCGCACGTGCTCGACCACGCTCGCAACGCTGTCGCCGGGGAGAATGCGGAAGTTTACGAGCGCACGGGCCGACGACGGCAGTACGTTCTCCTTGATCCCCGCCTGCAGCACCGTGGGCGCGGTGGTGGTGCGGAGCATCGCGTTGCCCTGCGGCGTCGCGCCGAACCTGCGCGCCAGGATCCCCTCCAAGAGCCAGCGATTCGCCATGACGAGCCGCGGGCCGAACGGCATCTCGGGACCGAGGAAATCGAACATGGCGGCCGTCGGCCCGCGGACGGCCCGCGGCATTTGATGGTGCTCGAGCCGCGTGATGCCCGCCGCCAGGATGCCGACCGCGGTCTCGTCCGGCGGCATCGAGGAATGCCCTCCCTCGGCCTGGGCCGTGAGCGCGACCGTCACGTATCCCTTCTCCGCGATACCGACCAGCGCAACCGGCGCTGAAATGCCGGTGACCAATCCGGTGGCGAGCGCGCCGCCTTCGTCCAGCACCAGCTCGGGATGCACGTTGCGCGACGCCAGCAGATCCGCGATGTGGGCAGCCCCGCGCCGTCCGCCGACCTCCTCATCGTAGCCGAACGCGAGATAGACGGTGCGCCGGGGCTTGGTCCCCACCGCGACGAGGTGCTCCACCGCCTCGAGAATCCCTACGAGGCTCCCCTTGTCGTCCAGTGCGCCCCGGCCCCATACGTAGCCTCCGGCGATCCGCCCCTCGAACGGCGGCTCGGTCCAGCGGCTCTCCGTTCCAAGCTCGACGGGTACCACGTCCTGATGTGCGAGCAGGACGATCGGCGGAAGATTCGCATCGGACCCCGTCCACTCGTACAGCAGACCGTACCCGTTCACCTTCTCGAGTTTGAGCGCGGCGTGGAGCCTGGGGAACGTCGCCCGCAGGTACCGGTGGAACCCGTCGAACTCACGGGCATCGAACTGGGTCGAGTCCTGATAGGAGACGGTCTTGAAGCGCAGGGCGCCGGCCAAGCGCTGAGCGAGCGCCGCGGTGTCGAGCGGCTCCACCGCAACCGCAGCCGTCTGAAGCTGGCGCGAGCGGAAGGTGAAGGTGCGCTCGAGCGCGACGGCGGCGAGCACCAGGACCCCGAGGAGGATGGCGCCGACGATCTTTTTCATGGTGCGCGAAGGTGGTATGACGGCGCCAGCCCGGCAAGGGGCCCAGTCGGACGACCCATCCGTTACACTCCCGTGCATGATCCTGAGCTTCGACTACGGCGACGTTCGCTACTTCCGGATGGCCCGCACGGTGTTGGGAAAGGCGATGTACTGGACCGGAGTGTATCTCGTCGACGGGCTGCTCGTGGACTCGGGCCCTCCCAACCTCGCAGGCGACGTTCGACGGCTGGTCTCGGCGCTCGCCGTCCGGCAATGCGTGACCACCCACCACCACGAGGACCACTCCGGGAACCACGGCCTCCTCGCCGGAGAGCTGCGCATCACTCCGCTGGCGCACGCGAGCGCTGTGTCCCGGCTCGCCCTGGCGGACACCCACCCCCGGCTGTACCGTCGCGTCGCTTGGGGCGCCCGGCCGCCCGCGCCCACGGCGCCGCTCGGTGAACGGGTCGAGACGCCGCGATTCCGGTTCCAGGTGATCCACACACCCGGCCACGCAACCGACCATGTCGCACTGTTCGAGCCCGAGCGCGGCTGGTTGTTCTCGGGCGATCTGTACCTGGCCCCCAGACTCCGTTATCTCCGCGCCGACGAGGACGTATACGCGATGATGGATTCGCTGCGGCGGGTCCTGGCGCTCGAGCCGCAGGTGCTGTTTTGCCAGCACCGCGGGCGCGTGGAGCAGGGCACGGTGCGGCTGCGCGACAAGCTCGATTTCCTGGTCGAGCTGGGTGAGCGGATCCACGACCTGCATGCCCGTGGTTGGAGCGACGCCGCGATCGCCCGCGGCCTGCCGGGAAGCGATGTGGCGTGGCGCGTGTGGACGGGCGGGGACTTTTCCAAACGAAATTTCGTGCGGGCGTTCCGGCGCGACGCTAGCGCCCGTTGAGATACTCCCGCGCCGCCGAGAGCACCTCGGCCTGCGCCTCGGCGAGCGAGCCATCGAGCGACGCCCCGGCCGCCTTGCGGTGTCCCCCGCCGCCGAACCGATGCGCCAGCTCGGCGACGTCCACGTCGCCGAGCGAGCGGAAACTGACCTTGACCTTGCCATTCGCGAGCTGGCGGAACAGCAGGGCGAGCCGCACCCCCGCGATGGACCGCGGATACTCGACGATCCCGTCCAGGTCGTCGGCGGTGGCGCGGTGCCGCTGCAGCGCGTCCGGCGGCACGGTCACCCACGCCAGGCCGTGCTCCGGCTCGACCACCAGGGTGCCTAACACCTCGGCCGTGAGCCGGACGCGACCCTCGGGCGCGCTGGCGTACACCGACTCATAAATCGACTCCGGGTCCACACCGCGCTCGAGCAGCGCGCCCGCGACTCGCAGCACACGCGGCGTCGTATTCGCGAACCGGAACCCGCCCGTGTCGGTGAGGATGCCCACGTACAGCGCACGAGCCGCTTCGGGGGAGAGGGGCCACTGGAGCGCACTCGCGAAGTCGAACACCAGCTCGGCCGTGGCGGCCGCCTCGGGCGCCACCAGCCGGGGGCCCCGGGGCAGCGTGCCCCCGCTGACGTGGTGGTCGATGCACGCCACGGCGTGCGACTGGGTGATCGCCCGCGCCAGATCGCCCAGGCGGCTCACGTCGGAGATGTCGAGCACCACCACGACTTCGGCGGATTCGATTTCGCGCATGGCGCGGTCGGAGTGATCCGCGCCGTTGGGTACGAGGAAATGGAACCGCTCCGGGATGGGCGTGGGGTTGGCGATCGCGGCGCGGAGCCCGCGCGCGGTGAGCAGGTGCCACAGCGCCACCTCGCTGCCCACACCGTCGCCGTCGGCGTTCACGTGCGTGGTGAGCGCCACGCGCCGTCCGGGCGCGAGCACGGCCGCTACGGTCTCCGCGGCGCGTGCCCGCTCCGGGGGGATCGACACTCCGTTCGCAGTCATGGCATCAAGATAAAACAAACGACGTCACGCGGAGGCGTCGCACGAAGACGTCGAGAGACGACGTCAACGCCCCGCGACGGTCACCTCGCCCCGATGAACGACACGGTGTGCGGGTTCGCCCCGGTCACAGCCAGGCGCCCGCTTACGGAGAGCGTATTCTGTTGGAGCATGAACCTGCCCGGCACTTCCACCGAAACGGGAAAGCCGGAGACCTTCACCACGCCGGTCACGTGGATCGAGTCCAGACCGGGATGGGTGTACGTGCCGAGGATGCTCTCGGGCGCCTGACCCTGAGGCACGAGGACGGCGACGAACGAATCCACACTCGTTGCATGGATCAAGGTGACGTGGCCCGACTCGGCCGGCGGGGTGAAAGCGGGGAGCGTGTCCAGACAGTACGACACCAGGTGGTACAAACCGTACAGCGAGTCGCCTTGCGACAAACCGCCGCTGTACGAGGGACACGGAGGCTGGTGCGGGGTCGTGCTGTTGCTGCAAGCCGCGGCCATCGCCGCTCCCACCGCCCCGAGGAGCCAGGTCATGCGCACCGCCGCGCGCCGCGTCATGCGCGCAAGCTACCGGGCGCCAGGGAGAGCGTCTAGCCCCTGAGCGTGCTGTGCTTCCGGCTGTAGCCGAAGTAGATCCCAAACCCGATCACGAGCCACACGAGCAGCCGGATCCATGTGTCGAAGGGGAGCGTCAGCATGAGACCGACACACGAGAGGATGCCGAGCAGCGGGACGAGTGGCACGAGGGGCGCGCGAAACGGTCGCTCGAGATCCGGTCGCGTATGCCGCAAGATCCACACGCCGGCGCACACCAGCACGAACGCGAGCAGCGTACCGATGTTGACCCAGGTCCCGAGCAGCTGTAGCGGCAAGATCCCGGTCGCGAGGCAGACCGCGATGCCGGTGTAAATCGTGGAGAGGTACGGCGTGCGGAACCGCGGATGAACTTGGCCGCCCCATCGGCCGATCAGGCCGTCGCGGGACATCGAGTAGAACACGCGGGACTGTCCCAGCAGCATGACGAGGATCACGGAGCCGATGCCCAGGACCGCGCCGACGTCGATCGCGACGCGAATCCACCACGGCGCGCCGATCCGCTCCATCGCGTACGCCATCGGCGCCGGGATGTTGAGCTCGCCGTACGGAACGACGCCCACCAGCACGGCCGATACGACGACGTACAGCAGTGTGCAGATAGCGAGCGAGCCGAGGATGCCGATGGGCATGTCGCGTTGGGGGTTCTTCGATTCCTGCGCCGCGGTCGAGACCGTGTCGAACCCGATGTAGGAGAAGAACACCAGGCCCGCGCCCCGCAGCACGCCGGACCAGCCGTAGGTGCCCCACTCCCCCGTGTTGGGGGGGATGAAGGGCGTCCAGTTGGCCCGACTGACGTGCGGCAGGCCGACGAGCACGACCAACAGGACGATCGCGACTTTGAGGATCACGATGAGGCTGTTGACCCGGGCCGACTCCCTGATCCCGATCACCAGCACGGCGGACATCAGCGCGACGATGAACACGGCCGGGAGGTTGATGATCGCGCCGGTCAGGTTCAGCCCCGCGTGGGCGCATCCCCCGGCGTGGGCGGCCACCTGGGCGGCGGTGCACAACTGTGTGGGCGGGGCCGTGAGGCTCGGGGGAATCCGCACGCCGAACAGGCCCAGGAGGGACACGAAGTGGCCCGACCAGCCGACGCCCACCGTGGCGGCGCCGGCGGCGTATTCGAGCACCAGGTCCCACCCGATGATCCAGGCCGCTAACTCGCCCATGGTGGCGTAGGAGTAAGTGTAGGCGCTACCCGCGACGGGCACGGCGCTCGCCATCTCGGCGTAACAGAGCACTGCGAAAGCGCAGCTGACGCCGACGAGGATCATCGAGAGGGGCACCGCGGGACCGGCGTACAACGCGGCCACCTGCCCCGTGATCACGAAGATTCCCGCACCGATGACGGCACCGATGCCGAGCGTGACGAGATTGAGGGGCCCGAGCGCCCGCGTCAGGGCGTGCTCGCCCGTCGCCTCCGCTTCGGCGCGGAGCGCCGCGATGGGCTTGGTGGCGAACAGGGTCATCCCGTAATCTGAGGGTCAGCGCGTGCGCTCCCAACGGGACCGGGACGACCGGGACTGCGGGCGGGACGAGCGGCGCTAGGGCGTGGCCGGGGCGAGCAGGTTACGACGGTAGCGGCGGCTCAGCGTCACGCGCGCGCCGCTCTCGAGTATGACGATCGCGTCCCCGTGGAACCAGGGTTGCAGCTCGCGCACGCGATCCAGATTCACGAGCGCCGAGCGGTTGACGCGACGAAAGCGCTCTGGATCGACCCGTTGCTCCAGCGCGCTGAGCGTGGCGCGCAGCACGTGGGTCCGGTCGCCCACGTGGAGGCGGACATAGTTCTTCGCCGCCTCCATCCAATCGACGTCGCTCGTCCGCACGAAGAAACTGCGGCCGTCGTCCTCCACCAGCAGCCGGTCGGTCACGGGGCGCGCGGCGAGCCGCCGTTCCAGCCCGGCCAGTGCGACGCGACGCTCCTCCAAGTCGCGGTGGTAGTCGCGCGCGTGCACGACGGCCAGGATCGTCCAGTAGATGAGGACGTTCCAATGGTAGAACAGCGTGAAGTTGTCCACCAGCTTCTGCGCGAACACGAACGGCTCGCCCGCCGCCGCGTGGAGCAGGTCCTGGACGCCCACCGCGGCCACGAGCTGCAGCAGGGCGAGATCGAGGCTCGCGCCCAGGTGGATGAAGAAGTGGCGGCCGAAGTTGGCGCGGTCCACACGGAAGCGGCGCCCCAGCCCCGCGACGACGATCGAGAGCAGGCCCCACAGGTAGCACGCGGGCAGCGTGGTCCCCAGCGCTTGCCACCACGCGTTGGGGTGCAGCGCCAGCCGTTGCTCGGAGAAAAAGAGCTGCACACCCGACACGAGGCCGAGCAGCGTCCAGAAGCCGAACCATTTCAGCCTTCGCATGGGGCTACTTCCTGGACGCGAGCTTCGAATTCCACACGCCGTAGACGGAGTAGATCGCCATACCGAAAACAAACCAGATAATGAGCCGCTCCCACGTGCGCCACGGGAGCGACGCCATCAGGTAGAGAGCCGACAACGCGCCCGCCGGAGCCACGAACCAGACCCACGGGGTCTTGAAGGCCCGTGGCAGGTTCGGCTCGCGGATGCGCAACACCAGCACGCCGATCGACACGATCACGAACGCCAGTAGCGTGCCGATCGAGACGAGGCTCCCCGCCTCCCGCACGGTAAGGAGCGCCGACACGAACGCCACCCCGATGCCGGTGATGATCGAGGTGATGTAGGGAGTCTGAAACTTCGGATGGATCTTGTTGACGAACTGAGGAAGGAGACCGTCGCGCGACATGCTCCAGAACACCCGCGATTGCCCCAGCAGCATCACCAGGATCACGGACGAAAGGCCGGCGATCGCCCCGAGCTTGATGAGCGACGACATCCACCCCATTCCCGCCCGGTCGGCGGCCACGGCGATCGGATCGGGGACGTTCAGCTCCTTGTAGGGCACCACGCCGGTCGCTATGCCGGACACGAGGATGTAGAGCACGGTGCAGATCAGGAGCGACCCGATGATCCCGACGGGCATGTCCTTTTGCGGATTCTTCGCCTCCTGCGCGGCGGTGCTCACCGCGTCGAACCCGATGTAGGCGAAGAACACGATCGCCGCCCCGGTCATGACGCCGCTCCACCCGTAGAGACCGGGGCCTTCGGGCGGTGGAATGAACGGATGCCAGTTGGCCGGATTGATCGCGTGCGCCGCGCCGCCGATGAACAGCAGCACCACGGCCACTTTGACGAAGACGATGACGTTGTTGACGTTCGCCGATTCCTTGATGCCGATGACCAGCAGCGTAGTGATGATCGCGATGATGATGACGGCCGGCAGGTTGAAGACCGCGGTGATGGTGGACCCGTCGGCCAGCGTGACCGCGGTGCCGCGCGCCGCCGACAGCGCCGGCGGGACCGTGATCCCGATGTCCTTGAGGAACGAGACGACGTATCCCGACCATCCGATGGCGACCGTCACGGCGCCCAGCGCGTACTCGAGCACGAGATCCCAGCCGATGATCCAGGCGACGATCTCGCCCAGGGTCGCGTAGCCATAGGTGTACGCGCTGCCAGCCATCGGGACGAGGGACGCGAACTCCGAATAGCACAGCGCCGCGAAGACGGACGCGACGCCCGCGATCACGAACGACAGCACGACGGCGGGCCCCGAGTTCACCGCGGCCACCGTCCCCGTGAGCACGAAAATCCCGGTGCCGATGATCGCGCCGATCCCGAGCATGGTCAGGTTGAGCGCGCCCAGGGCGCGCTTCAAACTGTGATCCGTGAGTGCCTCGGTCTGAAGCTCGGTGACGCTCTTCCGGCGGAGAAGATTCATGCGTCCCTCGTGATGAGTTCGAGCGGTTGTCGGAACGACGGCGAGATGGCGGCTAGAGTAGGCCCGCCCGGCGGGCCTGTCAAGCCGTTAGAGGCTGTAATTCGGAGCTTCGCGCGTGATCACGACGTCGTGGGGATGCGATTCGCGCAGGCCGGCGGTCGTGATCTGGATGAACTCGGTCTCGGTCCGGAGCGCCTTGATATCGCAGACGCCGCAATAGCCCATGCCGCTGCGCAGACCGCCCACCATCTGGAAGATCACGTCGGAGGCCGGCCCTCTGTAGGGCACGCGTCCCTCGATGCCCTCGGGCACGAGCTTGGACGGCGAGACCTCACCCTCCTGGAAGTAACGGTCGGCGGAGCCTTCCTCCATGGCGCCGAGGCTGCCCATGCCGCGGATCACCTTGAAGCGCCGGCCCTCGAGCAGGAACGACTCGCCCGGGCTCTCCTCCGTGCCGGCGAGCATCGAGCCCATCATCACGCTCTCGGCACCCGCGGCGAGCGCTTTCACGACGTCCCCCGAGTATTTGACGCCGCCGTCCGCGATCACCGGCACGTCGCCCGCCCCCCGCACGCCGTCGATGATCGCCGTGATCTGCGGGACGCCAACGCCCGTGACGACGCGCGTCGTGCAGATCGAGCCCGGGCCCACGCCGACCTTCACCGCGTCCACACCGCGCTCGACCAGCGCACGCGCGCCAGCCTCGGTCGCCACGTTCCCACCCACGAGCTGCGCGTCGGGGTGCGCCTCGCGCACGCAGGCGACGGTCTTGAGCACGCCCTCGGAGTGGCCGTGCGCCGAGTCCACGACGATCACGTCGCACCCCGCATCGATGAGGGCGCGCGCGCGCGCCAGGGCGTCGGGGTTGCCGCCCACGGCGGCGGCGACGCGCAGCCGCCCGTGCTGGTCCTTGTTGGCATGGGGGTGCCGCCGGCGTTTGAAGATGTCCTTGATGGTGATGAGCCCCTTGAGGACACCCTGCTCGTCCACTACCGGGAGTTTCTCGATGCGGTGCTTCGCGAGCGTCCGCTCCGCTTCGTCCAGCGTGGTGCCCACCGGCGCGGTCACCAGCCGGTCCTTGGTCATCGCGTCGCGGATGGGGCGGTCCAGCTCGCGCTCGAACTGGAGGTCGCGGTTGGTGATGATGCCCACCAGGCGCCCGGCGTCGTCCACGATCGGGACGCCCGAGATGCGGAACCGCTCCATCAGGCGCACCGCCTCGCGCAGCGGACGGTCCGGCCCGAGCGTGATGGGGTGCAGAATCATCCCCGACTCGCTGCGCTTCACGCGGTCCACTTCGGCCGCCTGGCGGTCGACCGGCATGTTCTTGTGGATTACGCCGATGCCGCCCTCGCGCGCGATCGCGATCGCCATCTCCGATTCGGTGACCGTGTCCATCGCGGCGGACACGAGGGGGATGTTGAGAGAGATGCCGCGGGTGAAGCGCGAGCGCACGTCCACGTTCCGCGGGTGCACGCTCGACAGCCGCGGAACGAGCAAAACGTCGTCAAAAGTGAGGGCGGCAGCGGGGCGGAAGGTTCCCATGGCGAAAGTTACTGGGCGGGGGGCGTTTCCTCAACCTTATCCTTTTCCGCGGACTTTTTTGCCGCCTCCTCCACCGCCGCCTTCCCCGCCGCCGCCACCTTCTCGAGCAATTTTCCCGCCTTTCCCACGGCGTCCATCGTCCCTCTGATGATATTGACGGGGACGCGCCCCGCCCGCAGCGTGTCTTCGAGCGTTTCCGCGACGCGCTGGAACGGTGGCGCGCCGGCCGGCCGCTCGGCGTACTTGGACTCCAGGAACTCGACGTAGTCGAGGACCTGATACGCCTTGTCGTCGGGGAGTGCGTCGAGTTTTCGCAACAGACGGTCACGCAGGATCTCGTTCATGGCAGGGTCTCGAGGCTGATCATGTCGAGCACCGGGTTGCCGAGGAACCGGGTGCGGCCGGTGCGTACGCGCGCGGTGACCTGAATGGTGGCGAGGGGTGTGAGGGTCTCGAGCTGCGCGCGCTTCGCGTCGGGAACCACGACGTACACGAACCCGCGCTCCGGGAGCGGCCCGCGCGCCAGGAAGTAGGTGGCGCCGTTGGGGATCTCGGGCCGGAGCTCGTCGGCCTTCTGGGTCGAGATGAACTGCAGCGTCCAGCGGAGCACCTGGCCCGCGTAGCGCTGCGGGTCGGTGCGCAGCTCGGCCGCCGTGATGCCGACGAGCACGCCGGGCGGCGCGATCTCCAGGTCCGCGCTCTTCACCCAGCCTTCGAGCTCCACCCGCGTCCACTCGCCCGACCGCCCCAGCACGCGCAGCGGCGCCGACGGCGCCAGCGTTCCCGCCGGTTGCCCCTCCGGCGACCGGTACAGCACCGTGCGCCGGGCGGATTCGACGCGGGAGGGATCCACGGGCGCGGAGGAGATGGCGGTCGTGTCCGATGACCCGGCCATGGACCCATGCCCCGTGGCCGGCGCGACCGCGGGCTTGGGGAGGGTCGGCCGCGTTTGGGTCGTGTCCGAGTCCGGCGCGGCGCTGCGCGAGCTCACCACCTGCGCGATGGACTCGAGGTCCGTCTTTTCCACCCAACCGGCGCGCGTCACGTGGAGCCAGCGACCCGACGTGCCCTCGGCGACCCGGGTGAGGAGAAAGCCCTGGGGCAGCTTGCCGATGAGCGCGCCCGCGGGGGCGGAGCGGAGGTTCTCCTCCGGCGCGCGCGTTACCGTGAGGTCGTAGCCCGCACGCGGCGTCGGGCCCACGGAGGTCGTGAAAATCCAGCCTTCGAGGATGACGCCCTGCCAGTCGCCCTGCGCCTCGCCGCCGATGAGCACGGCCCCGCGCGCCAGCCGCGCCAGGCGCTTTCCGCCCGGCTCCTGGTAGAACCAGGCGCCGTCGGTCGTGACGCGAAAGCGTGCTTGGGCGGCGAGGGACAGGGGTGCGACGAGCCCCAGCACAACTGGTAGGGCACGGAGGGCCCGGCTAGATTGCATCCCCTCCAATATGGCAAAGAGGCATGGGCCGCGCACCCCGGCCTCCTCCCCAACCTGGCTCTGGCGAAGGGGCCGTGGCCCGTTATCCTAGCGCACCGTGCTTACCTCAGCCCCGCAGCCTCTGCATCACTTTTCCCCTCGGAGGCGAATATGTCAACGGATACCACCTTCGTGCTGGTCCACGGCGCGCGCCTTGTGCGCTGCACGCTTCCCATTCTTGTCGGCCTCCTTGCGCTCGCCGCCCCGCTGGTCGGTCAGGCGAGACGTGGCCACTTCTATCACGTCAACT
>WNGH01005840.1_pt1 | contig 11700 bp, 10 predicted proteins | sample 5400631 | NCBI WGS metagenome assembly WNGH01 (sample SAMN13153373, study PRJNA577476) | soil metagenome | isolation source: 115 cm soil or saprolite under Garry oak tree replicate 1 | place: USA:California | collected 2016-06-15 | reverse complement strand
CCCGTAGGGTCCATACGGTCCGTATGGTAACAAAGATGGTAACAGCCGCTCGTGCTGCTGGTAACATACGTGGTTCAAAAAGGACTATGTCAGGTGACCTCTTTCGCGGCGCCCACCCCCAGGGATGGTCTCCTCGCCTGTCTTACGTCGCATTCTGTCCCTCCCGGAGAAGGTCTCCCCTTGGAAGAAATCAAGATTACTGATTCAAGGGCCATCGAAGTCGTGGCCCGTGAGCCCGATCCGAAGCTGTCCGAGAACGCGTTGCGCGTCCTGCAGAAGCGGTACCTGAAGAAGGACGACAAGGGAAAGGTCGTTGAGACTCCGCGGGAGCTGTTCGCTCGTGTCGCTTGGAATCTCGCGCAGGCGGAACGCAACTACGGTGCGAGTGAGATCCGAGTCGAGGAAACGGCGAGGAGTTTCTTTCGCATCATGTCAAGTCTCGAATTCTTGCCAAACAGTCCGACTCTGATGAATGCCGGACTCGAGTTGCAGTTGCTTTCAGCTTGTTTCGTCCTCCCGGTGGACGATAGCCTGGTCGGCATCTTCGACGCGCTGAAGCAGCAGGCGCTGATCCACCAAGGCGGGGGCGGAACTGGCTTTGCCTTTTCGCGTTTGCGTCCCAAGGGCGACTTCGTGAAATCGACGATGGGAGTCGCGTCCGGACCTGTATCCTTCATGAAGATTTTCGATGCGTCCACTCAAACGGTCAAGCAGGGCGGGTGCATCTCCGTCGACAGCCTTCTGCGGACCTCCGATGGACTCAAACCGCTCGGGCGCCTCCTCAACAGTCCGCCCTTGGGAGAAAACTTCACCCACGATCAGGTGTTCGACGGAACGGGATACTCGCACGCCCTCGTCGCCCAGGATAATGGGCCCGCGGAGATTTACTCGATTGAAACGGAGCTCGGATTCCGGATAGGCGCAACATACAACCACGCCTTGGCCGTCGTGGACGACGCTGGAGAGATTGTCTGGCGAGAGGCACAAGACCTAAGGGATGGCGATTGGCTTGTCATCGTGAAGGGAGGGCATCTCGGTCTCGACCGGTCTCTGTCACCTCTAGGGCCGCAACATCCGAACGCGACGCGGATTCGCGTCCCTTCAGAGATGAACGCGGAGCTCTCCGAGCTCCTGGGGTACATGGCAGATGGTTGCACCAGCTCCGGGGGACGTTTCATCATCACGGTCGGGACCGTAGACATCGAGGTCATGGAGCGGATTCGGATTCTCATGCACAGCATCTTTGGGCTCGCGCCGAACCAAATCACGGAGGGGGAGGGGGGCGGGTATGTCGACATCCAATTCCAGTCACGCGACCTTGTGCGGTGGATGGAGCGCCTGGGATGGGTCAAGGGATCTTCGCCGAACGCGTTCATTCCGACCGAAGTCTTGACCGGATCGGCGGACACCGCGCGCGCGTTCCTCCGGGGATTGTTCGAGGGGGATGGCCATCTCCATTCCACCAGCGGATATCCGAGCTTCTCAACAACGTCCGAACGCCTCGCGATCGAAGCCCAGCAACTTCTCCTCTCCCTGGGCGTTGTCGCTCGACGTGGGATCATCAGAAGTCGCCAGAATGCTCTCGGTCACCTCACCGTTCACACGCTTTCCATTGTAGACGAGCACAGCGTGCGCACCTTCTCTGAGGAAATCGGGTTTGTCTCAGATCGAAAGCAGGAGCGGTTAGAACTGGCTCCGAGACCGAAAGTCAACACTTCCGACATTATTCCGAACCAGGCTAGGGTCTTGCGGGCGACTTACTCTTTTGTTGGTCGCGGTAGCGGACCGGGACGTTCACGTCGAGGGGCCAACCGGCGACTATACCGTGCGCTGATGCACTACATCAGCGAGGAGCATCCCCGCGCCCTGCCGCGAAAGCGTCTGGTCGCTCTTATGGAACGTTTCCCAGAGATTGGTACGAATGAGCATCTTCGACAGATGTCGGACGTATCGAGGGTCTACACTCGCGTGACGGCGATTCGATTAGATCGTGCACCGACCGCGGACATCGAGGTCCCGGGACCTGCGAGTTTCGTCGCGAACGGGATCTTGGTTCACAACAAGAGACGTGGCGCGAACATGGGGATCCTGCGCGTGGACCATCCTGATATCTTGGAATTCATCACGTGCAAAGACCGAACCACCGAGATCACGAACTTCAACATCTCTGTCGCAATCACCGACAAATTCATGGAGGCCGTCCGGGCTGGGACATCGTACGACCTCGTCAATCCGAGGGATCAACGTGCGGTCAGACAGCTCGATGCCCGTGAGGTCCTCGACAAGATTGCGTTTCAGGCTTGGAAGAATGGAGAGCCCGGTCTCTTCTTTATCGACGAGAACAACCGACGGCAACCTACGCCGAACGTCGCGGATATGGAGGCAACGAACCCGTGCGGCGAACAACCGCTTTTGCCGTACGAGTCCTGCAACCTCGGATCGATCGACCTCGGACGCCACATGAAACGAAGCCCCGCAGGCCGCTGGGAAGTCGATTGGAAGAAACTCGAGGGCACGATCCGGACGACGGTCCGCATGCTCGATGACGTCATCGACATGAACGCGTACCCCGTCAAGCAGATTGAAGAGATGACCCATGCCACTCGAAAGATTGGCCTCGGCGTCATGGGCTTCGCGCGGATGCTGTTCATGCTCGAGGTCCCGTACGACTCCAAGGAAGGAGTCGAATGGGGCGGCAAGATCATGAAATTTATTCAGGAAACGGGATATAACGAGAGTGCGAAGCTCGCCGGGGAGCGCGGCGTCTACCCCGCGTGGGAGGGTAGCCGCCACCAGGAAAAGGGCCTGCGACTCCGCAACTCCTACGTCACCACGGTCGCGCCCACGGGCACGCTCTCGATGATTGCGGATACTTCCGGCGGCTGCGAGCCGGAATTCAGCCTCATCTGGTACAAGCGGGTGATGGAGGGCGAGGAGCTCCCCTATTTCCTCGACTATTTCGAAGAGGTCGCGAAGCGCGAAGGTTTCTGGCGAGAGGACCTCGTAAAGAAAATCCTCGTCAACCACGGCTCCCCGCGCGGACTGAACGAGATCCCCGAGAAGTGGCAGCGGGTCTTCGCCACCGCCCACGACGTCGCGCCGGAATGGCACGTTCGCATGCAGGCTGCGTTCCAGGATTGGTGCGACGCCGCGGTCTCGAAGACGATCAACCTTCCGCGCGAGGCCACCGTCGAGGACGTGAAGAAGGCCTATCTCCTCGCGTTCGACCTCCACTGCAAAGGCATCACGGTCTACCGCGACGGCTCGCGCGAGGACCAGGTTCTCAACATCGGCGTCGCGGAGGCCGAGAAGCCGAAGGAGATCCACGTCGAGGTGCCGCCCGAGCCCGCCGTCGTCCGGCCGCGAGCGCGTCCCGACGTGATCACCGGCCGCACGCAGAAGATTCTCACTGGATACGGCGCCCTGTACGTCACGGTCAACGAGGACGAGAAAGGCCTCTTCGAGGTCTTCGCGCAGATCGGCCGCGGCGGCGGATACACGGCCTCCTTCACGGAAGGCATCGCGCGCCTCGTCTCGCTCTGCCTGCGGTCCGGCGTCCCGGTCGACGAGATCATCGACCAGCTCGAGGGCATCCGAAGCCCGCGGATCGCGATCGACCACGGGGAGCGCGTGTATTCGATCCCGGACGCGATTGCGAAGGCGATCAAGCGTCACATCGGGATGCAGAAGACGGGAGTCCAGCCGGCCGTGGAGACGTTCGACGAGCTCGGCGGTGCCGTCGAGACCGACATCGAGATGGAGAAGGAGTCGCGCGACGCCGCGGAGCTGTTGCGGAAAGGCCTGAATCCCGAGTGCCCGGAGTGCGGCAAATCCCTCGTGTTCGAGGAAGGCTGCGTGAAGTGCCACTCCTGCGGCTACTCGGAATGTTGACCTAGCCGACGTCGAAAGGGCCAAGTCCCGCGGCCGCGTCGGGTGGGCCGATGGCCCGGGTCCTCTTCGCCACACCGATGGACGCCGAGCGGCGCGCGGTCGTCGCAAGGATGGCCTCCCGCGATTTCGAGCCGGTCCTCCTCGAAGACCTCCCCGAAACGAAGCGCGACGACGCATGGACGACCGCGGAGGTCGTCGTATGCATGGGGTTCCCGCGGGAGATTCCAGTCGATCTCCGCGAGAAGGCACGGAAGCTCCGTTTGGTCCAAGCGCTCGTGGCCGGAGTCGACCATCTGCCGTTCGATCGGTTTCCTCCAGGGACGATCGTGTGCAGCAACGCGGGCGCGTACAGCGTCCCGGTCGCGGAGCACGCGATGGCCCTCCTCCTTGCGGCCGCGAAAGACCTCGTCCTCCGGACCGACGAAATCCGGCGGGGCATCTTCGATCAGGGCGTGACCAACAAGGCGCTCGCCCGCTCCACCATCGTGATCCTGGGCCTCGGGGGAATCGGCTCGGAGATCGCGCGCCGGTGCAAGGCGTTCGACGCGCATGTCGTCGGAATCGCCCGGTCTCGGACGGCCCGCGAAATCGCGGATGAGATCGGCACGATGGACGACTTGCCGCGTTACCTGCCGGGAGCCGACGCGGTGGTCCTCGCGCTCCCCCTGACGCGCGCGACGGCCGGCATCGTGGACCGAGGTTTCCTCGGGCGGATGAAGGACGATGCGATCTTGGTGAACATCGCGCGCGGAAAACTCATCGTGGAAGACGACCTGTTCGACCATCTGAAGGCCCACCCGAAATTCCGGGCCGCCCTGGACACGTGGTGGACGTACCCCGACACGAAACAGGGTCGGCCGTTCCACCGTCCGTTCCAGGATCTGCCGAACATCATCATGACGCCGCACGTCGCGCCCATGGTCTCCGGGCAACGAGCGCGCGCAATGGAGGCGGCCTTGGCAAACGTATTGCGGTTCCTCCACGGGGAGAAGCCACAAAATGTCGTCGATCCGTCGGACTACGCGAAGCCCGGGGCCGCCCAACGAAGGAGCGGCACGGTGAGTTGAGCAACTGGGAATCGCGAACGGGAACTTCGAGCACAATCTTTAAAAGCGGACGGCTCTACTCGCGACCACCTTCGACATCCGTCGGATGTTCGGGAGGCGTGTGCCATGGCGAAAGTGAAGGAAACGCTAAATCCTTTTGAGATCGCCCGGGAGCAGATCGACCGGGCCGGCAAGAAGTTGAACTTGGACTCCGGGCTCCTCGAGGTCTTGAAGAGCCCGCGCCGCGAACTGACGGTGCACTTCCCCGTGAAGATGGACAACGGAAGAGTGAAGGTCTTCACCGGCTACCGCGTGCAGTACAACGATGCGATCGGGCCGTTCAAGGGCGGCATTCGGTACCACTGGAACGTCTCCCTCGATGAGGTCCGGGCCCTCTCGTGTTGGATGACCTGGAAATGCGCCGTCATGGGCATCCCGTATGGCGGCGCGAAAGGCGGGGTGATCTGCAACCCGAAGGAGATGTCGAAGGACGAGCTCGAGCGCATGACGCGCCGGTACGCGTCCGAAATCTCGATCATCATCGGACCGGAGAAGGACATCCCCGCGCCGGACGTGTACACGGACAGCCAGACGATGGCGTGGATCATGGACACGATCTCGATGAACAAAGGGTTCGCCCAGCCCGGGGTCGTCACGGGCAAGCCGCTCGTCATCGGCGGTTCGCTCGGCCGGGACGAGGCGACGTCGCGGGGCATGATGTACGCCACCCGCGAAGCCGGCAAGAAACTCAAGCTGAATCTCAAAGGCGCGAGCGTCGCGGTCCAGGGATTCGGGAACGTCGGATCCCATTATGCCCGGTTGATGCATGACGAGCAAGGCTCGAAGATCGTGGCGGTCTCCGATTCGAAGGGCGGCATCTACAGCGAGAAAGGCTTCGACCCGAAAGAGGTCCTCGCGTTCAAGGAGAAGACCGGGAGCGTCGTTGGATTCCCGGGAACGCGGGAGATCACGAACGAGGCGCTCATGGAGCTCGACGTCGACATCGTCGCGCCGTGCGCCCTCGAAGGCATCCTGACCTCGGAGAACGCGCCCCGCATCAAGGGGAAGATCGTCGCGGAAGGAGCGAACGGCCCGACGACGCCCGAGGCGGACGACATCATGCACAAGCGGGGCATCCTCGTGATCCCGGACATCCTCGCCAACGGCGGCGGCGTGACCGTCTCGTACTTCGAATGGGTCCAGAACCTGTCCGAATTCTTCTGGACGAAAAAAGACGTCGATGAGAAACTCGAAGGCATCATGGTGAGCGCCTTCAATCGCGTCTGGGACATGCGTGAAGCGAAGAAGGTCGACATGCGACAGGCGGCGTACATGGTGGCGATCGCTCGCGTCGTCGAAGCGTACAAGTGGCGTGGGATTTTCCCGTAGGCAGACGAAGGCAGGCCCGAAGGCCTGCCGCTCTTTCATTTCGTCGTCCCGGCTCCGGATCGCCGAATCGCATCGTCCCATGAGGGTGGGACATCAGAACCGCGGATCGCCCAGCGCGTGAACGCGGTCTCGCCCATATACGGTTGCAGCGTGCCCATCGTCGCTCGGTGCGGATCCCGGCCGACGAACGCCATCAGCGCCCCCTCGTTTTCCCAGATGGAAAGGGTCCAGAAGCGGTGGCTCGAGAACTTGGCGCGAAACGAATATCCGACGAGGCCCCGAGTCTCCGCGAGCTGTCTCCCGACCTTGCTAGATTGCCGCTGCCGTGAGCATCTTGCGAAATCCCCTGAGCGGGAGGTACGAGAGTAGCGCGCGGTACTCGCGTCCACGGTCCGGTGTCGAGAGCGACCGCCACGGTGTGTCGACCATCGGCGACTCGAACCGCACGACACGATTAAATAGCGTCCTCCTCTACGCCGGCGCGCCGTGCCGCTGAACGTCGTCGTATGCCTGAAGCAGATTCCGAATCCGGATCTGCAGTTCCAGATCACGCCGGATCGGAAAGACATCAAGCGCGATGCGCTCAATTACAAGCTGAACGGCGCGGACGAGTACGCGCTCGAGGAGGCCGTCCGGCTCAAGGAGAAGTCCGGAGGTCGCGTCGTCGCACTGACCGCGGGCCCGAAACGTACGGAGCAGATGCTGCGCGAGGCGCTCGCGAAGGGAGCGGACGAGGTCGTCCGAATCGCGTTCGACGAGGCGGCCGCGTATGATGTCGGGAAGGTCCCGCGTTTCCTCGCGGCGGCAATCCGCACGATGCCGCACGACCTCGTGCTGACCGGAGTCCAGTCGGACGATCTCGTGAATTCGGCGACCGGGGGACTCGTGGCGGGCCTCCTCGGACTTCCGCATGCGAGCGTCGTGACGCGCGTTGAGGTGAAGGGGAACGGCCTCGAGGTCGCCTGCGAGCTCGAAGGCGGACTGCAACGGCTCTATTCGATTGCGCTCCCGGCCGTGCTCACGATTCAATTCGGCGCGAACACGCCGCGGTACGCGCCGCTCCCCGCAATCATGAAAGCGGCCCGTCAGCCGATCAAGGAACTCTCCCCCGCGGCGCTCGGCTTCGCATCCTGGGACGCCGTCCCTCTCCCATACGCCTTCGCCGTCCGAGGGCTCTCGCCGCCGACCGCGAAGGGCCATGCGGAGATGATCACCGGGACCGTCGACGAGCAAGCGAAGAGGCTCGCGCAGTTCCTCCGGGACAAAGGGTTCGGGCGGAGGTGAGAGGCTGCCGGGCGACGTCCTGATCTTCGCGGAACATTTGGAGGGCCGCGTCGCACCGTCGACCTTGGAGGCGATCGCGGTCGGTCGGGAACTCGGATCTCACTCGGGTGGCCGCAGCCGGGTTGCGCTCTTCGGACATGATGTGCGAGCCCTCGCCGATGGCCTCGCCGGCACCGGCACCGAGGTCCTCCTCGCGGACGACCCGGCGTTGGCGGAATACACGCCCGATGGGTACGGTCAGGCGGCGCGCGCCGTCGTTGAGAGCGCGAACCCCCGCCTCGTCCTCGTGGCCCATACGTCCCAAGGTTACGACCTGGCGCCCGCCCTCGCCGGTGCGATGGACCTCCCGCTAGTCACGAATTGCCTCGCCTTGCGCTTCGACGGCGAGCGCCTCGTCGCCACCCGCCGCCTCCTGAACGAGAAGGTCCAGGCGGAAGTGGAGATTGCGTCGAGTCGTCCGATCGTGGCCACCGTGCGGCCCGGTTCGGTGAAACCGGCGGGGCCTGCCGCGGGCGGGACGGTCACCACGATGCCTCTCCGAATCGATTCGTCGAAGGCGCGGACCCGGTTCCTGTCGATTGAGCGACCGCAGGTCCAGGACATCGACATCGCGGGCGCAGACATCATCGTGTCTGCGGGCCGCGGGATCCAGAAGAAAGAGAACCTGGCCCTCATCGAGGAGTTCGCGAAGGCCATCGGCGGAGTCGTCGGCGCCTCCCGGCCGCTCACGGACATGGATTGGCTGCCGAAGACGCGTCAGGTCGGGCAGAGCGGCAAGACCGTCCGGCCGAAGCTCTACGTGGCCTGCGGAATCAGCGGCGCGATGCAGCACGTGGCCGGCATGAAGGACGCGAGCCTGATCGTCGCGATCAACACGGATCCGAGCGCGCCGATCTTCGAGGTGGCGCACGTGGGGATCGTGGCGGACGTCCTGAAACTCCTGCCCGCGACCTTGAAGGAACTCAAGAGTTGACGCGGCAGAGGCCCGGAGCCTTCATCTAAGTCCCGTTCAATTCGGAGGCGTGGCCCAACCGCCTCCCCCGCCGGCCGGATGGTCTCCCCCGCCGGTTCCGCGCAGTCCCTCGCCGAACACCGTGGCCATCGGCATCGTCCTCGCGATCGTCGTCGGGATCCTCGCCGTCTCCGCGATCGCCTTCTCCTTCGCGGGTTCCTCGGCGTTCTTTCCCCTGGGATTCGCGCCGTTCGTCTGCGTCCCGTTCCTGTTCGTCATCATCTTCGTCATCCTCGCGCTGTCCTCGGCCTCGAGCCGGCGGACGATCCCGCCCCCGCCGCCGATTCAGCAGCCGATGGTCCCCGCGGGCCAGCAAGGCCCCGTCGCGTTGAGCTGCCCGAACTGCGGCGGCCCGCCGACGAACGTCGATCGATTCGGCATCGCGACGTGTTCGTATTGCGGCACGCGGTTCCTCGTCCGGTGAGCCATGTCGCCCTGAGGTGAGTCGACGCCGCGGGAGATCGTGGTCGAGCTGCCTCGGACATCGTATTACACGGGAGAGGTGATCGAGGGCACCGTCATCATCGAGACGACGCGGGAGGTCTCGAGCCGCGGACTGTACGTCGACTTCACCGGCACGGAGGAGACCGTCATCACGCGAAGCGCCGGGAAGACGACGGTCACATACCGATCGAAGGCGACCATCGTGCAATGGCGCCTCCCGGTGCGGGGGGAGGAGTCGATCCAGCCGGGGACGTACCGGTATCCGTTCCAGTTCCAGATTCCGCTCCACGCCCTCCCTTCGTACGCGGGTCGACACGCGAGCGTGAAGTACATCCTCAGCGCGCGACTGGATGTCCCGCTGTGGCTCGATACCGTCTGGACGACCGAGATCTTCGTGTTCTACGATCGCCCGAGCGTCCGCACCTACGCCCAGCCTGTCCGATTCCGGTCGGGGGGCCAGGGCCCGGAGGTCTACGTGGAGCTCGACGGCGACCGGTTCTTCGCGCGCGAGCTGATCGGTTGCCGGATCACGTTGAACCGGGCCGAGAACACCCGGATCCGGCGGGTCTATACCCGGCTCCTCGGCGGGGAGTGGGCGAAGGCGGACGGCCAGCAGGAGACCACGGAGACCTATCGCACAGAGGTGTCGGTGCCCATGGAACAGATCCGAATCGGGGTGCCGTTCACATTTGAGATCCCGATTCCCGCGGACGTCGCATCGAGTTATCGCGGGACGTATTCATATTACAGCTATGTCCTCCATGTGGGCCTCGACATCGCATGGGGGTTCGACATCATCGCACAGACCCCGATCGTGATCGTGCGATAGGCCATTCCGGCGACCTGCTGGGGTGCCTCGTGTTAACCTTAAACAAGGTTGATTTCGGAGACGCCAACCTTTTGCCCGCCATGGTCCTTCCCGATCTCGTGGCCCGACGAGCGCTCCTCTCCGACGACGAGATAGCTTCCCGCCTCCACGAGGCCCCGGGTTGGTCTCGCGCGGGCAATTCGATTGAGCGCACCTGGACGTTCCATGATTTTTCCAATGCGCTTGCGTTCATCAACAAGGTCGGCGCGCTCGCGGAGGCGATGGACCATCATCCGGACATCGCGAACTCCTGGGCGACGGTCCGGCTCACGCTGACGACGCACGACAAGGGGGGCCTGACGAACCTCGATTTCGATCTCGCGAAGAAGATCAACGATCTCTAGACCCAACCGAGGAGCCGATCGAGCGACCACGCGCCCGGGCCCAAGAGTGCCACGACGAGGGCGAAGGCCGCATACGCCAGATCGAGTTCGTATCCTAGGCTGAATTTCCTCTTTAGCTTCGTCTTCGAGAACACAGTCGTCGCGATCATCTCAAGGACGAAGAGGACAGCCACGATTTGCGTCAGGAGGCCAATGACTAGTGCGAGGGCCCCGAAGAATTCAAGCAGCGAGAAGAGAGCCGCGAACGCCGCCCCCCCGGGCCACCCGGTCCCTTTCACAAAGCCGATCGGCTTCCTGATGTCCTTGATCTTCGGCCAGCCGTGGGTCAAGAAAAGGGCCCCGAGCGCCACGCGGCCGATGAGAGCCGCCGCATCCGAGTACGAAGCAAAGACCATGGGTTCGCCCCCTCGGGACCCTCTGGCGGCCGCGATAGAAAAACCTTTCACGACAGCTGCCGACATCTACGCCGCATCTAGGGGAGCGACCGTTCGAGGAGTTCTGCGATATCAAACCGACGGATGTCCTCGCGGTTCTTCGTCTTCGTGGCGTCGTCGAACATGATGAGACAGTACGGACACGCTGTCGCCACCGCGTTAGCCCGCGTCTCTTCGATGTGGCTCAGCCGGCGATGATTCACCTTCTCGCCCGTTCGCTCGTCCATCCACATCCGCGCCCCGCCGGCGCCACAACAGAAACCGTGGTCACGGCATTCGCGCATCTCGACGACGCGGACGCCCGGGATGCGGTACAACACGTCCCGCGGTTCGTCGTACACGTCGTTGTATCGTCCCAGGTAGCACGGATCGTGGTACGTCAGGAACTGAAGCACGTCCCGCGTGGGGGTGAGCCGTCCCTCTCGGATCAGCATCTGGAGGAATTGGCTGTGATGGACAACCTCATACGTCCCCCCAAACTCCGGGTACTCGTTCTTGATCGCGTTGAAGCAGTGCGGGCAGCTCGCGACGATCCGCTTCACCCCGTATTGATTCAGCGTCGTCACGTTCGCCCGAATCATCGTCTGCGCGAGGTATTCGTTGCCGATGCGCCGCGCCGGGTCCCCGGTGCACTTTTCCTCGGCCCCCAGGATGGCGAATCGAACGCCGGCCTTCCGCAGGATGCGGGCGAAGGCCTGCGCGACCTTCCGGTTCCGATCGTCGAACGAGGCCGCGCAGCCGACCCAGTACAGGACGTCGATCGGCTCGTTCGCCGCGATCGCCTCGGCGACGGTCCGGACCCCGAGGCCCTCGGCCCACCGGCCGCGCTGGTCCCATCCAATGCCCCACGGGTTGTAGTTCGTCTCGATGTTCCGCAACATGTCCATCGACTCGGGAGGGATCTTCCCTTGGGTCAGGACCAGGTTCCTCCGCATGTCGATGATCTTCGGCACATGCTCATTCATCACCGGGCACTCGTAGACGCAGG
>WNGH01013850.1_pt1 | contig 11701 bp, 11 predicted proteins | sample 5400631 | NCBI WGS metagenome assembly WNGH01 (sample SAMN13153373, study PRJNA577476) | soil metagenome | isolation source: 115 cm soil or saprolite under Garry oak tree replicate 1 | place: USA:California | collected 2016-06-15 | reverse complement strand
CCGCGCCCAAGGACGGCCACGAGAATCTTCTCTCGTCCAGTCCCGGCGAGGCGCTCGCCAAGGCCTACGACATGGTGCTGAACGGCTCGGAGATCGGCGGCGGCTCGGTGCGCATCCACCGCGAGGAAGTGCAGTCGAAGGCGTTCCGCGCGCTTTCGATCGGCGCGGAGGAGGCCAGGCACAAATTCGGCTTCCTGCTCGATGCATTGCAGTGCGGCGCGCCCCCGCACGGCGGCATCGCCTTCGGACTCGATCGCATCGTCGCCATGATGGCCGGCGCGGACTCCATCCGCGACGTCATCGCCTTTCCGAAGACGCAGCGCGCCCAATGCCTGCTCACCGAGGCGCCTTCGCCGGTGGACGAGAAGCAGCTGCGCGAGCTGCATATCCGCCTGCGCACGGCCGACAAGGCCTAGTCCCAGGCGATGAGCGAGGCTCGATGGCTGAGCGAGCCCGCCCGGGCGGGAGTCTTTCACCTCACCCGCGATGCGCGCGAGTTCGCCGATGCGGCGGCGGCTGCGGGCCTCGCCGCATACCGCGTCGACATCGGGCACGCCCACGACGGGGAGGATTTCCTCCGGCACGCGTCGCAGGCGATGAATTTTCCCGGGCGGTTCGGCGCGAGCCGGGAGGCGTTTGCCGAGGGTCTCAAGGATCTGTCGTGGACCGGCGCCAGCGGCTGGGTGGTGATCCTCGAGAAGAGCAAGCATTTCTGCGCCGGGCACGCCCGCGAATTCAAGGAAGCCATGGACCTCATGGATAGGACGGCCGAGCACTGGCGCAGCCAGGGCAAGCCGTTCTGGACGCTGATCGGCGGGCCCGACGGCTGGAAATCCGGCTGGCCGGACATGCCGGATGCATGAAGATTGTGGGTCGATGAGCGCCTATGACGCAAAGCTACAAGATTCCCCGCTCGGTGCTCGTCGTGGTGCACACGCCCGAGCTGCAGGTGCTGATGATGGAGCGCGCAGGCTGGCCGGGATTCTGGCAATCGGTCACGGGCAGCCTCGCTCACGAGGCCGAGCCTCTGCGGGATGCGGCGATCCGCGAAGTGCGGGAAGAGACCGGTCTCGACGCCGCGCGCGATCGACTTCTCGATTGGGGGATCGAGAACAGCTTCGAGATCTTCCCGCAGTACCGACACCGCTACGCGCCGGGCGTCACGCACAATCTCGAGCACGTGTTCAGCCTCGAGGTGCCGCCGGAGACGCCGATCGCGATCGATCCCGCCGAGCACCTGCGTTACCGGTGGCTGCCCTGCCGCGAGGCCGCGGCGCTCACGATCTCCTGGACCAACCGCGACGCGATCCTGCTGCTGCCGCGGCGTCGCAGCGTCAGCGCGCGGTAAGCCGGACGCGCTTGCGGCGAAGCGCCACCCTGTTGCATCCTGTCGGCATGTCCGCCGCCCGCCCGGCCCGGCGCTCCGGCGCGGCCTTCCTGATCGCCGCGCTCGCCGCCGCGCAAGGCCTGCCGCAGCGCGCGCTCGCCCAGGAAGTCAGCTTCGAAGCCGCCCGCCAGGGGGAATTCATCACGGTCTCGGCTTCGGCGATGCTGCACGCCGATCAACGCGTCGCCTGGGAGGTGCTCTCGGATTACGACCACCTCGCCGAATTCATCCCGGGGCTGAGCAGCTCGCGCGTACTGCAGCGCAGCCCCGACCGCATTCTGGTGGAGCAGAAGGGCGAGATCGGCTTCCTGATTTTCCGGCAGCCGGTCGACGTGACGTTCGCGGTGCTCGAGCAGCCGCCGCGGCGCATCGTCTCCCGCGGCGTCTCCGGCGATCTGAAGGAAATGGAATCGCGCTACGAGCTGCAGGCTTCCGAGGACGGCGTGCGGCTGAGCTATTCCGGGCGCTTCATACCGGCGTTCGCCGTGCCGCCGCTCATCGGCATGCCGATCGTGCGCAGCCTCTTAGAGAGAAGGTTCCGCGCCATGGTCGAGGAAATCCAGCGGCGCGAAGCGCTCGCGCGAAGCAAGCCCGGGCCGTAGCGGCCCGGGCGCTTTGACGATCTAAGATATCTTCGCCCGGGCGAACGAACCCGAGCTTTTCTCCAGAGATCAGAACTTGTAGAGGCCCTGGAGGGCGAAGCTCATCATGCTTTTGCTTGCGCCGTCGAACACGGCGGTGTCGGCGCGGTCGGTGCGCACCTCGCCGCGCAGCTCTACGTTGCTGCTCGGCAGATACGAAAGCGTGGCGGTCGCCTCGGTGTACTTCACCCCCTTAGCGGTCGCCGCGGCGAACGGAGCGGTGTTGAAGTGAAAGCCGTTCTTGTCGTTGAACGTCTCGGCACGCAGCGCCAAACGCCATTGCGGCTTGATCATGTACGTGACGTAGCCCGCAAGCCCGGTGTACTTCGCCGTGCCGACCGCCGTGTTTTCTTGGCTGACGTCCAGGAGCTCCACCCCAACGCTGAGAGGATTGCTGATGATGTAGTTTGCCACGACATCGAAGCTGTTACGTGTGCCCTGCGGGCCACCGCCTGGGGTTCCGGGCGACGTCGCCGTTTCCTCGCCGCGGTAATCGGAGACGGTGATGGTCAGAGGCTTTACGGGGTTGAGCGTTGCCCCCAGCTCAATCGTCTTGGCTCTGTTCACGTCCGTCATCTGGTCCCATCCGTTGTTGACGCCGCCGTAAAGGGTCGCGGCGTCGGTCGCGGCATAGCTCGCGCGCACGCCGGTATGCGTGAACGGAATGGCGCCGAACAGGATCGAGCGGGAGAAATTGGTGTTGCTCGGGCTCCAGATCACCTCGCTTCCCTGCAGCGTGACGAACTTGCCTGCCATCACGGTCAGCGGGCCGCTCGCGTACTGCATGTAGGCCTGGGTGACGTCGAACATGGAGCCTCCGCCGGCCGGCTCGGGGAAGGAATGGATCACCTGGGCATCCGACCCTACGGTGAGATTGACGAGACCTCCAAAACCTCTCCCCGGCTGCTTGGCGATCGACAGGCCGAACTGGTGCAGCGCGAACGAGTTGTTCTGAGAATCGAACACCCGCGTCGAAACTGCTGCGCCTTCCAGATTCTTGTTTGCGTACGAATACGCCGTGTCGATGTAGCCGTTGACGCTGATGCCCGAGGCATTGAGTACCCTGTCGAGCGTGGGGACAGCCTGTGCAAGCGCCGTGGCGGGGGCCGCGAACGCGGCGGAGACTGCGGAAGCGATCAGAACTTTCTTCATGGAGAGCGTCCTCTGTTGTGAGAAAAAAAAGCGATTGTTCATTGCATGGGTTTCGATTTCGCCGGTCATTCGATCAGCCGGGTCGTCCTGGGTTGTCGCCCAAGCGCCTCCCACGATTACCTCCCCCCAATTGCCTGTTCGTCCCGATCAACGCGCCTGCGGTCGCTCGTGCCTGACTCCTCAAGTAAATTCAACGATCTCCGGGCCCTGAACCGACCCGTGGGCCGCTAGCTTAGACTAAAAGGCGCTTTTTTCCAACTGCCGCGATTTTGACCGCCCCGCGCCCGTGCGCGCGCGGCTGCTATCATGAATGCCGGCCGGCCCGCGTGGCGGGCAGGACGAGAGACCGGCGGTCATCCCGGCGATGTCCGGTCCGGGCAGATTCTCTTTTTCAACTTCGAAGGCTCAAAAACTCGGTGTGAACTTACACGTCGCCACCTACAACATCCACAAGGGCTTTTCCCACTTCAACCGCAGAATGATGGTGCACGAGCTGCGCGACCATCTGCGCTCGCTCAACGCCGACATCATCTTCCTGCAGGAAGTGCAGGGGCAGCACCGCCGCCACGCCGCGCGCTTCGCCGACTGGCCCGAGGAGCCGCAGTACCAGTTTCTCGCCCACCAGGTCTGGAGCGACTACGCCTACGGGCGCAACGCCGTGTACGACCACGGCGACCACGGCAACGCCATCCTCAGCCGCTACCCGATACTGCGCGCCGAGAACGAGGACATCTCGGCGCACGGCCTGGAGCGCCGCGGCCTGCTGCATTGCGAGATCGAGCTGCCGAAACTCGCCCAGCCGCTGCACTGCATCTGCCTGCACCTCGCGCTCTCCGAGCGCGGCCGGCGCCACCAGGTCGGCGCGCTGATCGAGCGCCTGCAGCGCGAGGTGCCGTGGCGCACGCCGCTGGTCGTCGCGGGCGACTTCAACGACTGGCGCAACCTCGCCGGCAAGCGCCTCGCCGAGGAGCTCGGCCTGCGCGAAGCGCTCGCCGACCACTGGGGCAGGCCCGCGCGCAGCTACCCGAGCGCGTTTCCCGTGCTGCGCCTGGACCGCATCTACGTGCGCGGCTTTCACGTCGACCACACCGCGGTCCACCGCGGGCCGTCGTGGTCGCGCATCTCCGATCACGCCGCGCTCTCCGCGCACCTGCAGGTCGCCTAGGCCGGCGCGATGGCGGTCGAGTTCACCGAGGGGAACCGCCTGACGCTGCTGCGCTCCGGAGCGGAGTACTTCCCGGCGCTGGAGGCCGCGATCCGCGGGGCGCAGCGCGAGATTTTCCTCGAGACCTACATCTACGCCGGCGACGCCACCGGCCGGCGCATCACGCGCTCGCTGTGCGAGGCGGCCGCGCGCGGGGTCGGGGTGCACGTGCTCGTCGACGGCTTCGGCTCGAAGGACATGCCGAGGAAGCTCCGGCAGCAGCTGCGCACGGCCGGCGCGAGCCTGCTCGTGTTCCGCCCGGAGCTCTGGCGCTTCCGCTTCCGGCGCGACCGGCTGCGGCGCCTGCACCGGAAGATCGTGGCGGTGGACGGGCGCGTCGCCTTCGTCGGCGGCATCAACCTCATCGACGACATGGACACGCCGCACCAGGTCCCGCCGCGCTACGACTACGCCGTGAGGATCGAGGGGCCGCTGCTCGCGCCCATCCAGGACGCGGCGGTGCGGCTGTGGAACCGCATCGCGTGGAGAAGGCTCGAGGGCCGCTGGCGGGTCGGCCACCCGGTCGCGCCCGACATTGCGCGCAAGGGCCCCCAGCGCGCGGCGCTCGTCGTGCGCGACAATTTCCGCCACCGCCGCGACATCGAGGAAGCCTATCTCGCGGCGATCAAATCCGCCCGGGAGGAGATCATCATCGCGAGCGCCTACTTCTTCCCCGGGATACGCTTCCGCCGCGAGCTCGCCCGCGCCGCGGCGCGCGGGGTGCGCGTGATCCTGCTGCTGCAGGGGCGCGTCGAGTACGTGCTGCTGCACTACGCCTCGCGGGCGCTCTACGGCACGCTGCTCGAGACGGGCATGGAGATCTACGAGTACCACAGGAGCTTCATGCACGCCAAGGTGGCGGTCGTCGACGGCCAGTGGGCGACGGTCGGCTCGTCGAACATCGACCCCTTCAGCCTGCTGCTCGCGCGCGAGGCGAACCTGGTGATCGACGACCGGCGCTTTGCCGGCCAGCTGAGGAGCCTGCTGCGCGCGGACCTGGAGCACGGGGCGCGCCTGGTGGCGAAGAAGGGCTGGTTCAGCCAGCCCCTCTGGCACCGGGTTCCGATCTGGCTCGCCTACGGGCTCGCGCGCTTCACCATAGGCATGTTCGGCTTCGGCGGGCGGTTTTGACGCCCCCGCGCCCGCGCGGGTAGAGTAAGGGCGGAGCCGCTCGGCTCATCCGGGAGGAGGAAAGTCCACATGCCCAAGTATTCGACGGAATCCATTCGTACCGTAGCGCTGGTGGGCCACACGGGCGCCGGCAAGACCACCCTCGCCGAGGCGCTGCTCGCCAAGGCCGGCGCGATTCCCGCGCCGGGCAGCGTCGAGCGCGGCAACACCGTCTGCGACTTCGATCCGCTGGAAAAACTCTACAAGCACTCGCTCAACTCCGCCGTCGTCAACTTCGGCTGGAAGAGCACCCATATCCACCTCATCGACACGCCCGGCTCGCCCGACTTCCTGGGGCAGGCGATCGGCGCGCTCGCCGCGGTCGAGACCGCGGTCATCGTCGTCAACGCCGAGACCGGCATCCAGCTCGCCACCGACCGCATGCTGAAGTGGGCGGCGAAGAGGAACCTCTGCCGCATGATCGTGATCAACCGCATCGACGCCGAGAACGCCGATCTCCCCGCGCTGCTCGAGCGCATCCGCCAGGCGGTGGGCAGGGAATGCCTGCCGATCAACCTGCCCGCCCAAGGGGGAAAAGATGTGGTCGACTGCTTCTTCAGCCCCGACGGCGAAGCGGATTTCTCCTCGGTCAAGGAAGCGCACTCGGCGCTCGTCGACCAGGTGGTGGAAGTGGACGAGGAGCTGATGGCGAAGTACCTCGAGCAGGGCGAGGTGAGCCCGGAGCAGCTGCACGCGCCCTTCGAGCGCGCGCTGCGCGAAGGCCACCTCATCCCGGTGTGCTTCACCTCGGCGAAGAACGGAGCGGGCGTCGCGGCGCTGCTGGACGTCCTCGCCGACCTCGCGCCGAACGCGACCGAGGGCAACGCCCCGCCGTTCCTGAAAGGCGAGGGCGCCGACGCGAAGGAGTTCTACGCCGTTCCCGGCCCCAAGGCGCACGTGCTCGCGCACGTCTTCAAGGTGGTGATCGACCCCTTCATCGGCAAGGTGGGGATCTTCCGCGTGCATCAGGGCACGATGACGCCCAACACGCAGCTCTTCGCCGGCGACGGCAGGCGCCCCTTCAAGGTCGGGCACCTCTTCACCATCCAGGGCAAGGACTACGTCGAGACCGACGCGCTCGTGCCGGGGGACATCGGCGCGGTGACCAAGGTCGAGGAGATCGAGTTCGATACGGTGCTGCACGACTCGCACGACGAGGACCACATCCACCTGCGTCCGCTCGAGTTCCCCACGCCCATGCACGGCATCGCGGTCGAGCCGAAGAAAAAGGGCGACGAGCAGCGCCTGTTCGAGGTGCTGCACAAGCTCGAGATGGAGGACCCGTGCTTTCGCGTCGAGCGCCACGCGACCACCAACGAAACCGTCATCCGCGGCCTGGGCGAGCTGCACATCCGCGGCAAGCTCGAGAAGATGGTCCAGCAGTTCAAGATGGAGCTCTCCACCAAGCCGCCCAAGATCCCGTACCGCGAGACGATCACGCGCATTGCCGAGGGGCACTGCCGCCACAAGAAGCAGACCGGCGGCGCCGGCCAGTTCGGCGAGGTGTTCCTGAGGATCGAGCCGCTCCCGCGCGGCAAAGGCTACGAATTCGTCGACAAGGTGAGGGGCGGCGTGATCCCGAACGTCTTCATCCCGGCGGTGGAGAAGGGCGTGCGCATGGCTTTGGATTCGGGCGTGATCGCGGGCTACCCGGTGCACGACATCCGCGTGACCGTACACGACGGCAAGAGCCACCCGGTCGATTCCAAGGAAGTCGCGTTCGTCTCGGCGGGAAGGAAAGCGATCATCGATGCGTTTGCGAAGGCCGGGCCGATCGTGCTCGAGCCCATCGTCAACATCGAGATCACCGTGCCCGAGAAATTCATGGGGGATCTGACGTCGGATCTGTCCGGCAAGCGCGGGCAGGTCACCGGCACCGACAGCACCGGCAGCGACCTCACCACCATCAAGGGAATGGCGCCGCTATCAGGGAATGGCGCCGCTATCGGAGCTTTCCGATTACCAGACGCGGCTGAAATCGGTCACCGGCGGGCAGGGGTCGTATTCCATCGATTTTTCGCACTACGCGCCGGTGCCGCCGCACACCCAGGGGCAGCTCGTATCGAGGCACAAGGCGCCGGTGGAGGAGGAGCAGTAGCAAGCTCCGTTGAGCAACACAGCAGCATATGGAATTCACACTCGTATACCGTGGACCTCTGAAATCGAACGGATCGCCTGCGGAAAAGCATTCGATTCGGCGGCAGATCCATCGGCAAATGCAAATGCTTTGGCAACAACAACCGCTCAAGCACTACGGGCCTCCTAGTGGACACTATCTATCGGATACCCCACCGCAAGGCGAAACATCGCTTATTCAAAAGGTCGCAGGCTTCCGTTTCGCACCGCTTATCAGCTTGAAGCTTTCTCTAATTGCGGAGTTGTCCGTAACCTTCTTGAGGCCGGAAGCTCCTGGGTCGCTTATATCTCAAGGTGGTGATATCGACAATCGGCTAAAAACCCTTCTTGACGCCCTACGAATGCCCAAAGTAGTGAGTGAGCTTCCCGCGGGCACATCGCCTGCCGTCGACGAAGATCCCTTTTTTTGTGTGCTTGAGGACGACAACCTTGTGACGAAGGTCTCTGTTGCTACAGATCGTTTGCTCGATCCAGTTCAAAGCAATGCGGAGGTTCTCTTACTTATGCACGTGCTGACAAAACGGACAGCGGGTACATGGGGAAACATAGGTTTGGGGTGATATGCCACCTAACGCTTTCGGAGTGGACTTGCGCAGCCGCGTGCCGCTGATGTCAGACGTTAAGTTGCACATATGGTAACCCCCGACAATTTTCTCGCCTAAATTCGGGGAATCATAGAGGGCCGCGTACGCGAGCAGTTAAATCGTCATCTGAGCGTTGACCCAAACATCGACCGAAGACAGATCATCGATATTCAGATGCGTCAAGAACGCGAGTACATAGAACGCCTAATTGAGGAAAACGAAGAAGAACAGCCCGCTCAAGCTGAAGCACTTCGTGGACTATTGAGCTGGCTTCCCCAACTTGAACGTAAACTGAAAGGCCTTTAAGGTTCGAACATAAGCGTGTTACCTGGACATATATACAGTCATCTGCTATGATACTTTTGTAATCTAGATTTGTTGGCCGGTCGTGTACGAGGGAGACCTTCATCGTGGCGCATCGCTTCGGAGGATCGTGGACCGATCGTAAGCTCACTGCGCTGGCGCAATACCTTATCCAATATCGCCTGATCTTCACCAAGAATCCGTGGGCGAAGAAGTATAAGACCGTCTATGTTGACGCCTTCGCGGGAACGGGCGAACGCGAAGTTGGCGACGATTCTCAGCAAGGGTCGCTTTTCGGATACGACGAAGAAAAACGCGGCTTTCAAGCGGGTAGCGTTAAGGTAGCGCTGACGCTGAAGAACAAGTTTGACAAATACATCTTCATTGACAGCAAGGCGAAACACACTGCTGCGCTAAAGGAGTTGCTTCGAAACCAACATGCCGAGCTCGCGGGACGCTGCGATGTCAGGCGCGAGGATGCTAACCGATGGCTTCAAGAATGGTGTCGGACGGAGGATTGGAAAAGACAGCGAGCTGTAGTTTTTCTCGATCCCTACGGCATGGACGTGGAGTGGATGACAATCGAGGCCATTGCGAAAACTCAAGCTATAGATTTGTGGGTGCTGTTTCCGTTTGCAATCGGCGCCAATCGAATGTTGCCTAAGGACACACCACCGGATAGCGCGTGGGCAAAGAGACTCACCGCAATACTTGGAACGGATGAATGGAAGCAGCAGTTCTATCGCGAGAATCGTGAAACTGACCTTCTAGGAATGGAACGGGGATCGGTAACGAAGATTGTTGGGGCAGATGACATCCTCAAGTTCTTCTTAAAGCGCCTGGAGGCAGTGTTTGCAAAAATAGTCCAAGAGCCGTTGATCCTTGAGAATTCGCATCACGTGCCGATGTACGCTCTTTGCTTCGCAGCAGGTAATCCGCGGGGTGCCCCTACTGCGGTAAAGATCGCATCCCATCTCTCTCGAACTTGACGAGCACACTTATACTTTCGGCCGCGATGCCTACCCGATCAAATATTGAATGGACCGAGATGACATGGAATCCCGTGACGGGGTGTACCAAAGTCAGCCAAGGCTGTAAACACTGTTACGCGGAACGTATGGCGAGGCGCTTGAAGGCTATGGGCAGCGGTCGCTACCGGAACGGCTTTCAAGTGACACTGCATCCGGATCTGCTGGACGTTCCGCGAGGCTGGCGTCAGCCTCGGGTAGTGTTCGTGAATTCCATGAGCGATCTCTTTCACGACGACATTCCGCTTGCATACATTCAGCGGGTGTTCGCGACGATGCGGGACTGCCCGCATCACACTTTTCAGGTACTTACGAAAAGAAGTGAGCGACTCGCGGAACTTGCACGGCAATTAGCGTGGCCGAAAAATGTGTGGATGGGCGTCAGCGTGGAAGATGCTCGCGTCCTCCATCGGGTGCGGGATCTTCAGGGCGTGCCAGCGGCAGTGCGATTCCTGTCGCTCGAACCGCTGATAGGGCCTCTCGATGCGTTGCCGCTTGAAGGAATTCATTGGGCGATTGTCGGCGGCGAATCCGGCCCGAAGGCGCGCCAGATGCGGAAGGAGTGGGTGACTTCGATATTTCGCCAGTGCCGCGCTGCTCGCGTGCCGTTCTTCTTCAAGCAGTGGGGTGGTGTTCGTAAGGACCTTACCGGGCGAGAACTTAACGGCAGGACTTACAACGAAATGCCTGTTCTATCGCGGCTGGCCTACCTGTGATTACTCGAAAGACAATACTTATTCTTGGCGCCGGTGCAAGCAAACCGTATGGGTTCCCACTTGGTGGTGAACTTACCGACATACTCATTGCTCAACTCGTGTCACATGGGGGGACTTCGATTCATGATGACCTACTGCAACATTGCGAAATTGCGCCGGAGGAACTTACTGATTTCCTAAGAGCATTTTCGCGATCCGGTCTGAGCTCGATCGATTCGTTTCTTGCTAGGCGCGATGAATATTCGCGGCTAGGAAAATTGGCGATTGCTTGGGCACTTTGCAGTTGCGAGAGCCGGGATTGGATAACTCGTCGCGGCAACGATGATCATTGGTACTCTTTGCTCTGGGATACGTTAACAGCTGATACGCACGCGTCGGGAGACTTTAGACGGAATCAGCTACGGGTTATTACGTTCAACTATGACCGGTCGCTGGAGTTTTTCCTAAATCAAGCCGCGAAGAATACCTATCGCCTAACTGATTCTCAGGCTCAAGAGTTCGCGAGCACCATTGGTGTACTACATGTTTACGGGAAGCTTGGGGAACTGACCTTCGATGGGCGTGCAGGAACGAGAATCTACGACAACACGCTAAGTCGCGCTGCGCTGAACTGTGCCGCTGACGGTATCCTGATTGTGCCGGAGGCTCGAGATGATGCCCGAGAGTTCATGCTTGCACGGACATGGTGCGACTGGGCGGAGCAAATATGCTTTCTTGGATTCGGGTTCGATCCTCTAAACGTAAGGAGGCTTGGGCTTGTCGATGTATTAACACAAAAGAAAGAACACCGTGCGGCGATTCCCACTGTGTGGGCGTCTGTATTCGGCAAGACAGCAGCTGAAATAGATTGGATACGTGACGCGATCTGCGCACCTGAACCCTCTGTTTTCCATCATATACAGCACCAGAACGTATTAGCAATGCGAAACACACGTGTACTGCTATAACGATCTCTTGGACCTATTAGAATCATGGTTGATTTTTCTCAATCCGATCTCGATGGAGTAGGTGCAATGCGGTCGATACCACTTATGCTTTTTGTGTTGATCCTCACCGCCTGCACCTCCGCCCCCATCGCCCTCCGCGATATGGGCTCGTTTCACGTCGGCGGGCGGGATGTGGAGATTTCCGGCAAACCCGTAAGGGAGGTGGTGTTCACGCCCGGCGGTGTTCCCGCGAAGGTGGACCTGAACGGCACCTACTCGGTGGAGGCGATGTACGTGCAGTATTTTCTGCCGGCGAACCGCCGCGGCGCGGTGCCGCTCCTGATGTGGCACGGCGGGGGCCTCACGGGCGTCACGTACGAGACGACGCCCGACGGCCGCGAGGGCTGGCTGAACTACTTCGTCAAGCAGGGCTGGGACGTGTACAACTCCGACG
>WNGH01026787.1_pt1 | contig 11702 bp, 12 predicted proteins | sample 5400631 | NCBI WGS metagenome assembly WNGH01 (sample SAMN13153373, study PRJNA577476) | soil metagenome | isolation source: 115 cm soil or saprolite under Garry oak tree replicate 1 | place: USA:California | collected 2016-06-15 | reverse complement strand
TTCATGCTGGATGTGATGAAATCGCTCGGCTTTGAATATGTCGCCGCCAATCCGGGCTCCAGCTACCGCAGTCTGCATGAATCCACCATTAATTATGGAATGAACCGCAACCCCGAGCTTTTGACCTGCCTTCATGAAGAGGCCGCCGTTGCGATGGCCCACGGTTACTTCAAGATTGAAGGCAAGCCCATGGCGGTTTACGCCTACGGCTCTGTCGGCTTGCAGCACGCCTCGATGGCGGTTTACAGCGCTTTTTGTGACCGCGTGCCGGTCGTTCTGTTCGTCGGGAATGACACGGATGCCATGAAGCGCGTGTCCAGGACGGATATCAACCATACCGCGCAGGATGTCGCGGCTATCGTCCGCGACTTTACGAAGTGGGACGATGCTCCCGCCTCACACGGTCATTTTGCCGAGTCCGCAGTGCGAGCTTATAAAATCGCAATGACCCCTCCAACGATGCCAGTAGTGCTATCGGTGGACAAGTACCTGCAGGAATTGCCGCTGCCGGAAGGCGCCGCGCTGCGCATTCCTAAGCTTTCCCCGACCTTGCCGCCACAGGGCGACTTGGCCGCTGTCAAAGAGGTTGCGAAAATGCTCGTCAACGCGGAGTTTCCGGTGCTGGCCGTAGAGCGTGCCGCCCGCACACCGGCTGGGCTCAAGTATCTCGTGGAGCTGGCTGAGCTTCTGCAAGCTGCAGTGCTCGATACCATCCAACGGATGAACTTTCCGTCGCGCCATCCTCTCAACCAGGTTGAGGGCAGGGGCCCTGATCTCTCGGTGGTTTCCGAAGCGGACGTTATTCTCGCTCTGGAGCATCCACTGCTTTGGAGCGTCGTCCACGAAGGAGGTGAGGACGGTGCGCCATCGCGATCAAGACTGAAGCCCGGCGCCAAGCTGATCAGCATTAGTTCGCTCGACCTGTTTAGTCGCAGCAACTATCAGGATTTCGGGCGCTATCAGGAAGTGGACATGGCACTCGCCGCCGATGCCGAAGAGACGCTTCCGCTGCTGATCGAGGAGGTCCGGCGCCTGATCACCAGCGACCGCAGGAGAGTCTTCGAGGCACGGGGAGCCAAGCTGGCTGCGGCCAGCCGACGGAGAATGGAACAAAATCGTGTTCGCGCGACCTACGGATGGGATGACAGTCCCATTAGCACCGCCCGAATTGCGGTCGAGTTATGGTCCCAAATTAGGAACAAGGACTGGTCGCTGGTTTTCGGCTACAGTGCTCCGGCTTCGGTGGGCGCAGCGCTTGCGAACCGGAAGTACGGCAGGCTGTCGATCAATCTTCAGACCGACGGCGACTTGATGTATCTGCCAGGAGTGCTATGGACGGCCGCCCATCACCGGATTCCAATGCTGACTATCATGCACAACAACCGGGCATACAACACCGAAGTGATGCAAGTGCAGCGCATCGCCGGCCTGCACCATCGCGACATCGGCAGGTGCCGTATCGGAACCGCGATTGATGATCCCAACATCGATTACGCTAAATTGGCACAAAGTATGGGTTGGTATGCTGAAGGCCCTATCACCGATCCGAAGGAACTGGGCCCGGCTATCCGTCGAGCACTGGCAGTCGTGGAAAAAGGCGAGCCCGCTTTGCTGGATGCTGTTACGCAACCGGTGTAAAGGGCAGTGACATGGAAATCCGAGATCTTGAAATTGGGGCCCTTCGGGACTTTGTCCCAAAGCAGTGGTGTCGAAATTAGCCGAAATGGAGGCTCGTGTCCTTCTCCCTCTGGGAGAAGGTGGCCCGAAGGGCCGGATGAGGTGCATTTCCTGCCCTCACCCGGCGCTTCGCGCCACCCTCTCCCAAAGGGAGAGGGACATGCCCGAAACAGGTTTCCAAATAGAGAATCCTATGAAATGGCTCGTAAGGAGGTCCAGGTGAAGCGCATATTCGTGCTGGCAATTTTAGGAACACTTCTGAGCCTCGCGGTTCCAGTACTCCGAGGGCAGGCTTCGCAGCAGCCTCGGCGAGCGGAGGGTACTCCTGCGGGCAATATCGAAAACGGAAAGAAACAATTCAAGGAGCACGGCTGCACAAGCTGCCACAGCTATTCGGGTCAGGGAGGAGCGGGCGCGCGGCTGGCCCAGAACCCGATCACGTTCCAGGCCTTTGTGAATTACGTCCGCATGCCAAGAGGTTCGATGCCCCCATTCGGAAACCAGGTGACGGAGGCCGAGCTTGCGGACATCTATGCTTTTTTAAAATCGGTACCGCCTTCACCCGATCCTAAAAGCATTCCGCTGCTGAGCCAAATTGACTAGTTCAAATGAGCGGCTGCGAATGCAAGCCCGACGCGAAGCGCAAGCGCGATAGCGCGCAGCCTCAAGAAAGGGCGCAGCCATCAAGTAAATGAAGGGAGGAAAGCCATGCGACATTCGTCAAATCAACGGCGGTTGATTCTACTCGCAGGCATCTTTTTGCTGATCGCAACGTTCTGGATGGGAGGAAGCTTTTGGTTCGGAACAGCGGTCGCTCAGGAAGCCGGCAAAACCGCCGGGAGAACTCCGATTGTTTTAAATACCAAGCCGGTTCGCGTGGTTTCGGACTCGGCCCCCGTCTTAAGCGGGATCGCGATTGACACTCAGCGTGATGAAGTGTTTATGACGAACGATAAGGAGTCTGCTGGTCCCAGCGTTATGGTCTATCCCACGCAGTTCCAGCCCACGGATAGACTGATGGAGCCGCGCCGCAGACTGGCCGGACCGAAAACCAATTTAGCGCTCCCTTGCGGAGTGGCCGTTTCTCCCGAATTCCAGGAGATGTTTGCGGTCAGCGGTGACGGGCAGGACATCAACATCTTCCCCCTGAAGGCGGAAGGGGATTCGACTCCATCGAGAGAGATCCATGTGCCGCATGCTTCCGGCGGAGTCTCCTTCGATAACAAGCATGACGAAATCTATATCACCACGGAACATGCCAACCGGATCAGCGTGTATTCGAGAAAAGCGGATGGAGACGACGACCCGTTGCGGATTATTCAGGGTCCCAATACGTCGCTGGCCGATCCGCATGGAATCTATGTGGATGCGGAGAGGAACGAGATTCTGGTCACCAATCACGGAAACTGGCGCAAGACGCGAACCGGGGAAGCCTTTGCGCTTTCAGGCGACTCGAAATTCGCTTATATGCGCGGCAGTTTCAGCCATCCCGGCATCGTCGAGCCGCTCGGCCCTTCCAGCGGCAAATTTATGCCGCCCTCCATTATGATTTTTTCCAGGACGGCCAACGGAGACGTGGGACCGCTGCGGACCATTCAGGGTCCTCATACCCGGCTGAACATAGCGGTGGGCATTACTCGCGATCCGGACAGCGGGGAAATTGTCGTCGCCAATAGCGGAGACAATTCCATCCTCTTTTTTGACGCCAACGCCAATGGTGATGTAGCGCCGGTGCGGGTGCTCGCGGGCCCGGCCACAAACCTGAAAGGCGCCACCGGAGTCGCTATTGACACCAAGCACAACGAGCTGTGGGTCACCAGTTGGGAAAACCATATCGCCGCAGTATTTCCTAGAAAGGCTCAAGGCAACATCGCGCCGCTGCGGATGATCCACAGCGCCCCCAAGGGCGCTCCGCTGGCCACCATGGGAAGACTGGGCGCTGTGGCCTTTGATCCCAAACGGCAAGAGATTCTGACACCCAACTGAGTGAGCTATCCGAGGATCTCGGTATTCGCCGGTTCGGCGAATGGAACTGCCAGCCCCACCCGGGTGATTGAAGGTCAGGACACGCTGCAGGCCCGCACCAGCCACGATATATCCGTGGACTCCCTCCATGACGAAATCGCTGTTCCCAACCCGTTCGCGCAAGCGATTCTGTTCTACAGCGGCGGAGCAAAAGGCGATGAAGGACCTATTCGCATCATTCAGGGTCCTAAAACGATGTTGAATTACTCGGACAACGTGACGCTCGATCCCGTCCACCGCGAAGCCTACGTCGCGCAACTGATGAACGATGCGATCCTGGTATTTCGCAGCGACATGGGTGGCGATGTGGCGCCGATCCGGGTCATCCACGGTCCTCAGACGAAACTGGACCGTCCGGTGCGGGTCTCAGTCGATCCCGTAAATAACCTCATGGCCGTTACCACGATCCAGGGTGTTTGGCTTTTTAACCGCACCGACAATGGAGACGTGGCACCGCGCGGGACCATTTCGGGTCCCAAAACAGGGCTCGGCGTAGTATTCGGTACCCGGAAAGTCATCTTTTCTCCGCAGGGAAAAAAGATTATCGCCACAGGACGAAGGGGAGGGGTGCCCACTGGAGAGCTCTTCAGCCGGGCGCCGGGCTCCCAGCCGTTCATTGGAATTTGGAACTATGGAGACAATGGCGACGTGGCTCCCTGGGCCATCATGCCAGATACTGCCGCCTACTCCATGGACCTGAACGCCGCCGCGAAGGAATTGATAACGGTAGACCGCGGGAAACTGGTCGTCTATAGGATGCCGGAGTTGTTTCAGTGAATCAGTGAATCCAGAGCAAGGAGGAAAAGAAGATGGCCAGAAGGCCCGATCGATCAAGGATTCGGTGGAGTGTAGTGGCAGCCATTATGCTCACGGCGACGTGGTGGATGCAAACTCGACATTGGTCTGGCGCGGCGGTCGCACAAGAGGCCAACAAGACATCCGAGAGGCGTCCTTTAGTCTTAGATCGGGCGCCAGCACGCAACATCGCGGACCCAAACCCGGTGTTTCGCGCAGTTGTGATTGACGCGGAGCATGGGGAGGTCTTTATGGCCAACGACAAGGAATCGGCCGGCACCAGCATCCTCGTCTATCCCACACAGTTCCCGCCCACGAATAGAATTATGGAACCGCGTCGAAGAATAGCCGGCCCCAAAACCGATCTCGGCATGGTTTGCGGATTGGCTCTATCGGTGGAGCATGGGGAAATGTATTCAGTCAGCGGCGAGACCGGGACTTTGAACGTATACCCGCTAGACGGTCGCGGCAATGTTGGTCCCGGAAGACAACTCCGAGGTGTGATTCCCCGCGCCAGCGCAGGTGTCTTTCTGGATGTCAAGAATGACGAATTGTTTATCACGACAGAGCATGTCAACAGGATCAGCGTCTATCCGAGAACGTTCCAGCAAGACCAGGAGCCGCTGCGGTATATACAAGGTCCGACGACGGGGCTGGCCGATCCCCATGGAATCTATGTGGACAGCGAAACGAATGAGATTTTCGTGAGCAATCATGGAAATTGGCGCAAGACCGAGACCGGAGAAGGCGAGGTTCGGGGGCCCGACAGTCTCACCAGAACATCCCTTGGTTACAACATACCTGGGCGCGTGTTGCCGCTCGCTCCCTCCACAGGCAAGTTCCTGCCGCCTTCGATTACGGTCCATTCGCGGACGGCCAGCGGGAATGCAGCGCTATTACGCACGATTCAAGGTCCTCACACTCTGCTCAATCTGCCCGATGGGCTCTACCGGGACCCGGTGAGCGGCGAGATCATTGTCGCTAACACGGGAGACGATTCCGTTCTCTTCTTCGATAAGGACGCATCAGGAGACGCGGCGCCGGTCCGAGTACTGAAGGGAACGGCCACGAAGTTGAAAGGTCCCGCAGGAGTCTCGATCGACGCGAAGCGCAACGAGCTCTGGGTGGCGAGTTGGGACGGTCACATCGCTGGTGTGTTCCCGAAAGCAGCGAACGGAAACGTAGCCCCGCTGCGCGTGATCCGCACTGCCGCGGAAAGCGCTCCCTTGGCCAGTATGGGAAGAATAGGCGCTGTCGCCTATGACCCGAAACGGAAAGAAATACTGGCTCCGAACTGAGTGAGCCAACCGAGAATCTCGGCATACGCCAGTTTGGCGAATGGAAATGCTCTTCCCACCAGAGTGATTCAAGGTGCAAAAACACTTCAGGCGCGTACAAGCCACTACATCGCCGTGGATGCGGTCCATGATGAGCTCGCGGTTCCCAATCCCTTTGCCCAGGCGATTCTGTTTTTCCGCGGCGGCGCCAACGGCAATGAAGCGCCCATTCGGATCATTCAGGGACCGAAAACGCTGTTGAATGCACCCGATAACGTGGCTGTGGATCCCGTCCACCGTGAAGTATTCACAGCCTCATTCCCCACCGATTCGATCCTGGTGTTTCGCGGCGACGCCAGTGGCGACGCGGAGCCGGTCCGCATCCTGCACGGTCCCAATACGAAACTGGACCGCCCGATACGAGTGGAAGTGGATCCAATGAATAACGTTCTGGCCGTTGTCACAGACCATGCCATTCTGGTTTTCAACCGCACCGACAATGGAGATGCGGCTCCGAAGTGGGTCATTTCCGGCCCGAAGACAGGAGTCGGAACAAGATTCGGCACCCGAAAAAAATCATTGCAGGAGCGGCAATCCGAGGGCCGGGCAACACGCGCTCTACGGAACGAAACGAAGAGGACGGCGAGGGACGCCGTGGCGGGCAACGCTTTATTGGAGTGTGGAAGTATGGGGACAATGGGGACATTGCACCCTGGGCCCTCCTTAATGCTACGCCAATCACCAAAATACCCGGCAGCCGACTGGCCCTAAATCCTGAAGGTGGGGACCTGGTGGTAGGCGGTGATGGACAAGTAAGTGTTTACCATCTACCCGAGATATTTCAGCGAAGAGATTGACGGGGTGGGCAAAGGGGAATGCAACCTCGAACTCTGAATTCTTCGGGATTGTTGATGACGGTTTCGTCTCGGCCGGAAGCTTTGACGCGCTGCCGACGCGGGAATCACGAGCGCGATATACCTCGCCCATGCCTCCCGCGTCGAGCTTCAAAGGTACCGACAACCGTCCCCTGAATAACCTTTATTCCGTGATCCCTTTGTCGGATAGGGCCACAGTGAATACCATCTCACCGAGAGCGTTTGTCCGCGTTGCGTCATAAACCTGGACTCTCCACAAACCCACCATCCCCGGGGTTAGCGTTTTTGAACTTCGCAGTTTGTACCGCTCAGATGCGGAAGCAGTCATCTTGACGATGACCCGGGCGCCTTCGATGTTCCGTTCTTTCAGCCAGGCCAGTTCAGAGGCGTCGGCCTCTCGGAGAGTTTTTGTTGTGGAGTCGTAAACCAGTACTTTGCTCGATGATTTTCCGAAGATCCAAACATGATAGATCTCTTCGTCCTTGGACGTTTTCACCGCTGTTAAGAATTGAAGGGAATCGATCTTGGAGGGATCAATCCGAATCGAGTTGCCTTCCAATCCTTTTCCAGCCGCGCACTCCCGAGCGGTCGAGTCGTAATCTTTTGTCGGGCAGAGCTTCATTGAAACCAGATCCGCGGCGAAGCCACTCGCCGCGAAAACCACGATCACCGCGAACACCGCAATCATGCGTAACATCTTGTTCTCCTTTTGAGGAGCTTTTGCTCCGTCGTGAGCAAGGAACGCAACGTTGATGCCAAGTGGAATCAACGGAGCGGGGTGTCAGCCGTCGTCTAGACCATGCTGGGGTTAATGAAACTCCGCTACTGGCGTGGCTTTCCCGTCGGTGGGTCAGAACCGCGAAAGCATGGAGTTTCTGCCGGAAGCTTCTGTCTGCCTAACGAAGTTGCTGGTGTTTCCTTAAAACCGTGTCCAGCCTGGACAAGAGTAGTCCACGAATTTGCGTTTTAGGCCACATTGCCATTCGTATCGACGGGCAATTTGACCCTTGTATTAGTAGCCGGTGAATTCTTCAGAGCGGATGTGACTCATCGGGACGCCGCCCCTGCCGAGCATTTCAAGCATGGCCGCAACCATCGCCGGAGGACCGGCTGTGTAGTAGATTGCAGACGTTAACTCGCCGAGATACTTCTCGAGCATCGCAGTGTTGATGTAGCCGGTTTCTCCGGTCCAGATCTGCCGCGATCTTTCGGGTTCCGTCAGTGTCGCGATGAGCCTGTAGTTCGAGTTGTTCTTCTGGATTTCCACTAGCTCCCCGAGGAACGGCGCATCCTCCGGCCGCCGATTCGAGTAGAACAGCCAGAGGTGCTGGCGCGAATTTTGCTTTGAAGCTTTGAGGATCATGCTGCGAAACGGCGTAATCCCGATGCCGCCGGCCAGAAACACCGCTGGACGTGATTCCGCTTTGTCGAGTGTCATCCCGCCGAACGGGCCTTCCAGTTGGAGATCGGTTCCGAGGGGAAGGGTCCGGAGAACGCGTTTAAACGCTGTATCGCGCATGCGAGTCGCAAACATAAGCCTTTCCTCATGGGGCGCGGACGCGATCGAGAACGTTCTCCTGTTACCCTCAGCGTCGGTTTCCGGCGGATCGATCAACCTCAGATCAGCGAACTGACCGGGCTCGAATTGAAAGTCTTTGGGCTTTTCAAAGTAAAAGGCCATCGTGCGCTCGGCCACTTCGCTTCTGTGCTGTAGCTTCATGATGTCAGTGATCTCATCAAAGCTCAACCTTAAGCTCATCGCCATCCACGACAACTCGATAGGAGCGAACGTCTGCTGGAGCAGGAGGACTCAAGACCTTGCCAGTCCGAATATCGTACCTTGCTCCGTGCCATGGGCACGTAACGACCGTACCTTCCACCTTTCCCTGAGACAAGGGTCCCCCTCGATGCGTGCATGTATCGCCGATGGCATGGAATTCGCCGTTGGCATTGAAAATCGCGATGCGTTGTCCTTCTGCCTCAACCGCGATCCCTTGACCTGGAGCAACATCCCTGATCGACGCCACTCTCGTCAGTTGTCCCATAGGTGCCTCCTCTATTCTTATATAGAGTCATGTAATCCGAATTGGTTGCATTGTTCTAGAACGACTAGCCACCGAAAGAGACAATCGCGGCCAGTTGGTTCAGGCCGATCCCGCAAGGCGAGGGACATCCGTTTTAATCTCGTGAAAACTCTCTTCCCGCACTCGATCCGCTGTCACTCCCCTCAATTCTGGCCATCACGCGGGCGACGACTTGGTCGCATTGTGCTCCGAGGAACTGGAATACTGTCTTGGCTGTTGCACCGGCTGCCGAGTACAGCTCACGCTGGAGGAACTCACGAGCGCGATGGAGGCGCGTCTTCACGTTCTCTTCGCTGATATCCAAACATTCGGCTGTTTCGGCAGTACTCAATCCTTCAATTTCCCGAAGCATGAAGACCGATCTGTAATCGCTCGGTAGCGCGTCAAAGGCTCTTTCAAGCAGCAGCTTTATTTCACCGTCGAAGGTCTGCCGTTCTGGGTCGCGTTCGTTGGATTTCATATACGGACCCTGTTCCTCCAGTTCCGAAATGCTGTCCACGTTTTGATAGTCGAAACGGCGCAGACGAGCGTAAGCCTCATAGATGGCAATCTTCGTTAGCCATGTCGAAAACTTCGCACGGCCTTCAAACTGAGACAAGTGCTCGTAGGCGCGGACGTAGGCTTCCTGAACAATATCCTCGGCCTGCGAGTCATCCTTGAGGATCGAACGCACGACCCGAAAAAGCCGCTGGTTGTACCGCCTCATGATGATTTCCAACAACGCAATATCGCCGCCCAGTACCCGGCGCACGACTTCGTCGTCGGTCAAGGTTGCATCTTTGATTTCCGAAGGCACCCCAGCGTCCATAAGGTTAGACACCTCCATACTTCCAGAACTTACAGAGTCTCGGAGGTAATAAAGGTGACAGGATGTCTGAAAAATTTTTCCCGCTGAAGAATTGTAACAAATCTCTCGCTCTCCACTCCGTACAACCAGAGCAGATTCCGAAACACTGAGGAGGACAAACAAATGATTAGAGTATCCGAGAGCAGGCTTCACTCGGCGTGGTGGGCGTTGCGTCTCAGCTTTGGCCTAGTTCCGTTTCTGGCGGGTCTGGACAAGTTCTTCAATATTCTGACCGACTGGACCCAATATCAGAGTCCGATACTTCAACAAGTTCTGCCTGTCAGCGCCACCACGTTCATGCACGTCGCAGGTGTTATCGAGATGATCCTCGGCATAGCCATTTTGACTCGATGGACACGAGTCGGAAGCTGGCGCGATTGTCTCGCTCGCGCCGGACCTGTCGCCGGTGTCGAACCTGTTGGGTGTCGATGAAGCCACCGTTCGCTCCGTGCTTAAGAGTTGGGGACCAGGCAAGTTCGACGCCGAGGTGTTTCTCGATGGGAAAGCCTTCCGCGATGATGGAAAAACAGCTGCTACTTTGATTCCTCCCGCTTTTGGCCTGGCCGGCGTGAACCTTCACACATGGACAGGGTGGGGTTCAGTCACACACTGGAATGCTTTCGTGGCGAACCTCGAGATGCACGGGAAGGGCACGTTCTACGATCCCCGGATCAATAACCCGGCACAGTTTCCTGTGGGCGCGCGCGCGGGTTTTGGCAATGTTCGAAACAACCCGGACCTGATCACTTCAAAGCTTGCTGCGCTGCATTTCTATCAACTGGCGATTCCAGCGCCGGCACCGCCAATTCACAGAGAATCTCAGGGTCCGCAGTCGATTCGCGAGATTTTCGGGGCTCCGCCGCAAACGATTGAGCGAGGCAAAGCAATATTCGAAGGCAAAGCCACGTGCGCGACGTGTCACGTACCACCGTTGTTCAGTGAACCCGGCTGGAACATGCATACGGCGGCCGAAATCGGCATTGATGACTTTCAAGCGAATCGCGCCCCAGATAGAAGATACCGAACGGCGCCGTTGAAAGGTCTCTGGACTCATCAGAAGGGCGGCTTCTATCACGATGGCCGCTTTGTAACACTTCGAGACGTGGTTGAACATTACGACTGCTTCTTCAAATTAGGATTGAGCGAGCAAGAGAAGAAGGACCTTGTGGAATACCTCCTGTCGCTCTAGGCCAAAGCCATTTAGTTAATGCGTATTGCACGTCATTCGAGCGTTGTCGGTTACAGTAAGGCGATCGTCGGGATCGGCGAAGAAGCCCTTGGTTGGGTTGCCCCGTCTGTGTGCCATCACGGGGAAGCGGGTTCGTTCGCTGCCCCTCAAGAATCACAACCTCAGTTGGGGTACTGCCTAACTGGCCCTCTACCGGGGAAACCGCTCAAGCAGAGGCGACTCGCCGGGCGCGACCGGCGTGCGCGCCGTGTTGAGCACCATCCCAATCAGCGAGTAGTGGCCCATCAGGCCGATGGTATCGAGGAGGGCGCGCTCGCCGAACTTCGCGACCGCGCGGGCATAGGTGGCATCGCTGACGCTGCGGTTCTGCAGCAGCTCCGTGCAGAAGTCATACAGCGCTTCCTCATCCTCCGCCATGCCGTGCGGTCGGCGGCCGTCGCCGACCGCCTTGGCGATGTCCGGATTGAGGCCGCCCTTGACCGCGAGCGGATAATGCGCGGCCCACTCGTACGCCTGAGACCACTGCCGCGCAGTAATGAGAATGACGAACTCGGAGAGCCGCGGGGGCAGGGCGCTGTTGAAGCGCACGTAATCGCTGAGACCCCTCACACGCCCCATCAGTTCCGGACTGCGCACCAGCACACTCCAGGGGCCCGTCAGCGACCCGCGCGCCGCGGTATGGTCTGCCGCCGCCTTTTTCTGAGAGTCGGTCATCTTCTCGGCGGGGATCGGCCCCATCCGCTCCTGCGCAAAGGCGGTCAGAGAGAAAGCCAGTGAGAAAACCAGGACCAATGCGTACCTAATCATGTCTTGCCTCCCTTCAACAGGGACGGAGTATACAGCGAACGATAGGCCGATGACGAGCACATGTAGTCGTGGGCTTCAGCCCGCGTTGCTCCAAAGTAGCCCACCACCCAAATCCTTGACTGCTGC
>WNGH01010396.1_pt1 | contig 11704 bp, 10 predicted proteins | sample 5400631 | NCBI WGS metagenome assembly WNGH01 (sample SAMN13153373, study PRJNA577476) | soil metagenome | isolation source: 115 cm soil or saprolite under Garry oak tree replicate 1 | place: USA:California | collected 2016-06-15 | reverse complement strand
CAGCGAGCCCGCCAAGTGGGATCCCCAGACCCGCGAGACGGCGGACCACAGCCTGCCGTACATGCTCGCCGTCGCGTGGCAGGACGGCCGCATCACGCCCGCGAGCTTCGAGCCTCGGCGCTACCTCGATCCGAGCTTGCGGCCCCTGATGAACCGCATCCGAGTCGCCGAGAACCCGGAGTTCACGCGCCGTTTTCCACAGGAGTTGCCCTCGCAGATCGACGTGGTCACCCGCTCGGGCCAGCGGTTCACCGGGCGAGCCGAGTATCCGAAGGGCCACGCCCGCAACCCGATGACGGACGCCGACGTCGCCACGAAGTTCCGGGATCTCTCCGCCGACGTCCTCGGCGCCGCGCGGGTGGACGCGGTACTTCAGGCGCTCTGGCGCCTCGACGACGCGCCACGAATCGGCGCGGTTCTGGACGCGCTCACGCAGGAGGCCGTATGAGCGACTTCGACGGCAAGGTCGTGCTGGTCACTGGATGCGCGCGGGCGCAAGGGATGGGCCGGGCGATCTCCGTCGCCTTCGCCCGCGCGGGCGCCGACATCGTCGCGACCGACGTAGCGACCGGCGGCACGCGGAACGAGAACGAGGAAGGGCTCGCGGAGATTCGCCTCGGGTGGAAGGGCCTCGAGAGCCTGGCCGGAGAAATCCAGGGCCTCGGGCGCAAGGTCCTCACGCTCGTCGGTGACGTGAGCCGCGCGGCCGATGCCGAGCGTTTCGTCAAGGACGCGCTCGCACGGTTCGGTCGCATCGACGTGCTCGTGAACAACGCCGCCGCTCCGCACGGCGCCGATCGCCGCCTGCTCTGGGAAGTGCCGGAGGAGGCGTGGGACCTCGTGATCGACGTCAATCTCAAAGGGACGTTCCTGATGAGCCGCGCCGTGATCCCCCACATGCTGTCGCGCGGGAGCGGCCGCATCATCAACATGGCCTCGGTCGCGGGCAAGCGAGGCACCGCCCGGCGGGGCGCCTACGCGGCGTCGAAGTTCGGCGTGATCGGCCTGACCCAGGCCCTGGCCCAGGAGGTGGCGGCGCACGGCATCACCGTCAACGCCATCTGCCCGGGCAGCGTCGATACGAGCCGGCGCGAATCGACGTCACGGCGCGAGCGCGCGCTGGCCGAGCGCGAGCCGGGTGCCCCGGTGCTGTCGCTGCCTCCCACTGGTCGCATCGCTCGTCCCGACGACATCGCGCGCCTGGCGCTGTTCTTCGCCTCCGCGGCGAGCGACCACATCACCGGCCAGGCGTGGAACGTCGACGGCGGAGCGGTGATGCACTGAGTGTGCTTCAACCAGACGCGCGAGGGATCAGGTGAGCGTCGCCGGGTGCCCAGCCGACCGTCACGGTCGCGCCCTCACGAATTGCCTCGGGCTGCGCGCCGGCGATGCGCATGCGCACGGCGTGGCCGCGCGCGTCACCGATCACCAGCACACTGTCACCGTAGTTCACGATGACGCTCACCTTCATCGACAGGACCTCCGGCACGCCGTGCCCCCCAAGCTGAACGCGCTCGGGGCGCACCAGCACGTCGACGCGACTCGCGCCGAGCCGGCGACACGCCTCGGGATCGACCGGGATCGGCTCGAGGCCGTCCACGTCGACGCGCCCCGCGTGTGCCGCGTCGATTCTGCCGGTGAAGAAATTGCTGTCGCCGATGAACTCGCCCACGAACCGGGTGCGCGGCCGGTGATAGACATCGAGCGGGGGCGCCACCTGCTCGAGCGTGCCGTGATTGAAGACGGCGATCCGGTCGGACATGGTCATCGCCTCGGTCTGGTCGTGGGTGACGTAGACCATCGTGATGCCGACCTCGCGATGGATGCGCTTCAGCTCGACCTGCATCTGCTCGCGAAGATTCTTGTCGAGCGCTCCGAGCGGCTCGTCCAGGAGCAGCACGTCCGGGTTGAAGACGAGGCCCCGGGCCAGCGCCACCCGTTGTTGCTGGCCACCGGACAGCTCGCGCGGATGCCGCTCGGCGTACTCGCTCAGGCCGACGAGCGCGAGGATGTCCCGCACGCGCGCGGCCTGGTCTGCGCGGGGAAACCGGCGCATACGGAGCGGGAACGCCACGTTGCGCGCGACGGTCATGTGCGGGAACAACGCGTAGTTCTGGAAGACCACCCCGATGTTGCGCTCGTAGGGCTTGCGGCGCGTCAGCTCCTCACCGGCGAGCTCGATGACGCCGCTGGTCGGCTCCTCGAAGCCGGCGATCATCATGAGCGTCGTCGTCTTGCCGGAGCCGCTCGGTCCCAGGAACGTGATGAACTCGCCCCTGGCGATGTCGACGCTGATGTCGTCGACGGCGTTGACGCGCCCGTCGTACGACTTCACGAGCCGGTGCAGTCGCAGGTACGACACCGGCGCTACCCGGTCACCGCTCCGCGCGCGGCACGATGAGGGCGTCCACGATCACGCAACCCGCGCCAGCCGCTCTCACCACGATGGGATTGACGTCGAGCTCGTCGAGGCTGTCACGCTCGGCCCAGGCGAAGTCGGCGAGGGATTCGAGGCAGCGCGCGAGCGCGGCGACGTCGCCCGGCGGCCGACCCCGGAACCCGGCCAGCACCGTTGCCGCGCGCGTCTCCGCGATCATCGCCGCCGCATCGCCCTCGCGCAGCGGCAACGGGCGGAGGGCCACGTCGTCGAACGCCTCGATCAGGACTCCGCCGGCCCCGAACGCCAGCACGAGCCCGAAGTCGGGGTCTCGTTTCACCCCCGCGAAGACCTCGAGGACGCCACTCGCCATCTCCTGAATCACGAAGCCGTCGACGGCGTCCTTCCGCCCGAGATCGGACAGCCGGCGCGCCATGCGGTCCCACTCGGCGCTGAGCTCGGCGTCGTCACGCAGGCCGACTGCCACGAGCCCGAGGTCGGAGCGGTGCGGGACGACGCGACCAGTCGCTCGGCGACGACCGGCAGACGGGCCTGCGCGAGCAGACGCTTGGCGTCATATTCGTGAATCGTCCCGCGCGTGCGGCCACCCAGGAGCGCCCGGATCGCGCGGCCCTTCCCCGCACCGCCCCGCGCCACCCGTGCCGGCTCCGCCCACCGAGCCAGCCGGTCGATCGCGCCGAGCCCCTGCCGCGTGCCGCCGATGAGCGCGATACCGTGCTGGCGCAGGAACGTGCTCACCTCGCGATGAAACACGCCGGAACGGGTCGTCATGAAGTAGCACGGCTTGGTCGATTTCGCGGCCGCATCGGTGAGCGAGCGCGCGTACGTCAGCATGCGGTCAACCGAGCCCATCGGTTGATCGTCGCAGGTATCGCTGCACTGCACGACCGCGTCGTAGTCCGGGTCGGCGCCGAGCACGGAGAGCGCGTGCGGGAAATTCGTGGCGAAGTCGCCGTTACCCCACGCGTCGAGCGGATTGCCGTCGCCGGTGATCGACCCGAGGACCCGTTCCACGTCCGCGCGTGAGGTCGCGGAGAGCGGAGGCAGCGACAGGCCGGCCGCGGCGGCGACGTCGAGGATGAGCTCGGCCTGTCCGCCCGACGCCGTCATCACGCAGAGGCGCCGGCCGCGGGGCCAGCGCTCGCCCTGCGCGCACGCGAGGACTTCGGTCATCTCGTCCATGTCCGCGACCTCGATCGCGCGGTGCGCCCGGAGCACGGCGGAGAACACCCGGGCTTCCCCGGCGAGGCCGCCCGTGTGCGTCGTGATCGCGCGCCGCGTGCGCTCGTGGCGTCCAACCTTGAGGACGACCACCGGCTTGCCGCGATCCGCGGCGCGATCGAGCGCCGCCACGAACCGCTCGGGCTGCCGCACGGTCTCGAGGAACATCGCGATCACGCGCGTCGTCTCATCGTCGATCAGGTACTCGAGGAAATCGACCGCGGCCAGGACGGCCTCGTTGCCCGACGACACCACGTGGCTCCAGCCGAAGCGCCGGCAGTCCGCGAGCAGGCCGATGCAGATGGAGCCGCTCTGCGAGATCATCCCCACGTTGCCCGGGAGCTGCGCGGGATCGCGGAGCGCCTGGATGTACACCATGCTCGGCACGTGCGGGCTCACGACGCCCATGCAGTTGGGGCCGCACAGCGCGATCCCGGCGTCACGGCAGATCGCGGTGATCTCCTCCTGCTGCCGGCGGCCCTCGGCGCCCGCCTCCGCGAAGCCGCCATCGAAGATGACGGCCGCGCCGACACTGCGCTCCGCGGCCGGCCGCATGTGCTCGAGCACGCGCGCGTGGTTCACACAGATCGCGAGCGTGTCGACGCCGCGCGGGAGCTCGGCGACGGAGGCGTAGCACTTCCGGCCGAGCAGCGTCTCGTACCTCGGGTTGATCGGGTAAATCGCGCCGCGGAACCCGATCGTGTCGAGCGCCTCGATCAGCGAACGGCCGATCGACGGACGCTCGGACGCGCCGAGGATGGCCACGGAGCGGGGGCGAAGCAGGGCGTCAAGCCGCATCGATCGGTCTCCTGCGCATGACCACCGGGACCAGCACGCCGAGCACCACCGCGCCGACGAGCAGCGTGGAGACGACCGCGATCACCGGATCGGATTCGAGCCGGATGCTCTCGTACATCTTCTTCGGCAGCGTCGTCGCTCCGCGGCCGGCGATGAAGAGCGCCACGACCGCCTCGTTGAACGACGACAGGAACGCGAATAGCGCGCCGACCAGCATGCCCGGGCGGAGGACCGGCAGCGTCACGTACCAGAACGTGCGAAACGGCCCGGCCCCCGAGCTCATCGCCGCCCGCTCGAGGTTACGGTCGAAACCCTTCAGCGTCGCCGTGATCACCAGGAACGCGACGGGCACGGCTAGCACGCCGTGGGCCACGATGACGCCCAGGTAGGTGCCGGTCAGCTTCGCTCGTCCGAGGAAGCCGTAGTAGGCGAGCGCGCTCACCACGTGAGGCACGATGAGCGGCGACATGATGAGGAGATTCACGAGCGCCTTGCCGCGGAACCGATAGCGCACGTAGCCGAAGGCGGCCGGGACGACCAGGAGCATCGTGAACGCCATCGCCCCGCCCGCGATGATCACGCTGTTCAGCGCCGGCTCCAGCCACTCCTCGCTCGTGAAGAACTTCTGGTAGTAGCCGATCCAGTAGGCCGGCGGCGGGAACTGGAACGAGATCGCGGTGCTGAACGACATCGGAACGACGATCAGGATCGGCGCGACCAGGAACAGCGCGGCGATCGACGCGAGGATCAGCGGCAGCATCGCCAGGAAGACGTCAGCCCCAGAGCCGGTCGAGCCCGGCGAAGCGGTTGTAGACGCCGACGACCAGCGCCGTCGCAGCCAGGAGCACCACCGCGACGGCCGAGGCGAAGCCCCACGCGAGCAGCTCCTCGATCTGCTGGTTGATGAGCTGGGAGATCATCATGTCGCGGGGGGCTCCGAGCAGCACCGGTGTCACGAAGAAGCCGAGACACGAGACGAACACGAGGAGCGATCCATTGACCCCGCCGGGCAGGCTGAGCGGCAGGAACACTTCACGGAACGCCGCCACCGGCCGCGCGCCGAGGCTGGCCGCAGCCTTCAGGTGATTGGCGTCGATCTTCTTCATGACCGCATAGAGCGCGAGGATCATGTACGGCAGCAGGATGTGCGTCATCCCGAGCGTCGAGCTGAACGTGGTGAACAGGAGCTGGGGCGCCGGGCCGAGGCCGAGCGCCTGATACGCGCTGACGACCGGTCCCTTGCTGCCGAGGATGACGAGCCACGCATACGTCCGGACGAGGAAGCCGGTCCAGAAGGTCATCGCGACGATCGTCAGCAGCACCGTGCCGACCCACCCGCCTCGTCGCGCCATGACGTAGGCCACCGGATACCCGAGCACGAGGCACAGCGCGGTGACGACGAGCGACGTGAGGAACGTGTTGACCAGCACGCGCGTGTAGAGCGGCACGGTGAAGATCCGCTGGTAATGCGCCAGCGCCAGTCGCGGATCGGTCACGCTGAGCACCAGAACGTAGCCGATCGGGACGACGAACAGCAGCACGAGCACCGCGGTCGATGGTCCGAGGAGGAGCCAGGCCGCGGTGTTCCTGCGCGTCACGCTCACCCGGCCAGCCACTGGGTGAAGCGCTCCTGGATCTTCGTGGTGTTGTCCGCCTCCCACACCGTGTCCGGCTTGATCGCGACCTTCGCGTTCTCGGGATAGGTCGGGAGCTGGCGCGCGACCTCGGCCGAGACGTACTTGAACGCGTCGGGGTTCGTCGGACCGTAGAAGAGCCGATTGGCGAAATCGGCTTGCGGCTTCGCCTGCACGGCGAACTGCAAGAACTCCCAGGCGAGCTTCCGGTTCGGCGCGTTCTTGGCCACGCCCCACATCGTGGTGGTGATCGTGGCCCCGTGCCAGACGAGCTCGACCGGATGGCCCTGCTGCGCGAGCTCGCTCGCCCGCGCGTTCCACATGACCATCATGTCGACCTCGCCGTCGCGCATGAGCTGCTGCGATTGATTGCCCTGCGTCCACCAGACCTTCACGTGCGGCTTGATCTGGTCGAGCTTTCGGAACGCGCGGTCGACGTCCATCGGGAACACCTTGTCCGGCGGCACGCCGTCGGCCACGAGCGCGAACTGCACCGTGCGGACCGCATTGTTGAGCATGGAGCGATTGCCGGGGAATTTCTTGACGTCCCAGAAGTCGGCCCAGGTCTTCGGACCGCCCTGCGGGAACTTGTCCCGGCGATAGGCCAGATTGGTGCCGAGCGCGCAGTACGCGAGCCCGTTCGCGTACACCGCGTTCGGAAAGAGCTTCTCCTTCTTCACGACCGACCAGTCGATCGGGTCGAGCAGCCCCTCACGGTCGGCGCGGAGCAGGTCGGCCTGGGTGATGGCCGTGATGTCCCACTCGTAGCTGCCGCTCTGCACCTGGGCCTTCAGCTTGGCGTAGGAGACGGGCGCGACTGTTTTGACGCGGATGCCGGTCTGGTCCGTGAAGGGCTTGAAGAACGCGGCCTCCTCGGCGGCCGTCCAGCTCCCGCCCCAGGTGTTGACGTAGATCGTGCGCGTCTGGGCGATCGTGCGGTCCGTGACGATCAACGGCCCCACGGTCGCGAGCGCGGCGCCCTTCAGGAACGCGCGACGTCCCCGATCGATCTCGATGGACTTCGTCATGATCCGGCTCCTCCTTGCTCCTCGGGCGGGACGGCTGCCCCGGGACGATACCACGCGAACGCGATTGCGCAGCACCCGAGGCGACGACGCATCGCGGTTGAGAAATCGGCGGAGATGACGTACTAACTCGTCGAGCCACACGAGGAGACGCCTTTGCCGAAAGCAGTCGCCGCGGATTACCGGTCCAGGCTGCGCAAGCCCGACGATTTCGACGCGTTCTGGGACGACGTGGAGCGCCAGGCGTCGGCGATTCCACTGGAGCCCGAGATCATCCCCGACCCGCTCCGGACGTCGGACGACGTCGAGACGTTCCAGGTGTTCTACACCAGCCTCGAGCACATCCGCATCGCTGCCTGGTATTGCCGTCCGGTCCGCCGGGCGGCGCGCACGCCGGCGATCATGCTGCTGCCGGGGTATCAGATGGACCCGCCGATTCCCAAGGAGTGGGCGCGGAAAGGCTACATCGCGCTGTCGGTGGCGCCGCGGGGAAAGCTCCGCAGCAATCGCCAGTTCAACCCGGGATATCCGAATCTCCTGACGCACAACATCGTCGATCGTCACACATACGCGTACCGCGGGTTCTACGTCGACACCTGGCGCGGCATCGACTTCCTGTCGTCACGCCCCGAGGTCGATCCCGCTCGCATCGGCGTGACAGGGAACAGTCAGGGCGGTGGTCTCACGATCACGACCGCCGCGATGCGCAGAGAAGTCCGCGCCGCCGCCGCGGGAGCGCCGTACCTCTGTGGCTTCATGGACGCCGTCGCGTTGACGCACACGTATCCCTACCAGGAGATCGACGACTACGTGCGGCTTCACCCAGAGCGCCGCGCCGACGTGGAGACGACCGTCGCGTACTTCGACGGGACCAACTTCGCCGACAAGATCGCCTGCCCGATCATCGTGAACATCGGGCTTCAAGACAACGTTTGCCCGCCGGAGACCGGTTACACGCTGTTCGAGAGGATCGGCGCCAAGGACAAGCAGCTCTATCCCTACGACGGCCACGGCCACGATGCGGGCCGGGTCCGACACACCGCCATCGTCGACCGATTCTTCGCGCGCCATCTCCTGGATCGGGACGGGAACGCGTGATGGACGACGCGGTTCGCAAATACTGGCAAGATACGCTCGACGAGCTGGCGAGCTATCCGGCTCGTCCCGAGTTCGACGTGCTCCCGATCAGGAGCACGCCGTTCGCCACGTTGTACAGCGTGCGGCTCACGAGCCTTGGGCCCTACCGGCTGTTCGGCTACCTGAGCATCCCGACCGGAACAGGACCGTTTCCCGCGATCTACTATCCGCCCAAGTACCAGAGCGTCCTCGAGATCATCCCGCAGGGAACCGCCAATCTGCAGCGTAGTCGCTACATCACCTTTTCGCTCGCCGGACGCGGGCAGCGCAACGCCGATACGCCGTTCGCCGCGATGTTTCCCGGTCTGCTCACCGAAGGCATCGACAACGCCGCGTCGTACGCGTTCCGCGGCATCGTCGCGGACAGCGTCAGGGGCCTGGAGTTCCTGCTGACCCGCCGCGAGCTGGACGCCGCGCGCGTTGTCCTGGTGGGCAACGACGTGGCGCTGATCGCCGCGGCGCTGACGGCAGGAGCCACCCACGTCGTGACCACGCCGGCGCTCTTCTACAAGACCGCCGAGCTGGCGACGAAGACGCCGACGTATCCGCTCGAAGAGATCAACGACTATGTCCGCACGTACCCGGCGCGTGCCGAGGCGGCCCGACGGACGCTCGGCTACTACGACCTGCGCGGCTTCGCGCCGCGAGTCACCGCCACCACGCTGCTGATGGCCGGCGCGCCCGGCACGCTGCTCGACGCGCGGGCCCTCGAGCCATTGGTCGCCGCGCTGAAGGGGCCCGTCACGGTCCACGAGTCCGAGCAATCCACCTATAAGGACGGGCTCTATGCCGAGCGATGGATGGCTGCGCGCTGTGGCATCACGGATGTGCAGAGCATCCTTCCCGAGCACTGGCGGGACTGAGGAGACGCGGTAATCAGGATCGCCGTCATCGGCGCCGGGATCGGCGGCCTCACGGCGGCCGTCGTGCTTCGTCAGGCCGGCTTCGACGTCGATGTCTACGAGCAGGCGCCGATACTGACCGAGGTCGGCGGCGGCATCAACATGGGACCGAACGCGGTGAGGATCCTCCACCGGCTCGGCCTCGGCGAGGCGCTCGACCGCGACGCCGTCCGGCCGATCAGCACGCATCAGCGGCGCTGGGAGGACGGCCGTACGCTCCAGCGCGCGCCACTGAACCCTCGGTGCGAGGAGCTGTACGGCGCTCCGCATCTCACCGTTCACCGCGCCGACTTGCTCGCGATCATCGCGTCGGCCTTTCCTGCCGAGCGCGTGCATCTCGGCCACCGCCTGGTCGGCCTCGCCGACAAAGGTGACCGCGTCGAGATCTGGTTCGAGAACGGTCGGCGAGTCACGGTCGACCTGCTGGTCGGCGCGGACGGCATCCACTCCACGGTGCGCGCTGCGCTGCTCGGCGAGGAGGCGCCGCGCTTCGCGGGCTGCGTCGCCTATCGTGGCCTGGTGCCGGCCGAGCGCATCGCCGACCTCGGGCTCGAGATCGGCTCCCAGTCGTGGGTCGGGCCCGGTGGGCACTTCGTGCACTACTTCGTCGCGCGCGGGCGGCTGCTGAACTTCGTCGGCTGGACCGAGCACGACACGTGGAACCGCGAGGACTGGACCGATCGCGCGACGATCGCCCGTGCGCTCGCCGCGTTCGAGGGCTGGCATCCCCAGGTGAGGCGGATCATCGCCGCCGCGGATACGTGCTTCGTCTGGGCCCTGTTCGATCGCGAGCCATTGCCGCGGTGGTCGGTCGGCCGCACGACCTTGCTCGGCGACGCGTGCCACCCGATGTATCCGTTCATGGGCCAGGGCGCGGCGCAAGCCATCGAGGATGGCGCCACTCTGGCCGCCTGTCTGGTCGCCGGCGGCGCCGACGTCGCCGAGGCGCTTCACCGCTATGAGCGCGTGCGCCGGCCGCGCGTCACTCGCCTTCAAGAAATGTCGCGCGCCAACAAGATCCGTTTTCACCTTCACGACGGACCGGCTCAGGAAGCGCGCGATGCGGAGTGGGCAAGCGCCGGCGACCGCTCGCCCGAAGTGTTGCGCTGGCTCTACGGATTCGACGCCGCTGATGTCTCAGGCTAGAGCAGGTACACTACGACCCGACATGCGACTCGAGCTGCGCTGGTGTGACGTCGAAGAGCTGACCGCAGCGTCCGCGACGCGGCTCGCCGGCAGGCGGCTCGAGGTCGATCTCGACGCGCTACGCGCGCTCCTGTCCTCCGATGCGCGGCTTACCCGCATTCGTCTCGACCTCGTGCACCCGGACGAGCGCTGCCGCATCGGGCGCGTGTTCGACGTCATCGCGCCACGCGCGAAGGTGGACGGCGGCGAGGATTTTCCGGGCGTCCTCGGCCGCGTGGCGAGGGCCGGCCACGGTCGGACGCTGGCGCTCTCTGGTGTGGCGGTGGTGGCCACCGATCAGCAGACGGAGAACGTCGGCACCCTCGCCGTGATCGACATGGCCGGACCGAACGCGGCGCTCTCGGCGTTCGGGCGCACCCACAACGTCGTGATCTCGGCGTGGCCGGCTTCGGGTGTCGATCGCTCGGACTATCTGGCCGCCGTCCGTCTCGCCGCGCTGAAGACGTCGGTCTATCTCGCGCAAACGGCGCGCGACGCCAAGCCCGACCGCGTCGAGGTGTTCGAGCTGCCGCCCTCGCCGCGCGTGCCCGTGGAGCTCGCGCACCTGCCGAGGGTGGCGTACGTCTTCCAGATCCACTCCCACCAGCGCCCGACCGGCCTCGACGAAGGCATCCTCTACGGCGATCCCGTGCGGCGCATGCTGCCGACGATCGTTCATCCGAACGAGGTGCTCGACGGCGCCGTGCTCCGCGGCTTCATGGGCCGCAGCGTGACCACGTGGGCCACCCAGAACCATCCGATGATCCGCGCGCTCTACGCCCAGCACGGCCGGACACTGTGGTTCGCCGGTGTCGTCGTCACGGTCGCCCACGCGACCGAGCCCGAGCGCGTGCGCTCGGCGTTCCTCACCGCCGGCCTCGTCGCGCACACGCTCGGTGCCGACGGCGCGGTGCTCACCAAGATCGGTGGCGGCGCGCCACACGTGGACATGGCGCAGGCCGCCGCGCAGTGCGAGGCGCTCGGCGTCAGAACGACCGCGGTGGTCGAGGACATGTCGACCGACGGCAGCGCCGAGGGCATGTTGCTCTTCGATTTCCCCGGCGTCGACGCGCTGGTGAACGTCGGCAGCAGCCAGGAGCCGATCACGCTGCCTGCGATGGATCGCGTCGTCGGCGCCGACGACCTCGCGCCGAAGCTCCTGGGCGAGACGCGCACGACGTATGGCGGGTTGTGCGGCGCGATCGAGCAGATCGGCGCGACCCGAGTGATGGCGGAGGTGCGGTGATGAGAGGCGCGCCACGGCTTCGCCGGGGCGGGCCGAACGTTGGGGGCTTGGGGGCCATATCGGGGCCCCCATGTCATCGATCGGCGGAGGTGCGGTGATGAGAGGCGCGCCACGGCTTCGCCGGGGCGGGCCGAACGTTGGGGGCTTGGGGGCCATAT
>WNGH01018999.1_pt1 | contig 11705 bp, 11 predicted proteins | sample 5400631 | NCBI WGS metagenome assembly WNGH01 (sample SAMN13153373, study PRJNA577476) | soil metagenome | isolation source: 115 cm soil or saprolite under Garry oak tree replicate 1 | place: USA:California | collected 2016-06-15 | reverse complement strand
ACGACGATGCCGCCGGCCCCCACATAGAGAAACCGCAGGCTCGCCCCCGGAAGCGAGAACGCGCCCGTCACCGCGGCGGCGACCGCCATGCGATACGCCACGATCGCGGCCGCATCGTTGATCATGCTCTCGCCCTCGAGGATGATCACCAGGCGTCGCGGCAGCGGCAGCCGGCGCAGGAACGCGGTAGCGGCGGCGACGTCCGGGGGAGACACCACGGCCCCGAGCACGAAGGCGGACGCCCACGGCAGGCCCGGAATCGCCAGGTGCGCGATCCAGGCAACCGTCACCGTGACGAACAAGACGTGTCCCACGCCGAGCAGCAGGATGGGCCGCAGGTTGGCGCGCACGTCGCGGTAGGACGCGAGGAGGGAGGCGCGGTACAGGAGCGGCGGAATGAACACGAGAAAGACGAGCTGGGGATCGAACTGCACCACCGGCAACCCGGGGAGCACCGCCACCAGCACGCCGCCCGCCACGAGCAGGGCGGGCGTGGGGATGTCGAGGCGACGCGCCACCAGCGCCAGGAAGGTGACGCCCACGAGCAGCGCGAGAACGGTCTCGAAGTTGTGCATGGGGTTTGGGGTCTCTCAAAGCTACCTTCCGGCGTGGCGCTCACCACTTTTCTGTTCGACCTGGACGGCACGCTCATCGACTCGATCGAGCTGATCCTGCGGTCGTACCGCCACACCATGCGGACCCACCGCGGCCAAGAGCCCTTGGACGACGTCTGGATGGAGGGGCTGGGCACGCCGCTGTGGGTGCAGTTCCGTCGCTTCACGGAAGACCCGGCCGAAATCGACGCGATGGTCGCCACCTATCGCGCGTACAACCTGGCGCACCACGACGAGCTGGTCCGTCCCTACGAGGGCGTCGTCGAGGCGGTACGGGCCCTGAAGCGACGGGGCCGTCCGCTCGGCCTCGTGACCAGCAAGATGCGGAGCGGGGCGATGCGCGGACTGGTGCGCGCGTCGCTCGAGGACGCGTTCGATGTGGTCGTGGGCGCGGACGACGTCACGCACCCCAAGCCTCATCCCGAGCCGGTGCAGGTGGCGCTCGAGCGACTGGGCGCTTCCGCTGGCGGAGCCGTGTTCGTCGGCGACTCGCGCCACGATCTGGTCTCGGGCCGGGCCGCCGGCGTCAAAACGGCCGCCGCGCTGTGGGGGCCGTTCGACCGCTCTCACCTGGCGGACCTCGAGCCCGATTACTGGCTGGAAACACCCCGAGACCTCAGTTTACTGACGGCCGACGACTGATACCGGAGGACCCTTGCAGTTCATCCCGTTCGAGCTGGAGCGCTGGCAGAGCACCTGGGAGAACCGGGTGCGCTACAACCTGTCGGAGTCGGGCGTGCATCCCCTCTCGATCCGCGAGCTGCTCGACCTCGCGGGAGCATCCCGCGATCCCCTGCTCGACGTGCGGCTCGGCTACAGCCAGTCGAACGGCACCGACTTGTTGCGGAGCCGGATCGCCGCGCTCTACGTCGGGGTGTCGCCCGAGCAGATTCTGGTGACGAGCGGCAGCGCGGAGGCGAACTTCGTGGTGTGCTGGCGGCTGATCGAGCCGGGCGACCACGTGGCCGTCATGCTGCCGAACTACCTGCAGACGTGGGGGCTGGCCCAGAACTTCGGCGCCCGGGTGCGTGGCTTCGCGCTGCGCGCCGAGGCCGGGTGGGAGCCGACCGCCGACGAAGTGCGCAGCGCGATCGCGCCGGGCACCAAGCTCGTCGTCGTCACCAACCCCCACAACCCGACGGGCCACGTGCTCTCGGACGAGATGCGGCGCCTCATCGTGGCGCGCGCCGCCCAAGTCGGCGCCTGGCTCCTGGCGGACGAGGTGTACCAGGGCGCGGAGCGGGACGGGACTACGACCGCGTCGTTGTGGGGCGGCTACGAGCGCGTGATCGTCGTGAACGGGCTGTCCAAGGCGTACGGCTTGCCGGGCCTGCGCATCGGCTGGGTGGTGGGACCGCCGGGGTTCTCCGTCGAGGCGTGGGCCCGCCACGACTATACGACCATCGGGCCGGCAGGCGCGAGCGATCACCTCGCCGCCGTGGCGCTCGAGCCGCGGGTGCGCGAAAAAGTGCTCGCGCGCACGCGCGCCATCCTCCGGTCCAACTACCCGGTCATCGAGCGCTGGCTGAAGCGCTTCGGTGACACGTTCAGCTGGCACCCGCCGCAGGCGGGCGCGATCTGCCTGGTGAAGTACCGCCAGGGGATCAGCGCCCTCGACCTGGTGGAGCGGATGCGGGCCGAGCACAGCGTGCTGCTCGTGCCGGGGGAACATTTCGGCCTGCCGCAGCACATCCGATTCGGGTTCGGCGAGGAGCTGCACCACTTCGAGGCAGCGCTCGCGGAGACGGAGCGGGGCCTGAAGCGCGTCTTCACAGACTGATATGAAGGTCGTGCCGCTCGAGGCGTTCCGGGACAAGGTCTCGTTCGTCGTGGCGGTCGACGCGGTGGAGCGGGGCTTCCGGGCGCTCGCGCTGGGAGAGGCGGCCCTCCCCGACCCGATGGTGATGGAGCTCCCGGCGGAGCGGGCGGAAGTGCACGTGAAGGGGGCGCATCTCAAGGGTGCGCGCCATATCGTGCTCAAGGTGGCGACCGGCTTCTACGAGAACCGCGCCCGCGGCCTCCCATCCGGCGACGGCCTGTTCCTGCTACTCGACGCGCGGACGGGGGTGCCGGCGGTGCTGCTGGAAGAGCACGGCTACCTCACGGACTTCCGCACCGCCGCCGCCGTGGCGCTCACACTCAAGTATCTCGCGCCCAGGGACGCGCACGAGGCTCTGCTCGTGGGCGCGGGCGCCCTGGCGCGGCTCACGGCGCGCGCCATGCTGGCTCAGATGCCGCTCGCCCGGCTCACACTGTGGAATCGCACGCCCGAGCGCGCCGGACAGCTCGTCCGCGAGCTCGCCCAGGTGGTGGAAACCCGCATCGCGCCCGCGCTCGAGAGCGCCGTGCGCGACTCCCGCGTGATCGTGACCGCGACCGCCAGCACGACCCCGCTGATCATGGCGTCTTGGGTGGCACCCGGGACGCACGTCACCTCGGTGGGGACCGGGAGCCCCGAGAAGATCGAGCTCGAGCCGGCGCTCTTGGCGCGGGCCGACAAGCTCGTGGCCGATCGCGTGTTCCAGACGGAGCGCTACGGCAACCTGCACCACGCCATCGCGGCCGGTGTCGTCACGCGCAAGCAGGTTTACGCGGAGCTGGGTGATCTGGCGGCGGGGCGGCGCCCCGGGCGCGAGCAGCCGGACGAGATCACCGTGGCCGACCTGACCGGCGTGGGCGTCCAGGACGCCGCAATCGCGCAGGCGGTGGTGGACGTGTTGGGGCTGTGAGTTTCTGTCAGAACGCTGTCAGTAACCGCCCTCGCCGAACGGCCGTTTTGGGGCTATCCATTTCTCGTATCCGCCCCGGTGGGAGGGTAACGTTACGAAACGCGCATGGGTCGTGCTCGCCGCCGCCGTGTGCGCCGGCGCCCCCGCGCGGCTCGCCGCGCAGGGGTCCGCACGGTACACCCCCGCGGACGTGCACTTCATGTCCGGCATGATCCAGCACCACGCGCAGGCGGTGCTGATGGCCGGCTGGGCGCCGACGCACGGCGCGAGTCCGACGTTGCGCGCGCTGTGCGAGCGAATCGTGGTGGGCCAGCGCGACGAGATCGTGCTGATGCGGCGCTGGCTCGACGACCGTCACGAGCCCGTCCCGCGAGCAGACCCATCGCACATGATGATGCCGGGGATGGATTCCTCGATGCTGATGCCGGGGATGTTGACCGCCGCCGAGCTGGAGCGGCTGGACCAGGCCCGCGGCCGGGAGTTCGATCGGCTGTTCCTGCAACGCATGATCCGGCATCACCAGGGCGCCATCACCATGGTGAATCAGCTGTTCGCCTCGCGCGGCGCCGGAGAAGAAGAGCCGGTGTTCCGCTTCGCCGCCAACGTATTCGCCGACCAGACCACGGAGATCGAGCGCATGCAGCGCATGCTCGCCGATTTCCTGCTCGCTGCACCCTAGCTCCCCCCTTCACCGGACCATACCATGAACCGTCGACTGCGCGCGCTCGCTCGTGTCATCGGAGGCCTCTCTCTCACCGCGTGCGCCTCGTCGGGCGGTGCCAACCTGTCGACTGTCCCTCCCAGTCCGGACCCACGCGTGGGGCTGCGCGCCGGCGCCGTGCGCTTCGACACTGTCAACCGACGCGTGCTGGAAGTGACCGCCGCCGCGCAGGCGGCCTGGAATCTCCGTTTGATCGTGAACCGGCCTGCGTCGGAGAAGTTCGTCGGTGTCACCAACTCGGACCTCGCGTTTTTCAAGAACTACGTGATTCAGGGGAATTACAACGGGTTTCAGGTGTGGGACATCACGAACCCCGCGGCGCCGACGCTCAAGGTCGGATATCTCTGTCCGGCATCGCAGAGCGACGTGTCGGTTTACCAGAACCTGCTGTTCGTGTCCGGCGAGGGGATGGGGGGCCGTCTCGACTGTGGCACCGAAGGCGTGCACGACTCGGTCAGTGCGGTGCGGCTGCGCGGCCTCCGGATCTTCGACATCTCCGACATCGCGAACCCGAAGTACATCGCCAACGTGCAAACGTGCCGCGGCTCGCACACGCACTCCGTGGTGACCGATCCCACCGACCCGGCCAACGTCTACGTGTACATCTCGGGCGCCGCCCCGGTGCGCTCGCCCACCGAGCTCCCGGGCTGTGTGGCGGCGTCGCCGGATTCGAACCCCAACAGCGCCCGTTTCCGGATCGAGGTCATCAAGGTGCCGCTCGCCGCCCCGCAGCAGGCGGCGATCGTGAGCTCGCCCCGCATCTTCGATTCGCTCACCGCGCCCGCGACGCACGCCGAGGCGCCGGAAGACGTCGCGCGGGCGGCCACGGCGGCCGCCGAGGCGCGCGCCAAGGGCGGCTACACGGCCGCGGTGAACGGCCTGGAATACGTGCTGGGGCCGGGGTTCATCAATCCGATGCTCGACAGCGTCGTCAAGGCGCGTCACGGCACCGGGGCAGCCACCGCCGCCGACAGCGCCGCGCTGCGCGGCGCGATCCAGGGCATCGTCGACGTGATCGTGGGGGCGCCCAAGCCGGGAACGCCGAACACGGCGCGCCCGGGGCCCGAGCAGTGCCACGACATCACGGCGTACCCGGCGATCGGGCTGGCGGGCGGGGCGTGCGCCGGCTATGGGCTGCTGCTCGACATCCATGACGTGGCGCACCCCAGGCGCATCGGGGCGGTGTCAGACTCAAACTTCTCGTACTGGCACTCGGCGACGTTCAACAACGACGGCACCAAGCTCCTCTTCACCGACGAATGGGGCGGCGGCGGCGGACCCAAGTGCCGCGCGACAGATAGGCACGAGTGGGGCGCGGACGCGATCTTCACGCTGGACGACAAGCGGATGACGTTCCGGAGCTACTACAAACTGCCGGCGCCACAGACCGAGCTCGAGAATTGCGTCGCTCACAATGGCTCGCTCATCCCGATCCCCGGGCGGGACATCATGGCGCAGTCGTGGTACCAGGGCGGCGTTTCGGTGTTCGATTGGACCGACCCGTCGCATCCCACGGAGATCGCGTTCTTCGATCGCGGGCCGATGGACGGTACCAAGCCGGTCGGCGCGGGATCGTGGTCGGCGTACTGGTACAACGGACACATCTACAGCTCCGAGATCGCGCGCGGGCTCGATGTGCTGGATCTCGTGCCGAGCGGGTTCCTCTCGAAGAACGAGATCGAGGCCGCGCAGCTGGTACACTGGGACTACTTCAATACGCAAGACCAGCCGCGCATCGTCTGGCCGGCGAGCTTCGTCGTGGCCGGGGCGTACGTGGACCAGCTGGCCCGGTCCAACGGGATGGCCCCCGAGCGGGTCGCCGCCGTGAGGCAGGCGCTCGATCGGGCGCAAAAGCTCTCGGGGGCCGAGCGACGGAACGCGCTGACGCAGCTGGCCACGCAGCTCGGCGGGGACGCAGCGGGCGGGGGCGCCCCCGATGCGGCCAAGGTCCGGACCCTGGCCGCGGCGGTCACGGACCTCGCCAATGCACAACCCTGAACCAGGCTAGACCAGGGCCCGCAGCACGACGTACATCAACCCCGCGATCCCCGCCGCCGCGGGGATCGTGAGGACCCAGGCCCACACGATCCGCCCCGCCACGCCCCAGCGCACGGCCGAGAGGCGGTGCGCCGCGCCCACGCCCGAAATGGCGCCGGTGATCGTATGCGTGGTGCTGACCGGAATGCCGAAGTGGGAGGCGATGAACAGCGTGATGGCGCCGCCGAACGGCGTGAGCTTGGTGAGGCGCTGACCCATGGTCTTGACGATGCGCCAGCCGCCCGTCACCGTGCCCAGCCCCATCGCCGCGCCGCACGCCACCACCACCCAGGCAGGCACGCTGTTGGGATCGGTCAGGTGCAAGGGAGACGCCGCGAGGGACCCGGTCCCGAACAGCTGCTGCTCCGCCACCAGCAGGCCGACGATGATGCCCATGGTTTTCTGCGCGTCGTTGGATCCGTGCCCGAGCGAATACGCGGCGGCCGAGCCGATCTGGAGCACGCGAAACGTGCGGTCCACCCTACGCGGGAGCGAGCGTCGCAGTGCCCACGACAAGGCCACCGTCAGCGCCAACGCCAGCACCAGTCCCATCAACGGCGCCACCACGATGAAGACGAGGGTCGAGATCCACTTGCCGGGGAACAGCAGCGCGGTGAAGCCCGCCTTCGCCACCGCGGCGCCTGCGTAGCCGCCGATCAGGGCGTGTGAAGAAGAGGTGGGCAGCCCGAGCCACCAGGTGATGAGGTCCCAGGTGATGGCGCCCGCGAGCCCCGCCAAGATCACGGTGGCGTCCACGGCGGCCAGGTCCACGAGCCCCTTGCCCATCGTCTTGGCCACCGCCGTCCCGAACAGGAACACCGCGATGAAGTTGAACGCCGCGGCCCAGACCACGGCGGCGGACGGCGACAATACGCGCGTCGACACCACGGTGGCGATGGAGTTCGCCGCGTCGTGGAACCCGTTGATGAAATCGAAGCACAGCGCGACACCGACGATGGCGACGACGAACCAGGCGGACGCGTGCATCACGCGTGCTTGATGGTGATGGACTCGAGGTCGTTGGCGACGTCTTCCGACTCGTCGAGCGTGCGCTCGAGGTTGTCGTAGATCTCCTTCCACTTGATCACTTCGAGGGCGTCCCGCTCGGTCTCGAACATCCGGCCGAGGGCCTCGTGATAGAGCGCGTCGCCTTCTTCCTCGAGCTTCTTGGCCTCGATGCAGAAGCGCATCACATCGTCGCCTTTTTTCAACCGGCCGACGCCTTCGGCAAGCACGCCCACCATACGCTGGATTACCTCGGTGAGCTGGTTCACGCCGCGCGGCGCGGGACCGAGATGGAAGATCTGGGAGCGCCGCGCGATGCCGTCGATCACGTCCATCACGTCGTCCAGGTCGGAGGCGAGCTGATGGATGTCCTCCCGGTCGAGCGGCGTGATGAAGGTGCGGTCCAACCGGTTCACCACCTCGTGGGTGACCTGGTCGGCCTCGTGCTCGAGCCGCTTGATCGCCTCGACGTGGGCGATGCGACGCTCGGGGGGCGCGGTGAAGAGGTCGCGCAGATGCTGGGCCGCCTCTTTGGTCCGCGTGGCCACCGCGACGAACAGGTCGAAGAACTCTTCTTCCCGGGGCAACAGGCGCACGGCAGTGTCTCTCGTGTAAGGGGGGGGAGCTCGTCGCCACCCAACATAGCGGCCCCACGCGGGAGCCACTAGGTTACCTCGCCAATGGCCACCACCCAGCAACCGCAGGTCGACTTCGTCAAGGCGATCTCCCGACTCGACGCCACCGCCCTGGTCGTCGGGTCGATGATCGGGTCGGGCATTTTCATCGTCTCCGCGGAGATCCTCCGCGAAGTGCACGCTCCCGGCCTGCTGCTCGTCGTCTGGGCCGCATCGGGCGTGGTCACGCTGATGGGCGCGCTGTCGTACGGGGAGCTCGCGGCCATGTTCCCCAAGGCGGGCGGACAGTACGTCTACCTGCGCGAGGGGATCTCGCCGCTGTTCGGCTACCTGTACGGCTGGACGCTGTTCGTCGTGATCCAGACCGGCACCATCGCCGCTGTGGCGGTCGCGTTCGCGCGGTTCACGGCGGTGTTCTGGCCCGGCCTCTCCCCCGACGTGTTCCTCGGCTCCACGGTCCACTTTCCCCAGCCGATCGGCGACGTCGCCGTCGGCCTCTCGCCCCAGCGTCTGCTCGCGGTGCTGTCCGTAGCCCTGCTGACCTGGATCAACGTGCGCGGCGTGCGCACGGCGGCCCTGATTCAGACGTCGCTCACCGCCGTCAAGACCGCCGCGCTGGCCGCGCTGATTCTGCTGGGACTCACCGTCGGCCGGCACGCCGAGGCGATCGCGGCCAACTTCGGCGGCAACTTCTGGGCCACGGGCGGCGTGGCGGTGGGACTCGGCGCCATCGGCGCTGCCATGGTCGGCTCGCTGTTTTCGATGGATGCCTGGAACAACGTCGGCTTCGCCGGGAGCGAGCTGACGCAGCCCGAGCGAGACCTGCCGGTCGCGATGGGGGCGGGCGTGTTGATCGTGACGGTGCTGTACCTGCTCGCGAACGTGGCGTACCTGAACGTACTGCCGGCCGCCGCCATCGCGACCGCGCCGCAGGATCGCGTCGCCACGGCAGCGCTGCAGGCGATCCTCGGGCAGCCGGGACTCAAGCTGATGGCGGCGGCCATCATGATCTCGACGTTCGGCTGCAACAACGGCCTCATCCTGTCCGGTGCGCGCGTCTACTACGCCATGGCGCGCGACGACCTGTTCTTCAAGTCCGCGGGCGTCTTGCACCCGCGCTACAAGACACCTGCCGTCGCGCTGCTGGTCCAGGCCGTGTGGACCAGCGTGCTGTGCCTGTCGGGCACGTACACCCAGCTCCTGAACTTCGTGATCTTCGCCGCGCTGGTGTTCTACATGCTGACGGCGGTGGGGCTGTTCGCGCTGCGCGTCAAGCGGCCGGCGGCGGCGCGGCCGGTCCGCACGCCCGGATACCCGTGGCTGCCGGCCCTGTATGTGATCGCCACCGGGGTGATCGCCGTGGACCTGCTGACCCAGGACGCCACGCGCACGTACAGCTTCCTGGGCCTGGGATTGGTGCTGATCGGCGTGCCGGTCTACTTCGCGTGGCGGGCGATGGTCAGGCGCGCGGCGTGAAGCGGGGATAGTCGCCCAGCACGATCACCACCGCGCCCTGCGCTTCGAGAGCGGGGTCCGCCGCGCGCGCTTCGATGTCCAGATAGAAGAGATACTCCCACGGCGTGGTGCGGTCGGGTCGGCTCTCGAGCTTGGTCAGGTTGAGCCCGGCGGCGGCGAGCGGCGCGAGCGCGCGCGCCAGCGTGCCGGGCCGGTGCGGCAGCTTGAGCAGCAGCGTCGTCTTCGCCGGCACGCCGGGCGGCGGCGACGCCGGCTCCGCCGCCACCAGCAAGAAGCGCGTCTGGTTGTGCGGCTCGTCCTCGATCCGCTCCGCCATGATCGTCAAGCCGTAGCGCTGAGCCGCGAGCGCACCCGCGATCGCCGCGAGTGAGCGGTCGCCCTGCCGCGCCACCTCGGCCGCCGCACCCGCCGTGTCGTAAAACGCCACCACCTCGACGCCCGCAAGCTGGCGCAGAAACCGCTCGCACTGCGCCAGTGCCACCGGATGCGACAACACGCGCCGCAATGATTCGCGCGACGCGCCCGCCACACCGAGGAGACAGTGATGCACCGAGCTCACCACCTCGCCCACGATCGCGAGACCCGACTCGGCGATGAGGTCGAAGTTGGTGGCGATCGAGCCGACCAGCGAGTTCTCGATCGGCAGGAGACCGAGATCGGCCCGCCCCTGGACCACCGCCTCGGCGACGTCACGGAACTCGCGATAGGGCTGCGACTCGGCGTGCGGCTCGAGCAGGAAGAGCGCTTGCTCAGAGTACGCGCCAGGCTCTCCCTGAAATGCTATCCGCTTGTTTTCCATTGGCTTACACTAATGGCTCCGGGCTCTTGCCGTAAGATTGTCGGCCGATCATATTGCCGGCGCATGACCCGAACAAACACCGAAGTCACTCCTTCGCCCGCGCCCCCGCCCTGTCCAGACTGCGGCGCCGGGACCGTGCGGCAGTCCGGGTGCCTGGTGTGCGTGCAATGCGGGTGGGCCCGATGCGGCTGACGCAGCTGCCGCTGTTACCGTCCGGCAGTCCGCCGGTCCCCCCGACCGCGCTTGCGGTTCTCGACGAGCGGCTGCGCGGGACCAAGTTCGTTTCCCTCACCCCCCGCTCCGTGCTCAACTCCCCGCAGCAGACGGGCGTGGATTTCTGGTCGCTCAACCCTTTCGTCGGCTGCGAGTTCGGCTGCACCTACTGTTACGCGCGCTACACGCACCGCTATGTGGTCGAGCGGGCGCGCGACGCGGGCCGGCTCTCCGGCGCGGAATTTCGCGACGCGTTCGAGCGGCGCATCTTCGTCAAGCAAGATCTGCTGGGCGCGCTCGAGCGCGATCTGCAGCGCTACTTTCGGTCCGCTCCGTCGGTGGGCGCGACTGCTCCGATTGTCATCGGCACCGCGACCGATCCGTATCAGCCGGGCGAGCGGCGCTTCCGCGTGACGCGCCGGGTGCTCGAGCGGCTGGCGCGGTGCGAGGGATTGAACATCGGGATCATCACCAAGAGCCCGCTCGTGACCCGCGATATCGACGTCCTGCAACGGATCGCGGACCGCAGCGACCTCCAGGTGCACGTGTCGCTCACCACGTTGGACGCGGGGATCATCAGGCGGCTCGAGGCGCGCTCGCCGATGCCGGCGGCGCGGCTGCGGGCGCTGCACAAGCTCACGTCGGCGGGTGTCAACGCCGGCCTGATTGTGGCGCCGGTCCTTCCGGGGATCACGGACGACGTTCCCCACCTGGAAGCGCTCTTCCAGGCGGCCCGGGAGGCCGGCGCTCGTTTCATCCACGCCGGGCCGCTGCGGCTCTATCCCGCGGTGCGCGATCGCTTCCTACCGGTGCTGGACGCGCACTTCCCGCACTTGAGCGAGCGGTATCGGCGCGCCTACGCGCGCGCCAGCGAAGCGCCGCGGCCGTACGCGGCCGCGCTCGGCCGGCGCGTGCGGCGGCTGCAGCGGCGCTTCGGGTTTCCGGAGAACGAGGGAATGCGAGATCGCTACGGGCGACGGTTACCGCCGGCGCAGGGAGCGCTCGGCCTGTGACCGTCGCGGCTTACGACTTGTGGCCGTCCGCGTAGAAAGCGGTGAGCTGCTTGACCCAGGCCGGGACCGAGCGCCCGCGCGCCGCATACGCGTCCGCCAGCAGCCGGGAGAGACCCTGACCGAGAATGACCCCGTCGGGCGTGCCCAGGCCGGAGGTCAGCTGCTCGACCAATGCAACGATCTCCGAAGCCTTACGAGATCGTGGCCGCTTAGGCTGCGCTGGCTTTGCCCGGCTCGCTGCCATCGTCACACCGCGTCAGAGGGCAGAACTGCACAAACAGCACATGTGATATACCTCGAAGTACCGGGTGTGGCAACAGCGCCACAGCGGGTCACGCGACGTCACCGGCCGCCGCGCCGGAGGACTCGTAGTGCCGCCGCAGATCGTGCACCCACGTCGGGGCCGCAAGGCTGCGGGCCGCGTACGACTCCACCAACAGCTCGGCCACCTGCCGCCCCATCT
>WNGH01017518.1_pt1 | contig 11707 bp, 9 predicted proteins | sample 5400631 | NCBI WGS metagenome assembly WNGH01 (sample SAMN13153373, study PRJNA577476) | soil metagenome | isolation source: 115 cm soil or saprolite under Garry oak tree replicate 1 | place: USA:California | collected 2016-06-15 | reverse complement strand
CAGTCCGCCGGGCTTCCGGCCGAAGGCGCGGCCGCCGAGCCCGAGGTGGCGGGCCGGATCTCCGCGCTCCCGGAGCCGCTCGCGCTTGCCCTGGTGCGGGCGGCCGGGGACGCGCAGCGGCAGGAGGCGCTGGTAGAGCTGGCCGCGGCGCCGCAGAAGGCGCTCGCCAAGGAAGCCAAGCGTGAGCTGCAGCGGCTGAAGCAGCGCGGGTTCCAGGTCCAGGAGCTCAGGCCGCGCGGCGAGCCGGTGCTGAAGCCGCCCCCCGAGGCCGAGGCGCCTGCCTGCTACGCCAGCTCCATCGACGCCTACGGCGAGCGGGCGGTGTGGTGGTCGCGCGCGACCCGAGGCGGCGTCGAGGTGGTGCAGGCGGTGGTCTCCGACGTGAAGGGCATCCTCGCCATCGACGCGCTCGCGCTCTCGCGGCGGAACTTCCGCGACTTCGCCAAGCGGCTGCCGCGGCAAGGCGGGGTCGTGACCAGCGTCGAGGTACCCAAGGCCCACGCGCGCTGGCTGATCGCCCAGGCCGCCGAGGAGGGCTCTCGCAACGGCTTCTCGCCTCCGCCGGCGTATGCCGACGCGCTCCGGATCCTGGGACCGGCGCCGCAGGAGTCGCCGGCGCCTGGCGCGTCCATCGGGTTCGGTCCCGACGGCGAGCTGCCGCACCGTCTGGCGGGCGCGGCCCTCTTCGCGGACCCGCTGTTCATGACCTGGATCCCGGAGGAGGAGGCGCTGCGCTCCTTCGCGCTCAAGGTGGACGAGATCGCCGTCAGCCGGCTCTTCATCGACGACGCCCAGCGCAAGGCGGCGTTCGAGCGCGCCGCCGAGGACGCGGCCGAGGCGTACTTCGCGCCGCAGCGCCGCGCCCGCTACGCGCGCCGCCTGCTGGAGATGGCCCACGTGCTCGCCTCGGAGGGCAGGGTGGACGCCGCGCGGACGGCGGTGGCCGTCTCGCGGGACCTGCAAGGAGAGCTGGGCGCGCAGAACCCGTTCTGCCGGGCGCTCTTCAGCCACGCGCTGGAAGGCCGCTGGCAGAAGCCCGCGGAGACACCTGCCGTGCCCGCCACGCCCGGCGGGTTGATCACACCCTGATGGCCGAGCACAAGAACCCGCTGCCCACCACGGACGCCGTCATCGCCGGCCCCGACGGCCGGGTGGTGCTCATCCTGCGCAAGAACGAGCCGCGCGGCTGGGCCCTGCCGGGCGGCTTCGTGGACCATGGCGAGGAGCTGGGCCGCGCCTGCAGGCGCGAGGCGCGCGAGGAGACCGGCCTCGAGGTTGAGCTGATCGAGCAGCTCTTCACCTACTCCGACCCGCGGCGGGACCCGCGCAAGCACACCATCTCGACGGTGTACGCCTGCCGGGTCCACGCCGGCACGCTGCAGGCCGGCGACGATGCGCAGGACGCGCGCTGGTGCGCCGAATCCGACATCCCCTGGAAGGACCTCTGCTTCGACCACGCCGAGATCCTGCGCGACTACTTCCGCTGGTCGAAGACCGGCCAGCGCCGCAAGCTCTGACGAACCCGGCAAACTGCTGATCTTGTAGTTCCTATCGCGGCGAGTCGGGGCTGGTGGGGGGTGGGACGGGCATCGGTTCGGGGCGGGCGAGGGTGCGGACGCGGGCGTTGGTCTGCTGCCACCGGTTGTAGGCGTCGACGGCGCCCGCGCGCAGGTCGGCCGCTTGCTTGCGCAGCTGCGCCTCGCGGACCTGCGCCTCGGCGACCCGCGAGTCGATCGTGCCGCCGTTCGCGGACTCCGCCTGCGGCACGTCCGCGGCCTTCATCGCACGGAACTTGGCCTGCTCGACCATCGCGCCCGCCGTGTCGACGTGGGACGCCGCCGCGTTCCGGTCGGCCTGCGCCACCTGGACCATGCGCTCGAGGTAGGCGCGCTTCATGTCCGCCGCGCGGATCCGGTCCTCCGCCGCCCGCACCTCCTCGTCAGCGCGCGCCAGCTGGTCCTGCGGCGCGTACTGCTTCTTCAGGAGATCCCGCTCGGCCAGCGCGCGCTTCAGCTGCGCCTCGGCGACGCCGCGCTCGGTCTTCGCCACCTCGAGCCGCGCCTGGGCATCCGCTTCGTTGGCCCGGGCCCGGGCCAGCGTGTCCTGGGCGCGTCCCTGCTCGACGCGGGCGTCGTCCACCGGCTGCATCTGCGAATCGTCGAGCCGGGCCAGCCCGGATTCGTCCACCTTCTGCACCGGCTTCGGGCTGCTCGCGCAAGCCAGCGCGAGCGCGCATGCCGGGACCGCCCAGAGTGCATCGCGCATGGCCGCCCTCGCTCCTTAGGCAATTTTCCGTCCGTTGCTGAACGTAGTTCCTGCGCCGCGGGGATGCATCGAGTACACTGCCGCGCCGTGCTTTCCATCCTGTTGACGGTCGTCGGCCTGGGGCTGCTCATCGCGGTCCACGAGGCAGGCCACCTGGTGTTCGCCCGCCTGCTCGGCATGCGGGTGGAGACGTACTCGCTCGGCTTCGGGCCGCGTATCGCGGGCTTCCGGCGCGGCGAGACCGATTACCGTCTCAGCGCCATTCCCCTCGGCTGCTACTGCAAGATCGCCGGCTTCTCGCCCGACGAGCCGGCCGCCCAGGACCCCACCGATCCGGGCTCCTACGCGAACAAGGCGGCCTGGCGCCGTTTTCTGGTGATCGCCGCCGGCCCCGGGGTCAATTACCTCCTCGCCTTCCTCATCATCGCGGGGCTTTACACCACGCGCGGCTTCGTCGACCTCTCCACCACGCGCGTGCAGGTGCTGCCGGGCAGGCCGGCCGCGGCCGCGGGGCTGCACACCGGCGACCAGGTGGTGGCGATCGACGGCGCAAAGGTCTCCTCGTTCGCCGAGATGATGCGCGAGCTGCGCAAGGCCGGCGCACCTGCCGAGCGGCGGTTCGAGGTGCAGCGCGGCGCCGATCGTCACGCCCTCGAGGTGCGCCCCGAGAACGGGGTCATCGGCGTCACGCAGGACCGGGTGCTGATCCAGGTCCCGCTCGCCGAGGCGCTGCCGCGGGCCGCCCGCGACGTCTGGGCGCTGAACGCCGCTACGCTGCAGGCCATCTGGGACATCGCGCGAGGGCGCGGGGGGGCGTCGCTCGCCGGACCGGTGGGGATCGTGAAGCAGGCCTCGGCCGAGGTGAAGCGGGGCCTGGCGGAATTCGCCGGCATCCTCGCCAACATCTCCGTGGGGCTGGCCATCTTCAACTTCCTCCCGGTGCCCGCGCTCGACGGGGGGCGGTTGGTGTTCCTCGGGATCGAGCTGCTGAGCGGGCGCAAGGTGAACCAGCGGGCCGAGACGGTCGTCCACCTGGTCGGCTTCCTCTTCCTCATCGCGCTGGTCCTGGCGGTCACCCTGTTCGGAGATTTGCAGCTGGGGCGGAAGCTGTTCAGCGGGGGGTGAAGTTGCCCTCGGAGCGATTCGGCCGAATTTGACTACACTGGAATCTGCCGGTGTAGAGTCCGGCTGTGACTTTGCGGGTCGCGATCGTGGACGCCCACCCGCTGTACAGGGCGGGGCTGCGCACGGCCATCTCCGACTATGGTCGTGGATTGGAGATCGTCGGCGAGGCCGATTCGCTGCAGAGCGCGGCGGCGCTGCTGGCGAACGCGCGGCCCGACGTGGTGGTGCTCGATTCCTCGCTGCCGGGCACCGGAGGCCTCTCCGTCCTGCGCCAGCTGCTCCGCCGGCATCCGGAGAGGCGCGTGCTGGTGCTCTCCGCGCAGGTCGCCGAGGACTTCGCAGCGGAGGCGTTCGCCGCCGGCGCCATGGGGTACGCCGGCAAGGACGGGAGCGCGGAAGAGATCGTGGCCGCCATCCAGGAAGTGGGCGCCGGCCAGCGATACCTCTCCCCCAGGCTCGCGCTGGAGCGGGTGAACCAGCACCTGCTCGAGCGCCCCGCCGGAGACCGCGCGCCGCTCGACGCGCTGTCCGCGCGCGAGCGCGAGGTGTTCCGGCTCCTGGTGCTCGGCTGCTCCAACGAGGAGATCGCCAAGCAGCTCCGCATCAGCCGGCGGACGGTCGAGACGCACCGCAGCCGGATTCTCAAGAAGCTGCGCGTCCATTCGGCGGTGGAGCTGCTGCGCCTGGCAGCTCGCCATGGCCTGATCAGCGCGTAGGCCCCCTCGCCCACGGCGCAGGCGTGCTACAACGCCGCTCCCAGGGCGCCCCGTCTAACTTTCCCCCGTCCCTGAGGGTCTCCCTGTGGGCGGGCAGGATCCGCCCTTGAGGGACCTGAATCGATGCCCCAGAAGGGCCACATCGCGGATCGGCTCGGCGCCTGGCTGGCCGGCACCCTGCCGCAGGACGAGGCCGGCGAGGTGCGCCGCCACCTGGATTCGTGCCCGGCGTGCGCGGAGGAGCGGGACCTCTTGGGGGAGGCGACGTCGATCGTCGCTCCCCTGCCCGCGATCGATCCACGACCCGGATTCGCCGGGCGCGCCGCCGCCCGGGCGAGCGAGCTCCGCCCCCGGCCGCTGGGCGCGCCGTGGTGGCGCTGGGCCTTCGGCGGCGGTCTGGCGGCGGCCGCGGTCGCGGCGGCCGCGGTGCTGATCGCGCGCCCGGCGCCGCGCGCGAGCGGAGAGGAGCTGATCGTCGCGCAGCGCCTGGAGCTTTTCGAGGACCTGAACGTGGTGCAGAACCAGGACGCGCTCCGCGACCTGGAGGTGGTGGCGGTGCTCCACACGCTAGAGGCCGAGGGCAAGCCTTGATGCGCCGCGCCGCGCTCGCGCTCCTGGTCACGCTGGCCGCCGCGCCGCCCGCCTCTCGCGCGCAGGGGCAGGAGCAGTCCGCCGAGGAGCGCTTCCGCAGCCTGCCTCCGGAGAAGCAGGAGGAGCTGCGCCGCCGCTACCGCGAGCTGCAGCAGCTGCCGGCCGACGAGCGGCAGCGGATCCAGGAGAACCTCGCGCGGCTGAACCGGATGGCTCCCGACGAGCATGCGCGCGTCGACGAGAACTACCGCCGGTTCCTCGGGATGCCGCCCGAGCAGCGGCAGCAGGTGTTGCAAAAGTGGCAGCGTTTCCGCTCGCTCTCTCCCCAGGAGCGCGAGCAGCTGCGCGAGTCGCTGCGGCGGGTGATGAGCGCCGACTCCGATCAGCGCCGGCAGATCCTGGAGAACATGGAGCGCTGGGAGCGGATGACCCCGGAGCAGCGCGAGGAGGCCCGCCAGCGCTTCCGCGAGCAGCGCCAGGAGAGGCGGCAGGAGCAGAAGGAGCAGCGCCGCGAGCGCAAGGAGGAGCGGCGCGATCGGCACCTGGAGCAGAAGGAGCGGCTGCGCCGCAACTGAGCCATGATCTTCCGCGCCTCGCTGCTCCTCGCCGCCGCGCTCTGCGGGCCTCTCCAGGCCGCGCGCGCCGACGAGCCGCCGCCGCAGGCCGACGAGCAGCCGCGGCAGGGGAAGCCGCTCTCGGCCGAGGACGCCGAGGTCGTCCGCCAGCTGGCGCTGCTCGAGCAGGTCGAGCTGCTCCGCAACCTCGACCTCTTCGAGCCCCAACCCTCAGACGCCCAGCAAGCCAAGCAGCAGCCCGACGCCGGTACGCGCGAGCCGTGATCAGGGACTAGAGCGTTTCACGCGGAGCGCGCCGAGGAAGCGGAGCGCGCGGAGAAGTTGTTTTTGAACCGAATCCTCCGCGCTCTCTCTTCATCTCCGCGCCCTCCGCGTGAAACGCTCGAAGGCCTTTCCCCGCGGCCCTAGCGTTCCAGTTCGGAAGGGGATTGAGGCAAGGATTCGTTGCCGGCGTCGTCCACCGTCGCGATGGCGAAGAACTCGTCGTCCGGGATGACGTTCTGCAGGACGACGTGGTCCACCTTGCCGACCAGCTGGGCCCGTTCCCAGCGGACCGAGTCGGCGCGGCGGCGGTACAGAGCCACGTTGGCGATGCGCGGGTCGGCGGGCAGCGTCCAGCGCAGCCGCGTGTCCGGGCTCACCGCGCCGCCCAGCTTGACCGCCGCCGGGGCGGCCGGCGCGAACGCCAGCGATCCCAGCGCGGAAGCGAGCGCCCGGCAGAGCTTCGCGGTGTAGGGCGCGTCGAAATGCGCCAGGTCGTCGCCGTACGGTCGGCCGTTCTCCACCCGCGGGGTCTGGTGCTCGCGGTCGTAGTGCTCGACCATCTCGGAGAGCCGCACCGCGGGGAAGCCCTGCTGGTTGAACGAAGTGTGGTCGGACCCGCGCGCGATGCGGTCGCGCCGCAGCATGACCAGGAGATCGAGGTTCTCCACGTAGCGCTCGCCGAGCCGTTCCAGGTAGCGGGCCCACTCGCGCGACGGGCTGTCGTTCTCGCCCCCGACCGCGTCGCGCAGCCGCTTCTGCGCCTCGGTCTCCGCGATCGGCGTCCCCTCCGAGTAGAGGCGCCCCCGGGTGTTGTCGACCACGCCGTTCTGTCCCTGGACGTTCCCGGCGATGTCCACGCTGGTCATCGCCAGCACCTCGACGCCCTCCTGCTTGAGGCGCTGCGCCAGGTGGGCCGAGCCGACCAGCCCTTGCTCCTCGCCGGCCACCGCGACGAAGTACAGGGTCACCGCGGGCTGCTCCCGGGCGAAGGCGCGCGCCAGCTCCAGCGCCATCGCGGTGCCGCTCGCGTCGTCCACCGCGCCGGGCGCGTCGCTCTGCGCGTCCATCACGTTCGACGGCATGCTGTCGTAGTGCCCGGTCATCACGATCGCCTGCTTGCCGCGCGCCGGCGCGGCGGCCCGGCTCGGCCGTGAAGCGGTCCTCGAACGGCTTGAGCCGCGTGCCCTGCGCCGCCGCCCCGAACTGGGCCGCCAGCCACCGTCGCGCGGCGCCGATGCCGCGCGTCTCGGACTTCGTCTCCGACAGCGTGTGCCGGGTGCCGAACCCCACCAGCCTGGCCACCGTGGCCTGGAGCGGTGCCGGTTCGATGCGCTGCACGAGGCTCTCGACGCGCGGATCGCGGCGCGCCGGCGCGATCGCGGCCAGCAGCAGGACGAGCAGCATCGGTGTTCCCCTCCGGATTGGTCGCCGCCGACAGGGCGGCGCTATGCTTTTCCTCAGGCGACGCGGGCGCGGCCCAGCACCTTGTTCAGGTACTGCCCGGTGTAGCTCTGCTTGACCCGTGCCACGTCCTCGGGCGCGCCGGTGGCCACCACGTAGCCCCCCTGGTCGCCGCCCTCCGGCCCCATGTCGATGATCCAGTCGGCGCACTTGATGACGTCGAGGTTGTGCTCGATCACGATCACCGTGTTGCCCGCCTCGACCAGGCGGTTCAGCACGCTGAGCAGGCGCCGGATGTCCTCGAAGTGCAGCCCGGTGGTGGGCTCGTCGAGCACGTACAGCGTGCGCCCGGTGTCGGTGCGGGCCAGCTCGCGCGACAGCTTGATGCGCTGCGCCTCGCCGCCCGACAGGGTGGGGGAGGGCTGGCCGATCTTGATGTAGCCCAGGCCCACGTCGTCGAGCGTCTTCAGGATGCGGATGATCTCCTTGTGCACGCTGAAGTGCTCCATCGCCTCGCGCACCGAGAGGTCCAGCACCTCGGCGATGTTCTTCCCCTTGAACGTCACCCGCAGGGTGGCGTCGTTGAAGCGCTTGCCGTGGCACACCTCGCAGGGCACGTAGACGTCGGCGAGGAAATGCATCTCGACGACCTTCATGCCGTCTCCCTCGCACGCCTCGCAGCGCCCGCCCTTCACGTTGAAGCTGAAGCGCCCCGGCTCGTACCCGTAGGCGCGCGCCTCCGGAGTGCGCGCGAAGACGTCGCGGATGCAGTCGAACACCTTGGTGTAGGTGGCCGGGTTGCTCCGCGGCGTGCGCCCGATCGGCTTCTGGTCGATGTCGATCACCTTGTCGAGGTGCTCGATCCCGGAGAGCGCCTTGTAGGGCCCGGGCGCCTCCCGCGAGCCGTACAAGGCGCGCGACAGGGCGGGATACAGGATCCGGTTCACCAGCGTGGACTTGCCGGCGCCGGACACGCCCGAGACGGCAGTGAACGTGCCGAGCGGGAACTCCACGTCGACTTCCTTCAGGTTGTTCGCCGCCGCGCCCAGCAGGCGCAGGCTCTTGCCGTTCCCGCGCCGCCGCGAAGGCGGCACCTCGATCCGGCGCCGGCCCGACAGGTACGCGCCGGTGACCGACCGCTCCGCCTGCATGATCTTCTGCGGCGGGCCCTCGGCGACGATCTCGCCGCCCAGCTCGCCGGCGCCGGGGCCGAAGTCGACGATCCAGTCGGCCTCCTCCATGGTCTCCTCGTCGTGCTCCACCACGATGACCGAGTTGCCCAGGTCGCGCAGCCGCTTGAGCGTGGCGAGCAGGCGCGCGTTGTCGCGCTGGTGGAGCCCGATGGAGGGCTCGTCGAGGATGTAGATGACGCCGGTCAGCTCGCTGCCCATCTGCGAGGCGAGGCGGATGCGCTGCGACTCCCCGCCGGAGAGCGACGGTCCCGGCCGGTCCAGCGTCAGGTAGCCGAGGCCGACGTCGAGCAGGAAGCGCAGGCGGTTGCCGATCTCCTTGAGCAGCTCGGCGGCGACCACCGCGTCGTTCCCCGAGAGCGGCAGCTCCTGCATGAACCTCGTCGCCGCCTCGATGGTCATCCGCGAGACGTCGACGATGGACTTTCCCTTGCGGTCGCCCACGTCGCCGATGGTTACCGCCCGGCTCTCGGGACGCAGGCGTTCCCCCCTGCACGCCGAGCAGGCCTTGTCGCTGAAATAGCGCAGGTAGTGCTTGCGCATGCTCTCGGAGGTGGTCTCCTTGTAGCGGCGCATGAGCATCGGGATGATGCCCTCGAAGCTGGTCTTGTAGGTGCCGCTGCGCCCGCCCTCGCTCCAGCGGATGCTCATCGTCTCGTCGCCCGAGCCGTAGAGGAGCATCTGCTTCAGGTCGCGTGGGAGGTCCTTCCAGGGCTTGTCGAGCGGCACCTTGAAGCTCTGCGCCAGGGACTCGATCATGCGGAACGTCCAGCCGCCGCCGCGCTCGAGCGCGTGCGCCCAGGGCTCGACCGCGCCCTGGCGGATGCTCTTCGTCCCGTCGGGCACCACCAGGTCGGGGTCCATCTCCGGCCGCGAGCCGAGGCCGTTGCACTCCTGGCACATCCCCAGCGGGTTGTTGAAGGAGAAGCTGTGCGGCGCCAGCTCGGGGAAGCTGATGCCGTCCACCGGGCAGGAGAGGTGCTCGCTGTACATCGATTGCGTCTCGCCCTTCTGCGGCAGGGCGGTGAGCGCGTGCAGCACGCCCTTGCCTTCGCGCAACGCGGTCTCGACGCTGTCGATCAGCCGGCGGTCCGTCTCGCCGCCCTTGATCACCAGGCGGTCCACCACGATCTGGATGTCGTGCTTGCGCTTCTTGTCCAGCTCGATGTCCTCGTCGAGCGGCCGGATGGCGCCGTCCACCCGGGCCCGCGCGAACCCGCGCTTGCGCGCGTCGACCAGCACTTCCTTGTGCTCGCCCTTGCGCTGCTCGACCAGCGGCGCGAGCAGGGTCAGCTTCGTCCCCTCGGGCAGCCGCGCCAGCTCCTCCGCGATCTGCTGCGCGCTCTGCTTCCCCACCCGGCGCCCGCAGATCGTGCAGTGCTGCTTGCCCACCGCCGCGAAGAGCACGCGCAGGTAGTCGTGGATCTCGGTGATGGTGCCCACCGTCGACCGCGGATTGTTGGAGGCGGCCTTCTGCTCGATGGAGATGGTGGGCGACAGCCCGCGGATCACGTCGTAGTGCGGCTTCTCCATCTGCCCGAGGAACTGGCGGGCATAGGCGGAGAGCGACTCCACGTACCGGCGCTGCCCCTCGGCGTAGAGGGTGTCGAAAGCGAGCGAGCTCTTGCCGGACCCCGACACGCCGGTGAACACCACCAGCCGCTTCTTCGGGATCTCCAGGGTGATGCCCTTGAGGTTGTGCTCGCGGGCACCCTTCACGAGGATCTGTTCGGGCTCCATCGGAACCGCGCAGGATAAGCGGAGACCCCGACGTTCTCAACGGGCCCGATCGCTGGGCCGCCCCGGATGACGCGCTGCGCCTCTCACCCTGCGTGGCCATCGGCCGGGCCGGCCGGTCCCCTGGAGGGGAGGGGTGCATGCGCGCGCTGGTTTGGCTGGTCGCCCTGGCATGCCTGGCCTGCGCCTCGGCGGGCGGCGGACCGCTGGGGATGAGCATCGGCGGAAACTGCGAGGACAGCTGCCGCGCGGCGTACGATCGCTGCACCGACGACTCGCGCCGGGAGCCGGACGACGGGACGTGCGCCGGCGATTTGCAAGCCTGCCTGGCCAGGTGCGCGAACACTGGCGGCCGGCAGAAGCAGCAGCAGGTCGTGTACGGAACCTCGGGCCGGGGGATCCCGCTGTCCCTGATCCCGTGGATTATCAGCCTCTTCAAATAGGTCTCTTCTTGCGCCGGCGCAGCTCGCGCACCGCGATGAAGCCTAGCAGGCCCAGCGCCGCCCAGCCGGGCCAGTCGCCCACCACCTGGTACACCGTGGTCCCCTGCAGCATCGGGACGTCGCGCACGGCGACCCCGCGCACGTCCGCCGGGATGCGTGTCACCACCCGGCCGCTCGCGTCGATGAACGCGCTGATCCCCGTCGAGGTCGCGCGCAGCAGCCATCGGCGGTGCTCGATGGTGCGCAGCGCGGCGAGCTGCAGGTGCTGCTCCTGCTCGTGCCCGGCGCCGTACCAGGAGTCGTTGGTGAGGTTCACCAGGGCGTGGGCCCGGCCTTCGCCGTGGTCCTCCATCGTCTTGCGCACGATCCAGGGGAGGATGTCCTCGTAGCAGATGAACGTCGCGTACCGGTAGCCGCCGTCGCGCAGCGGCCGGGTGGTGGTGCCCTGCGTCAGGTGCGTGGCGAGCGGCGACCACTCGTAGAGGAAAGGGAACCAGTCGCCGAAGGGGATGTACTCGCCGAAGGCGAGCAGCTGGATCTTGTCGTAGTGGTCGCCGATCTTCCCGTCCGGCCCGATCACGAGGGCGCTGTTCCAGGCTTGCTTGCCGCTCACGCGCTCGACTCCGGCGATGATGGAGACGGGGACGCCGCCCGAGATGGCGCGCCCGTCGTCGCCGCTGCGGACCGGGCGCAGGTTGTAGCCGACTTCCGGCCAGATCACGAGATCGGCCCCACGCCCGTGCAGCTCGGCGGTATCCGCCCAGAGCGCCTGCACCGAGGCGTACGGGTTCCGGTGGAGCGCGATCTCGCCGACGTTCGGCTGGGCGATGCCGATCCGGCGCATCGGGGCGGCCTGCTCGCGCGCGTCGATGCGCCCGATCCGCCACAGGCCGTACGTGAGGGTCGCGGCCACCGCCAGCGCGGTCCCGATCACCGGCCAGGGCCTTCGGGTGAGGAACAGGTCCGCCAGGGCCCCGTTGACCGAGGCCTGCAGGGCGGAGAGCAGCAGCACCCCGCCCAGGTCCGCCACCTGCACCAGCGGCAAGACCGGCATCAGCGCCACTCCGGTGTAGCTCTGGAACAAGAGCGGGTAGACGAACTCGGTCGCGACCAGGCAGAGCGGCAGCAGCCCGGCCAGCGGCCAGCGGGTCACAGTCCAGGTCCGCCGCAGCGCCCAGGCGAACACGCCGAAGAGGAATCCCTGGACCAGGCAGAGCACCACGTATCCGAGGAAGGCGAGCGGCAGCGGCGCGAAGGCGAACACGCGCAGCAAGTGGATGACCCAGGTGTACCCGCCCAGGTGGGCGACGAATCCGAACCACGCGCCCCGCCGCAGCGCTTCGCGCGGCGTGGCCTCGCGCAGCGAGAGCAGGAGCGGGATGAAGCAGACGAAGGTCAGC
>WNGH01021453.1_pt1 | contig 11708 bp, 10 predicted proteins | sample 5400631 | NCBI WGS metagenome assembly WNGH01 (sample SAMN13153373, study PRJNA577476) | soil metagenome | isolation source: 115 cm soil or saprolite under Garry oak tree replicate 1 | place: USA:California | collected 2016-06-15 | reverse complement strand
TCGGCTAAACCGGTGCGCTACGCCGTCATCGGCGGCGGGCCGTCGGGACTGTACTTTGCGCTGCTGGCCAAGAAAGCCAACCCGAGTGACGAGGTTCTCCTGGTTGAGCGCAACCCACCCGACGCCACCTTCGGTTGGGGCGTCGTCTTCTCCGAGGAGACGCTCGGTGCCCTTCGGGATGCCGACTACGAAACCTATACCGAGATCGGCGAGAGTTTCGCTCGCTGGAACGCGATCGACATCCATTACCGCGACACCATGGTCCGGTCCCGGGGCCACGTCTTTACCGGCATCTCCCGCAAGGTCCTGCTCAACATCCTCCAGCGGCGCTGCGGGGCGCTCGGCGTCCGGCTGGAATTCGAGCGCGAGGTCCGCGACGTGGGGGAGTTCGAGGGCGCCGATCTCGTCGTGGGGGCGGATGGCATCAACGGCCTGGTTCGCCGCACGTATGGCGAGCTCTTCAAGCCGCAGATCCTGACACATCCGACGAAGTACGTCTGGTTTGGGAGCGACCTGCCGCTCGACGCCTTCACCTTCATCTTTCGCCGCAATGATGACGGCCTCTTCCAGGTTCACGCTTATCCGTTCGACGCGCGCACCTGCACCTTCATCGTCGAGTGTCCGGAGGCTGCCTGGCGTAACGCAGGCCTGGATTCGGCGAGCGAGGCGGACAGCATCGCCTACTGCGAAAACCTCTTCCAGCCGGAGCTGCGAGGACGGCGGTTGATGTCGAACCGCTCGCTCTGGGTCAACTTCCTGACCCTGCGCCAGGAGAGCTGGCACCACGGCAAGGTCGTCCTGCTCGGCGACGCCGCCCACACCGCCCACTTTTCGATCGGCTCGGGGACCAAGCTGGCGATGGAAGACAGCATTGCCCTCGTCGATGCCCTGCGACGGCATCGAGACCTGAGCGCGGCCCTCAGCGACTACGAGATGGAGCGCCAGCCCATCGTCGAGCGCTTCCAGGAGGCTGCGTTGGAGAGCGCGAGCTATTTCGAGCACGTGTCGCGCTATGCCCACTTCGATCCACGGCAGTTTGCCTTCAACCTGCTGACGCGGAGCCGGCGGATCACCTACATCAACCTCACGCAGCGCGATCCGGAGCTCGTCCGCACCGTCGACTCCTGGTTCGCCGCCGCGGCGACAGGATCACCGGACGGTGCCGTGCGCCTCAGCCCGCCACCGTTGTTTACGCCGTTGCGAATCGGGGACCTGACCATTCCGAACCGGGCCGTGGTGACGGCCGGGCCGGACCTCGCCGCCGCCGCCCGCCTGGGGGCGGGGCTGGTGATCACGGAGTTCGTCGGCGTTGCCGAGGATGGACGTATCACGCCCGAGACGCCCGTCATCGATCGGGCACGACAGGACGTGCTGCGGTCGGCGGTGGAACGGGTGCACCAGGCAGGGAGCCGAGTCGCCCTCCAACTCGGTCATGCCGGCCGGCGTGGATCGATGCGACCGCGCTCGCAGGGTGTCGACCGGCCCCTCAGACAAGGTGGCTGGCGACTCATGGCGGCATCGCCGATCGCGTACACACCCCACTCGGCGCTTCCGAAAGAGATGACCCGCCGCGACATCGCGCACGCAATCAAGGTGTTTGTCGCGGCGGCGCAGGCGGCAGCGGGCTGCTGGTTCGACGCGCTGGAGCTCAACTTCGCACACGGATATCTCGTCGCCAGCTTCATCTCGCCGCTAACGAATCGCCGGACCGACGACTACGGCGGCTCACTGGAGAACCGCATGCGATTCCCGCTCGAGATCGTCGACGCGGTACGGGTGAGCTGGGAGCGTCCCCTGCTGGTTCGCATTTCGGCCAGCGATTGGGCTGACGGCGGTACGGACCTTGATGAGTCCGTCGCCATCGCGGGCTTGTTGAGGACGCACCGCTGCGACCTGATCCATGTCGTGATGGGTCAAACGGTCTGGGAGAGTCGCCCCGACTACCGTCGTCTATTCGGCGTGGCCGCCGGCGACCGGATCCGTAATGAGGCGGGCATCCCAACGATTGCCACCGGAAACGTCACGACTTCCGACGATGTGAACACCATCCTCGCGGCCGGCCGCGCCGACCTATGCGAGTTCGATGGGCTTCACGCCGTATAGGGCGCGCACCGTCCTTGCAGCTTCGAAAGGATATTCCTGAGCTGCGCCCGAACGCTGCTTGGTTTCATGCCGAGTTGGCGGGAAATGTCTCTATTGGACCGTCCCTCCGCAATTAAGTCGAGGACTTCGGTTTCGAGACGCGTGAGGGTGGCGAACGAAACTGGCCCCGACTCGCGGAATACCTCAAGCTTCGCCCGAACGTCCCACAGAACGTCCGGCTCGCGTAGAAAATCCAACGCGCTGTAGCCCTCGCGTGTAGACCGAATTGGCAGTCCTTCGTGGTTCCCGGCGACGACCTCGACCATCTCGCCAACCGTAGTTATCCCGTCCGCACGGAGAAGACTCGTGAAACGAATGCTCAAACCAAGACCGTCAATTGGAACGCCGCTGCCGAGCTGCGGCATACTAAGTAAACGATGCGCCCAGGGGCCGAATAGGAACGATCCGACCCATGCAGCGTTGGCGGCGAGCACCAGCTTGAGACAGTCCCGTCTCGTGAGGCTTCTTACGGCCACGCTTGCACCATAGCACCACCGATTTATCATCCGAAAGCATGGCCGTCGACATAGAACTCTTCGCGAGAGCGCTCCCAAAGGCCGAGCTACACCTTCACATCGAAGGGACCCTCGAGCCGGAGTTGATGTTCGAGCTGGCGCGCCGCAACGGTATCCAGCTTCCCTACACCTCGGTGGACGAGGTGCGCCGCGCCTATGTCTTCAGCGATCTGCAATCGTTCCTCGACATCTACTACGCGGGCTGCTGTGTGCTCCTGACCGAGCAGGATTTCTACGATTTGACGCGGGCCTACCTGGCGCGGGCCGCCAGCCAGGGCGTGCGCCATGCGGAGATCTTCTTCGATCCGCAAACCCACACCGATCGTGGCGTGCCTTTTGAGACCGTGATCAACGGCATCCATCGCGCCTTACAGGACGGCGAGGCTCGCTTCGGCATCAGCAGCGGGTTGATCCTGTGCTTCCTGCGGCATTTGAGCGCCGAGGCGGCCATGCGCACGCTGCGCGAGGCACGGCCCTTCCAGAAATGGATCCTGGCGGTTGGTCTCGACTCGTCAGAGGTTGGTCATCCGCCCTCGAAATTCAAAGACGTCTACGACCGTGCGCGTGAGGCCGGCCTGCTGGCGGTCGCGCACGCCGGCGAGGAAGGACCTCCGGCGTACGTCTGGGAAGCGTTGGACGTCCTCAACGCCCGACGGATCGACCACGGGGTGCGATGCATCGAGGACGAGCGATTGATGGGCCGCCTGGCCGAGGAGCAGATTCCACTGACGGTCTGTCCGCTCTCCAACGTGAAGCTCAAGGTCTTCCCGAATCTACGGGCCCACAATCTCAAGCAGCTCCTGGACCGTGGTCTGCTGGTGACCGTGAATTCCGACGATCCCGCCTATTTCGGCGGCTACGTCGCCGACAACTTGCAGGCGTCCGCCGCGGCGCTTGGGCTGGGTCGCGAGCAGCTGCTGACGCTGGCGCGGAATTCGTTCGTGGCCTCATTCCTCAACGAGGAGCGGCGGCGCGCCTACCTCGACGACGTCGATCGGTTCGCGGCTCAGCCTTCGCTGAAGACGATCTCCTGAGCCCCCTCGTAGAGGACGCGCCGTCCAAGCTCGACCAGCAGCGCACGCCCCTCCTCGATGGTGGCGAAGTGATTGCCGGCCAACGGTCCGGCCTTGCTGCCGAAGGCGGTCGAGCCGTAGGGAAAGAGGACCTCGGTCTCGCTGATGCCGCCGGGGTAGAGCAGCAGCTGGCCGGCGCCAGGGTAGCTGGTGTGATTCTCGTAGCCGAGCCCTGTCTTCAGGTCGCCCAGTGGAATCCAGGCGGATTCGCCGCTCCAGCGGGCCTGCACCAGCTGGGCCCGTAGGGGCAGCAGGCGCTGGAAGGCGGCACAGGTCTTCGGGGCCGCGTCGCTTTCCCAGCGAGCCGTGAAGCGGAGCGAGCCAACGGTGATCTCAAGCATCGCGCCTAAGCGTAAGGCCGATGAAGCCGTGCGCGGGCTTGGGGTCGCTGTAGACCCGGGTTACGGGGTCGGCCTGGGAGACCTTCGAGGTGTCCCAGAGGCGGTTCTGCGCCTCGAAGCTGACCTCGCTCATGGCACCGAACTGTTTGAGCAGACGAATCCCCATCTCGTGCACCAGGTGCTGAATCGACATGCTGACGAACGCATCGAAGCTGGCGATGACCGAATCGCGCACGGCCTCCGAGGCGATGTGCGTGGGAGCATCCATGACGCCGTCGTCCGGGCGTGCGTACCGCCAGTGCACGTCGAGGTAGATGAAAAGCGGCCGGTCGGAGACTTCCGGCAAGGTCGTGTAGGCGTCGCGCGCAAAGTCTTTGAAGGCGCTGCCGGTCAGCTTGACCAGCCGCAGGTTGCGCCGGCCGCAGCGGAGCGTGCGCATCCCCTCTCGTCCGATGTCCAGTTCCACCCACCCGTAGTCGTCATCCACCGGACTCAGCAGCTTCGCGCTGTGCTGGACAAAGGGCATCTCCCGGACCTCGATGCGCAGCCACTGCATCTGCGGATAGGTCTCAAGCAAGCGACGGCCGAGGAATGCGGCGAACCCCTCGTGGGTCGCACCCGGGTACTCGAGCGCCATGGCGTAGACAAAGTTCTTCATGGTGTCGGTCGCCACCACGTCGCGGTTATCGCCATGCGTGTAGGCCGGGAGGAAATTGTCCCCGAAGACGTCGATGCTTACCCGGCCGGCGAGCAGCCCACGGACCGGGTGCGTCCGGTAGAAGGAGACGTTGTGCTTGCCATAGCGGATGTCGGCTTTCACGAGCGAAACCGGTCCTCGGCGATGTCCACGATGGCGCGCAGGCCGTCCTCCAGTTCTTGCTCGCGGGATCGGCGCAGCCGCTGGCGGAGCACCTCAACGATCTCGGCCTTGGGCCGGCGGTTGACGAACACCACGAAGCGAAAGCCGAAGCGCCGCTCGTATTCGGCATTCAGCCGGTCCAGTTCCGGCAATGCATCGTTGCCCTGCTCCTGCAGCGAGCGCGTCGAGAGGCGGCCGGGGTTCTCGCCAATCCGGGGATGAGCGTTGAGCGTCGCGACCTTTTCCGATTCGGTCAAGGTGGTCAGCATCGCGCGCATGCGCGCGATCACGTCATCCGTCGAGTCGTAGGGACCCCCGGCACGGACCTTTTCGGCGAGCGGTGTCGACCCTTCGAGGGCCTCCTCGATCGTGGTCATCAGCTTCCGCGGTAGGTCGTGCAGGAATACGGCGAGATCAGCAACGGAACGTGGTAGTGTCGGCCCTCGTTGAGCTCGAGCTCCAGCGCGATCGTCTTGAAGAGGTGCGGAACGCTGCCCCAGTAGGCGCCGACCTCGACCAGCAGCCGGTAAGACCCGGGATTGATACCGCCGCCGCTCAGGTCGGTAATCCGTCCCTCGACGTCCGTCGTCAGCGTGCGCGTGCCGAGGGTCACGCGGACACCGGCGGCAGGTTTCCCCGAGGCGACGTCGAGGACGTGGGTCGAGACGGTTGCCAGCTCGCTCACAATCCCACCAGGTCGTCGGGCTTGACCGGTGCCCGGCGCAGCTCCCGGCCCGTGGCATTGCGCAGCGCGGCGACCACCGCCGCGGGGACGACGACGGTCGAAGGCTCGCCGACGCCCTTGGCGCCATAGGGCAGACCGGGCTCGGGCTCCTCGACGATCTCGCAGACCACCGGCGGCATGTCGAGGATGGTGGGGATCAAGTAATCCGTGAAGGAAGCATTCTTCACCTGGCCGTCAACCAGCGCGACCTCCTCCATCAGCGCCAGCCCGAGGCCTTGCGCCGATCTGGCCGAGCACTGACTGCGGATTCAGCGCGCGACCGACGTCCTGCGCCACCGCCAGCTGCAGGACGCGAACCAGGCCGAGCTCCTGGTCGACTTCGACCACCGCGCGGGCCGCCCCAAACGCGAAGGTGACGTGCGGGTCGCCTTGCCCGCTGGCATCGAGCTTTCCCGTGGGCCGGTGATGAAACACGCGGGTGGCCTCGACCGGCCGGCGCAGGTCCTGCAGCCCGCCGCTGCGCTCGATTTCGGCACGCACCGCCTGGCAGGCGAGCTGCACGGCCCCGCCGGTCATCATCGTCTGCCGGGAGGCGGAGCTGGAGCCGGCGGACCCGATCGCGGTGTCCGGCGGGCGGATCAGAACGCGATCGATGCCGAGTTCCGTGCGGACAATCTGGGTCACGATGGTATCGAGGCCCTGGCCCACCTCGACCGCCGCGGTCTTCACCTCCGCGAGGGCGCCTTCCCGATCGGCCGAGACCCGCACCCACGCTTCCGAAGCGTCGTCGAAGCCCTCGCTGTAGCCGAGGTTCTTGTAGCCGACGGCGACGCCCACGCCGCGTTTGAGTGCCTCGCCGTGCCCGACGTTACCGGCGCCGCCCGGCAGCAGCATCGGATCGCGGTCGAGCGCGGATTCCTCGGGCGGAAGTGGGAGCTGTTGCAATCGCTGCAGGCACTCGCGCACCGGGGCCACGCCCGCGATTGGCTGACCGGTCGGGAGCACGGAGCCGGAGCGTAATGCGTTCTTGATGCGCAGCTCGATTGGATCGAGGTTCAATTCCACGGCCAGCTTGTCCATCTGCGCCTCGTAGGCGAAACACGCTTGCACCGCCCCGAAGCCGCGCATCGCGCCGCAGGGCGGGTTGTTGGTGAAGACCGCGGTGCCCTCCAGCCGGGCGTTGGGAACCTCATACGGCCCGGCGGCAAAGGTGGTGGCGTTGCCGATCACGGCCGGCGACGTCGAGGTGTAGGCGCCGCCGTCGACAAGGAGCCGAGCTTGGACATTGACCAGCGTTCCGTCGCGAGCCGCGCCGTGCCGCATCCAGACTCGCGATGGGTGGCGGTGCACATGGCCGTAAAAGGATTCCTGCCGCCCGTAGGACATCTTGACGGGCCGCTTCGTTCGGAGCGCGAGCAGGCAGGCATGGATCTGCATGCTGACATCCTCGCGCGCGCCGAAGGCGCCGCCGACGCCGGAGAGGTGGAGGTGCACTTTTTCCAGTGGCAGATCGAGGCACGGGGCCAGCTGCTCGAGATCCGCGTGCAGCCACTGGGTCGCGATGAAGAGATCCACGCCGCCGTCGGCGGCGGGAACCGCGAGGCCCGCTTCGGGACCGAGGGGCGCCTGGTCCTGCATGCCGGTTTCGTACATCCCCTCCACCCAGACGTCGGCGAGCGCGTTGGGGTCGCCATGGACGATCGTGAGGGTGCGCACGACGTTGCCCTGCGGATGGACCGGCGGCGCCGTCGGTTCGAGCGCCTGCTCCATATCGGTGACGGGGGTGAGGACCTCGTAGTTGACGGCGATTGCCTTCAGCGCCGCGCGCGCCAGCTCGTGGTCTTCGGCGGCGACGACGGCAACTGCCTCGCCGGCATACCGCACCACATCCGCGGCCAGCACCGGTTGGTCCTGCACGTCGAGACCGAAGGTTTTCTTGCCGGGCACATCGGTGTGGGTGAGGACGGCGACGACGCCGGGTGCCTCAAGGGCCGCCGTTGTGTCGATCGAGACGATGCGCGCATGGGGATGAGGGCTGCGCAGCGTCGCGCCCCACAGCATTCCGTCGCGGCGAAGGTCGCTGGCGTATTCGAACTCGCCCTTCACCTTGGGAACACCATCCACTCGTCGAACCGACTGACCGACGCCGCCCTGCCGCCGGATGTCGACACTCATGTCCAGATCATGCTGGCCTCGCTGAGGTTCACCAACTGCCCGTCGTGCACGACGGGTTTTCCCTCGACGAAGAGATGCTGCACGGGACCGGGGTTGCAGAAGACGAGCGCCGCGACCGGGTCCGCTTCGGCGCCGCGATGGGGGAGCCCGTCCACGGTGAAGAGGGCGATATCGGCGCGCTTGCCGGCCTGGATCGAGCCGACATCGTCGCGGCCCAGGCACGCAGCGCCGCCGCGCGTCGCCACGCGCAGCGCCTCGCGGGCGGTCATCGCGGCTGGGCCCTTGCGTCCCCTGGTGGTGAGCATCGCCTGGCGCACCTCGCCCAGCAGGTTGCCACTGTCGTTCGAGGCCGAGCCGTCGACCGCGAGTCCCACCCGCACGCCCGCATCGATCATCTCGCGAGCCGGCGCGAATCCCGATCCGAGCCGCATATTCGAGGTCGGGCACCAGGCCACTGCCGTTCTGGTGGTGGCGAGGCGGCTGATGTCGGCCTCGTTGACGTGTACGCAATGAGCCAGCCAGACGTCCGGGCCGAGGAAGCCGAGGTCCTCCAGTAACTCCAGCGGGCGGCGCTTGAACGTTGCCTGGCAATACGCTTCCTCGTCGAGCGTCTCGGCGATATGCGTATGCAGGCGAACGTTACGGCGCCGCGCGAGTGCGGCTGACTCGTGCATCAGCCGCTCCGAGACCGAGAAGGGCGAGCAGGGCCCGACGGCGATCCGCCGCATCGAGCCGGGCGCGGGATCGTGAAAACGCTGGATGGCATCGTCGGTGGCCGACAGGATCGTGTCTATGTCCTCGACCACCCGATCCGGCGGAAGCCCGCCACTCGACTGCCCGAGGTCCATCGATCCGCGGCAGGGGTGGAATCGCAGGCCAAGCTGCCCCGCGACCTCGATCTCGGCCTCGAGCAGGCCGGTGACGCCCGATGGAAAGACGTAGTGGTGGTCCGTTGTCGTCGAGCATCCGCTGAGCGCCAGTTCGGCGAGGCCGACCTCGGCGGCGGTTCGCTCCCAGTCGTCATCGATCGTCGCCCAGATGGGATAGAGCTCGCGGAGCCAGTCGAAGAGGCCGCCCTGCTGGGCGTGGACCCGCGTGAGGGTCTGGTAGAGGTGGTGATGCGTATTGATCAGGCCGGGCAACGCGACCAGGCCGCGGCCGTCGATGACGTCAGGCTGCTCGCGAACCGGGGGACGTCCCTGGCCGACCCAGCTGATGGCGCCGCCGTCGATCAGGATCGAAGCGTTCTCCATTTCCGTGCCGGCGTCGTCCATGGTGACGACGACCCGGCAACCGTCGAGCAGGATCATGAGCCGGCTCGCCGCCGTGCGGCCGCCAGCTGGACCGCGTCGAGGATCTTCTGGTAGCCGGTACAGCGGCAGAGGTTGCCGCTGAGCGCCTCGCGGACGGTAGCCGGGCTCGGGTTCGCGTCTTTGTCCAGCAGGTCGGCGACCGCCACCACGAATCCCGGTGTGCAGAAACCGCACTGCACCGCGCCGGCTTCGAGGAAGGCTTCCTGGATCGGATGCAGCCGGTCGCCGCTGGTCAAGCCCTCCACGGTCCGCACCTCGCGCTCATGAGCCTGGGCCGCGAGGACGAGGCAACTGCAGGCCAGCGTGCCGTCGAGCCAGACGGAACACGACCCACATTCCCCCTGCTCGCACGCGTTCTTCGAGCCGTAGAGGCCGAGCGCCTCGCGAAGGAACGCGAGCAGGCTGGTTCCGGGCCACACGTCGGCCTCGCGCCAGGCGCCGTTGACGCGCATTCTCACAACCACGTAGGCAGTCTCCGTTCGCTGAGTGCCCAGCCAAGCGCTCGTCTCGCCAGCACGCGGCAGCCGTGTCGCCGGTAGGCGGCGGTCCCCCGCACATCGTCGAGCGGCTGCGCAGCGGTTGCGACCAGCTCGGCGAACTCATCGATCCACTGAGGGTTCAGGGGTGCCGAGCGATCGTCCCAGGTCCCCGAGCTCGTCAGGGCTGCCGACACCCGCTCCTCAGCCTGGGTCGCGCGCAGGATCGTCGGTCCGACGGAGCCGAGCGCGACATTGACCCGACGGCGCTCCTCGTCGATGACCAGGCAGAGGCCGGCTACGGCAATCACCATCGCGTTGCGCGTGCCGATCTTGGAAAAACTGCCCGGGCCGCGCAAGCGTCGCCAGCGGGCGCCGATGATGAGCTCGTCCGGAGCGGTCGCGGTCTTCTTCGGGCCGGTGAGAAAGAGGTTCCAGGGCAGCGACCGTTCGCCCCGCGCCCGACTCCGCAGGACAATCTCGGCGTCGTACGCCGCCAGCACCGGGAGCGCGTCCCCGGCGGGCGACGCGGTTCCAAGGTTGCCGCCCACCGTGCCACGGTTCCGGATTTGCGGGGACCCGACGGAGCGCGATGCCTGCACCAGCGGCTCGTACGCCTGCATCTCCCTGACGATGGTCGTATAGGTCACACCCGATCCGAGGAAGGCGTGGCCGTTCTCCTCGCGCCAGGTCGTCAGCTCGGCCACGCGGCTGAGGTCGACGATCGCCAGCGGCCGCACGCGGCCGAAGTTCAGCTCGACCATAAGATCGGTGCCGCCGCTGAGGGGGACCGCCTCTGGGTGCTCGGCCTTGATCTCGAGCGCCTCGTCGAGGGAGTGGGGTAGCAGCACCTCCATGGCGGTGCGACTACTTTATCCGCGCCGCGACCGCGCGGACGCCTCGGAGCAGCGCCTGGGCGCCCAGGACCAGGTGTTCGTCGGAGGTGGTTTCCCTCGGCGAGTGACTGAGGCCGCCCACGCTCGGAACGAACAGCATTCCCGTGGGAACGTGACGTGAGAGCACGGCGGCGTCGTGCCCCGCGCCGCTCGACAACTTCGCGGGCCGGCGCCCCAGCTCCGTGCACACCTGCTCGAGCGCGACCACGACCGTCTCATTCATCGGCGCCGGCGGCACCGAGGAGAGGAGCTCGACGACGACCCGGCAGCCCTCCTCCGCGCAAATGCGTTCGAGCCTGGTCGCAAATGCCCCGACCGCCTCCCCGATCACCCGCTCATCGGGGTGGCGGACTTCGAGCGTGAACTGGGCGCGACCGGGGATGACATTGACGCCCCCAGGGTGGAAGCCCATCGAACCGATATTGGCCACCGCCTCGGCGTCCACGCCCTGTATGAGGTCGCGCAGCTCCGACGCGGCGCGCGCGGCGGCGCGCCCCGCGTCATGCCGCAGCCGAAAGGGGGTGGTCCCCGCGTGGTTTTGCGTTCCCTGGATCTCGATTCGCTGGCGGTGGACGCCAACGATGCCGGTGACCACCGCGAGGTCGATCCCGTCCGCCTCCATCCGAGGTCCCTGCTCGATGTGGAGCTCGAGGAATGCCTTGATCGAATCGCGGTGCTGCTGCGCCTCGAGCATCCGGTCGAGGTCGCGGCCCGCGCCGGCCAGCACCTGGCGGATGGGGACCCCCTGCCAATCGAGCCCATCGCGGAGTCGCTCGATGTCGAGCTCGCCCGCGAGGGCGAGGCTGCCGATCAGGCCGGACTCGAAACGCACACCCTCCTCGTCCGCAAAACCGACGATCTCCAGCTGTTCGGCGAACGGGTCACCGGACTCGGCGAGGGTGCGCAGGACTTCGAGGGCGGCGACCGCGCCATAGGCGCCGTCGAGCCGGCCGCCGTTTGGGACGCTGTCGAGGTGCGAGCCGGTGAGCACCCAGGGTCCCCCCGTACCTGGCAGATGGCCGAAGACATTGAGCGCCGCGTCCACCCGCGCCTCGATGCCCGCCTCGCCCATGCGCTCCGCGAACCACCGTCGCCCGGCCAGGTCGTGCTCGGACCAGGCGAGCCGGTCGACGCCGCCATCCGGAAGACCGCCGATGGCGGCGAGCGTCCGCAGGTCGGCGAGCAGTCGCTCCCCGTTGATGTCGCTCACAGCGGCACGAGCTCCGGATCGAA
>WNGH01006145.1_pt1 | contig 11709 bp, 9 predicted proteins | sample 5400631 | NCBI WGS metagenome assembly WNGH01 (sample SAMN13153373, study PRJNA577476) | soil metagenome | isolation source: 115 cm soil or saprolite under Garry oak tree replicate 1 | place: USA:California | collected 2016-06-15 | reverse complement strand
GCCGTCAACGCTACGGGACCAAACGTCCCGACTGAGACCGTTTCCATCTCCGCCTCAGGGCTCCCCGCGGGCGCCACCTTCCCCCAGGCTTCCCAGGGCAATCCTATCTCCGCAACATTTGCCTGGAGCCCGACCTCTTCCCAGGGCCCGGGAAACTACACCATCACCTTCCAGGCATCGGACAGTCTGAAATCCCCATCGGTCACCAGAGCCGTGTTGATTCATGTAACAAAAGCAAGGAAAGCCCCGGTACTATCAGTCCCGGGTCCCCAAACCCTCTCGCCTGGATCCCTTCTGTGGTACAGAAGGCGGTCGCAATAACTGTCAACGGCTCTTCGTCCCAGGCAGCGCTGCAACCGTCGATGGCGCAAGACTTCTTCACCTATCTACCCTGGGTCCTTCTCACTGGCGTAGTCGTAGTAGCAGCCTTGCACATCTTCCGGCTAAGACGCGGGGAAAACACCAAACGCGACAAACTCCTCAAGCGAGCCATAGGAGAAGGCGGCAAACCTGACGGAGTGCAGCACCCAACCCTTTCAAGGCAAAGTGGCCCAGACACCCCTGATTCTTACGCAAAGGATGAGTTCAGATTCGAGTAAACCAAGGCCTAGCCCTCCACATCTCCAATTCTGGATTGAACATGTATGACCCAGAATTATTCTAGCAGCCAACTGGAAGCGCGAAGCCTCGCCCGTTCACACGCACCGGTCAAAGTGATCCATCCCGGCCACATGGAAGTACTCGGCGCCGGGCTCGTACTCCTCACAGCACCTCACGCAGGAGGGGGGAGGGGGGACGTTAACACGGGGCAGATCGTTGAGGAGGCGTCGCGGCGGGCCAACTCGTACGCCGTCATTGGAAAGACTAGCAGGGAAGTTATTGACCTCAACAGGGTCGAATCAGCCCAGACGGATTTCCGCAAGAGCATCAACGAGATCCTCGACGAGAACGGTGTTCGATGCATACTCGACGTCCACGGCAAGAAGGAATCGGGAATCGACATAGGAACGTGCCGGGGGACCACGGCCTCCGATGGCCTAACCGAGCTAGTTAGGACCCGGCTGTCGAAAGACTTCAAGGTGAAAGTCAACGACAAGTACATGGGTAACAAGCCTGGGAGCATTGTCACCACTTACGGAAAAAAAGACGCCCTGGGCCAGTTCCGGGTGGAAGCTGTTCAGTTAGAGTTCGGGCTAAAGGAACGATTGCTCGAACGTGACACGATTGTAACGGTGCTGGTTGATCTTGTCGTAATGATCAACGCGAAGCTGAGCCTTCTAGAAGGAGGGCTCGGAAGCACGCAGGTTCACTAGAGTGGCACTCCAAGAGGAGCATAGACCTCCTGCGACAATTCGCTCATCTATGATCTAGTCGAAGGCCCGCTTAGCACGTCTGTCCATAGACTACTGCCAATTTGGCAAGGTCGAGTATGTTTATGGTCCCGTCATGGTCCAGATCAAATCGAGGGTCGTAGAGAGAGTCTCCCGTCACCGCTTTGTAGTGAAGCGCGAACACGGCCACGTCCAAGATGTTCACTCTTCCATCGACATTGAAATCCGCGGCGTTACAGGCAGTAGCTGGCCCTAGGGCTGGTCTCCATGCGGTAAGCTCGAGGTACCATCCACTGAAGTCATGGGCTGCATCAGCCGGCGCAAGGAAGCTCCAGTAGAGGAACCCCTGGAGGTCCAGGCGCTGTCCTGTCTGGGGGAAGTTGCTGCTCACCAGGCCATCCGCCGTCCACTGCCTCTCAAGCTCCCATCTCATCTCCTGCATGTAGATAGTCCCTGAAAGGCAGGCGGCACATGGCTGGTTGAAGTCAGCAACGTTCCCCACAATGTCGCAGCTTGTTACTCCATTGACCAGGGAACAGTCAGTGGTAGTAAGGGGGCCGAAGGTGATGGCGACATTATGGATTTCCACAAACACGGAGAACCCTAAAACAGTGCATGGCCGTTGAGTGGTGTGCTTGAGGACAAGGCTCATGCTCCCTGCTCCCGACAGGTCCGCCCCTCCGTTGCCGTTGGTGATGTTCCCTATGACTCCGGGGACTGTTGTTTTGCTAGCGAGGCATAGAACGTTAGGGTTCCAGGACGCCTGTGTGCCAGTGATGAATGGTTTTCCTGGAGGATAGATGACTGTAATGTCGTGGTCGATGCTGAAAGTCGCCCCTGAGGAATCCGTTATGGTCAACGTGACCAGGTAGGTGTTAGGTGAAGAGTACGGGTGCGTGACTGGGTTTCCCGAACCCGTCCCGCCGTCTCCGAAACCCCATGCGAACGAGAAGGGAGAGGACCCTCCTATGGTCGTGGCCGTTAGGGCCACTTTGAGTGGAGAGACAGCGGTGGTTGTGAAGTCGCCGCAGAAGGCTGGTGGAGTGCATCCTACGATCTGGGCAGTTTGCGCTGGAACTACGATTAGGGCTCCCAGGATGAAGAGAATAGTGGATATAGAAAAGAACCGGGACATTCTGCCTTCTCCTCTAGCAGGTCTGTTTGTAGACTAGGGCCACTAAAACAAGGTCGAAGATGTTTATCGTCCCATCTTGATTTAGGTCATATTTGGTGGCGTATTGTGGGCTTCCTGTGCTGTATCCAAAGTGGAGAGCAAAGATGCTCACGTCAAGGATGTCGACCTTCCCATTCCCAGCGAAGTCAGCCGCACTACAGGCACCGAGCTGAGATGAGGTTGCGACAAAGTGCGTAACTGAAGCAGTTGCACCCAGAGTGTCTTGAACGCTCAGTGTGACATTGAACGTCCCAGCGGTGGCATAGGCGTGGGTCGCGCCGCTCCCTGTCCCCGTGGACCCATCGCCAAAGCTCCACGAAAACGTGTAGGGCCCTGTTCCTCCAATCGCAGACCCGGTGAAGGTGATGGACTGGCCTACCAACGGGCTAGCAGGAACAAAAGTGAACGAAGCCACTGGAGCTCCTGGAGAAGAGGAGGGTAGCGGCAGAAACTGTCCAAAGGTATCTAATGCTCCTGTTACGCCAGCCGGGGGATCGTTCCAGTCTCCCGCATTCCATATAGTATATCCTACACCGGCCTGATGGGACAGTTTCACAAGTTCCGTAACATAAGCCAGGGTTTCGGGAGCATAACCCGCCGACCCCGGCACAGCCTGGTCAGGGGCACACGTCGAACAGCCCGTTTCAGCACCCCACTCGGTGCCTAGAAAGGGCCGATGAAGGGTGTTGACGACATCCTGGACCCCTGCCCATTTAGAATCAGCGAACGCTACCGCAGCCTGGGTATTCCACTCGGACGAGTGGGCACTGTAGAAGAAGTATTCGTGAAAGTCATAGAAGACATGGTTCTGGGAATCAGTCACAACTGGGAAACTGCGTAGGTCAGAGCCGCCTCCACTCGGGGAACAGTCATTGTTGCACCCCAGAACTATCCATCTGGTATCTCCCAGCCCCCTGTCCTGGTCGATGAAGCCTTGGAAGTCAGAAGCCAGGTTACCATCATGGGGCTCGTTTTGCGCCTCCCATAGGACGTTAGGATAGGTTGCCTGGGGAGTATCCTGAATTACAGTCTTCCAGAAGGACAGCCAGGGACTCGTATTGATCGTGTACTCGTGATCATCTCCAACCACCGTCAGCCCATAGTGCTGGGCAAGCTGAAGGGTCCGATGCCAGGCGTTAGAATCGTAACTGCCAGAGTCAGGCTGGTTCCCCGGGTCTATGATCGCGACCCTGGCAGCATTATAGCCCCTCGACCGCATCTCCGCAAATGTGACCTCGGTGTTCGAGGCTTGCTCTCCCGCAAAGACTACTGAGGAAGGGTTGCCTGAGTCGAAGTGGACGGCTCCCACGGCCAGAATACCCCCCCACCCGTAGAGGAGAGGAGGCGAACCTGCAGCCCTACCTTCGTGGGGCAGGGAAAGTGAAGCTGAGAGAAGAAGGACGGCGACCGCTAGAAAGACGGTTTTCTTCAACGGCCTCGACCCTTGGGTTTTCTAGCCCTCATCTTACGGGGTGCACTAACGATCACCATTGAGGCAACAGCTGCGAGTCCAACCAAGGGAACTAGAGTGAACAGTACTGGCAGCCCTGAGACGACTCCGCCCGACGGTGCAGTATAGAGTCCCAGGAAGTCTTCTCCACCACTTCCGCTATCACCTGAATCTCCCGTGTCTCCCGAGTCTCCTCCGCTGCCAGAATCATCTCCGTCTCCGTCACCATCTCCTGTTCCTCCACAGCTCGACTCTTCGCCAGAGCTGCAAGGGGGAGAGGTTGTCCCGGGTGAGCCAGTTGCGAAACATACGGTTTGTCCTGAGGAGTCAATGGTTGCGCTTACTTGGTCGAGGAAGCCCAGACGCCCGATAAGGAACTGGTTCGTACTGTCAGTGAACGCGACAGGAACATTGACGACCTGCAGCGTTCCTCCGAAACTGAGGGTTAGGTGGAACACGTACGCCTGGATGGACGTTCCTCCAACACCTGTCAGAGTAACCGGAGTCCCATCTGTTAATGTCAGCCCGAGAGAGCTGGCTAGAGATGAGGGGGCTAGAGAGTATGTTGCTCCCGTGTCAAAGAGGGCAGTTGTGGCGAAGTTTGCAGAGTTTCCAGGGTTAACATAGTCGACCGAGACCATCGGTTCCAGATCTCCAGCAGCCCCCGTGGTGAGGGCGTTGCAGTACTGTCCAATCGTACCCCCAGAGGATGGAGGTGGAGCTGCTGTGGTCACAGTGATATCGTTGGAGGCGGTAACCGTGGCCCCGACGGAATCTGTCACGCTAAGTGTAGCTGTGAAGGTTCCAGCAGAAGAGTAGCTGTAGGTGGGGTTGTCAACAGTGTCAGTTCCCACCGAGTCGCCAAAGTCCCATACATAACCGTAGGGAGGTGTCCCTCCAGACACGGAGGAGGTGAAGGAGACCGCGTCTCCAACATGAGGATTAGCGTGGTTAATTGTGACGTGAACCGTGAGAACGGCAGGTGGCGTAGTCCCTCCGGCTACAGTGACGAATAGGGAAGCGGCGCTTGTGTGAGGGGGTGTCCCAGAGTCGGTGACTGCCGCGGTAACGTTGAATGTCCCTGAACTGGAGAAGACGTGGGTTGTTGACAGCCCGACAGAAATGCCTCCGTCGCCAAAATCCCATCCGACACCGTAGGGCGGAGTACCACCGGTCACCGTTGCAGTGAATGTAACTGTTTGCCCAGTGGTTAGACTAGCTAGGTTGGAGGAGACAGACATCGTGAGTCCATTAGGTGGCGGAGTTGTTCCCTGGATCACAGTGACAAGTACTGAAGTCACAGCTGTATGAGCCGGAGTACTGGAGTCGGTGACTGCTGCCGTAACATTGAAGGTCCCCGGGTTGGAGAAGACATGGGTCGTCGAGAGGCCGACGGAAATCCCTCCGTCTCTAAAGTCCCAGCCTACGCCGTAGGGTGGAGAGCCTCCAGAGACTGCTGCAGAGAAAGTAACAGTTTGTCCAGCAGTTGGACTGTGGAGGTTTGAAGAGATGGAGATGCTTAGGCTCCCCGGAAGCGGTGCGGGGTTGATTGCGATTGTCTTGGTTGAGGTTGCACTGTTGGCGGGTGAGGCAGAGTCTTGTGTGGTAAGGGTCACCTGGAATGTTCCAGTGCTCGAGTAGGAATGGGTCGCGGTCGCCCCTGACCCTGAGGAGGACCCGTCCCCAAAATTCCATGTATCGGAGTAGGGAGTTGTGCCACCTGATGGGCCGGCGGTGAACGTGATTGTTTGTCCAACCTGGCCCGTTGGGGGAGAGATGGTGAAACCGGTAGTCAACGGGGACGTTCCCGAGCCCGTGAAGAATTCAGCCATCACGGGCGCGCCTGCGTCATTGGCTATAGTGGGGAGACCCCAATTGTCTAGCATCGTGTGAACATAGGAGTAATGGTCGTATGAGTTACTCGATGTGAACCCCTGCTTGACAGTTGGACCTGACCATGAAGCGTAGACGCAGTCAGACCCACCACTGGTGCAAGACACATCGTTACCCTCATCGTAGACTATGAAGAGGGCTGACCTGGTAGTTGTGAAGGTAGTGGATGAGAGAATCTGGGGGACAAGGGCCGCCAAGTACGCATCCCCGGTCGCTATGGGGCTGTCATGGGAATTGTCATTATCATTTGGAGTCAACCAGACATAATTGGCCGCGCCAGCGGTGTTGAGGTAACTGACGAATTCGGTGTCTGAGCTTGAACCTGTGGAGACGAAGTTGGCACACCGGGCGGCAGTGTTCATGTCAGCATAGTCGAGGAATGGGAAGTGGTCTCCTCCTCTCGGAGGGTTGAAGCTGCAGGTCCCAGAGCCGGAAGCGTCTTCCGCAAAGGCCTTCCAAGTTAGACCAGCCGTCTGCAACCTGTCCACAATGTCAGGCGCATTCACGACGAAACAACAAATTCCGTCATTATTGATCCCATTAATGCTTCCTCCCAACAACGCCACGTAGTTGGGCTCGCTGGGATGACTCACGGCAGTATAACCCGTTGAGAGGCTGTATTGACTGGCAAGGCTTGCCTGGAAACCGCCCTGTGAAAGCACACTCGGCAGATCATTGTTCTCCATCAGAATAGTCACTGAATGGTCAAAGTATTTTCCGGAAAGCGCGGCCGGGGCAGTATGGAGAAACGATGCTGCCGAGACCGTACCCAATGAAAGCACGGTGAGGATTAGTAATATTCTGATGTAATTCATGATGTCAAGCCACCAGTCTCATCATCATTTCGGAACACATCGATCACCCTTGAGTTATCCAAACCGGAATCCTTACAGGCTCGAGGGGCGCTCGCCCGGCCGAACCAAACTAGACAGCTACCGGAAGAGCGAATTCCTCGGCGAGAGTAGTATGGCCTAAGTCTAGTTTAGGCGCATACTAACCGAATGTCGGTTCTAACGGTTCAAGTGCCCACTGGCTCCGGTAGTCTGATGTGGACGAAGACCCCCGGGTACTAGTTGAGCAATCGCAAGATAGATAGAGACAGCCAGATGCGTCGCTTACCTTCACTCGACCGTGGTAAAGCAGAATTGTCGCTGCCAAGGCACTCCAAGAGAACCAACATTCGACCCCTGGCCTACCGCAAAGCATTACACCGAGCGCATTTTTGTGAACGGAGACGGTATTCACTTGGGCCCTGGCCCATTTCATAGCACATAACCGGTTTCGCCGATTATAGCTTTCTATATCCTCTGCGGCTAGCAGGATGGCAGAATAGACATTTTGGGGGCTTCGAATCCTCCTACCCTTAACTTACAGGCCCGCGTAAACTCATCTAGGTCGTGGGGGGGAAGGGGTGAGGCTATTCATTGTCGGATTTTGCGCAAGAAGAGAATGATCTGCTGTCCAGCGTGGAGGCACTGTTGGGCAGAGTCCTGCCCCTAGGAATAGTTACCTTTGTCATGATAACCACCGCTGTTACGATTCTCGCATGGGCATCCTGGCTTGGAGGGGTCCTATTCCAAATACCAGCCAAGGACTCCCTCTCAACCTTCACCGGGCCAATCATCCTACTAGCCGTTTCCATAACACTCATCGGGTCCTTTCTGAACCACAAACTATTCCGGACAAAGAAGGGCCCCTTCGAACAGCGTTCGGTGGCAGTTCTCTCAAAGCTTTCCAAGGTTAACCAGTTCACGCACGTCCTGGTACCTGGAGGGAAAGACGAGGAACCAATTCCCTACGCCACTCCCGTGAAGACTCGCACAATGGCTGATACGCCCAGAGCCTCCAACCTTACACAAAACTGGTCTTTCGGGAGCCCGGAAAATCAGGCCGAGCCAAAAGACCCCGCATACGAACATTCACACAAACGTTCGGAACAAGTCAGCACTTTCATTCTCCCTGACCGTATGGAGACTAGGATAGACGCATTCTCCTTCAACTGCCACGAATGCAACGGAGTCGTTCACCTTCCCTGGGCAAAGATAAGGGAAAGCCTTGGAGGTCAGCAACTCACAATAGACTGTCCCGGCTGTCATCGCCAATACCCATTCAACTACGAACTGGCGAAGAGGAAGACCCTCGCAATCACATTCTACGGGGCGGAGCGAAAGGGCGGAGCTGTCAACGAAGAGCCAAGAGAATATCTGGCTGCCGAACCTAACACCGCTGTCGGGGGAGCCACCTTGCCCGACTTGACAGACAAGGAGCCGCAAAATCCAGCCTTCGAAACCGTAACGCCCACAGGGACGAAAGCAAAAGCCCTCATCGGGTCCTTCCGCAACAACAAACTATTCGAAAGCCTTGGTGCTCGCCTCCAGTCGAGGTCCGCCGGGATTTTTTCTAAGCATTCCAAGGTGAAACAGTTCAACCATGTCCTCGTACCCGGAGGCAAGGATGGCGAAACCGTCCCCGACCCTACACTGGTTGAGGGCTCAACAAAGGGCGCAGTGGGGAAAGCCTTCGACTCTCTAAAACGGTCATTCAAAGACAGGGAGACTCCGAGCGAGTCAGAGAATCAGACAGTCAAGGAACCATCTACTCCTCGAAAGCAAGAAAAGATTCTGGAGCCGCCGGACCAGCTAGAGGCCCGGATAGACGCATTCCAGTTCAACTGCCAAGAATGCAGCGGAGTGGTGGACCTTCCCTGGGCCAAGATTAGAGATGGCCTCGGCAAGGATCAACTCTCGATTGACTGTCCCAGCTGCCACCGTCAATATCCCTTCGACTACGAACAAGCGAAGAGGAAAACACTCTCAATCACCTTCCACGGAGTCATTAACCAGGACCCCTCCGAAAACCCCCCAAAGCCTTCCCCTCCCGAATCCCTCAGACCCGTAGAGCCCGCAAAAACGGACGGAGAGCCGGGAAGCCTTGAATTGACGCCGCCGGCTCCTCCCTCCTAGTGGTCGATGAGGCCTGGTTTGAACATAGTAGGCGTTAGGCGAGTCTCACCGTTCTCAGAATAACCCTCAACAAAACTTATCTTTACACCAGGAGTGGCATATTCAGACAAAACTTGCAAGCCAAATTCCACACGTCAACCATGACCACGACTGCACTTGTTACTCTAAGCATATTGACAATGATGTCGCTGGCTCCATTGCCGCAACTTCTTGCCACGTCCCAGACCCATCTTGCCAACTTCACCAGCACTAACTGGAGTGGGTACGCGGTCAAAGGCCCAGCAGGTTCAGTTACAGATGTTAAAGGGTCTTGGACCGTGCCAGCAATAGTAGGGTCCTGCCCATCGTCAAACCAGTACTCCTCCTTCTGGGTCGGCATCGACGGGTTCAGCTCCAGCACTGTGGAGCAGACAGGCACGGACTCGGATTGCCAGAACGGCACCCCAACTTACTACGCGTGGTACGAATTCTACCCCCATCCGTTGTTCATCATCAACGGGCTGACGGTTCGGCCTGGTGACACAATGTCGGCCGAGGCCAAGTATGCCGGGGGAAGGTTTACCGTGACCATCACCGATGTAACAAAAGGCCAGTCCTTCAGCAAATCTGCCAAGGTCGCCTCTGCTCAGCGCTCCTCTGCAGAGTGGATCGCTGAAGCACCATCGAGCAGCGGAGGCGTTCTGCCACTGGCCGACTTTGGAACAGCCAAGTTCGGCTTAGACAATACGGGACAAGCAAACACAAACTACGCCACTGTTAGTGGGACCACAGCCGCCATTGGATCCTTCGGCACCAACGTTCAAACGATCACAATGGTCAGCAATTCCGGCTCACATGCCACAAAGGCCTCACCATCCAACCTCTCCAGCGACGGGACAAGCTTCTCCGTGGCCTGGGTAAGTTCAGGTCCGTAGGGACACTCTTACCCCCCTCCCTTTTTTTCCCACAACATCGCCTTCAGCCAGGAGGCTGAAGTGTAGAGGCATGGAAACGTGCAACCCAAAGCATTGGTTCACCGACCCCTAACAGGATAGCCTTCGATAGCACTCTGCTCCTCCTCAAGACGTGAAACTCCGAGTTCCAAAGCCAGCCTACCACCGGGAACTACAAGTATTCAAGGCACCATGTAAGCAGTTCACAGTAGAGCATTCGGCATGCACGCTCGGGCAAGTGGGAAGATGAAGGGCGAGACATTATTGGGCGCTGTCATGGTCTTCCTCGGAATAGTCGTCATGCTAATCGCCCTAACCCTAGGCGTACTACTCCCCACAGCGACCCTCGAAAAAGTTCAGGGGAACGTTTTCCTGGTAGGAGCATTCCTCACGCCCCCATTCTTCACCGTCGGCGGAATGGTCCTCATAGTACTCGGAAAAATGCATGCCGACAGTGAGAGCAGAAGACTAGCGAATCCCTAGCAGATAGTGGGCGACAGCCACAGCTGGAACCCATCCTGCCGCGTATCCACTGGGCGGTCTTCTAGGCCTAGTTTTTACCGTTCTTGGCCCTGGTCGACTTAGCCTTCCCATTAGCCCGGAAATAGTCCCGGAGGATCTGCTCAAAGAAAATAGAGAGGCCTCCGACCCGTCCGTGGTAGACCCGTTGGACCTCGTCGCGCACCAAGTTCTCTGCCCGGTCGCTCAGGGATATCATCAGTTTTCCCAAGGTAGATTGGTAAAGCCCGTCCAAAGAACAATCTCGTTGTAGGTTATTGACGAGAACCACTAAATCCAGACGTAACTCGGAAAAGTATATCCACAGTTATATGAGGGTTGACGCCCAATTTGCATTGTTCCAAGCAATTTTTCGAGCAGAAAAATGTCAGTTTACGTTAAATAGGGCCGGAAGAAACCAAACAAAATCCTCCAAACCCCACACAATCCCCGAAAAATATACCAAGCCACGCTCAGAGCCAACCCCAAACTGTGCAGGGCAGATAAGGAACCACGGCACCTAACCCATCCGGGATATTCCGTCCGGCGACCGAGGGAGCAGGAGGCCCGCCATGATCACAACGGTTCTCAGAAGTGAACCTGGCACCCGATAAAGGCTATTCTGCGCAACAATGGAAGGCCTCGAGTGCCTTTCCTAGTCGTATAGCGGCGTTACGAGGCTTTTCTAAGAGCCTAAATAGGTTGGAACGTCATCCCCGAAACCGGCAACTGGACGGCTCAGAAAATTGGGGCTCGCAGAGTACACCATCCTCGCACTAACCATCCTCTTCCTCGCATACTTCGCCTACGCCACGCCCATAATCCTGGTCGGAATCTGGCACTACAAGAAACACGGCTTCGGCGAAGACCCTGGAGAAGACTGGGACCCACCCAACGTTTCAGTCCTCGTCCCGGTCAAGAACGAGGAGAGAGTGGTCGGAAGACTCTTAGACTCTCTAACACGGCTCGACTATCCCCGGGAGAATCTAGAAGTCATCGTCGTCGAAGACGGTTCAAGAGACAAGACACTAGACATCTCCAGAAGCTTCTCCAGCCGCCATCCCTGGATCAAGGTCTATCATCGAAACGAGAGCCGGGGAAAAGGCGACGCCCTCAACTTCGCCTTCCAACAATCCACTGGAGAAATCATCGCCACCTTCGACGCAGACGATATTCCCGAACCCCAGGCCATCAGGAAGGCTCTGCGGTACTTCAACCGGCCCGAAGTAGGCGCGGTTCACGGCTACCACAAGACTCTAAACTTGAAAGAAAGCATCGTGGCCCGACTCGCCAGCTACGAGACATTCCTCTACCGTCTGGCAAATGATGGAAAATACAGGCTCAAACTCTTCGTCACCTTTTCCGGGTCCAACACCTTCTTCCGACGCTCAGCCCTCGAAAGGGTCGGCCTCTGGGACGCAACCTCTCTAGTAGAAGACGCGGAGCTGGCTGTAAGGTTCGCCAAGGC
>WNGH01005829.1_pt1 | contig 11711 bp, 13 predicted proteins | sample 5400631 | NCBI WGS metagenome assembly WNGH01 (sample SAMN13153373, study PRJNA577476) | soil metagenome | isolation source: 115 cm soil or saprolite under Garry oak tree replicate 1 | place: USA:California | collected 2016-06-15 | reverse complement strand
AGCCGGCCGAGCGCGTCCAACGGCTCCAGCGGAGCCAGTCCTGGGGTGGCGCCCTGGAGGTTGACGTACAGCTGCCCGTCAGGGAAGGCGCCGTCGTCGGCGAGCTGGTCGGCGAGCTGCAGCGCCAGCGCGGACTTGCCGATGCCGCCCATCCCGTCGATCGCTGCGACCACCACCGGCCGACCGCGTCCCGGACCGCGGCCGCCGGACGGCCCGGCAGGTCGTAGCGCAGCGCGAGGGGCGATGGAGCCACCAGCGCGGAGCAGCTTCCGCAGGGATGCCAGTTCGCCGACCCGGCCGGTGAAGTCCCCAGGCGGGCGGGGCAGCTCCCGCGGAATCGGCAGGCCCGCCGGCCCGACCCTTGAGGCGGCCAGCACCGCAGGTAGCGGCGGTTGGGCGGCCAGCCCCGGCAGGTGGACCCAGGCGCGGGCGCTGGTCTCCTTGCCATGCACCCGGACCGGCTGCCAGCCATCCGGGTCGATGCCCTGGTAGGCGTGCCGCACGACGCCGTCGTAGAGCACGTCGGAGACCACCAGCACCACCTCTGCAGCGGGGCAGGCGGCCAGCACGGCGCGGGTGGCGTCGGCGTCCAGCAGCCGCGCCGCGTGGTTGAGGCTGGCTCCGGTGTGCCCGTAGGAGTCGTGGAGCAGCTCACCGGCGTGCACCACCACCCGCAACCGCATGCCCTCGCCGGCAGGCATCCGCCGGTTGTCGGCGGCAAGGCCGCTGGCCAGGCTGGTGGCCAGCGGGTGCAGCAGCCTGGTGGTGGGGACCTGGGCGTCGGCCAGCAGCCACAGGCCGTCACCGGTGTCGCTGCGGACCGTCAGGCCCGGATCGATCTCGGCATGGGCCAGCGCGTCGTCGACCAGGGTGTGGAGTCGGTCACGGAGCCGGGCCCGGATGGGGTCGGTCCACTCGGCGCGGCTGAACCGTTCGATGTCGACCCCGAGGATCCCCCGATAGACAGGCTCGTCTCGCATATCTCAGACCACCCAAGCATCCCGTTCAGACCTGAATCGTCCCACAGCCTCAGGTCCAGTGTCACCGGCGCCCAGCAATGTCTGGTCCCCAGACGCCCCAGCCGGGGGCGGCAAGTAGATGCCCTTGGCCAGCCCGATCTCTGGCGCCTGGCGCGCAACCGCGTCATCCATCGCCGAAAACCTCGCGCCCGATAGCGCTGAAGATCACAGGAGCGGAAGGGCTCAACGCACGTTGCCTTCAGCTTGTATGACCGATCTCGGCATTGAGTTGCTGGTCCGCGTCCAACGCCTCTTCCAGCTTCGTCATCGTCTCAGCGACGCCATCATGGGGCCGACTGGCGGCGTACCGGCCTGGCGGCCCTGGCGCGCTGGGTCGCGGGTCGCACCTCGGCCCCTTGCCGTGGACCAGTTGGAGCCCCTGCTCGCCGCCGGGCACCTGTTTCCCGAGCATCCCTTGTTCGGCGACCTGCCGGTTGCGCTCGGCATCCAGTCGCCGCCCGAGCGTTCGCCGTGGGAGAACCTGCAGAAGCGCTGACCGCCCCCAGTTGCGAAACGCCGAGTTGGCCGGGCGCGGTCGCGTCTGGCGCCAGCGGCGGGCGTTGCGTGCAGGTGGCTGTCGGTGGTGCTGCACAGCGCCGTGCTTCTCTAGCCAATGGTCGTGTTGCTGGGTAGCGTGTGCTCGTGGTGCCTTGGAAGACGGGTGGGGCTTCCTGGATGGAGGCTCCGCTGTGGCTGCACACAGCGGTTGGCGGTGAAGCGATGAAGGCCAGCGGGCCGGCCGAATGGGACCAGGTGTCGTGCATGACCTGCGGCGCCCGGGACTTCGAAGTCACCCGCCCAGGGTGGGCCGAGGGTCTGCGCGACTGGCTCAGGTTCGGCGGTCCGTGGCGGCCAACCAAGCGGGCCTGCCGGCGATGCGGGACCGTGAGCAGCGCCGGCAGCGTCGGGGCGCTCGTCCCCTACCGGCGGGGATGGTGGTCGGTGCCGGTCGAGCTGTTCCGGATACTGCGGCGGCGGCGCACCAGGGTCCCGGTCCCGGCCACCTACCTGGTGGCGGTGGTGGCCGGGGCGCTGCTGGGTGTCGCCGCCCAGCTGGTGCTCGGCTGGCCGTGGTGGCTGGTGGCCGCCGGGGTCGTCGCCGCGGTGTGGCTGTTCTTCTTCTCCACCGCGTTCTGGGGTGGTGGGGGCTCCAGCCGGCCGCTTGCCACCGAGGTCCTGCGGGTTGTGAGCCCAGGCCGGGCCGTGGCGCGCGACCACCGCCAGCAGGTCGAGCGGTTCCGAGCCGCGCCCTTCCCCTCCTACGGCCTGCCACCCTCCTGGTCCGGGCCGCGCCAGCTTGGTGGCCGGGAGGAGAGCTGGTCCAAGGGGCGGCGGCGACCGGTCACCACCGCGCTCAGCTTGGGTCACGGCGAGCCGCTGGCCGAGGAGGGACCGCAGCTGCGGGTCGAGGTCAGGATCTACCGCGAAGGGGATCAGGTGCTGGCCGTGCGGTCGGAGAGCCGGCGGGGCCTGGCCGATGAGCTGTGGTGGGAGGCCGCGCCCGCGGCCAACGACCCCGCCGAGCACTGGGATCAGGTCGCCGCCGCCCACCGCCGGCCTGACCCGACCTGGTCCCAGGTGAGGATCCCGGTGGACGGCCGGCCGGTCGCCTTCGGGTGGCTGGCCGAGGGCCGCCACTGGGTCGCCCGCGCCGACCTGGAAGACCGCACGCTGACCCTCCGCGGCCGCGACCTGCCCGTCGAGTCGGTCGAGCTGGTTCGGGTCATCGACCTGGAGCCCTACATCCAGGGCCAGCGCCGCCTGGAGGAGGCCTGGGCCCGCCATTACCACGAGGAGCATTAGTGAGGCCAGCCTCGGACCGCCGGGAACCCACCGTGGTCCCGTGTCGTAGGCTTCGTCGTTCCTGAAGGAGTCCGAGGCTGTCCTCACGGGGGTGGCGCCGTGGCCGGTGTGGTGAACATCAACGATGTCCTCGACGGTCACGTGGCACTGGACCTGGATTGCCTGGACCGCATCTACCTCAACGCCTACGTCCCCAACCTGCAGGTCGGCGGCCAGGTGGTCACGTTCTTGACCCAGCATCTGGGCCACGAGGTGCCGTCCCCAGCCCTGTTCAAACGCATCGGCGACCGCTTCCGCCAGGCGGTCGCGGCCTTCGCCGAGGCAAACGACATTCCCCTGCTGCGCCTCAAGCGGCCCGACCGCACCCGCTGGGACGATCGCAAGCTCGACCACGTCCGTCCCCACTTGGAGCAGGCCGAGCGTGATGGTCGCCATCGGATGGTTTCGGCGGGCAGGAGGAACGCGCTCGCGAAGCGGTGGGCCTGCTGCTCGACCGCCTGGCGGCCCGGTTCGACATCATGGTGCAGCACCAGGTGGCCGAGCTCGTATGCGGCGTCGAAGCTGGAGCAGGCGGTGTCGTGCTCGTCGCTGCCGAGCACGACGATCGGGCGCATATTCGCGCAGGTGGAGAAGGCGTCGACGCCGTGGGTGTCGGTCGTCGCTTACCTCATGCGCCGGCCCGGTCCGATGAGGCACATCGGTTAAACTGGTACGACCGTACCAGTACCAGTTTGAGGGGGCGTCTTTGGCCTGGATCCTGCTCACCGGCGCGATCGCTTCAGAGGTCATCGCCACCACTGCGCTCAAGCTCAGCAACGGCTTCACACGACCAGCTCCGAGCATCGTCGTCGCCGTCGGCTATCTGCTCTCCTTCGGCCTCCTCGCCCAGGCACTCAAGCTCCGGCTGCAGGTCAGCGTCGCGTACGCGATCTGGTCAGGCGTCGGAACCGCGGCGATCACCGTCATCGGCATGCTGCTGCTGAACGAGCCGCTCACCGCCGGAAAGGTGCTCGGCATCGTGCTCGTGATCAGCGGCGTCGTGGCGCTCAACTTGGCAGGTGCCCACTGAGTGCACTGAGTGGACGCCGACCTGCCCAAGAGCGCAGCCGCCGACGCCGCGAGGCGCTTGCGAGCGCCGCCGTCGCCCTGCTGGCCGAGGGTGGGTTCGCCGCGATCAGCCACCGCGCGGTCGCCCAGCGAGCCGGACTGCCGCTGGCTGCCACCACCTACTACTACCGCTCACGCGACGACCTTGTGACCCACGCATTCGCGCGACTCGTCGAGCGCGAGCTGGGGGTTTGGCGACGCGCCCTCGCCGGACTCCGCGAAGCTCATGACGCGGCCGCTGCCGCCGACCTGCTCGTGGGCGTGCTTTGTCCCACCGATCCGGCGGTGCGCGCCCGCCAGCTCGCCCTGTGGGAGCTGTACCTGCAGGCCGGCCGCGACCCTAACCTGCGGTCGATCGCGGGGGCCTGGACCGAGGGCTGCATCGCAATCGCAGCCGAGCTTCTGCAGGATCTCGGCTTCCCATCCGGGGCGGCCCGCCTGCTCGTGCTCGCGCTGGGGGGTGTGCTGCTCCACAACCTCATCGAGCAACGGAGCGATGCCCGAGAATCCACACAGCAGGCGGTGCTCACGGTGCTCGAAGCGGCAAGCCAGACGTGGGCCAGCCGCGACGGCTCCTCGAGCGGCCGGTGTTCGCACCGCCGCCCTCAGTGAGTGCCCTGCGCGTCGGCCGCACCCGGGTCGGCGGCATCGCCCGCAACAAGCCACGGATGCGGACCGCGCTGGCGGCGGTCTGGCGCTTGCCGCAGCACCCGCTGGCTTCGGCCTCGCCGACCTTGGCGCCAAGGTCCAGGCGATGGGGCCCAGACCGGCTCCACGGTCCGCCAGGCCGCCGACGACCTGCGTAAGCTCCGCGGCCAGGACCTGAGCGTCAATCCCGGCCGGTCATGGCGCTATCAGCTCCCCTCACAGGCCGCCCGCACCATCAGCGGACTGCTTGCAGGGTGGCGATCAGCTCGACGGTGCGGACTCCCTTGGCGAGGCCGGCATGTGCTCCGGATCGGCGGATGGCGCTGGCGAGCTGGGTGTCGTCTTGCGCGGTCCACAGCACGACGCGGATCCCTGGCTGCTGCCGGCGCAGCGCCTGCGTCGCCTGGATGCCGTCCATCCCTGGCATGCAGAGGTCCATGAGCACCAGGTCAGGGGTGGTACATGGCGGCCAGTGCCAGCGCCTGGGCGCCGTCGGCAGCCTCGCCGACCACTACCAACCCAGCCCGCTCGAGGGCCGCGCGGACACTTTGACGCAGCCACCGGCTGTCGTCGACGAGCAGCACCCGCAGAACCGTGGCGGCATCAGTGTTCGCGCCTGGCATCGCGACCTCCACGAGGGACGAGACCACCAGCGGCATTCACTGCCTAATGGCAATTGCAGATGCACATGCAGATGGCATTTCGGTTATCATCCCGCTTGTTCCACGCGGATGCAAGGACGGATGCACGTGCAGATGAATGGGTTTACGCGATCTGCGGCACCACAGCCAAGGAAGGGAGTGGCAGACTATGCGCTGACCTGGACCCCTGGGGAGATCGGGAGGCAGGGTGACCACCGATCAGCGAGGGAGCGGCCCAACCATCGGCTCGACCGGCGGGCCGACTGTCCTGCGTATCATCCTCGGCGCCCAACTGCGGCGCCTTCGCGAGGCCAAGGGCATCAGCCGCGAGGACGCTGGATACCTGATCCGGGCTTCCGAATCCAAGATCAGCCGGATGGAACTGGGGCGCGTCAGCTTCAAGGAACGCGACATCGCCGACCTGCTCTCCCTGTACGGCATCATCCATCAGGACGAGCGGACAGCCTTGCTGGCGCTGGCCCGCCAGGCCAACACCCCGGGCTGGTGGCAGCGCGACGGCGACATCCTGCCGAACTGGTTCCAGACCTACCTCGGGCTGGAGGAGGCGGCGGCGCTGATCCGAACCTATGAGGTGCAGTTCCTCCCCGGCCTGCTGCAGACCGAGGACTATGCCCGCGCGGTCATCACGCACGGCAACCCGGCGGCTCCCCCCGAGGAGATCGAGCGACGCGTCAGCCTGCGGATGAAACGGCAACAGCTGCTTACCCGGTCAGATGCCCCGCAGCTTTGGGCGGTGGTGGATGAGGCGGCGTTGCGGCGGCGGATGGGCAGCCATGCAGTGATGGGCGCCCAGCTCGAGCGCCTGATCAAGGCCTCCGAGCTGCCAAACGTCACCCTGCAGGTGCTGCCGTTCCATGCTGGCGCCCATGCCGCCGAGGCCGGGGCGTTCACCATCCTGCGGTTTCCCGAGCCTGACCTCCCCGACGTGGTCTACATCGAGCAGCTCACCGGCGCGCTCTATCTGGACAAGCGCGATGACGCTGACGTCCACATGGCGGCCATGGACCGCCTCGGTGTTGAGAGCGCCCCGCCGCGCACCACTGTCAAGATCCTCAGCAGGATCCTCCAGGAGACAAGACCGAACCATGACGACACCGCGCACAGCTAACAAGCACGAGCTGCCTGCCGCCGTGCTGTCCACACAGTTGCGCCAGGTCAGATGGCAGAAGAGCCACTACAGCAACTCGCAGGGAAGCTGCGTCGAGATGGCGTTGCTGCCCGGCGGAGATATCGCTGTCCGCAACTCCAGAGATCCCAACGGCCCGGCGCTGATCTACACCCAGGCCGAGATCCACGCGCTCCTCCAAGGCGCAAAGGACGGCGATTTCGACAACCTGCTCCGGTAACGTCCAGCCGCCACCGTCCAGACAACGACAACCCGAGACCCGGCCCATGAGGGTAGCTCCGGGGGTCCCCGCTGGTTACTCGGCACCCGCTAAACCCTCGGCTCGTCGGAAAGGTGGGCCCTGCGGGGCCCCTATGGACCCCGCAGGGGAGAGCTACCCTGCTATCGTTCGTGTGGTCAAGCCCCTCAGCGCGTGCCGGGACCTGGACAGTTCCGATGTGACGGCCACTACACGCACGCGCGCCGCCGCACTGCTAGGAGTCCCCCATGAGCACCGACGACATCCCATCGAAGATCGACACCTCAGTGCCCCACTCGGCCCGTTTTTGGAACTACTTCCTGGGCGGTAAGGACAACTACCCCGTTGACCGCGCACTGGGCGACCAGATCGCAAAGATGGCGCCGGGACTGGTCGACGTGGCTCGCGCCTCCCGGGAACACATCATCCGCACCGTGACCTATCTGGCCGGCGAGGCGGGGATCCGTCAGTTCCTCGACATCGGGACCGGCCTGCCCACGGCGAACAACACCCACGAGGTCGCACAGCGGGTGGTGCCCGAGTGCCATATTGTCTACGTCGACAACGACCCCCTGGTCCTCGCACACGCCCGCGCCCTGCTCACCAGCTCGCCAGAGGGTGCCACGGACTACATCGACGCCGACCTGCACGACCCCGAGACGATCCTTCGGGAGGCCGCCCGGACGCTGGACTTCACCACGCCGGTCGCGCTCATGCTCATGGGCATCCTGGGGCACGTCAAAGACGACGACGAGGTGCGGTCGATCATCAAGCGGCTGATGGACGCCCTGCCCTCCGGCAGCTACCTGGCGCACAGCGACGGGACCAACACCAGCCCCGAGATGGTCGCGGCCCAGGACCAGTACAACCAGAGCGCCCCGCTGCCGTACTACGTCCGCAGCCCTGAGCGGATCGCGAGCTTCTACGAGGGCTTGGAGCTGGTACCGCCGGGGGTCGTGCGCGTCACAGACTGGCGGCCAGAAATTGGTCCCCACGAGATTCGGCATGCCGAGGCGTTCGGCGGGGTCGGCCGCAAGCCCTGATGCGCCACGAGGCGCTTCGTCATATCCCCGGTTTAGCCGGGAGGAATTCGGAGGGAGGTTCTTGGGTCTGATGCCTTACCTGGATCTGAAAGGTGAAGGGGACAGTAGCATGGCAGGTAACTGGCGGCCGTGTCCAGGTGCGGGAACGGGGCGCTAGGGGACCCGCGCGATATGGTGAAAGCTAGACTGCCTGAACCCTAATCTCCAGAAGATGCAATGCGCCATCCGCCGGAAAGCGCATCTGGAACCGGCGCCCGCCCTACTCTGTAGTGTTATGGTCTGCGGGGTAACCTCCGGGGTGGAGGAGCGATGCCCAGTGAGGGTATTTAAGGAGATAAGTAGGGCACCTAAGTCGCGCTATGACGTATAGCGAAGACGAACGTGGGATCACCTAAGGGGCGCGAGCCCTATGGTGACGCAGGTCCCGTAGTAGTCGTGAGCGTAACGCCTCACCAGGGGGGACGGGAAAGCCGTCCGCAGGGCGAAGGGGACCAGGTGACTGACGTCCAGGAGGCCGGGAGGTACGCGTGATGCGGGATGCCGCAACGGTGCTGGAGGTCGTGCGTGACCGTGGCAGGCGCGGCCTGCCGCTGGAAAGGCTGTACCGGCTGCTGTTCAACCCGCAGTTGTACCTGCTGGCCTACGGGCGCATCGACGCCAACCACGGGGCGATGACGCCCGGGGCCGACGGGGAAACCGCCGACGGCATGTCGCTGACCGGGATCAGGCGCATCATCGAGGCGCTGCGTCACGAGCGTTTCCGGTTCCAGCCAGTCAAGCGCGCCTATATCCCGAAAAAGAACGGGAAAATGAGGCCGCTGGGCCTGCCGTCATGGCCGGATAAGCTCGTGGGCGAGGTGATCCGTCTCTTGCTGGAGGCGTATTACGAGCCGCGGTTCTCCGGCTGCTCACACGGTTTCCGTCCCCGGCGTGGCTGCCACACCGCACTTACCGATGTGGCGAAGACATGGACGGGGACAGCCTGGTTTATCGAGAGTGACATCTCCGACTGTTTCGGGAGCCTTGATCACGGGGTACTCCTGTCGATCCTGGCGGAGAGCATTCACGATAACAGGTTCCTCCGGCTGATCAAACAGATGCTGCAAGCCGGGTACCTGGAGGACTGGGAATGGAATGCCACGCTTTCCGGTACCCCCCAAGGCGGGGTGGTCTCACCAGTCCTCTCCAATATCTACCTGGACCGGATGGACAAATTCGCCGAGACAGTTCTCATACCGGAATACACCCGGGGAAAGGCCAGGGCGAAAAACCCCGGCTACCGGCGTGCCGAATCAGCGGTAAGACGTGCCCGCAGGCGCGGCGACCGTGCCGCGGAGCGGGAGCTGCGCCAGCAGCTACGCAGCATGCCCAGCATGGATCCCCGAGATTCTGGCTACCGGCGGCTGCGGTACACACGTTACGCCGACGACGCGCTGCTCGGGTTCACCGGACCGAAAGCCGAGGCCGAGGAGATCAAGACCCGCCTCGCGGCGTTCCTGCGCGATGACCTCAAGCTGGAGCTGAGCGAGGAAAAGACCCTGATCACGCACGCCCGCACCCAGGCGGCGAAATTCCTCGGCTATGAGATCACCGTCGCCCACGATGACCGCAAGATCACTCGCGGCCACCGGTGGCTTAACGGCACAGTCCAGCTCCGCGTGCCCAAAACGGTGATCACGGCCAAGTGCGCCCGCTACCTCAAACGCGGTAAACCCGCGTCCCGCCCCGAGCTGAAAGACCGCGATGACCACGCGATCATCAGCACCTACGGCGCGGAATACAGGGGCATCGTCCAGTACTACCTGCTGGCCGGAGACGTCTGGCGACTGGACCGGCTGGAATGGGTCATGAAGACCTCCATGCTCAAGACGCTCGCACACCGGCACTGCTCGACAGCGACGAAGATGGCCGCCAAGCACAAGGCCGTCATCGATACCCCTGCGGACCGCGCCGATGCTTTGAAGCCCGCGTCGAACGAGACGGCAGGAAGCCGCTGGTCGCACGGTTCGGAGGCATCCCGCTCCGGCGGCAGCACAAAGCGGTCCTTGATGACCGCCCGCAAGGCCCAGCCAAGCCCCGCCGCAGGGAACTGATCAGCAGGCTCCTGGCGGGACAGTGCGAGTGGTGCGAGCAGCCAGCCCAGGTGGAAACCCACCAGGTCCGCAAGCTCGCCGACCTCACCCGCACGGGCCAGCCGCAACCCGCGTGGGCGCAGCTCATGGCCAGGAAACGACGCAAAACCCTCGTGGTTTGCTCCCCCTGCCATGCGGCCATCCACGCCGGAGCGCCAGCCGCGATATGCACGCAATAGTCACTGGAGAGCCGGATGCCCGGAAACGGGCACGTCCGGTTCGGCCCGGGGGCCGCCGGAAAAGGACCCGCCTAGCGGGCACCTCGTCGGCGGCCTACCGGAACATGCCAAGCGGTTCCGAGAGTTGGCCCACCTTCAGGCGGGGCTGCCATCCCCGACCCATGACGCCGTGGCGTGACCTGTGGGAGCCGCTCATCGAGATCGTGCGGTGCCGTGGCATCGTGTTCCGTTGGGTGAAGGGCCACTCGGGGGATCCGATGAACGATCTGGTTGACCAGCTCGCGGTGGCGGCAAGGCGGACCCAGCGGGGACAGCAGGGCGTCGCTGCGGGCGGCGTGCACGCGCCGCCGCGACCGTGGCGGGGACGGAGCGCCGAACGCGACAGCTAAATCCGGTCCCATTCGGCACTGCGAAGCGCGCAGGAGCAGCTAATTCCGCCGCTCTTAAAATTCAATTCCGGCTGCCCACCGTCAAACGGGTGCGTCCGCAGGGTCGACGCCGACTTAGGGGTTGGGCGGCCACTGGTCCGGCGGGATCGTCGGCGTGGTGCATTGGAAGTGGCTGACGGTCGGGTAGCCCTTCGGGCACGGCCCGGACGCTGGCGGCCGCAGCGCCATCGGCGCGTCGTCAGGGATCTGGGAGCCGTTCGCAAAGTAGTCGCCGTCGCACTTGTAGTCCGCGTGGTCGCGCTGGCGGTAGCCCTCGCAGGTGGTTGGTGGGTTGGTCGTCGGCGGCGGAGCCGCACTCTCGTCACTCTCGTCGGAGCGGGCGCGGTAGGTCCACTCGACGAGGTTCCCAGCCGATGACGTCCAGTCGAGCTGTAGCGCGCCGTCCGTGGTCAGCCGGCCCGACACGCTGAGCTTCACGCCGAGGCCCTGGTCAAGCGCGAGGCTGATGGTCCCGCTTCGGAACGACCCGGTGAGCGGGTACTGCTCCGGCTTGACCCCGCCGTGGTTGTCGTCGATGGGCATCACCATCGAGCCGGTCAGGTCGCCCTGGTCGTCGATGAGCCGCAGCGTGTAGGTGGGGTCGGCGTCGTTCACCCACTGGCCGGTCAGGTCCGGGTTGTCGTGCGCGGTGGGGAGGGCGGCGCGGGTGACGGCCTTTCCAGCGTCTCGCGTGTGGTCGCGCTGGTAGAGGGCGACGATGCCGACCGTGGCCGCGGCCGTGGCCAGGATGACGCCGATCATGAGGGCGAGCCGGCTGAACGACCCTGGTCTGCTGGGTTCGGCGGACATGTCGCTGTCTCCCGTCTTCTCTTGGTGGTGGCGGCACGCAGGAGATCAGTTCAGGCGTGTCGGCTGTGAGCGTGCCGGCGCCGAGTCATGCGACCACTGGTCTTCCCGCTCGTCCACTCGGAGCCCCGCTTCGATCGTGTCGAGCCACTCAAGGATCCGGTCCAGCCGGCCGGCCAGGTCGTCCTGCTCGGCGTTGTGCTCCACGAAGTACGCCGCGATCGAGGCGGTGATGATCCCGAACAACGCGATCCCTGAGACCATCAGCACCACCGCCACCCTCGACCGGCCGGGGACATGGGGAACCGGTCGCCGTAGCCGACCGTGGTGATCGTGGTCACTGCCCACCACAGGGCGTCCGGGTAGCTGTTTATGTTGCCGCCCGGCATATCCCGCTCGAAGCTCAACACCAGCGCGGCGGCGATCAGGTTCAACGCCAGGGCGATCAGCAGCACCCAGCTCAACCCCCGCCGGCGCAGGACATCGCGGACCTCGGAGAGGCCCTCGACGGCGAAGGCG
>WNGH01006685.1_pt1 | contig 11715 bp, 12 predicted proteins | sample 5400631 | NCBI WGS metagenome assembly WNGH01 (sample SAMN13153373, study PRJNA577476) | soil metagenome | isolation source: 115 cm soil or saprolite under Garry oak tree replicate 1 | place: USA:California | collected 2016-06-15 | reverse complement strand
GTAATGGTTGTTCTAGACTATCTCTTCTGGCTGGGAACCGCAGTCATTGGGGTTTCGGTGATCAGTACGTTCTGGAACCGTCTCGCTCTTTTGAGGAGGTGCGAGACAGCTTGCAAGTGACCAAACTCCGTCTCAAGACGCTAACCAGAAACAATTTGTGATGCTAGGTGAGCTCTTGTTGTACCTAAGATAACATTCGGGTCCGCTGTGGACTTGGGTTTCCGCTCAGAATTATTAGCGTCTGACGCACGTTACTGCTACTGAGAAAAAATGGACAGTAGGTGTGTGGGATCCTGCGTCCATGACGTAGGTTGCGGAACGGCTGGAGTAACCTCCAGCGGACTTGACGCTCGCGGGACCAAGTTCTTGGACAAATTGCGACCGATACTCAATGATCCGAACGCTAAGGGATTCTATCAGGGAGGATCTCAGTTTAGGGCGTTCCGTGATTTCCATAATTCACGTGTGATGAAGAAAATGCGGCCACGAATAGAGTATTGGAAATACTCCGCCCAGCGTTATGCGTCGAGAAACTCGATTAGATAGGAAAGCGGTCTTGAACGTTGAGTAGCAAGAGCGGTGCAGCGTGGCCTGTCATGCCCGGGACCTATCAGGTTGGCGATCCGAATGGTCCCGTCGCCGTTTGTGCCCTTACCTCCGAACGTTTGATCAGCCCCCTTGTGGCTCTTCCTGGAGTCGCTATTGCGGGCATGGTCTACACGGCCAATCTGGGCATTACACGGATTATCGTCAACATCACGTCGAATCCCGCGATTCGTTTCCTGCTGATATGCGGGAAAGACTCTGCGCTATTCAAGCCGGGCCAATCTCTCGTCGCTCTCTCTGAGAAAGGCATTGATGACAGGCGACGGATCATCGACGCGGCTGGTTATGATCCAGTCTTACCATCAGTTGATCCCCAGCAAGTTGAGCAATTCAGGAAGCAGGTAGAGGTTCTTGACTGGACGGGCGAAGAAGATCTCCAGGTCCTACAGGAACGGGTGAAGAGTCTCTCTGATCGTAATCCCGGTGTTTTTGTGACGGGACAAAAGGAAACTGCTACGCCGAGAAAACAGGAAGAATTTGTGTCTATTCGGCCAGGCGGTCAGCGCGAGCCATTGCTGTATGATCCGAAAGGATACTTTGTCATAACGATCGAGCCTGAGCAGAAAGAAATTCTGCTAAGACACTACTTGCCCGATCATACGCCGGCTCATGAGATGCGGGGACGCGGAGCAACCTCGATGCTACTCGGTCTATTGCACGACGGACTTGTCACACAGCTGAGCCATGCAGGCTACTTGGGTGAAGAGTTGGCCAAGGCACAGACCGCGCTGCAGTTTGGGTTGCGATATGATCAGGATAGGCCTTTGAGGCCGCGCGAGACTCCGCCCCAACCAACGAGTGAAGGAGCGCAAGCGCCTCCAGGTCCTCCGAAGCCACCCATAGTCCCGGTCGTCACTGTGAAACAGTTGGGAGAGACGGTTCCTGGGACGTTTGTAGACTTGTTTGTTTCCGTGACCGATGTGCCGCGAGAGCAGGTTCTCGGAGGAGTATTCCTTGAGCCTGATGAGACCGGCGTTGAACGGGTATTCCGTCGGACCTCGGAGCGTGTCGAGGTTGAATGGGGTCCAACGATCAAGCTGATCATGGGCGGGCAACCCGACCTAGTTGTAGGCGCGGTTTTGCGAGTTTACGGGAAAATAAGCCCGAAGAATCTGGTTCATGGAGAGCAACTTATCGTCTTGAACCGTGTGGCCAAGTTCGCGTCATGATGATTGGGAAAGGAGGTGAGTGTGTCTGTCTGAAGTTGTGATAAAATCAACTGAGAACGGTCCCAACCTTGTCATTGTCAACGGGAAGGTTGTACAGGCCTGGTGCCGATGCGGCGGGTCCGAACCTATTCGTCTCTCCCTTAGAGAACTAGTTGTTCGATCTCTTGAAAGAGTATCGGGTGAAGGAGACCCCGAAGAACGTCCAAATTGTCCTTTAACCACTTAATTGTGTCGCGAATCGTGGTCCATTCTGGCACTTCTCCCTGGAGAGCTTCCGTGATCTGTATGGCAGTTGCCCGTGTAAGACCAGCTCCTGTCAGAAATAGGACGCGATTACTGGAGGCCCCCGACTCCAAGTATTGATGAAGCTTCTCACAGTAAGGGAGTTTACTGTTTTCTTCTGCAAGTAAGAACTGAATAATATCAGTGTAGCATTTCAGACCTCTTGTATAATCATACCTTAGCTTCTCTTCCAAAGCGGTGTTTAGATCGTCAATCGATTTGTTGATGATGTTTTTTCGGACATGATCCTCAACTCCACTGTGAATCCTGCGGCTAATCTGCCGGTCTAGGATTTTCTTGTAAGGTGTCTCATTAATCCACAGGTTTGCAATGAACGTGTAGAATACGTACTGATTATTCTTCTCACGAAATAAGTATTGGGAGATCAGTTGAAAGATCTTTTTCAGGGAATCATAGAAATCAGGCTGTCCCGGAAAGGGAGGCAAGACGCGGATCCCCTGATTCTTGAGGGCCAAATAGAGCTCGTCTTGGAATCGAGGGTCGATTGAGCGATTTCTCGTATACACTTCCCTTTTCGAGATCGAAAGCCGGTCGACTGTATCTATCAATAACGACCTTATCTTTTCAATGACTTCTTGAGTTATTCCTTCATGCAACTTTTGGAAGCGCGAAAGAAAGTCACGATGAGGATCCATGATCTGCTTCATCAGAAGACTAGTCGCCATCGATGCGACGACATCCTTCGGTTTCAAAGCTGAATTTGAAAGAAACTCGATCAAGTCCTTCGCATGCTTGGAAAGTGTAGTGATTGTCGAGCTTTCTATTGTCTCCAGTTTATCGTCAAACATCTCCTCTTTTGGATCCCACTCCTTCACATTGATGCAGTAGATTTTTCCATAGTAATCCATTTGAAGCCTCCCCGCTCGCCCGACCAGATTACGAAAAGATAATTTGTCCATTCTTCGCGGTCCTTTGTACGGGCTGTAAACAACTAGGTTTTTCGCTGGCAGGTTTACCCCCTCGAGAAGCGTGCTTGTGCAAGCTAAGTGAACGATCTTCTTAGTCTCAAACAATTGCTTTACGTACGATCTTACGAACTGTGGCATTGTTCCATAATGGAACCCAATTCGGGACCCCAAGTACTCCGCAAGATAATAATCCGGATGTACATGTTCCCTAAGGAATGAGATCGCTTCCTTGAGTTCAGGGTCTGCCACCGCCCTTCTTTCCGTCGCGGAAACGAGTTTTTCGCACACTCTTCTGCATTCAACACGAGTGTTGCAATAGATGAGAGTGGGCTCGGATCCCCCAATTAGGTTGCCTGCGACCCAAGCCTTTTTCGCATAGATGGATGTGGGAAGCTTGTTCAGCTCAAGGGAAGTCAACGGCATTCTGCTACTGCCCTTCTCGCCAAGTTCCTGCGACAACAAAGAAATGTCCACACCGTACTTGCCTCGCGCTCCTGTTCTCTGGAAATTGATGAAGAGAATACTTTGAGCAACTGGCGAGAGTCGTGTCGTTTTTGTCCTGAATCGCTCGGGAGCGATATCAAAGATCTTGGCATACTTGTCTAGGTTCGATACATAGGGCGAAATGAAGATTTTTTGCATCCGGGGATTGTGTCTGACTAGATCTAGGATTGCATCTTCGTGGATAATACCCCTGCCTTCGTTCGCAATTTGCTGAGCCTCATCGACAACTAGGACGTCTACGTGAAGACTCACATCGTCATTTGCGAGAATCTCTTGAAGGCGCTCTTGGGTCAGCACGAAGACTTTCTTGCTTGTTTCCAGAACCTCGTCGCGATTGAGAATACTCGCTCCTGTGAATACTAGGAAGTCCCTTTTCACGCCTAGTTTTTTGAAGGTTTCGAGAAAATTGCGTTGGACTTCTGCTACGAGGGCTTTTGTCGGGACGATGTAAACTATCGATAGTGCTTCCGATTTGGAAAATAAATCTGCGAGGTAGTTTAGAATAACGTAGGATTTGCCTGCGGAAGTTGGGGCGGAGAATGCTACATCTATTTGTTCTTGTAGTAGAACCAGACTTTGAGCTTGAAAGTCTGTAAATGTAACACGCATACTTTGCGCGAGATGGAATTGGTTGACGGTCTTCTTTTCCAATGCTTCTGGAAATCTAATAGAGAGAGCATGTTCCGATCCGTTTTGTCCGAAGAGCTTTCCTTCTAGCTTTTTCGGGAAATACCCAAAATAATCTTGAGTGTCCCCGACTGCAGTCATATGCTGAATTACGGGAAGGTCTCCAAGTCGAGTTAAGACAAGCTCAGCTATGAATGGTATCGACCCATACTCTGATTTGTATTGGTTAAGCAGGTAGATCGCAATCTTGTAGGCAATTTTCTTATGATTCTCATCGTTACTCAACGAGAGTACCGCCGCCGATTCTATCAGCCTTCCTACTTGCGATTGAGATAGAGGGTGTCTAAGCTCAGGGGCAAGCTCACTTATGGTCAGCACACCGAAGTCGTTCCTGAAGTCGCTATTTCCAATGATGTCTGAAGAGACACCGCCGAAGAATTCCGACACCTATCGTTTCAACTCTTTCAAGAACTTTTCTCGAAAGTCGGCGACACTCAAGAAGGGCAGCACGTAGAAAACGAATGGGAGATTCTTGATCTCATCTATAGCGGCCACTCTCTCGCGTATCTGAGATGCAATCTCAGAGTGTTGGGCTTCATAGGACGCTTTCATGTAATTGTCCAGAGTTTGACTCCCTTTTTTCGCGCCGTCTTTCAAAAATTCCCAATTTGATCCAATGAATACAGCGTTGACTTCACGATACTTTTCTTTATGCTGATAATATGGGTTACAGAGGGCCCTGATTGTATTAGTGTACTTACCAAACTTGGTTGCATCGATATAACGCGAAATCAGGCGAAGCTCTAGGTCATAGTGCGATGAATTGAGAAAATAGTTCTTGATATCGCCTAAGGCCGCATTTACTCCTTGAGTGAAATTCGCGAACAACTTGGAGTGACCAAAATGAAACGCAATCTTGTCATCAGCTTTGATATGCACCGCGTCGTATCCTTGAAACGAAATGTTACCACTAGTTTTCAAACGCATCTTACTGTAGAGTTGGACAATACCATCGGCCTCTAAGAACAGAAAGAGGAGAAGTTCGCCCGGTTCTCCCGTGTTCGCCGATTTTTCGAAAGCGTCCTTCGTTCTAATGGTCAGCTCCCTGACCTTTTCGGGTTTCAGGTCTTGGAGCTCGGCCTTTTCCAGTACGTAATAGAGGGCTCTATCACAGATAAATTTTGTAAGGTCATCGTCTCTGAACCTATCTGCAGTACAACGCATCAGATAGAACTTGCAAATTATGTTAGATTGTGGAGCCTGGTCTTTACAGGCGTGAAGAAGTTGATTAAGTTGATCCGGAGTGACGGCTCGAGCAGATTGGAGAAATTCTTGGAACTCTGGACTGTCTATTTGAGACATGTCGTGAAATGTACTCGGTCCGTACTGGTCGGCGATATAAGGCGCTAGTTCCTGCCGCTACTTTCAACCAATCGTTGTGTCTAAAATATTCTTTCGCTTTAATGTGGCGTGTCGCGGCTTAGGAAACGCTTTTCTCCGTTTTCTTCCGCAGACAGTCTATCGGAGGTAGACGAAGATTAGTAGCACCCAATCCATCAAGCCCAGGAGAGTTGGAATTTGTATGATTTGCAGGAAGACGAAGTCGTTGCAGGAGCATCACCTCAAGGGGCATGAAAAGATGTTTTCCGTCATGATCTGTCAAGACTGTCACAACGTGATCGAGTGGACGAAGCGCGAGCTGGGCTAGACATGTGATCGTGCGTGTGTCGGTCTTATTGCAACCTCTTCAGACCGATTAGCTCTAAGAAGACGCGTAGGCTAGTCCCAATGCAAGAGGCAGAAAAAAGGGATGGCTAAGCTCCGGGAGGTGGCAGTAGTTCCAAGTATGAGCGTGCTAGGATTTTCGTGACGCTTACTAGGTCGTTTATGCGTACGTGTTCGTCGATTCCGTGGATGTTGCTGTCTTGTCGTGTGGCGCCTAGCACGGCTACGGGTACGCCTAGGTTGGTGACAACTGCCATATCGGTAGATCCTTGACTTCCCGCCAGCGGTGTGTCTCGTCCCAGAACCTTTCTCGCTTGTTTCCTGACGATTTTGACGAGCTTGTGGTTGGGGTCTGTTAGCATTGGGTCGTATCCGAGGATCTTCTTCATCGACACCTTCGCAGGACTATTCTTTGCGAACTCTCTTATGACCCTGTTGATCTCTTTCTCGACTATTGCGGCTTTTTCTTCTGGTATGAATCGTCTATCGACCAGTATCTCGCATGTGTCGGGTATGATGTTGCCTTTCAGGCCGCCTTTGATCATGTTAACGTAGAGGCCTGGCCGCATCTTCTTAGTCCCGTACATCGGCTCCGCCGGAATCTTCGATCTTCTCTTCCCGACTTCCAGTCCTAGAACTTTCAACTTCTCAATCAAAGCAGCGGCCTCCTCGATCGCGTTGACACCAGTCCAACCCCGACCCGAATGAGCGGCCACACCCTTGATGGTGATGACAAACTCGGAATCTCCTAGGGCTGCGACATGGAGAACTTCTATCCCGCTATCACTCGATATGCAATAGTCGATATCCTTCGTAATCACATGCTTATCGACAAGATAGTTGACGCCAGTGTACCCGCCCACTTCTTCATCGGTTGTAAAAGTCGGAATAATCGACCCCGCAAATTTTGCACCAGTCTCCACCAGAGCCTTTAACGAAAAGATCGTACAAGCGTCCGACCCTTTCATGTCCGCCGCTCCCCGCCCGTAGATCTGGTTATTCCTGATAGTCGGCTCGAACGGGTCGTTGGTCCATCCTGACGGGTCAGCTGGGACAACATCCACATGTCCGTTGAGAAGAATCTTCGGACCATCTCCCTCGCCCTTGAGGGTCGCGTACGTATTCGGCCGGGGGCCCTTGAGCCCAACCTCAGGGCTAACCCTTCTTTTGATCGTGGCCTCAGGAATATGGCTCACAGAAGGCGTAACACCCAGCTCTTTGAGTTCCTTCGCCAGAACTTGCGAGATCTTTGGATAGTTCAAACCCGGAGGAACCGTAGTATCAATACTTACCAAGCGACAGGTAAGATCAACTAGATCCTTCTTGTGCGCATCAATCCAACGATCAACTTGACGAACAATAGCTTGAGACGCCAAAGAGACTTCACAGAGGCTCTTCCGGGAGCATGTTAATTGTTCTTTCGGAAGATTTCCAGGGAAGCCGGCGGTCCTTCTACGTCATGGCGGCCTTCGTGAAGTGCCTTCCGTGCTCGGGATGTATTGAACAGTACCAATGACAGGGTGGTATAACGCTTGAAAATCGGCGGGATTGGTAACGGTTCTCATCGCGGCGAAGGTTCGGATCTGTGCCATCGGAAATACTTCACCCAGCTTATTCGCAGCACCTAGCGCAGTCGCTCCACGCGTGATGATATCGTCGACCAAAAGTATCTGTCTAGGAGACTCTTGGATACGCTTTTGAACGCTCAATGAGGCAATATGGTCTTTGGTTTTGGGTCTCTCGGAGGGTATGCTCAAAGCGGCTTTTGGTACTGGGGTTTCTCTAGCAAGAAGTGAAACCGACTCCCTGCCCAACCCGGCTTTTACCATCGCGCTTGAAAGTCTCTCAGGAACCCAGAGAGAATCGCGTTGCATCAAAGAACTGCTCGGCAAAGGAACTAGAATCGTATCCTCTCGGAAAAATGAAGCGAACGGTAGCCCTCCCTTCACGGCACGGATAGTCTCAGCGATCCATTGTGACATGAGCGTCGGAGGGGTCCCGAAATAGCTGTCAGCTTTGATCACTTTCTTAACTTCTCTGGCCTGGTCCATAGCTGCCGTTTCCCCCTTCGGAACGTAACTTAGAAGCGAACCGTACTCAAGAAGCGTTATGCGCACGTCTTGGAAGTTGCAGAACTATCTCACTTAGACCTTTGGACGATGGTAGGGAATCTAGAACCTGCTTAGGATCGCTCAATAGGGTGGCACCGTATTTCATCATCTTCTTCGGCCAGCTCAGTGACGAATCGTTCACGATAGACTTCCAGATGAACAATGGTCGGCCCAGTCTCAGGGCTTCCCAACCTTGGTGAAGGGACCCACTACTGTCTCCAGCTTCAACTATGATTGAAGCATTTGAAATGAGGGCCATGGTTCTGTTTCGAATGACGAAATTCCTCCGCTGAATAGGGTATCCTATCGGGAACTGCGAGATTGCAAGATGGTTCTTCATTATCTCGTTTTGAAGCTGCAAGTTCTTCTGAGGATAGGTACGGTTCAAAGGCGTCCCAAGGACTGCAATGGTCCTTCCTCCCTCCGAGATGGCCGTTTCGTGAGCCATCGTATCAATACCTTCAGCAAGCCCACTTACTATCACAACTCCGTGGTCCGTGAGGGTTTTTGCAATGCGGGTGGCAGTCGCTAGACCTCGTTCTGAAGCTTTTCTTGATCCAATAATAGCTGCCCGCGGTTTCGGAAGAGGCATTTTCATCGGGCCCGCTGTGAAGATCTTCGATGGCGCGTATTTTCTTTCAACGTCATTAAGTGGGCCTAAGAGTTGCAGAGGGCTCACTGTGATCATCTTGTAATTGGCTGGGTTCACCATGGCGTTCGCCTCATCAAGAGAACTGATGGTCCCTCCATTCCGTAATGCAGTTTCAGTGCTCATGAACATTCCCGCTTGGTTACTCAACCTTTTGCGGGCAGATATCACGACACTTTTCAGAGTCAATTCGGAGCATGATCATATTTAAGTTGAGAGGAGCAGGAATCCCGTAGGCCTGCCCTTGGCCGTCTACAAGGAATTCGCGACGCTCTACGCTGGAGGAGAATATACCGAATATCTTTGGCCCAAAAGTTCAAGGTGTCAGTGCTGGTCGTTTGACCTTTGAAAGAAAATCAGTCCCTTCGTCTGAGAATCGTATCACTCCGTTCTGAGGAAGGACCTCTAGCACCCTTGGCCTATGCTCCTTCCAAACTGAGACGACATCCGCAGGAAGCTTCGCACGACCTGCGGGAGTCATCTTCTTCTCTCCCAGCAACTTCCAGGCCCGCGCTACATTGTAGTCTGACCAACTAGATCCCTTGCGTCTCGGAGTATATCGTTGGACCTTGCGTTCGGAATCGACAGGTCTAAACCAGCCATCGATCCATCCGAAGCAAAGTGCTTCTTCGATCGCGTCAACATTCGAGAACGTTCCGGTCTTCGGCTCTCTCTTGTAGATGAGCAGCAAAGCCTCGTTCTTCGAAGCGTGGTTCCGGTTCAGCCATTCACGCCATTTTTTCCGTGTGGTGAAGTGTAAAGCCTTCGAACGCAGTTTTGCACTGGACACTTTGTGTGTCGAATGAGACATGGATTTCTCAGAGGAGTCCTTGCTTGCCCTCCTCAATCGTCAAGTCATTTGTAGACTGTCGCTGTTCCACGCGGTTCAGCGAAGGGAACTCTTCCATGCAATTCTCGGATCTCCAAGCATGCCCGCGAGGCCTAGAACCCTGAGAGCCTGGAGAATATCATAGTGCCAGTACAACGGATAGTGAAGCTTCACCCACTCTGGATTGATAATTCCGCCAGTCTTCGTAGACTTGAACAAGTGATGCCCCAGAAGGAACTCGGCAGCATTGTCGACCGCCTTGCCGACACCCGTGTCGCTTGTCGCCCGGAAGTACTCGTTTAGGCCCTCGAAGAGTATGAAGCGTGCGATAGAAGGTCGAGTGCTTAGCATCCTTGGATCGATCACAGTTCCAGCCGGCATCCGGCCACCGCCACTCGACTAGGGAATGCGCCAGCAGGAACCTGTGAGATCTTTGGGTAGTTCAGACCCGGAGGAACAGTAGTATCAATACTGACAAGACGACAGGTAAGATCCACTAGTTCCTTCTTGTGAGCGTCAATCCAACGGTCAACCTGTCTGAAAGTAGCTTGAGAGGCCAAGGGATACTGGGTGGAACTGAGCATAACTCGTTAATTGTTCTTTCGGAGCCTCGCGGCATTACGCTTATTTCTTGGCAATCGATTTCTCTATACCGGGGCCGAAAGCATGGACCTCTCAGAACTCGTTCTCGTCGGCGCGCCTCTTCCAATCCTTGTTGGATGCATCGTTTGGTTCGTGAGATTCAACAATTCCCAACAGAAGGGAGAGAGATTGACCATCAAATGGCGAGACATGGACCCAGTCAAGAAAACTGTGACGTCTCTCATAGTTGCGTGGATCTTCCTCAAGCTTTACTTAGCCGTAGTAGACATGCTAGCCTTTCTCAACGTTGCCGTTCTCCCGCTCAGCTGGATCTACTCGCTAGCCAGATCAACACCTACCTTGGCTGTGACCACGGCAATAGTCGGCCTTGCGGTTCTCTTCCAGCTAAGGTTTCCCAGACGCCCGGTTGTCGCCTGACTTCGCTTGAGCACCAATTTGGAGGGCGCTGTTATGAGTGAAGTTCAATCCGGTCCAGACGAAGCGATCCTGCAGCAGGTGCCCAGCATGTGCGATCTCCTCGGGCTCAAAAGATTCACACCGAAGAAGCTGATCTGGGAGGACAGCATCTATCTTGGTAGAGGTGGAAGGATTAGCGTTCCAGTGGACTATGTCTTTCTCGGGGGAAGGCGAATGATCCTCGCCAGACGTATGCAAGGGGTCCTGGCTCCAGAGGAGTGGAGGCCGTTGATCGGTTCCACCCTATTGGTCAGGTCTTGGGCGAGACCAAGAGTCATCAAATCTCTCCTAGTGGGAATCATAGTGACATCCGTACTGGGGTCTGCTGGAATCTACTTGACCAGTCCCATTTTTCCCCTAGTGATAGGTTTGCTCACTCTGGTGGTATTCGGTAGAGTATACTCTCCCGAAGCGCACAAGGAAGCATTGAGAGCGGACTTGCAAGTTGCCGGGCTAGTAGGACGAGACATGTTCCTGACCACGCTCCAGAAGATCGACAGCATGGGCTTCAAAGACGTAGAAAAGCTGAACCGGAAAAGTTCCATATTCAAACAGCCAAGCATCCAGGAGAGAATCCAGAACCTCCAATCCGGCGGGACGATCCCGTCAGTTCCGCAATAAGTTCGGTCGGCTACGAGCCCGAGAGAAATGTTAGGCTCATCAATAGGTACGCTATAGAGGTCAGCAAAAGGCCGATAGCAAACCATGAAGGGCTTCCTCGTGCCAATCTACCTAGGCGCCGTGCCCGTCGTTGCGCTAGTTGTTCTGTATGAGCTGGGCTCCGCGCATTTGTGGCCGGGCTTTCCCTTTATTTGGGTAAATTGCCTACTCATCTTGGGTCTTCCCAATTACGGTCAGTGCGCGTTACTTGGATGTTACAAACTTCTCCGAAGCGCCAAACGTGGCGCCATCAAGCCCCAAAACGGTTCCTAGCCCGTTCCGTTCTGAGTATCCAAGTCCACCGGAGCAGTTCAACCAAATGCGATGATTGCGTCAACTACTATTGCCGTCGCGTCGGTACCGTTGCAGTCAAACTCAACGTTACTTGGCCCGTTCACTATAGAATAGTCAGTCTCGAAGTTACCGTTTGCTGATATTCGCGTGAATCCTGGCGGGGGCGTATATCCTGCTGGTGAGCTTGCATATCCCCCACAGCCTGGAGCATCGTTGATCTGCGTGGCCGCTACTGCAAAGTCTATTCCTGAGGTCTGTATGGTGGCATGGC
>WNGH01007288.1_pt1 | contig 11719 bp, 10 predicted proteins | sample 5400631 | NCBI WGS metagenome assembly WNGH01 (sample SAMN13153373, study PRJNA577476) | soil metagenome | isolation source: 115 cm soil or saprolite under Garry oak tree replicate 1 | place: USA:California | collected 2016-06-15 | reverse complement strand
CGACGTCCTGCGCGTGCGCGGCGGAGGCGCAGGTGCCTAGCCAGATCACCAGAGGGGCGAGGCGAGCAGCGTTCAGCCGACCGGCCATGCGTCACCGAAGGCGGCGCGGATCTTGGCCGCCAGAGACCTCCTGATCAGGATGTCGTGCTGAGGAACTCGGGCGAAGTGGAGCCTGATCATGGGCAGCCACAGGACCTTGGCGGGAGAGGCGGTGATATCGGGCCACGGAATGCAGATGGGCCGGTTCCCCGCGCGGAAGAGGACCATGGGCCAGAAGCAGATCCTGCGTGAGTCGGCGGCGACGTGGATCGAGTTCCGGTAGCTCGAGAGTCCCATCTGGATGGACTGGAACCTCCATCGATGGGCGACAGGGATCTCCCCCTGCAACGGATAGGCCTTCGCCAGATCGTGCCAGCCGCCCGCGTAAGCGACGCCCCAGGAAATCCACAGCCAGAGCAGCGGCATGCCGACGATGGCGAGGAGCGGCGCCAGCTCGCGCAGCGCCGCGTGCTCGAAAGCTCCCGAGCGCGCGAGCACCGAAGCCACCATTCCCGCGAGCGCGGGCAGGAGCAGGACGAGAAGGACCCGCCGCATCGTCCGGCCTCTCTGCGGACGCACGGCCTGGTCGCCAGCCATGCCCGTACTCTATCCGATCCTCTCTCGGCGGCGCGCCTCTCAGATCAGGCCTTGTGATCTCAACAGCTCCGCCACGAGCACCGCGCCCTTGGCCGCGCCCATCTTCGTGTTGTGGCTGACGAGCACGAACTTGACGCCGTTCGACAGCGCCGCATCCTTGCGTACCCGACCCACCGTGGTGACCATGCCCTCGCCGCGGTCGCGATCCAGCCGCGGCTGCGGCCGGAACGGATCGTCGTGCACGTGAATCAGCCGGGCACCTTCGGGAGCGGTGGGCAGACCGCCCAGCTCCGTGGGCGCGAAGTCACGCATGGCCGCCTTCACCTCGTCGACGGTGGCGGGCATGCCGAGATCCGCGAAGACGGCCTCCGTGTGGCCCTCGAGCACGCTGACGCGGGTGCAGGTGCAGCTCACGGCCAGCGGGGCGGACGTCACGCCGCCTCCCGTGAATACGCCGAAGATCTTCGCCAGCTCGCGCGGTACCTTTTCCTCCTCGCCCACGATGTAGGGGATGACGTTGTCCGTGACGTCGAGCCCCAGCACGCCGCCCGAGCGGCCCGCGCCCGACACCGCGGCCATCGAGGTCATGAATACCGTCTTGAGACCAAAGGCCTTGTGGAGCGGGGCGAGCGCGATCGCCATGCCGGTGGTGTGGCAATTGGGGATCGCCGTGACAAAGCCCTTCCAGCCGCGTCGCTCGGCCATCTCCTTCACGAGGGGAGCGTGGTCGGAGTTCACCCCGGGGATGAGGAGGGGCGAGTCGGCTTCCATGCGGAAGGTCGAGGCGGCGGAGACCACGGGCGTCACCGCGGCGTACCTCGGCTCAAGCATCTTGGCCACGTCGGATTCCACAGCCGAGAAGATGAGATCGACGGAGCCGGGATCGAATCTCTCACTGTCTTGAATGACCATGCCCGTGAACTCATCGGGCACGCTGCCTTCGGCCCACCAGCCGGTGGCGCCGTTGGGAGACTTGATCCCCTCACCATAGGGCTTGCCCGCGCTGCGCGGCGAGCCCGCCAGGGCGGTGATCTTGAACCAGGGATGTCGGGCCAGGCAGGCCAGGAACTGCTGGCCCGCGATGCCGGTCGCTCCGATGACGGCGACGCTGAGTCTCTGTGCTGACATGACGTGATGTCTCCTCTCTTGCCCTCGAAACAAAAAAGGCCCGCGACCTGGGTGGTCGCGGGCTTCGTCGATTCGAGAACGTCGTCAGTGCTGGTTAGTAGGCTCCTCGGGCGCGCGCCACCGCCATCGCTGGGCGTCCCGTGGTGCGGGACCCCAGCTGGTTCTTCTCGCTGGTGCGCTTGAACCGCGGATGCATGATGCGTGATTATGAGTGAGCGCGGCGCGAGCTGTCAAGCCTTCTCCGGCCGATCGTTTCACAACCGCCCGCTTCCGGAGTTCTAGTAGTCTGAGACACCGATCACATGACAGCCGATGCCGCCAGCGCCGACTTCGTCGCGCACATCGAATCACTCGGGACGCGGGCCGTCATTCCCTGCGAGGCCGGCGCCATGGCGTGGCGGATCTGGGGAGAAGGTCCGCCGCTCGTCCTGCTGCACGGCGCGAGCGGCTCGTGGACCCACTGGATCCGAAACGTGCTGCCTCTGGCCGCGCGATTTCGGGTCCTGGTGCCCGACATGCCGGGCTACGGCGACTCGGACGCGCCCCGCGAGCCGCATACGGCCGACGGCCTCGCCGATCTCGTGGCATCGGGAGCGAACGCACTCCTGCCGCCGCCGACCTCCCTCGACCTCGCCGGGTTCTCGCTCGGGGGCATCATCGCGGGCCTCGTGGCCGCGCGACTCGGCCGCCGCGTTCGCACTCTCGTGCTGCTCGGGACCGGTGGTCTCGCACTGGGCGGTGCTCCGACGCGACCCCTCCTCCGGATCCGGTCGGCCATGAGGGCGGACGAGGTCCGTCACGTCTATCGCGAGAATCTCAAGACGCTCATGATCGCGAGCGACGACAAGATCGACGATCTGGCGGTATTCCTGCAGATGGAAAGCGTTCGGCGCGCGCGATTCAGGTCAGAGGGCATCCCGGAGTCGGACAGTCTGTTGAAGGCGCTGCCGGCGATCCGGGCGCGCGTCACCAGCATCTGGGGAAGCCGCGACGCCTTCATGGGACCGCATCTCGAGGATTGCCGGCGCATCCTGGCGCCGGCACACCGGGATTCCGACTTCCGCGTGATCGAAGGGGTGGGGCACTGGACCCCGTACGAAGCCGCCGATCAGGTCAATGCCATCCTGATGGACGTGCTGCGTTGAGCGGACCGCTCACTCGATCACCTGATCCGCCCGCCCGAGCAGCGATGGCGGGATGGTGAGCCCGAGGGTCTTCGCCGTCTTGAGATTGATCACCAGCTCGGACTTGATGGACCGCTCGACGGGCAGGTCGGCCGGCTTGGCTCCCTTGAGGATCTTGGCCACGAGCTGGGCGGCGCGCTGGTAGAGATCGACAAGGCTCGGCTCGAAGGACATGAGACCGCCGACGTCCACGAACTCTCTCATCCCATACATCACGGGGAGACGGTGCTTGGCGGCAAGATCGACCAGGCGGTTCCGATAAGCAATCAGCACGGGATCCCGTAGCACCACCAGGCCCTCGACTCGCTCCTTCTTGGCGGATTGGAAGGTAGGCTCCATGTCGTCAGGACCGCGAATGCCGAGTCGCAGGACCTGAACATTGATCCGGCGGCCCTCGGCCTCGATATCTTTCAACATCGGAACGTAGACGGGGTTGTCCGGATTGGACAGCGTCGCGAGACGAGAAAGCCGGGGCACCGCCTCTTTGAGGAGCTGGAGCTGTTTCCCCACCATCTCCTCGGCGTGAAAGGTGGACCCCGTGACGTTTCCGCCGGGTCGCGCGAGACTTGTGACGAGGCCGACGCCCACGGCATCGGCGACTCCCACGCACACGACCGGGACGGTCGTCGTCGCCTTCTTCGCCGCGAGGGCGGCCGGCGTGCCCCAGACTGTGAGCATCACGTCCACCTTGCTTCGCACGAGGTCCGCCGCGAGCTCGGGTAGTCGCTCGTACTTCTCCTCCGCCGATCGGTACTCGAAGGCGATGTTCTGACCTTCGACGTACCCCAGCTCGCGGAGCCCCTCGCGGAAGGCATGAAATGACGGAGCGGGCGTGGCAGATGAGTACGGGGAGAGCACACCGATCCGGAACGTCTTCCGCGATTGCGCGCCCGCGACGCGGGGCGCGGGGAGCAAGCCGAGGCCCAGAGTGCCGAGGAAAGCCCGGCGGTTCATTACGGCGTCATATTCTCATGAACCTTCCATCAGCGTGAGCCGTGATGAGGCACCCGCCCCGCGACCGCCCGGACCTTGCGCGGCGCCGCGCGCCAGATGGCGACGGTGGAGAGCGCGCTCATGGTGATGGCGATCCAAAAGGCCAGCGTGTAGCTGCCCGTCGCATCGTGGAGGGCGCCCGTGAGCCAGGGTCCGGCGGCGCCGCCTGCGACGGCCGCGAGCATGAGGGTGCCGAAGACCGTGCCGTAGTGCTTGCCCTGGAAGATCTCCGCGGGAATGGCGCCGACCACCGAGGTGAGGCCATAGCCGAGCATCCCCTGAGAGAGGACCATGAGGTAGAGCAGCGCCGGGGTCGGTGAGTCACGCATGAGGAGCAGCGCGATGTAGCAGACGACGAATCCCAATCCCCCCACCGCCCACACCCACTCGCGGCCGATCCGATCCGAGAGATGGCCCAGAATGATCTGGCCCGGGATGCCGGCCAGGCTCACGAAGCCGAGGGCCCACGCCGCGTAGCTTGGGCTGAAGCCGATCTCGATCAGGTACTTGGTCTGGTGCACCTGCACCGCGTACCAGGAGAAGAGGCCGGTGAAGAATCCGAGCACGATCCACCAGAAGCGAGCGGTCTGTATCGCCCGCCCCAGCGTCCAGTCCACGGCCGCCCAGGCCGTATCCACGACATTCGATGGCCGACGCTCGGATTCGGCGGGGGTGAGCGCGCGGTCGCCGTCGGGCTCCAATCCCATGTCCTCGGGGCGGCGCTTGAGCAGCAGATTGAGCGGGGCCAGGAGCGCGAGCACGAGGATGCCCATGGCCCAGCACGCCGCGCGCCAACCCGCGCGGCCGATCAACGACTGGAGCCAGGGCAGCAGAATGATGGACCCGATGCCGACGCCGGAGAAGGCCACGCTCATGGCGAGACCGCGGCGGCGGACGAACCAGTTGGGCAAGAACAATCCTTGACCGGTATACCCGAGGCAGACGCTGCCCCCGCCGACCATGACGCCGAGGGTGACGTAGAGATGCCACCGCTGGCTCACGAGGGTGGCGAGGAGCAGCCCCACCCCGATCAATCCCACGCCCATCTCCATCACCACGCGTGGCCCCCGCCTGTCCATGAGCCGGCCGAGGGCCGGGCTCAGGACCGCGGAGACGAGAAAGCCGAAGGAAAAGGCGCCCGCGGTGACGCCGCGCTCCCAGCCGAACTCGTCGAGGATGGGCGGGAAGAGCAGGGAGAAGGCCGTGCGCGCGTTGACCCCCACGCCCATGGTGATGAAGCACACGGCGACGATGACCCAGCCGTAGAAGAAGCGAGCGGGCATGAGAAGGCTACTGTGCCGTCACACTCGTGGCAAGGATCCTCCGTCCCCCGTCTCGGCGGCCCGTCATGCTTTCGAAGCCCCGGGGGCGTGAACGAAGTCCCAGAGCAAAGCCGCGCGCTCGACGACGCTCGCGGTGTCTTCGGCGAGCAGGTGCCGTTCCGTCACCATGGCCTCCGCCTCGCGACGCACGCGCTCCAGATACTTCTCACGGCTTCCGAACCGCTCCGCGATGGACGGACGCGGGTCGCCGGTCCGCGACCGCTCGGCTTCGGTGCGGGCCAGGGGAAACGTCGAGCCCATCATGCTCATCAGGTCGCCGGGAGCGCCCTGATCGGGATGGCGAGGGTTCCACCCCGCGAAGGTCGCCAGGGGCACGCGGAGCTCCCACGGACGGATGCCCGCCGCCTCGTTGCCATCGGCATCGACGGCCGACACGAAGGTGGTGAAGGCGGCGCCGCGCTTCGGGGGTAGCTCCACCGCGCCGCGCTCCACCCCGGGGCCGAAGTCGAGCCGCTCCGGCCGCGAGATCCGATCGGGGAAGCGCGCGCCCGGGATCGCCTCGAAGACCTGGCGCACGCTCTCGGGCGGCACCGCCGACTTGTCGTCGAGGCGCGGGACGGCCGACGGCGGTGGCTCGACTCCCTCGCCCACCCAGCGATCGAGATTCACGAGGGCGGCGCGCAGGAGCGGCGAGTAGTCGACGACGTTGAACCGGTGGCGGCCCCGCGCGCCCGTGTTGGGGTCGGCCTCGGGCGGCGGAATGGCGCCCGGCGTGTGTTGGGTGCCGGCGAAGAGATAGACTCGCACGTTGGCCGGCGCCTCGACATCGTGCTGGCCCGTCACGTCCGTGTGCACGAGCGAGCCGTCCCCCCGCCAGTACTCGGCCGCGCTGTCGATCCCGAAGATCTTCGGCACGTGTCCGCGGGCTGCGAGCCGCCTCAGGAGCGCGCCCCGCTCGCCCGTCAGCGGATCCTCCTGCTCGGCATGCGTGAACGGGAAGAGGCTCCCGATGGCATGGGTGGCGTTGAGCGAAGGCTGGCCGAAGCGACAGTTGAACTCGCCGCGCCGCGCGCCTGCGACGTGCGGCACCACCGCGTCGAAGACGTGGCGCCCTTCTTCGTCCTCGTCGAGGGCGAGATACAGGAGATGCCGAAGGAACCGCCCGCTCTGAGAAACGCCGAACACGTAGGCGCGATCGAGAGCCCCGGCGCAGGGGTTCCCCTCCTCCGCCGAGCCGAAGCGCAAGAAGGCCGCCGTGTCGCGGACCGCCACGAGACCGAGCCCGACGAGGGGAGGATCCTGCGCCCGGTACAGGCACTCGTAGAGCTTCCCCGGCTCGAATCCGCCGTCGAGGGTGATGAAGGACGGGTCGGCCACCGTCTTGCCCTCGACGGTGCGGGCGAAGCGCCAGGCCGCCCGCGGCACCGTCGCGGCGGGGGAATCCGCGTGCTCACGCGCCGTCAGCTCGGCCTCGGGATCGTCGAGCTGGGCGGCAGGATACGGAATGTGATAACGATCCGCGAGCGGGAGCGTGGCGACCCGAGCATTCGGCCGAAACTCGCAGCGGACTCGCCCCGAGATGCCCCGAGCCCGCGGGACAGCCAGGGCCATCATTCCGTCCTGGCGTGGGACATCGTGCTGCCACCCCGTCCAGGCCACCGTGTAGCCCTGGCGCATCAGGAAACCGTTGCCGAAGTCCTCGCGCGTGGTCGGGTCGTTCGACCGGGGCGTGCTGTTGAACATGCCGAGCGCGACCTTGCGGCCGCGGTTCGGCACATCCAGAAAGAAGCGGCGATTGCCTCCGCCGGTGGGGCGAAGGAGATAGAAGTCCGCGGAGGACTCGACGAGCCCCTGGGCATTGCGCGGGGCCAGGCCCAGATCGGCGATGGGCTCATTGGCGCGCAGTGATGGGTTGGTGGCGAAATGAAGGACGCCCACGATCTTCTCGTAGGCGCCGGCCTTGCCGAAGGGGGCGCCGTCCAGGACGGGCTCGCGACGCGTGACGTCGAATTTCACGACAGCCATGGTTGGCCTCCAGAATCCCTGAGTGGAGTGAGGGCCCTTCCGCATCCCTCTCCCCTCAGGGGAGAGGGCAGGGTGAGGGATGGTCCCTTATCGGATCACAACAATGAGCGCTCGATCAGGTCTTCGGTGGGCTCGCGGCCAGGCATTCCTCGAACAGCTTGAGGGCCGCGCGCGTGAACGCCCACATGTTCGCCTCGCGATCTGCGTCGCCCGTCTCCACGGTGATCACCCGCTCCACGGGCCCGGCCACCGCGATGCACGCATGCCCGCTCTTGTCGCCGTAGCGGTTACCCGTGGGCCCCGCGGCGCCCGTCTCGGAGAGGCCCCACGTGGTACCGAGCTTCTCGCGCGCCGTGCGCGCCTTGAGAAGCGCGTAAGGCTCGGAGCTCGAGCGGATGCCCTGCATCGCCTCGTCGGGAACAGCGAGGAAGGCCCGCCGCGCCGCCTGCGTGTAGATGACCGCGCCGCCCATGAAGTACGCGGACGCGCCCGGGATGGAGAGGAGCGCGGCCGAGATCAGGCCACCCGCCGAGGACTCGGCCACGGCCAGGGTTTCCTTGCGCGCCACGAGACGCGCGGCCACGGATGCGGAGAGGGAGGAGAGCTTTTCCGGCATTGTCCTGGGAACCTCCTTGGGGTCCGAACCAGCCCATTGCGCGTCGGGCGCGGAAAGAGTATCAAATAGGAGGACGTTTCGTGTGGTCGACCTTTTGCGCATGACGAAGCAGGACGGAGGAGACAAGCCCATGGGCCAGAATCTGGAGCAGTTCGCCGCGGAGTGCCGCCGCATCCTGAAGGACACCCCCGGCCCCGACGGGCGCGAGAAGGTCCGCGCGCTCGTGGAAGAGGTCCTCAAGGACGACGCGTTCGTCGCCAAGCACGTCGGCGACGACGTCCCCGAGCGCAAGATTCTCTACGAAGATCCCGATCTCGGCTTCTGCATCCTCGCCCACGTGTATCACGGCGCCAAGGAGAGCGCGCCGCACGATCACGGCCCGACCTGGGCGATCTACGGCCAGGCCGCGGGCGAGACGCTGATGAACGAGTGGGCCCTCGTGGAGCCGGCGAGCGAGCAGAAGCCCGGCAAGGTACGTCACGTCAGGGCCTACCCGCTGAAGCGGGGTATGGCCCACGTCTACAACGAGGGCGATCTCCACTCCCCGAAGCGCGAGGGCTCGACCCGGCTCATCCGGATCGAGGGCCGGAACATGGACAAGGTCAAGCGCCTGCCCTACGAGAAGGTCTAGCCTGGACTAGTCGCGAGACAACGCCACCCTCACCCAGCCCTCTCCCTCTCCGAGGGAGAGGGATTTGTTTGATCCCTCGCCCCCGGAGGGGGAGAGGGCCGCAGTTCGAGCTGAAGGGCGAAGCCCTGAGGCGAGGGCTGAGTAGATAAGGGGGAGGCTAGGAGGCGTACGCGCGCTCGCGAATAGCCCAGTCAGAGCAGAAGAGAGTCGACGACTTCGTAGCGCTCCGTCGTCACGCTCGCTCCGGTGGCGGCGGAGGTTGCGGTCTGCCGCTGCAGCCGCGCCTGCTCGCTCGCCGCCATCGCTTCCTGACTCTCCCAGAGCGTGACGATCAGCCCCTTGCCCGCCTCGCGGTCCACGAGCCAGTAGACAGCCTTGAGCCCGCGGTCCTTCTGGATGCTCGGCTTGACCTGCTCGCGCGCGCGAACGATCCACCGCTCGAGCTCTTCTGGGGTTCCCTGCCAGGTGCCGATGCGCGCGAAGTCCATGAATGCCTCAGAGCCTACAGGAACGTGGTGTCCGGCTCGATCCCGAGCATGAACTGACCCACCGTCTCGAAATGCGCCTGGCGGCCCTGGAGCTGCTGGGTCACCGCGTGGATGTCCCGGAACCCGCGGTCGAAAGCGCTGTCGACGAAGATCGAGGTCGCGCCGGCGGCGTGATGCGTGACATCGGCGACCGCCTTCGCCTGGTGAATCGCGTAGGTCGAGGCGAGCCGGATCAGCATGCGCTGGTCCATGGTCAGGGTGCCGGAGCTGCCCACCGCGCCCCAGATGTCCGCGAGCGATCCCATCAGGAACCGCCGCGCGGAGCTGAGCTGCGCTTCCGCCTGCCCGACCTGACTCTGGATCACCGCGTTGTTCGCGAGCGGCCGCTTGTAGCCCCGCGGCGTCTTCTCGCGGGCGAGGCTCACGAAGGCGTCGAGCATGCGCCGCGCGATGCCGAGGGCCACCGAGGCGAAGCCCGAGGCGTAGAAAGATCCCGTCGGGAAGCAGTAGATCAGTCCCGGCTGACGCCGCTCGGCGGGATCATCGCGAGAGATCGAATGATCGTGCGGCACGAAGAGATCGTCCACCGTATAGGCGTCGCTGCCCGTGCCCTTGAGCCCGCTCACGTGCCACACGTCCACGAAGGTGGCGCTGGCGGCGGGGAACAGCATGGTCCGCTCCACGACCTTGCCGTTGGGCGTCCGGCGCGAGCTTCCGTCAGGCTCGGAGATGGGGCAGTGCGCGCCCAGCCACGTCGCGTGTCGCCCGCCGCTCGCGAAGCTCCAGGTGCCCGTGACCCGGTAGCCGCCGTCGACGGCGATGGCCCGCGCGCCGGGCCCCGGGCCCCACGCGAGCACGGCCCGTCGGTCGCGACCGAAGATCTCCATGGCCACGTCGTGCGAGAGATAGGCGGCGGACATCGAGCATCCCGCGGCCTGACAGAGACACCAGGCCGTGCTCGCGTCGGCCTTGGCGATCTCCTCCATCACCCGGGCAAAGGTGACGGGATCGACCTCGCCGCCGTCGAGCGAGCGGGGCAGGAGCAGGCGGAAGAGGCCCGCCTCGAAGAGCGCGGCCAGCACCGGCTCGGGCAGCCGCCGATCCTGCTCGATCTGATCGGCGCGGGCCTCGATCTCCGGAGCCAGGGCGCACGCTCGTTCGACGTAGTCGATCTCTTCGTTCGCTTTGCTCATGGCTCCGAATATAGCGCAAAGCGGAGACGGCGCGCCCGACGGCCCCTCATTGCTTCACCGCGCCGAACGTGAGGCCGCTGACGATGTGCCGCTGGGCGAGGAGGGCGAGGCCGGCCAGGATCACCGAGAAGAGAAAGTTGTTCCACGAGAAGACGAAGGACAGGATGGCGGTGGCGACCACGCCGGGCTTGACGAGGGGGAGGGCGATGCGCCAGAAGACGCCGAGGTAGGAGCAGCCGTCGATGAGCCCAGCGTCCTCCAGCTCGGCGGGGACGTCTTCGAAGAAGGAGATCATCACCCAGATGATGATGGGAAGACTCACGATGAGATGGGTCAGGATGAGCGCGCCGTACGTGTCCACCATCCGGAGACGGCGAAAGAAGATGTACCAGGGTATCAGGTAGGCGATCCCGGGAATGATGCGCGCCACCAGGATCACCACGGCGAGCCGCTGCTGCCGCCAGCGCGCGATCGAGTAGGCGGCGGGGAGCCCGACGGCGAGGCCGAGGGCCGTGCAGCCCGCCGCCACCACCAGGCTGTTCCACGTGTAGAGGAAGAACGGATACTTGGTGAACACCTCGCGGTAGCCCGCCACGGTGACGCTGAAGCGCACGAAGGACGGCGGATACGCCGTCGCCTCGACCTGCGGCTTGAGCGAGAGCGTGATCATCCAGTAGAAGACGAAGACCGTGGGCAGCATGAAGAGGCCGGCGAGCGCGTAGAAGGCGGCCGTGGACAGCCGGCGGCGCCCGGCGCCTCCCCTCACCACGTGGTGCTCCTCCGCACCTTGATCAGGATCAGCGAGGCGCCCATGACCACGGCGAAGAGCGCCACGGCCATGGACGAGGCGTAGCCCATGTTGAAGTAGGAGAAGGCCTGGTTGAAGAGCAGGATGTTGATCGTCTCGGAGGCATTGGCGGGGCCGCCCTGGGTCATGACGAAGATGATGTCGAAGGTCTTCAGGGCGTCGATGGCGCGGAAGAGCACGGCAACCACGAGAGCGGGCCGGAGGAGCGGCAGCGTGATGTGCCAGAACGCCCGCAGCGTCGAGGCGCCGTCCAGGTGGGCCGCCTCGTAGGGCTCGCGAGGCAGGCTGGCCAGGCCAGCGAGCGCGATGAGCATGATGAGGGGCGTCCACTGCCACACGTCGACCAGGGCGAGCGCGTACAGCGCCGTCTGGCTCGAGTACGTCCAGCGCCACGGCGCGAGCCCGACGACGGAGAGCAGATAGTTCGCCACGCCGAGGCTCGGGTGATACATCATCACGAACACGAGCCCGATGGCCGTCGGCGTCGCCACCATGGGCAGGATGGCCAAGGTGCGCAGCAGTCCCCGCCCCCAGAACTGCCGGTTGAACAGCAGCGCCATGGCGAGCCCGAGGATCGTCTCGGCGCCGACGGCCACGATGGTGAAGTAGACGGTCCGTCCCACCGCCTCCTGGAAGCGCGCGTCAGCGAGCGCGATCTTGCGGTAGTTCGCGAGACCGATGAAGTGCGGCGCGGTCAGGCTGGAGGCGAACCACTCCTGCAGGCTCATCCATAC
>WNGH01007519.1_pt1 | contig 11720 bp, 7 predicted proteins | sample 5400631 | NCBI WGS metagenome assembly WNGH01 (sample SAMN13153373, study PRJNA577476) | soil metagenome | isolation source: 115 cm soil or saprolite under Garry oak tree replicate 1 | place: USA:California | collected 2016-06-15 | reverse complement strand
CGCGGGTCCGCCACGAATGAATATCGGCTCGATTTGCAATCCTTGCGCTTTAAAAAAGCCGCGAGCCATGGCCACTCGCACGGGAATTTCACTGTTCCACGATAAGCTAACAAAAACGACGCGCACCAACTTCTTCTCTTGCGCTGCGGCGTCCGGCGCCACAAATAGGAGTACGAGACATGCGATGAACCAGCGCATCAAAAATCCGTTGCGAGTGGTTTTCACCTGTCACCTCCTATTCCGAAAATATCTATTTCCGAGCGCTACCGAAAATCTTCTGACAGTCAAACATCCGTCTACATAAACTACCAGATCGACTGCCGTCGGAAAAGTCGATTATTATCGGGGCAATCGCGCAGTCTTTTCGTTGACAGTCTCAATTCGAGTGTTATACAGCGATAACAGTACTAGATTAATCCGGGTGGGAGGCAGATATGGCAAGGGACGGTTTTAAGATCCTCGACAGTGACATGCACTTGATGGAACCCGTTGACCTCTGGGAGCGCTACATCGATTCAAAATTTAGAAGCCAAGCGCCGCGAGGCCTGACAAGCGAGAATGTCCGTGACCTGAGAATGACTCATCCCGACGGACGACTCTGGGGTCTACCGCAAACCCATGGTCGCCGCAACTCCAACCAAGGTCATAACTTCCAGAAGAACCAAGGAATCTATGGGTCTCATGCCGAGCGCGGTTGGACAGCCGAAGTGCAGCTGGAAGCCATGGATATCGAGGGCATCGACGTCGCGGTCCTTTACCCGACACGCGGACTGCAAGCTCTGAGCGAACCCAATATGGAAGCGAACTTCGCCGCAGCCCTGGCCCGCGCGTATAACGACTGGCTGTACGATTTCTGCGAAAGGAACCCCAACCGTCTCCTCGGCGCCGGCATGATTTCGCCCTTCGACATCGACGCCGCCGTAGCTGAGGTGAAACGCTGTATCAAAGAACTGGGTTTCCGCGCCGTTTTCATGCGCTCGACGATTATGAACGGACGCAATTGGTTTGATGACTATTACGAACCGCTATGGAACGCGCTCGAAGAATTTGAGATCCCCATCGGCTTTCACGAATCCTCGTCCTCCGCGGCGCGACAGACCGGCGATATATTCGAGCCGAATTTCATGCTGCGTAGAGCCGTCGCCCAGCCGATGGAGCAGATGCTGGGGTTGGTGAGCCTCTGTTCCGGCGGAGTATTGGCGCGCCATCCGAAGCTGCGCGTCGCCTTTTTGGAAGCCAACTGCACCTGGCTGCCTTGGCTCCTATGGAGGCTGGACGAAGGCTGGGAACGGGAAGGCGATATCTGGGCGAGAGATTTAACCCGGAAGCCCAGCGACTATTTCAAAAAACAGTGCTTCGTGTCTGTTGAGCCCGACGAAGACGGCGTGAAATACGTGATCGATTATATCGGCACCGATCGGCTGGTCTTCTCCACCGACTATCCGCACGGCGATTCCAAGTTCCCTCGCGCGGTAGAGAGCTTTCTTCAATTGGACATCACCGAGGACAATAAGCGAAAAATTTTATGGGACAACTGCGCGGAGTTCTACAGGATGAGGTAACAGGGTCTTCGGCACAGAGGCACAGAGTTCGGAGAGGTTTCTTTCCACTGCTTTGTCGGCGTCCTCGGCGCCTCTGCGGTCGGTTCTCTTTTTCGGTTGTGGATCGAATATGAAAGGAAACTCGTGATGGCAGAGGATAAAAATGCAAGCCAATCCGTGCAGCGACAATTGAAGCTCGGCATTGTCGGCATTGGCGTCGGCGCCTCGGAAATCCTCCCGGCAATGGAGCAAATACCGGAATTCAAACTGGTTGCAGCCGCGGATATTAATCCGCGGGTGCTGGAAACATTCCGCCAACGTTACGGCGCCAAGACTTACGATAGCGTCGAGAAAATGTGCGTCGACCCGGACGTCGAGGCCGTCTGGGTCTCGACGCCCAACAAGTTTCACGCGCCCCATACGCTCATCGCCGCCAACGCCGGCAAACACGTCGTCGTCGAAAAACCGATGGCGATCTCGCTCAAGGAAGCTGAGCAGATGATCGAGGCATCGATCAAAAACAAGATCAAGCTTCTCTGCGGTCACACGCAAAGCTTCGGCCCGCATATCCGCACCATGCGCAAGATCATCCGTTCCGGTGAGCTCGGAAGACTCTGCGCGCTTCATGTGTGGGCGTACACGGACTGGATGCTGCGGCCGCGCACAGCGGAAGAGTTGGACGTCAACCAAGGCGGCGGCGTTCCCTACCGCCAAGGGCCGCACCAGATCGATACTCTTCGCTTGCTGGGCGGCGGCTTGGTTCGCAGCGTGCGCGGCGCTACCGGCCAATGGTTCCAAGGACGGCCGATCCCCGGCTACTATTCTGGTTTTTTGGAATTCGAAGACGGCACGCCGGCAACCTTCATGCACAACGGCTACGGTTACTTTCTCGCCTCGGAGCTCGTGCCCTGGGGCGGGCAGAACAGCCGTTACTCGGAAGCCGAGCGAGCGGCGATCCGCAAATCATTGCTGGATGGCACGCGCGATGAAAATGCCGACAAAGATGAGATGCGCATCGGTGGCGCGCAGGAAAGAGAGGTCCGCGACCGCAGCAAAGTTAAGCCTTGGGTACCCAATGACCTTGGTATACTTGTCGCGACTTGCGAAAAAGGCGATCTCCGTCAATCGCAATATGGCCTGTTCGTCCACAGCGACCAGGGGACCAAGGACGTGCCTTTAATCGGGGGCGGCGGACCGTCCCGGCGCGGGGAGTTGATGGAACTCTACAATGCCGTGGTGCTCGACAAGCCGATTCGCCACACCGGCCCGTGGGGAATGGCGACTCTGGAAGTTTGCTTGGCCATCATACAATCGGCGAAGGAAAGAAAAGAAATTTTATTGTCGCATCAGGTGCCGGCTCCGGAAGAAGATTGAACGTATTTTGCCAATACAAAAACAAGATCCCTCACGGAGTCTACCCTGAGCGTTTTTGGCCGAAGGGTTCGGGATGACAACTCACCTCTGGTGTCATTCCGAGCGATAGCGAGGAATCTAATTGTTTGATTTGATGACTAAAACAAACCTAGATCCTTCACTCACGCTCAGGATGACAGTCGGGAGACTCAGGTAGCCACTGCGCGATCGGTCATTCTGAGCAGCGCGAAGAATCTCAACTAAAAAAAAGGAGGCTCTATGCACAACAATCAAAAAGTCGTCGATGTTCACGGTCACATGACTACTCCTGCCCCGTTTCGGCAGTTTCTCGCCGAAACCGTAGCGCAGAACACTCCGGGCCGGAAACTCGAAATGACCGATGAACAGTTAGAAAACGCCCAGCAGCGCCATCTGAAATTTATGGATGACAGGAATGTCGATGTCCAGCTTATCGGGCCCCGGCCTATCGCTATGTGGCACTGGATGCGACCGTTCTTGCAGGATTTTTGGGCGTACACCGTGAACAACGTCATCGCGCGCATCGTCAAGCTCCATCCCGATCGCTTTCGCGGCATGGCTCAACTGCCGCAAAATAAGGAAAAGGATACGCGGAACTGCGTCGCAGAACTGGAACGTTGTGTCAAAGAGCTGGGTTTCGTCGGCGCGTATTTGAATCCCGATCCGGCGGGCGACAAACAAACACCGGGCGTGCATGAAGAATACTGGTTTCCGCTTTACGAAAAGGCGGTGCAGCTCGACGTGCCGCTTATGGTTCACCCTTCGATCACCTATGATAGGCGGCTCGAAGCCATCCCTGCGAACTACCAGATGAACAACTATCTGGAAGAGTTCGTCGCCATGCAACTCTATTCGCACAGTAAAGTGTTTGAGAGTTTTCCTAAATTGAAGATCGTCATCTGCCACTGCGGTGGCGGATTGAATCGTTTCATCCCCACCGACCATCACATCGGACAGAAGGATCTGCGCAACAATCTCTATTACGACTGTTGCGCTTACGATGTGGATTTCCTAACCGCTGCCATCAAACAGCGGGGCGTCGATCAGATGCTCTTTGGCACCGAGTCGCCGGGATCAGGCGGGGCCGTGCGCCCGGAGACGGGAAAGCCGTCGGATGACTTGGTTCCGGTGATCGATAGCCTGGAGTTTCTCAGCGCTGAGGACAAGCTGAAGATTTTTCAGAAGAACCCGCTGAGGGTGTTCACGAAGGTGAAGATATAATTGCAGAGGCTAAGGACAACTCCGCCACCAACCGCGACAGTATTCTTTCTTCCCCCCTCGCCGGGGAAGATTAAGATGGGGGTGACACCCCCTCTCTAGCTAGCTCTCCGCGCGTGGCGGGGGCGAGAATCCGTCAGGGATGCATCGAACATCTTCGGCGTTGACTTCTCGACTAACGGATCGGGTTTCAAACCCGCCCCTGTGTTTCACTCTTTCTTCTGCTCCCGCGACTTCATAATCTCCTTGACGAGCTTAAAGATCGGCTCCATGTCGGCATACTTGGGATCGGAAACGTCGAAATACTTTTTTCCCGGAACAAGGCGGTTCAAAGGCGGAAGGATATCTTTCGGGATATCGACCCGCCTCGAATTGGGCGGTTCTTCGCTGTAAAGGTCCGCATATTTCTGTAGCGCCGTTTGTCCCTTACGGGAAAGAAACCAATTGACAAACACCTTCGCTGCATTGGGATTCGGCGCTCCTTTGATAAAACTCATGGACCCGCCGCCGGAGGTCAGCTCGATGCCCTCTTTCCAATCGACACTATCCAACTCGTCCACCGGTAGCCCCTGGGTTTTTGCTCGCGTCGCGTCCCGGCAGCCGACACAAAGCGAAAATCTTCCCTGCGCCAGCCAATCAGTGATCTGCCTTCTATCCCGACCAAAGATCGGCTGCATGTCTCCGAAGAGGCGCTTGATAAATTCGGGACCCAGCTCCGGATGGTAATAGTGAAATTGCATTCCGCCGCCGAGCCCCGTGCTCGTCGGATCCTGGGAAACGTATTTGCCTTTCCATTTTGGATTGACCAAGTCCCAATAGGATTTGAATTCCTTCGAATTCACAAGCGCGGTGTTGTAATAAAAACCCGACGACGAGGGAGTGGCGATGTAGACGAATATGAATTTTTGCTCCGGGTCGGTGTAGCGATGCTGTCCTCCGTACCATTTGCTCTCGTCGACCACCTCGGGCAGGATTAGCGCGGACCTGATCGAATCCAGCGCCTTCCCTTTGTAGAGGATCTCATAGTTCGTATTCGCCCCGCCGCTATAAAGATCGGCGATTACTTTCCCGGCCCGAATCTCCGAGATGATCCTCGTACCGAGTTGGTTCCCTGTGGCATTGACCGAAATGATTTTGATCTCTGGATAGTCCTTTCTGAATTCGTTTAAGAGAGGTTCAGTGCCATAGCGCCCGACGTAGAAGTTAAGCTGCCCCTCCTTTTTGGCCGCCGCAACTGTTTTTTCCCAATCCGTCTTCCAGTCGGCGCGACCTACGCCTTTAAAGATCACCCAAAGCGTCAGGATGCACAGCGATGTAACCGTCGTTCGTCCGCCAATGAAACGAGGAAATCGGTCCATCCTTGTGATCCTCCTCTTTACTTGGTTTCCATGCGCGGCGGCGCCCTGCTCAAGCACCAATCCTGCTGTCTTCGCACTCTTACTTCTTTCCAGCGAGTATCTCGTCGAGAAGCTTCATTGCGGGGGTAAGGTCCTTTGTTTCAGCATCGTCGGTATCGAAATAATTCATCTTGTCGCGGCGCTGTTCGTCCGGGGCGATGTGATCCTTGGGAACATCGATCCGGCGTGAGTTGCGCGCGTCGCCGGGAACACTGATCACTTTCTGAAACAGCGCCTGCCCCTCGCGCGACAACAGCCAATTGATAAACACCTTGGCCGCGTTGGGATGGGGCGCGCGATTCATCAGCGCAAGCGAACCGAACGCCGACGACAAATTGACGCCTTCCTTGAAGTGGTAGGGACTGAACTCATCCACCGGCAAGCCCTGGTTTTTTGCTTTATAGACCGTGCCACCTTGTATCGGCATACCCACGCCGAATTTCCCCGTGCCAAGCCAGTCAATGGCTTGACGAAGATCGGCGGTTAAAGCGACGTCCATCTCACCGAACAGGCGGCGGAGATATTTGGGACCCAGGTCGGAGTGATAATAAAGAAACTGCCAGGGAATACCTGCGCCGCGCACTTTGCGAATATCGGTCGAAAGAATCTTTCCCTTGAGTTTGGGATTGAGCAAATCCCAGTAGCTCTTGTACTCGCGCGGATCAACCAATTGGCTGTTGTAAGCCGCGCCCGCGCCGGCCGACACGTTGCCCTCGTAGACGAAAATATATTGACCTTCTTTGTCCGCGTACTTCTGTTTGCCCTCCCACCATTTCGTGGCATCCGTCACCTCCGGCAGGATCAACGTCGACTTAATCGGGTCGAGCATTTTTCCCCGATAGAGAACCTGAAACAGCGAATTTCCACCGCCGTTGTAAACGTCGACAAGATATTTGCCGGCCCGCCGCTCCGCCGAAATGCGCTGGGTGAGGTCGGTTCCGGCACCGGTAATGTGAGTTATTTTGATCTTTGGGTAAGTCTTTTGAAATACTCCCGAATCGATAATAGCTCCGTAACCGCCGATAGAGACTGTGATCTGTCCTTCCTGCTCAGCCGCACGTACCGTTCTGTCCCATTCGGCTTGCCATGAAGCCTTCGATTCGGCCGCAAGAATTGGTCGAATAGGACCAATGAGCTGCCAAATTAACAAGAGAACGGCAAAGACAAGTTTCATCGAGTTAATTCTCCATGTTTGCGGTGAGAGCCAATCTTTTTGCATCCTCTGGGTTCTTGCGGCTAAATCGTTCCCCTCCTCTTTCCTCCCCCGCGTCGCGGGGGAGGATGAAGGTAGGGGTGTAACATTTGTACTACTCTCTTGTTTCTCATTTCCGATTCATTGCCCAATAGATTTTCTCCGCGCTCAGCGGCAGCTCGAACAATCGCACGCCGCAAGCATCGGCGATGGCATTCGCAATTGCCGCAGCCGTCGGTACATTAGGATTTTCGGCGATCGCTTTGCCGCCGAACGGCGTCGGTCCGGTGGGGCTCTCGACTAATACCGTCTTCAGCGGCGGCACGTCGGCGATGCACGGCAGCTTTGACTCGCCTAAAGTTAACGTTGCGATCTTTCCGTCAAGGATTGGATTTTCTTCCATTAACGCGAAGCCGAAACCGGTCACAACGCCCCCTTCGATCTGCCCCGTCAAGGTGAGATGATTGAGCACCGTGCCAGTATCGTGCGCCGTGGTCAAATTCAAAACCCTCACGCCGCCGGTAGTCGGATCGACTTCCACCTCAGCCACCTGTGCTGCGAACCCCGTGACTTTCGACATGTCCTTAGGGACAAAATTGGTCAGGTGAAAGACGGGGCCACCGTTTTCTTTGACAGCCAGCTCGATCATCTTTTGCGTCGTCGTCGACTTTTTGTTGGGTGTCGTGAGCTTGCCGCCCTGCTGCCGAATCTCGTCCGGCTGACAGCCCAACTCCCGCGCCGCTAAATTGATCAGCTTCTTGCGCACCTCATCGGCCGATTTTTTGACCGCGTGACCGGAAGTATTCGTCTGTTTGCTGCCGCCCGTGCCGGGATCGAAAGGCAAGCTATCGGTGTCTTTGAAAACCACGCCGACTTTCTCCGGCGGCAGCCCGAGCGTCTCACACACTATCTGCTGGCTGATGGTATAGTATCCGGGACCGACATCGGGCACGCCGGTGAGGATGTTGACCTTGCCATCGGCCTCCAGGGTTAATGCCGAGCTTGCTTTCCCTTCCGGCGTGCCGCGATCATAGAGCGCCATGCCCCAGCCGCGGTTTTTCTTCGCTCCGCCCTTTTTCCAGCCGGAAGTTTTGACCACGCGCTCCAGCACTTCGCCCATGAGAATATCGCTCCACTTCTCACCCATGGGATTGGCATCGCCGTCGCGCAGAATATTTCTTCGGCGAAATTCCAGAGCATCGATGCCCATCTCTTTGGCGATGATGTCCACCTGCGACTCGAACGCGAACACGACCTGCGGACTGCCCGGCGTGCGCGTCTGGGTGCAAGGAACCTGATTGGTATACGAGCAATAAGTCTCACAGCTGATCGCCGGGACTCGATACATGCTCGCCAGTCGCCGCCCGCCGAGCACAGTGACTTGCGGGTTGGCTTTCTGCGAACCGTAAGCGCCGCCGCTAAAGTGGATGGTCGCTTTGACCGCGGTGAAATTGCCGTTCTGATCGACACCGGTGCGCAGCGATAAGATCGCCGGGTGGCGGTGTCCTCCTGCGAGCAGTTCATCGGTGTAGTCGAATACCAGTTTCACCGGCCGCTTTGTCGCCTTGGATAAATAATAAGTGACCGGCACATCGATGAGAGACGCCTTGGCGCCGAAATCGCCGCCGACATGAACGATGTGCACCTTGATCTTTTCCTTGGGCACACCGAAGTCTTCGGCCATCTGGTCGCGCAAACCCCAAGGGCCTTTGTTTGACGGCCACACTTCGACGCTCCCGTCGTCGTGGACGTGCACCGTGCAGGCACAAGGTTCGATATAACCGTGATGCGAAAGCGGTGTCCGAAACGTGTGCTCGAAGATCCGCGCCGCCTTCTGAAATCCGGCCTCGATATCACCGTTTTTCCACAACACGTAAGACTGCAAATTATGGCCAGGCATGCCTTCAGGTAACTTGGCGGCGTTTCTATATTTGTTCCGGTCTTCGTGGATCAACGGCGAGGTTGGCTTCAATGCTTCGACCGGATCGTCGACATACGGTAGTTCCTCATATTCGACATCGATCAAACCAATCGCCTCGTCGGCGATCGCTTCGCTATCTGCCGCGACAGCAGCGACCGCATCACCAACGAAACGGACGCGATCAGTGACCAGAACAGGCTGGTCTTTAACGCGAGTGCCGACGAATACGTTCGGCACGTCGGCGCCGGTGAGTACCGCATGCACGCCGGCTAACGTTTTCGCTTTGGACGTGTCGATGTTGAGAATTCGTCCATGCGGGATTGGGCTTCGCAAAACCTTCGCCCAGAGAAGTCCTTCGAACGGCAGGTCTGCCGCATATTTCGTCTTGCCTGTAACTTTACCCTCGCCTTCGATACGAGGCAGTGCTTTACCAACGATGCGAAATGCCAAGGTTCACCTCCCAATACTATTTTCGGTTTTACATACTTCGACTTCGCTCAGTATAGGTTTTAGATTTTCGATCCGTCTGGGTCAATTCCCCGCAGCTTGCTGCGACAACTAATTTCCTCTTCGAAGACCGTCATTCCCGCATGCTTTAAGCGGGAATCCAGACGAGACCGGAACTGGACCCCCGATAAAAACATTCGGGGGTGACGCCTTTGGGATAATTCTCATTGCTTTCTTCTGATACCCCACAGCTTGCTGCGGGGTAGTTCAATCGAAAACCTGTCCTGAGCACGGCCGAAGGATCGGCAATCGAAAACTTGTCCTGAACGAATGTGAAGGATCTTATGTCACTTGATCACTTTATTCGCTCGCGCGAGCAGGTCGACTGGAATTGTCAGGCCAATCTGTTTTGCCGCCTTGAGGTTTATGACAAACTCAAACTTCGTTGCCTGCTGCACCGGCAAATCAGCCGGTTTGGCGCCTTTCAAGATCTTGTCAACGTAAACAGCCGCGCGCCGATAGAGGTCATCGTAGTCCGCCCCATAGGACATGAGGCCGCCCTCATCGACAAACTCCTTCTGTGGGTAGATTGCAGGCAACTGGTGTTTACCGGAAAGCTCGACGATCCGCTTTCTTTCGGCCAAAAAGGGACGAGTCGGGATCATCATAATCGCGTTGACCTGCTTTTGCCTTGCCGTTTGAAAGGCGCTCTCTAAACCTCTGGGGTCGGGTTGAGTCTCGATCTCCTCCAATTTCAGCTTCAGTGCCTGAGCCGCAGGTCTGAGCTCTTTTATTTGGAGCTCGTCTGCTATACCGCCTCCCGACCGACGCAAAAGTCCAACTCGGCCGAGCTTGGGCACTGCGTCTTTCAGTATCTCCAGTCTTTTGGTATTTAGCTCACCTAAACTCGAAAGACCCGTGACGTTGCCTCCCGGCCGCGCCAGACTGGCAACTAGACCTGCTCCTACGGGGTCGCCGCCGCTCGCCATCACGATAGGGATGGTAGTGGTAGCGCTCTTGGCCGCCAGCGCCGCTGGCGTCCCTTGGGTCACGATCAGATCAACCTTAAGTCGGACCAGATCCGCCGCAAGCTCAGGCAAGCGCTCAGTCTTTTGCTCGGCAAACCGGTACTCGATGGTCATATTCTTTCCCTCGATCCATCCAAGTTTGCGCATCTCCTGCCGGAACGGCTCCACGAGGACCGCGCTACCAAGATTTTCCCTGCCTGCTGCGCGTCTGCCCTCGCCCCGCACACCGTGAGCGCGACGACGATTGTAAAAAGCCCCGCCCATTTTCGACTTTGGATTTTCGATTTTAGATTGTCGGATTGAGAAGCGAAGAATCGACGCCGAAATATTCTCTTCATTTGTTGGCTCCCTTACTCGAAAATCGGCAATCGAAAATCTAAAATTACTTGATGTACGCCACGTGAACGTCCGCCAAAACGACTGGCTGAATCAAAAACTTTATTTATAACGTCGCGTAACCTCGCGTCACACGCGCTCCCGATCGAAACTCCTTCCCCCTTTAACGGGGGAAGGCAGGGATAGGGGTAAGTTAAAGTCGGATCAGGCACCCCCTCTTTCATTCTTCCCCATCGAGGGGGAGAAAACATATTCCGGACAGCCGACGCTCCTCTTCTGACCTTATTCACCCGAGCCATACAGCCGCGCGCAGCGCGCAGTTATCCCACAGAATCTTCTTCTGACTTTCCTTCGACACTCCGTCCATCTCTAGAAACTCTTCGACGGCGTGCGGGAAGTCGGAGTCGCCGTGCGGATAATCGGTCGAGAACACGATATTGTCATCGCCGATGAGGTCGATGATCATCGTTAATTCCTTTTCGTGCTCGGTGGAGATCCAGCACTGGCGCTTGAAATACTCACTCGGTTTGAGCTTGCCCGCCGTCGGGTATCGACCCTTTTCCATGGCGTTGTCCATGCGATGAAGAAGAAAAGACACCCAGCCGCAGTAACATTCGAGAAAAGCCAATTTCAACTTCGGATGCCGCTCGCAAACGCCGCCGCCGATGATGTCGACCAGGGCCATCATGTTTTCCATCGGGTGGGACACGATGTGGCGCAGCAACAAATTATCGCCGAAACGATCGCCGATCTGCGGCGCTTCGCCCGCGGCCGTCGCCGAGTGAAAACCGATCGGCACGCCCAAATTCTCCAAGGCCGACCAAAGCGTATCGAAGTAGCGCGAGTGCCAGGGTAAATTATTTAACGGCTCCGGCCTGGCGAAGACCCCGACGAAGCCCAACGTGCCGACGGCGCGTTGCGCTTCCTTCACCGCTTCATTGGGATCATGGAGCGGTAACATCGCCACGCCTTTAAGTCGTTTCGGATCGCTCTGGCAGAAATCATAAAGCCAGTTGTTGTAGGCGCGCGCAATCGCCGCGGCAAGCTTGGGATCCATCTCCTCGCGCATCATGATACCCAAGCCGATCGACGGATAGAGCGCGGCGACATCCAATCCTTCTCTGTCCATCGCCTGCAATTGCGATGTAGCGTCGAAACCGCGTGCCCGATAATCGGCGATTTCGACATCGATACGGGTCGCGTCGAAGATGCCGCCTCGGTAGGTCGGGTTGTAGCCCTGGAGAATCT
>WNGH01005820.1_pt1 | contig 11721 bp, 17 predicted proteins | sample 5400631 | NCBI WGS metagenome assembly WNGH01 (sample SAMN13153373, study PRJNA577476) | soil metagenome | isolation source: 115 cm soil or saprolite under Garry oak tree replicate 1 | place: USA:California | collected 2016-06-15 | reverse complement strand
GAGAGATATCTGTCCATTCAGTTTAGTGTTGCAGCGGCTCCGGCTAATCGTCGGCTAGAGCCGGAGCCGGAGCCGGCTCCAATTCGAGCCGAGCCGAGCCGCATTTGGTCGAGCCGCCATTTTAGCCGGCTCCCACTGAGCCGGCTTACGGCCTGCTGAGCCGGCTTGGGCCGGCTGAGCCACCGTTTTTTTGTTCCTGTCCCATCCTCCCCTTCGTCTTGGTCGTCCCGTCCCTCTCATGCCCAGCCTATTCTCTCGTTCCTGCACAAGTTCCTCTCCTCTCAAGTCACAGAAGCCTTCCACAACCTTCAGACGAGTTTGGCCGCGTTTCCAGCTGAAATTCTACCTGCGGTGCGGTCACCGTTCCCATCCCCCCATCGTAGATACCCTTACTAACAATGAGCATCACAGGTCACCGCCAGTGGGAGCAAGAATACTGTTACCTCTCCTATTTTCACCACGTCGTCCTTGGCCTCGATGAGGTCGACCGCCTAGTCCACACCGTCACTGAGGAGCTCGGCACACGTGGTCTCACAACCGCTTTCCCTTTCTCCAGTCATGCCCTCAACGTCAACTCTTCCGGAGTTCGTCGCCTCATCCAAGCTTTCATCATACGACTTTGGTGACCATGTGGTCGAGGCCCGGCGCAAAGTACGCAGGTCAACCCAGCGACCGAGCTGTTGATTTCACCAACTAGGTAGGATATCACCCTGGATGCGAGATCTGAAGACTGGGCGTTCGCCTGCGTCTAGCGCACACCTTGCATGTATCGGGCGTGAACGGGAATCAAACCAAAAAAGGATGGGGTCGCGCACCCCGACGATGGAGTACTGCTACGACAAGCACGCACAGGATGACTCACTCACCGAAGACCCTTATGCCCGCCAATGGTAATGTAGATCCTGCAGCCTCATATTCGATGATCTCACGCGCAAATTCCTTGGGCGAAGCGCGACAGTACGACTGTGTCACTGTGACTTCCGGCAGCCAGGAGCTTGAGACACAAATACAGCCACCATGTCGTCCTCCAGGGGTTGTCACAGAGCCTGGGGTCATCCATTCTTCCCCCCCATGCCGTGCCCTCGATCGATTCTCACAGTCAAAGCATATGCCAGTGAGTTGCCCGGTGACGAAGGAAGAACGAGAATTCGGCAGCTTCCAACGCCCGAACGGACGTTGGGGTGTAACCCGATGGTCGCTGATTCGTCCGGACTTCCAAACCGCAGGTCCTCTACCTCTCGGGAGACGGAGATCCGCTCTGGTTCAGCGTTGGGAAGGGTTCAGGTGAACTGATTCCGACAGGTACGTTTGCCAATTCCTATCGAGATCCTCGCATCCCTCATTTTTTTTTACGCCTGTTCATCGCTCGCCGGTGCTGATATGGCCGCGATGGTTGAATCGACGTCCTCCAGTATACACGCCTTGGAAACATCCCACACTACTTCCAGTCCTCACTACTCCCGCCCCCGTCATCCTCGTCCTCGTCGGCGGTGCGGACCTTATGGTACCCGGCGGTGCGCGCGAGATTGCCTAGCGAAGCTGCCCAACGTCGATTGGCGGACTGGATTTGAGTCCGCACCGTACTATCGCACTTGAAGCACCACCAGCAGTGCTCTTCGAAGAGGTACGAGTTAGTTCCGAGAGCCTGCCGGCGTTGTTTCCCTCCTGCGCTTACTCATCTTCCAAAGATTCGCTGCCCAGCACGTCCGACTGTTCCGTTGAGGAAGAGTCGGCTGCACCCTTGATGCTCGTACTGAATAAATGTACGCGCGACACCGTGATTCTTGCGCTTGGCGATCTGGTTGGCTTTGTCGCCACGACCTTGTGCGTTCTCTTCTGTTCCTCCTCTCCCTCGTTCGTTTGTTGTGCGTGCGGGCTCACTGACATCGATCGATTGATCGACGCGGGCAGCATGCGCGGCGTGCATTTCGTGCAGATCCCGACGACTCTGCTCGCGATGGTCGACTCGAGCGTGGGCGGAAAGACCGCGATCGACACGCCGCACGGCAAGAACCTCATCGGCGCGTTCTGGCAGCCCGAGTACATCTTCATCGACGCCGCGTTCCTCGAGACCCTCCCCGCGCGCGAATTCTCGAATGGCATGGCAGAGGTCGTCAAGGTGCGTTTGTTTACTTTCACTTTTCATTCGTTTTTAAAAAACAAAAACAAAAAAAAAGACCGCGGCCATCTGGAATGAGTCCGACTTTGCGTCCCCTCGAGTCGCGACCGGCGGAGATCGTCGCCGCCATCGAGACACCCAGCGTGAACTACTCGGGACGTACAAAGGCGACGCGCTCCGCGGCGCAGGAGCTGCTCCTCTCCGTCATCGTGGGCTCGATCTCCGTCAAAGCGCACATCGTGACCAACGACGAGCGCGAGACGACCGGGCTGCGCAACCTCGTCAACTTTGGCCACACGATCGGGCACGCGATCGAAGCCGTGCTGACGCCCAGCATCCTGCACGGCGAGTGCATCAGCGTCGGGATGATCATCGAGGGCGAGGTGTCCCGCCAGCTCGGACACCTCGGACAAGTCGGCGCCGGCCGCCTGACGCGCTGCCTCACGCACAGCAACTCTTCCTGGCGCTCAGGCTCAGTCTTTTGCGGAAATGCAACATCATGCACGTGGATTTCAAACCCGACAATATCCTGGTCCGCCTCATGTTGTGTGGCGCTGTCTTGATGACCTCACTTGGATTTTATTTCATGCACACCCACACAGGTCAACGAGCAGAAGACGCAGCTAAAGTTATGTGACCTAGGTTCCGCCTCTGATGCTTCCGAAAACGAGATCACACCCTACTTTGTCAGCAGATTTTATCGCGCACCAGAAATTAGTGAGCTCTGGTGCTCCTCGTTGCCCTGTCCTCACGCCCCTCGTCGCCCCATCCTTGTGCCCCGCACCCCTGTGAAAGAATTCGTAGGAAGGCAGGGGAAGCTCCTGCAGAGTATACGCAGATGCACCATCCTTTTTCACGCCCTCATATTCACACCAATCGTCCTGTTCTGGGCGGCTGTCGTGGCGAGCTTGGAAAAGACGCCGTTGACGGGAAGGTGAGCCTCTCCAGTCTCGTGGAAAGCTGCCACTGCTCACTGACGAACCTCTGGTTAAGATGGCGAATGATTTTGCTCTCTCCCGAAGAAGAGGACGATATCGCGACCCAGTTGGCTGGTTCGGGCTGGTATCGAGCCGTCGGCGAAATCACCTCCAACCACAGTTGGCATGCAGTTACTGATGTACTCGCTAGGGCCAACAATATGTCTGTGCGGGCGAGCTTGTCGCGCTGCAAGCTCTCACGAATGTCCTCAATTACCTCAAGGTGCAGAAGGTTGACATCACCAAGGTATGTGTCGCTGGACAATTGGCTGCTATTAAACTAACAATACCCGTGACAGAGAAGTTTAGTATCGCGAAGGTCAAGGAGATGCTGAAGGACATCGTGAACAGCTGCTATGACCGCGCGCTCGAGAAACAGAAGGCCGAGGGCTATATTGTCCTCGAGCGTGGTCTCGCTACGATCCCTCTCGCTGGTATCGATGTCCCCTTCCATTCGCGCTACCTTTGACAACTTCGCACGGCCAAACATGCCAGCATGACACACGCTGACACGATGGAAAACTCGAAGACGGGCAGGGAGACAACGGTGAGAGTGTGTGGCCTGAAAAAAATCATGATAGATTCGATAAAATGTAGTGATTTGATAAAAAATGCTGAATAGATAAGCACTGAAAAGCAATATTAATGCTGTGTGAGCGTACGCGTACGCCAAACTGTCGAGATGCCTAACGAAATGAAGTCCGCCGTGCAGTCTGGCCCCAGTCTGGCCCCAAGAGATCAAGGGAGATAGTTATGTAATATGGGGCGCTCACCGTCGCCTGTGGTGTTCTCAATTGTCCCAGCTTGCTCACTCAACGTTCAACTGCTCTAACTTAAGTTATCTTCTTTTGTTACCTGCGTCCCTGCTCACGCTCACATACGCTCGACATCACAAATGGACTAGGCCAAAAAATACAGTGGACTGTGTGGTTTCGCCTACACCCGTCCGTTAACTATTCCGCCATACACGTAAATCTCTCACCACTTACACACGCCAGGGCCTGAGACACGAGGCATGTGTAAAAGGTATAACTCCCCCCCCCCTCCTCTCCTTTTTATTATTATCATTCCTGCTCATGACTCGACGCTCCTCCTCCAACAAGACGAAAGGAACCCCGTCCGTCTCTGTAGCTCGTGCTGGGGCTGCGGATAGCCTGAAGCGCAGTCGACCAAATGCCAGAGCTCCCGACAACGTCCCTTGCGAGCCAAAAGCACGTCCTGCCACTTCTTCTCGGACCAAAACCAAGGTAGGTTTCTGGGCCCTTCACGCACTCTTTGACGCTTACCGGGCAAAAAGAAGGTCACTATTCAACTCGACCCCAGTGATGAGGAATTCAACCTTGAAGGGATAAGCGAAGATGACGATGAGGTATCCGACGCGTCTGGTCCACCACCAAACCGTTCGCCGGTCGGCACCCCAGCCCTCGATCCTCCGCAACCAGTTGGCTCTAATGTAGCCCATGACATAATCCACTTTTTCACGGAAACCGTATCCATCAGCCCCACTAATGTCGAGGAAACGAATAGAACCTGCAAGTTATGCATGTGAGCACAGCCTTTCTAATTGCAACACCGCCTTCTAACAAACTAGCAGCGAACGACATGGCATCGTTGATAGGTTCAAGCTCCCAAGGAACATTACCAATTATTTCTACAAGGAAAACACCGGGAACTCGAACCTCCGAAAGCATCTTCTCAAGTGGCACGCTGAGGAGTACGACGAGGTAATCATAAATAATTGTTGGACTTCGAAATACAAACTTTCGAGTCAATCGAATGACGCATCTACTCTCGCACCTCGCGATGGAATCAGGCAGCAGCTCCCCCCGTTCTCTCCGGCAGCATTCTTGGACCACCTTGTCCAGTTTATTGTCGCAGATGATCAGGTACATCTCATTGACTTTTTTTTTTTTGCACTCACAAGTCGTCAGTCCATTCGCGTTGTTGAATGCCCCGAGTTCCGACAACTATGCATGGTCCTCCGGGAAACCCTCGTCGACGATGACATCCCTGGTCGTGGTAAGATGAGGGAGGCCATTATCAATCGCTGGCAGAAGTCGTTCGACGTCCTGAAATACGACCTCTCTGTGAGTTTTAGCGCTTTTTTTCCCTCCAACTCTACAAATTGACATCGATCAACCATCAATAGCAATCTCAAGGGCGAATCAGTTTTACAGCCGATGTTTGGGGAAGCCGCAAGTTGACGTCCTACTTGGCTTTGACCGCTCACTGGATTGCCCTCGATGCCCCAAGTGGGCGCCTTGTACTTAGAGCTGCGCTGATCGGCTTCCGTCACCTCAAGAAGAATCATACGGGCGTCAATATAGCAACGGCTATCATAGAGCTACTTGAACGCGCAGATGTTACACTCAAAGTATGTACCCCTCACGATATTCATTTGCTCGCATCACTAACTCCTCCTTAGGTCGGCCACTTCACGCTCGACAACGCCAGTAACAATGCAGTCGCAATGCGAGCGCTGCAGTCTGAACTTCAATCTCCCAAGCGCGAGACGAAGATTCGATTCGATGCTTTGAACAATCGTATCCGCTGTTACGCACACATTATCAATATCTGTTCTTCTCACATTATAGCATCTGTAACATCCACTACAAACCGCCATCTCTCCAATCTTGAGGTTCCTCTTGATTCAAATTTTGCAACTTGCGACGACTCGGACGATCGCCCAGATAACGACAACTCCAACGATGGCTCAGATGACGGCTCAGATGATGGCTCAGATGACGACGACTCCGACAATAGCTCAGACGATGATGACTTTGACGATGGCTCGGGGGACGACGACTCTGACGATGAACTGGATGACGTTGACGTCAATTTAGATCGTGTTGTTGCCAAGCTGGAACTGGCTGAGGGCTACGACATCAAAGGCGACCGCAAACTCAGGCGATTGCTTAAAGGCATCCAACGCGACCCCCTCAACCGTGCTCGAAAAGTTATTCGTCTTCTTCGCTCTTCAGACCAACGCAGGGAAGGTTTTCGGGATTTCATCAAAGCCGGAAACCAAGGCGGCTTGTTCATCGAGACGGATGAGGATAACAATCGCACGACTGTTGAAGTCCCACAGCTAGAAGTTCTGAGAGACGTGAAGACAAGGTGGGATTCGGTATTTCTGATGCTGCGGCGTCTCCGGCAACTCAGACCGGTTAGTTCGTCTCAGTGACCTGACATTGAGTATCGACTAAACATTTAACATAGGCCATCGACTTGTATTTCCAAACCCAGATAGTCGAACACTCGCGTTCCAAGTTGTCAAAATTGGATTGGGAAGTCCTGGAAGTCCTGGAAGAAGTGCTGAGGGTACGTTGACTACTTGACCCAGGTCCAAGGACAGGCGCTCACCACGACGACAGGTTCCTCACCTTTTCCTGCAGGCCGAGTCATCTGAAACAACGCCAGTTTTGTCACGCGCTACCATCAATTTTGAGAAATTCATGACGGAGTGGGAGATCCTCGGCAAGAAGTACGCGATTCTCAAGCCCTGGACGGATATTGGCGTGCGCTGGGCGACCAAGTATTATATCCGAATGGACGACACAGAGGCATACGTCCTCACCATGTGTAAGCTTGTCTGTTAGTTAATCACAGCACTCTGACCTCCTCTTCACCTTACAGTCCTCAATCCCGCAATCCGCTTCACCTGGATTGAAAGTGAATGGGACAAGGGATATATCTCTCGAGCCAAGGACATCATTTTGAAGCGCGTAAGTACAATCATTCGCCGTATTTTATATTTAAGTGATGGCTTTTGCAGATGCGCAAGTACCATGACCAGGCATCGTCGACGGCTGCAACGGCACCATCAAAGGCCCCAGTCCAACCCCGTCCAGTCGCTCAAGACAACGTACGCCCAACGCGGTTCAGAGTTGAACATGCTGCATTCAAAAAGAAGTCCGTGTCGCGAGTGCTGGGCGTCGATGCTGAATTCCGCAAATATACTTTGTCTGAGGTCTCCTCTGATGACACCGACATCCTGTGGTTTTGGGAGGTGAGGCTCTTTTGGGTTCTTTCCGTCAAATACACCATGACTCAGTTGTTGAATAGGCCAATAAGAAAGAGTTCCCCACTCTATTCTCGATGGCTATGGACTACCTTCCAGTCCAGGCAACATCTGTGCCTTGCGAACGCGTGTTCTCGTCAGCGAAAGAGACTGACACCGACAAACGAAACCGGATGAGTCCCGTGCTAATGGAGGCCCTGCAATTACTCAAATTTTCTCTGAAAAAGGAGCGCCTCAACTTTACGGCTGGGTGGGCAACATCAGAAAGCGCAATGGGCGTGGTGCACAAGCCAAGGCCCAGCCTCGCCGACGCTCTCTTCGTGTGTAACGCGGAGCATCGTGATGCTACGTTGGATGACGTATTGAACGAACTTGATGTCTACGATGGCAACTCCTGACCATACCCCTTTTTTCTTATTCCAATCGCTGACGTTCGCTGGTTCGTTGTCATACGTAGCGTCTCACATGTTGCACCGTTGCATGGACATCATTTTTTCCACCTTACCATAGTATAGCGTACGCATAAAGCAGGGACGGAGTCGTCCCAATTTGGAACAAACTACTCAGGAACGCAAATGAGCCCGTAGTCACGTGGCCTGTAGGTACAACGTTGAAATTGATTATATAATATAATGCAATCGGGAGCCAACTCTTCCCTTTGTTCACTTCTCTTCCTGCCCAAGCTGACGGATGATCATGCGGACCATGCCCCCTCATGACCTTCAAGGTCAAGAATATGCTTGTGAGGATCCACCTCCTCTCAAGCTAGATTTTGTGCGTGTTGGTGGTCGGTACAGAGTAGGAAATCTACTGGGTTCTGGTGGATCGGGTGAGTCGAACTCTGAGTCTCTGGCTGTCGTTTCTCACTTCTCTGATACCTCTCTAGGTAGCGTCTATCTAGGAAGAGATATTCGAACGGGGGGTGATGTTGCTATAAAGATTGGGTACCCGGGCCTGCGGTCTTCAAGGCTTGTTCATGAATACCAGGTATATACGAGGATTGCTGGCTGTACAGGTACCTGCCCAGTACTGTGGTATGGAAAAGAAGACCTGTACGAAGTCATGGTCCTGGAATATCTCGGCAAGTCACTTGACGATTTGATCGACGAGCAAAAGCCCAATAGCGGGAAGGCATTCTGTTTCGCCTCCCAAATGGTATGTTCATGATATCTATTTTAAAAAACGGTCTTATTGAACGTTCTCGCACATGTCCAGCTCTCAGCGGTCGAGTCGCTACATGATCGACACTTCGTCCATTGTGACATCAAGCCAAGTAACTTTATGGTCCAAGGACTCCAAGCTGATGGCGTCCCCCCCACCGTCTTCCTCATCGACTTCGGTTTGGCGCGGCACTTTCGGAATCCCTCGACTTATTTACACATCCGCCTCACCGCGAACCACTCGATCGTCGGTACCCTTGCGTTTACCTCTGTCAATGGTCAGCAAGGATACGCACAATCGCGTCGTGATGACCTGGAGTCCCTCGCCTATACCATCATATATCTAGTCCGCGGAGACTTACCTTGGGCCCACCTTTCCGCTCTCGGAGATCACAAGGCGGTCCTCCGGAAGAAAGCGCAAATCACAGTAGAAGAGCTGTGCGAAGGCCTACCAACTCCTTTCTATGAATTCGTTATCCATATCCGTTCACTTGGCTTTGACCAGAAGCCAGATTACCAACACCTTCGCTCTCTTCTCTCGCAGTGCTCGGGAACCGAGATCGACCAACCCGGCAAAGCGCCGCTTTTCGCTGCTTCCCCCTCTCTCGGTGTGGATTGCACACCCGTTCCGGGCGACCATGTGTAAGTGAATCTTATGGCATCTGGATAATTCGTAACTGTTTCTAAACTACAAGTCATTTAGCCGTCAAACTCCAACTCCCACAACCACCCACAAGCCTCGGTATTCATTCCGTCCGCGGCCCCGCGCACTCCGGGAAGGGGGCTTTGGCAGTAGGTATTAGGTCCGATTTATGGTGATTCATGGCGCTGCTGGTCATCCTTTTGGGGTACAATACGATGTAGCACATTTTCAATGTCTGGTTGTTGTAGTTTGCTGTATGAGGCCCTTGAGGCCCTTGTCTAGCTCGGAAACTGTGTAGCCTGACTTTTAAATGTTTCGTTTCGTCACGTCACTGGTTATGAAGGCATGCCGCACGGCCGCAGCGGCTGCATGTAGCTAAAGTGGTAAATTCGTGAAAAAAAAAAGAAAGAGATGATGCTTAGGAAGCTTTCAAGCAGTCTCACTGCACTAGGCAAGCATAGGACCACAAATAAAGAGGACAGAGGTACAGGCCAGCCGCCAACGCGTTACAACTGCTGCTGCAGCGGCTCAGCCGCTTCGAGCCGGCTGGCTTAGCCCGGCTCGGCTCAATGTACCGGTTCCCACGGCTCGGCTCGGCTCAACGAGCTGCCCGGGCCAGCTCGTGCCGGCTCGGCTCCGGCTGGCTCCGGCTCGTGGAGCTGCTGCAACACTAGCCCGGAGGGGCAGCATGCCAGCGAGGGTGAACAGTGGCCGCTATATCGTCCCGAATCACCTTCAGATCGTCCTGAGAGATACCTATTGCAGCCAATGTTTTGAAACTTGCTCGTTCTTGCACAATCTCTTGCACGATGCCCTCACCGATGATATTCGAGACACAAGATGTGCTCCCCTTGGGAAGGGATGCCTAATCGCTCTCACAGATGAGCTCATATGTCGAGGTACAAAAATTCATCGCACCTTGAGTGCCTCGATCAAATCTTGTTTCCAGGGCTCTTTATATCGCTCAATGCCAATGCCCATTTCATCGCAGAGGACCTTTAGCACGTCAACCGTCAGAGTTTTCAGGTCAAACGATTCGGGGCTGGTATGATGTTGTAGCATCTTCCTTGCATCTTCCAATTGTTTTGCCATTGTATTTGTGACCTTTGGATTGTGGTTTCCTGCCGAGTCCATTCCAAGCACTGTTCGCGCATGGTATTGCAGCAACCCGATGAAGAAGAGATGCATGCAGTCAACAGGGACCATGGTGGTAGGGTTCCAGTATTCTAGTTCCATCAGAACTGAGTGACGTACGCCAGTTTTAGTATACAACCGCTTGCGTTCCTTCTGTGACGTCGCGCTCTGCCATTCACGGGCACCTTTTTGGACCAGTTGGAGATCGCGTGGCCTGAACGAGTCGAGGTTTTCTTCCTTTGCGAGATTCCTCTCGATGTAGTTTGTGACACCCATAATTTTCCGGGCCATGGGCAAATCATTTACGGAGAGGGCGATCGCCGAGCGGACAAGTCGGCCATAAGGGTAATCATGCATCATATATCTTTTCCCTTGCACCCAGGATTCCTTCATGATTTCGACAAGAGGGCGTAGGAAGTGGTCGATTTCTTCCCCTGATGGCTCGCAGGGCCCAGGGATGATGCCAACCAGGCACAGGTTTTCGGGCTTGTGTCGCATGTCTGGCGGCAAGAGGAGGCAAGACAAGACGACGGAGCCAACAGAGGCGACCTTTCCAGCGATCTTGTTGTGATATGGATTGAAGAAATCTACAGAGAGACACCACATGAGGCGCAGTTCATGTTGTTGTCCACCAGAGAGGAAAGGTATGTCGTCTGGGCCTTTGATTGCTCTTAGGCCGTCCGCAGTAACAATATCGTCAGTGGTCGCATCACGCATACGCTCTGCAGAACGTTGAATAGCAGCCTCTATTCCTGGTCTAGATAAGAGGCGTGCCACGAAGTCATCGAAGTCTTGCATCACAAATGGACGTTTAGGTACACCAACGCTCTGGCCGTCTGGGGTTGATCCCACTTTCAGCAGGTCGCATCCACCGCGAACTTGACATGGTTCGCTAGTACAACTGAACGGATACATCGGGATCCCGTCTTCCTCTTTGGGAGGATATAAAGAGTTACAAGCCGGACAGCATGCGTACGTGATTGTTTTCAGGATCCCGAGCATTTTCCGAGCAGTTCTGATGTCGGTTGGAAAGGATCGAAGGAACCTTCCATCTCCGGGTGACAAATTGTGGCCCATGGTCTTCGTAAAATCATCCTTCAGTGACCGGAGCCTGGAGTTGCTTGCCTTTCGAGTTGAGTTGTCCAGACTGTCCTGAACAAGTATTTGGAACAGACTTCGCTGTAAGAGCGAGCTACACTCTTCCAAACCGCGAACAAAGTCTTCGTCTGTTGCTAAAGTTAGTATGTGCAGTACGTTCATGGCTGCAATCCTCACTTGGTCGTTCGGCTTCAATTATTGGGATGCCCCCAGCTGTGATAGCGGTAAGTGCATGCTTCAGGTCGTTAATCTCCTCGATGCTCTCCTGTAAATCAGTCTTCAGTTTTTCCCTGAGGACCCCTGCAACCAAGCCATCTTGGCACCAGAGATTAATGACAGTTGCCATCGTTCTTTGCATTCCTACTCAGTGAGAATCGATCTCATCGAGTAAGGCTCTAGTTGGTTCCGACGCCTGGGCTTGACTCTTAAGGGCGCATAACGCCTTTATCTGAGACATGGTCCTCTGTTCTAGCTCGACTCCAGATCTCAGTGTTTGGGTATCGGAGGTTGGAATCGCCATTTGTCCCGAGGCGCTGGTTTGACGACGTCGAGTGTGATTCTGATGTGGT
>WNGH01034257.1_pt1 | contig 11722 bp, 20 predicted proteins | sample 5400631 | NCBI WGS metagenome assembly WNGH01 (sample SAMN13153373, study PRJNA577476) | soil metagenome | isolation source: 115 cm soil or saprolite under Garry oak tree replicate 1 | place: USA:California | collected 2016-06-15 | reverse complement strand
GTGATAGTCCATGCACGATGATACAGCAGCACCACCTGAACGGTAGATGAATGGCTGGCTCAGCGCTCGTTCAGGCGGGCGCCGGTAAGGTCACATCGATCGACATCGAGGAGGAACGTCATGCGCACCACACTCGGACACGTTGCTCTCGCCACTGGCGCGGCCCTCCAGTCGTCTCGTGGTGCCGAGGGCAGTGGCCGCCCGATCCAATCCTCTCTTCGGGGCGCGCGGAGAACCAGGGCGAGCGAACGCAGCAGGGAGCTTCCGGCGCGCCTCGAGGAGGAGATCCGGCTCGTCGGCGCGCTGGCTGAGCACTTCGCCGCCGCCGCCGCTGAGCGCCTGATGGACGCCGACGCCATGAAGGAAGCCACGCGACCTACCCTTCCCCTCATCGCGCTTGCCGCGGGCGAAGCGTTGTGCGCGCCGCTGCTCACGCAGCGGGCGATGCCACGGCTCGCCAAGGGCAAGGGCGGCCAGCGCCCCGCCGGGGTGAGGTTGCCTCGACGGCTGCACGGTCAGGCTCGCGGCGCTCGAGCCGGCGCATCTTGAGAAGCTGGGACTGAGAGCAGCGAGATGGCAAAGCCCACGACACAAAAACGAAGGAGAGACTCATCATGCGGAAGCGTATAGTTCTGTGGCTCGCCTTGGCCGTCCTCGTCGGGACAGGGATCGTGGCGTTCGCGGCGTGTGTCAGGACGGGCGACTGGACCTCCGCCTTCCTGGTGGAGCCGGACGAACTGCTGTCCATCGGGCGCAATCCCTACTTCATATTGGAGCCAGGCTACACCCTCGTCTTGGAGGGAGGCGGCTCCCAGCTGACGATCACCGTCTTGAACGAGACAAAGAAGGTCGACGGTGTGGAGACGCGGGTCGTCGAGGAGCGAGAGACCAAGGGCGGCAAGCTGTCAGAGGTTGCTAGGAACTACTTCGCGATTAGCAAGCGAACCAACGACGTTTTCTACTTCGGAGAGGACGTCGATATGTACAAGGATGGCAAGGTGGTGAACCACGATGGGTCGTGGCTCTCTGGCGTCAACGGTGGCAAGTTCGGCCTCATGATGCCGGGACGGGCGTTGCTGCATGCGAGGTACTACCAGGAGATCGTGCCGAACGTCGCGATGGATCGCGCCACGATCGTCAGCATGAGCGAGATCGTCAAGACACCGGCCGGCGAGTTCAAGAACTGTTTGAAGGTGGAGGAGACCAGTCCCTTGATCCGCTTCACCACGGAGTACAAGTACTACGCCCCGGGCATCGGGATGGTGAGCGACGGGGAGATGAACCTGGTAAAAGTCGTGAGGGGCGCGCCGAAGAAATAGGCCCCTCGTTTTCGCGAGCTCGCCCCAAATGATTGCGGACCGGAGACCGCGCGGATGCAGCGGCCACGTGAACCGATCACGGTACGTTTCGAACACGTCGGCGGCCATCGTAGAATTAGCGCGTCGTGCACGCATGCGATAATCCAGCCGCGCGAGAGTGGCGGAACTGGCAGACGCGCTGGACTTAGGATCCAGAGGGCGAAAGCCCGTGGGGGTTCGACTCCCCCCTCTCGCACCAACTACCCCGCGCACTTACACCACGCTCCTGTCGCTGGGTCGCGCGTCATCCGCACGGTTGTGCCCCGAATTGTGCCCCGACGCCAACGCGGCGCGCCCGCTGAGCGCCGCCTGCGTCCGCTCGAGTGCCAGGCAGCGCATCATCGACATCGAGCGAAGACCCAGGAGCGCCGAGTGTGCGCCGGAATTTCAAGAGATTGTTGTCGCGCCACCGCAGCCGGGTCGAGGATGGGTGGGCTGCCGGGCCCGGATCATGACAAGCGGCGCGCCGTGAGGTCAGGACGACGAAAGGCCTCGAAAGTCGACTCGGCTATGGCTGTCTCCTGCCCCCTGCGATTATCCTTCGGGTGTGCCGCGCCCGGGCTCCGCAAGTCGCTCCGACACCGCCCGGCCCCCCGCCGTTGACATTGTAGCCGATGAGGTACAGGATGGCGCCCATCGAGAAGCTGGCCGTGAAGCTGAAAGCGCTGCGCGAGGAGCGCGGGCTGAGCCAAGAGGCGCTCGCCGCCGCGGCGGGCTTGAGTCGGACCTATTTGGCGCGTCTCGAAACGGCGCGTCAGGATCCGACGCTCAGCACGATCGAGAAGCTCGCTAAGGCGCTGAAGGTCGACGTCGCGAAGCTGCTGAAATAGGCGAGCGGAGACGAAGCCATGAGCCATAGTCGGAGTCGAAGTCGAACCCTTCCATCGCCCCGTGTCCCGCTGCCCTTGCGGATCTCGACGCGCGCCGTGTGGTTCGTTTCGCTCTTGGCCGCATTCCTTACGAGTTGCGCGTCCGCCCCGGCTGGCCCGAGCGTGCGTCGCGTCTTCCTCAGCAAGACCGAAGCGGTTGACGGACTGTACGACTCCGACATGCAGTTCGGTGGCGCGTCGACAGATCGATTCGATGCGCCACAGAGCCGCGGGTACCTGTACGTCGTCTTCAATGACCACGCCGGGCACGTGATGCAATTCACCATAAGAAACACGGAGACTGGTGCGAGTTTCACCTCATCGCGGATGGAGTTTACAGGCACACCAAAACCCGGCGATTGGCGCACGCTTTCCGCCTGGTTTCGGATCGCTGGTCGACTCAGTCCCGGCGGATATGTTCTCGACCTCACGGTTGACGGTCACGCGGTGAGGCAGTATCCGTTCACCGTAACCACGGGGAAGCCTCAGTGAGGAACCACCCAAAGGCCCTCGGCGTGCCGGTGGGGGAGCTTCTTGAGTAGTTATCCTAGCGTGAGTCAGTTCGCGGGATGCAGGACGCCGATCGCGGTCAGGACATGGACCACGACGGTCCAGAGGATGGCCAGCACGAGGATCCCGAAGAGCACGAGGTAAAACTGGCGCATCTGGGGCTGCTGCTGGATCCACAGCATGAGGCCATAGAGCCAGTCGGGAAGCTTCACGCCGGAAGTATCTCACTTCGACGTGCCAGTGGGGAGGTTGCTGGAATGACTGGATCTCAGATCTGGCGGTTCGCGAGCGTACTCCTGATGATCGCCTTGACGGGCTGCGCCAGTAGCCGGAGCTGGTCATACACCCCTGAGCCACGCAGCGCGAGCGAGCATCTCGCGAACGTGAGCGTGATCGTCCTGCCATTTGAAGACCGACGGCCCAAAGAGAACAGCAACTTCATTCTCATCTACCTGATCCCGCTTGTCCCCTTCGGGTTTATGGACTTTGAAACCCCCGAGGGGCCGCAGATGCACGTAAACAGTGGCCTGTGGCAGTTCCGGCCTGCCGACGATTTCGCAAGGGCGGTGGCTCAGGAAGTCGACAACGCCAGGATCTTCCGGGAGGCCTTCGTTGGGAACCGAGCGTCCGAGGCCGACTACGTTCTCCTTGGAGAGATCACGTCCACGAAATACGAGGGGAAGATGATCACCTATGGGCTCTCGGCCTATGGCCCTCTGCTTTGGCTTTTCGGGTTTCCTTCCTCGTATACGTCCAACGGGTTGACGCTCACGCTGAAGCTAGCCAAAACGCCATCGTCCCCCGCCATCTGGACTCACACAGTCAGCCAGCAGGCTTCCGCCACGAGCTGGATCTACGCGTTGCAACCGGATTTCACCTACGACCAATTACTCAAGGCGGGGCTGCGCGATGCCCTCACATCCCTTGCCGCGACCGCCCGGACACTGAAGTGACGTGGCCCTCGGCGCGCCGGTGACGGAGGTGCTGGAATGAGCTACGATCCTTTCGGTGTCGCGGGTCGGTGGTCGACCAGTAGCCGCGGACCGGACACCGGTGCCGACCGGGGACAGTCATTCCCTTCGGCGCGACCCGGCACTAGGCGCCCCAGAGACAACGGGGTCGCATCAATCGCGCCGGGCAACGGCAGTCGCCACGAATGCGATGCCATGCAATGTGCTGGTCGGCGGGCGCTGGGGGAGACTTCGGCGCCCGTCGTCTGTTGGCCGCTGGTGGGGCTGCTGGAGTGACCGACGAATTCGGCCCCTCGGGAATGAACAACGCCGAGGCGGATCGAGCCCACGCCGCGATTCGGAGGCTCACGAAGGAATGCATCGACGTCACCCGTGAGCGACTCCGACGCGGTGAACGGCCGAACCTGGGGGCGGTGGCGCGGAACGCCGTGATCGGCATGCGGGGCGCACTGGTCGGGCTCGGACTGTCCGTGAAACAGCGGGAACTCTTTGTGCTGGTCGCGGCGGCGGAGATCCTGAAGGCTTATCTCCAGAACCTGGAGCGGACAGCCACTAAACGTCGCGTGAACTGAAGCACAACGCCCCCGCGCGGCTGGCACCGCCGGGGGCTGGGCCCACCACCACACAGGAGGCAACGATGGCGAGCGCTCACAGCGTAGCATCCCGCGACACTCGGCTCCTCGACCTTGAGGATCGGTGCGGCTACCTCAGCCGCCGCCTCGACGCGGTCCTCGCCATTCTCGAGAACTTCCACTACCACGACCAAGCCGGACGACACAGTCACGAGCTGAATGACCCGGCGTGCGAGGTGGCCCAGCTTGTCGCGGACACGCTTGAGGATCGACCACATCGACAAGATGCCGCCGAAGGTCTTTCCAGGCGTCGTGTGCGCGAAACTCGACGCGGGCACGGTGACCGCGACGTGCTTCAAGCTCATCGATGGGGAGGGCCAAGCGTTGGCCCTGCTGACGACCACGGACCAGGGCAAGCCGGGTCTCGCGATCTTTGACCCAGGAGGCGAGCGACCCCGCGCCGAGCTGATGGTCGACGCGGATGGCCCGCAGCTGCGCCTCAACAACAAGCAGGGGCTCGCGCGGCTCACGCTCAAGGTCAATGACCGGGGGGATCCCGTCATCTGGCTCACAGATCCCGAGGGCGGCCCAGGCATGGCGGTCTTTCTCGACCGTGGCCGCCCGCACATCGTGATGTTCCCTCGCGGCGCGACGAAGACGAAGCAGACGCTCGAAGTGCGCTCGCGCACGAACGTCCACAGCTTGTCGAGTTGGCAGCTGAGAAAGCCCGCGTCGAGCACCGCCTCGTCAAACTTTTCCCGCTTGTCTTCGGAGGCGTACGCCAGACGAAGTATCAGCGGCGGATGTCGAGCCTGCTGGCGGGGAGGGAGTGATGGCGACGCCGTCGTCGACGCAGGCGATTGGTATCCCTGAACTTATCCGGGCCTTCCGTGACCGCAAGCCGCTGCTCGCGGACAACCGAGGTCTGACAAAGCGGCAACTCAATGAGATGAAGCGTGCCTGGACAACGCTGGTGCGCGCCCGGCTCCAAAACCTCCGAATTCCGGATCACGCGAGTTATCGCGACGTCGTCGCTGTCTTCGATGCGATCCTGGCCGAGGTCGCGACCGGGCGCGAGATCATCATGGGTATCGAGCGCGTCACGTCAGGGGCGCAGGACAGCGAGGCCGAGGCCTGGCTCCGCCGGCAGCTCGAGGGGCTGGGGAAGTGATGCCCGATAATCAAGCGCGTCAGAACATCGCAGCCGCGAAGGATCAGCTGAAGGCTGTTGTGACAGGTGCCACCCTAGAGAATCTGCAAGGCCTCTGCGCCACGACGGCCGCGTCCTACAGGGCAGGGCACCAGCTGGCGGCTGCTTCCAGAGAGCAGAGCGAGAAGAATTTGGTCTGGCTTAGCGGTCTTATGGGCGCCGCAATCTTTTCCACGCAGGCGCTGCTCGCAACCGCGCCACTCTCGGTGAGACTCGTCGCGTTTGTGCCGTGGACGCTCGGAATCCTCTCAGCGATGACGAGTCGGCTCTTGGGTGGAGAGCTGCAGAATAGGGGCGATCTACAGCACTTCAAGCGCATTTCGACGCTTGCGCTATTACAACTGGAGACAGACCCGGCGCTCATTGTGAAGAATCTCTTACCGATAATCGAGGCCGACATCTATAAGAAGGATCCGCAAAGCAAAAAGCTCGAGCAGCTACTCGTTGCTACCAACGCCGCCTTTTATCTGACACACGTGTGTTTCGCGATCGGGGTCGTCGGTGCCGTTACGACCATGATCTTTTGGGGAAGGTAGCTGGGAGTGACCACACCCCTCGGCGCCGCGCTCGCAGCCTTCATCCTCGAGCACGAGTTACTGCGGCGAGCTAGACAGCGCTGTCGAGGACGATCGCGTCTGGATGACGTGCACGTGCGGGGTGGTGATCGTTCGGACATGGGAGCCCGCCGCCTGAGACCTAGAAGATTGACATCGATCTGATCACTCTGGTGAGATTCGCCTTGGCGGTAAACTGTCCGCTCAGCCTGCAGAATTTTCCGGTCGCGCTGCGAAGCGTTCGAGTTCCTTCAGAATCCCAAAATTAAGCGCCTTGGTACGACTCCTGCTCCATGTCTTGTCGGCGGGGCGCGGCACGCGCCTCAAAGGAGACCGGAAATGGCGAAGCGGCGTTGGACAGGCGCTGCGCTCGCGGTATCACTGCTCGTGCTGCCACCCGCGAGCTATGCCGACGATCCGGCAGATTCACTCGGTGGGACTGGCGTCACGCTGTACGAGATCAGCGAACGGGTTACATTTGACCCCGACCCCGATCCGAGTTCGCCAGGAGTGATCCGGAGGAACGCCACCTCGCCGCTCCAGGGGTTTGCCGAGCTGGGGACGCCGCTGTGTCCGTCAGCGCTGCTGATCTCAGTCCCGCGCATCAAGAGCTGCACGGTCATCGCAACCGGCACCGACAGTGTGTCCACGGTAATCGGCACCGGTCCTGTCAGTGGTAACTTCGATGTCGTCATCAATGCGCCGGGCAATAGTTCCGTCCACGTGCCCGATCTGCCGGTCATCAGTGGGACGTTCAGCGGCGACGTCGATCTGTCGCCTGCCGTTCTTTACCGCGTACCGCTTGGGAAGATTTGGGGCAGCTTCACGATCACGCATATGGCGGACCTATCGAGCGGCCGGCTGGTTGCCCTCCCAAGCGCTGTCGTGCTGCCATTCAAGGGTATGTTCCGCATGCCATTCGCCACCGACGCCCACGGCAGACCGGCGAGGAGCAACCGCAAGAGCGCGGCCTTCTATCTAGCGGACGATCTGCGGACCCTCATCCTTGTCCGGCCTATCGAGCGATCGATCGGCTTCCCGACGGTGCGCCTGGAAGTGACGTTCGGCCCTTAGCCTCACCCTCCCCGTCATCACCGAGGTTGGGTCGCGAGCGCATCGGCGGAGTGGGCGCGACGATAGTGGGTCATGACTACGGCCCCGTGCTGGTGCGCGTCGTCGCGTTCGGCTAGACTCCCGCCAGCCATCCTCCACCGAGGTGCCGATGCGATTGATCGGGCTCGCGGTCGCTCTCAGTATCTTCGCTACGCTGCTCGCCTCGGAGGCGCAGCAGGCGGCTCGGCTGCCAACGATAGGGTTCCTGGGAGCAAGCTCGACTTCGGCGATGCGCGACATGGTTGCTGCATTCGTTGGACGACTTCATGAGTTGAGCGAGTTCGTCCGTCTCAAGGTCGATGTCATCGTAACCCATGGAACCGCACCGGTTGCGGCAGCCAAGCGAGCGACAACCGTCATACCGATCGTCTTTGCATCAGTTGGAGACCCCGTCGGCGCGGCCCTGGTAGCAAGTCTCGCTCGACCCGGCGGGAACATCACCGGCTTGTCGGTCCAACAGACTGATGCTGCTCCCAAACGACTCGAGCTCTTGCGCGAAGTTGTCCCCCGCCTCCGCCGGCTCGCGATTGTAGCGAATGCCGATAGTCGCTCCTCTATGCTCGACATGATAGACATTCGCGATAGATCGGGAGCGCTGGGCTTGCAGCCGTTCCCGATCGAAATCCGGGGTGCGGAGCAAATTGAACCGGCGATCAAGGCGCTCAAGGGAAAGGCGGATGCGCTGTACGTCGTGGCCGACCCGCTGTTCTTCACCAATCGGACGAGGATCAACGCTCTCGCGATGGACCTGCGGCTCCCGACAATGTGCAACTTTCAGGAATACGTCGAGGCCGGTTGTTCCATGTCCTACGGACCGAATTACCTGGACCTGTTCCGGCGTGCGGCCACTTATGTGGACAGAATCCTCAGGGGCGCGAAGCCTGCGGATCTTCCGGTCGAGCAGCCCACGAAGTTCGAGCTAGTCATCAACCTCAAGACGGCGAAAGCGCTCTCGGGCTGACGATCCCTCAGACGCTCCTGCTGCGGGCCGACGAGATTATTCAGTGACGCGCCCGGAAGTGTGGTGCCAAGGAGAGCCCGGAGGAGTGCCGTTCAATTTCCAACATCAAGAGGGACAACACCCCCGGGATTAGGCCAGACGAGGTGGCATCGACATGAGCCATGCGTTCCCGGCGGACGAACGAGCGGCCTTCTACCGCGTGATCGAGACCCGACGCGATATTCGCGCCTTTCGCTCCGACCCGATCCCGGAAGACGTTCTCATGAAGATCCTCGGAGCGGCACATCATGCCCCGTCCGTCGGACTGATGCAGCCCTGGAACTTCATCGTGATCCACGACCGCGCGACCAAGGCGCGAGTGCATACGCTCTTCCTGCAGGAGAACGCAGCCGCGGCGTCCAACTACGAAGGGGCGCGCGCCGATCTGTATCGCGCGCTCAAGCTGGAAGGGATCGAGGACGCTCCCGTCAACGTGTGCGTCACCTGCGATCGGACGCGGGGTGGACCTCACGTGCTTGGGCGGAACAGCATCATCGATACCGATCTCTTCAGCACCTGCTGTGCGATCGAGAACCTCTGGCTTGCCGCTCGCGTGGAGGGCATCGGCGTGGGCTGGGTGAGCATCCTCGACAACGACGAGGTCCGACGGATTCTCGGCATTCCCGACCATGTCGTTCCCGTCGCCTACCTTTGCATTGGCCACGCAAAGGAATTCCTGGATGAGCCGGAGCTCCAGCGACGTGGATGGGCGCACCGGTTGCCGCTGAGTAGCGTTCTCTTCCACGAACGATGGGAAGGTGAGGGCGACGGATCGAAGCACCCATGAGCGCCATGGAGCGGACACCCTCGACGGGGAAAGGCACTTGGACCAGGGCGCGTTCTACCCGACCGGAATGGAGCACTCGCCCACGAGCGCGACGGGCACTGGGTGGGAGCGCACGCCGTGGCACGCGACGCAGCGGGCGGCGTGAGAGACGTTGAGGAAGGCGGGGATAGGGCGGCTCGGCGTCCTCCGCTCGCGGTTGGACTCCTGGGCCAGGATCGAGCGGAGCCTAGCGGCCGGACTGCTCCAGGAGGGCGGCCCGAAGTTCGTTGGCGTCGACCGGCTTTGCCAGATAGCGCTGAAAGCCCGGCGCACGCACGCGGGCGTCTCTCAAGCCTCGCGCGACGAGGGCGATGGCCGGCACCCGGCGTCCCTGCCGGACGTGCAGGTGGCGAAGCCGCTCGAGAAACTCGCCGTCGGCCGCCTCCGCCGAGGCGAGGTCGCACACGATGACGTCGGCAAGGAGAGCGGCGCGGATGGCGTCGACGGCGCTCGTGGCCGTGATGATGGCGCCCGAAAGCTCGAGCACCGACCGAAGGAAGTGGCGCGCGGACTGGTCGTCATCGATCAGCAGGACGTGGATCCCCCGGAGGTCCGCCACCGGTCTACTCATCTAGTGTTGGCCTGGTCCCGCGCCCTGCAGGATGGCCTTTACGTCACCGGGGAGAGCGTCGTAGGCGTGCCGCGGGAGTCGGAGTGGCCCCGAAGCGTATCCGCTCTCTCGCCGGGCGTATTCCGCCGTGATGGCGCGCCAAGCCTCAACGTGGAACTTCTCGGGGAACTGGACGGCGAGCAGCCCGATGGCCTTCACGAGGGCCGCGGTCGTGACGGTCAACCCCACGGACGCCAACTCTTCACTCACGGAGGGAGGGCCGGGCCGAGTATGACCTATCGGCAGATCTGGCGCAATTGCCGTCCACCGATAGTCACAGCCGATGGCTAAGCCGCGGCCCGAGAAGAAGCGCGAGCCGGCGCCCGCTGCCACCAGCCGGGTCCTGCCGATGGAGCTTCAGATCGGCGATCGCCTCACCGACGAGACCGGCGAGTGGGAGATCATCGCCCGGCCCTACACGACGGCCGGGGGGAAGAACGCGCGTGTCCGCGTCCAGCGGGTCGGCGATCCCGCCGCCACCGAGCTCCGGACCTGGAGCGCGCACGAGCGGATCAGCGTGAAGCGCGCGACCGCCGAGGAGGGCAAGCGATGATTCGACTCGGACGAAGGGCCACATTGCTCGTCGCGCTCTCCCTCCTCACCTCGGCCGCGACGGCCTACGCCGAGTGCGCGTAGGTGCTGTGGTACTGGGCCGGAAATGCCGGAGATCTGTGAGGGCGGGGATTAGCGGGGTGGAACGTCCTCGAATCGCGTGCCCTTGAACGGCACCAGGAAGCCCTTTCCCCTTTGAGCCAATTCGGCTTGCGTTGCGATCTTCGGCCACCACCAGAGGAAGCGCGAGGCGTAGATCCAGATCTCCTGATTCTGCCAACCGCCTTTGAGGAAGAACGCGGTCAGCCCTGATTCGCGCCACGCAGCTCTATTCGCTGGATTTTTCGTGATCCCAAGGTCGGCCGAGATGATGACCCAGTCCTTGTCTTCGCCAAGAGCTCGAATCCAGGCCGGGTCGGTGATGTTGGCCGGGAACTTGTCGCGCAGGTGGATGACCTGATGCCTGTTCGATCCACGCTCGAGCTCGGCGACCGCACGCGCCAAATGCAGAGACATTTGGTTATCGAAGAAGAACCTCACGCGGGGACAAGGGTCTCTTCATATTCCACTGCATGACGTACCGCGCGCTCGCTGACGGCGTACCACCTCGCAACACGCGGGTAGGAGCGCTCGACGCGATAGGACCGGGACAGGATGCTAGTGGGCACGCCTTCGCGAGGGACGATCGGCTGGCCGAAGCTTCTCTTGGGATTCAGCACGACTAGCTTGCTCTTGCCGAGCGGCCACCATTCGATCGCCTGCCCATCAGCATCGAATTTCAGGCTCACCATGAAGCGCTCCACGATCCGCTTGAATGAAGTCTGGTGGCTGACGAGATTCAGAAACGCGCCGTCCGACTTCGCCCGCGGCGCCATGTCGTAGAAAATGCTTCGGCCATCCGTCACGAACTTCCCCCGCGAAAACGGATACGGGCCGATGGCTCGTTCGGCTTGCACTCGAGCGAGGCGCAGCGTCTTCCACTGCACGCCAGCTTCGAGGAAGGCGTCAACGAGGCGGATCTCTTGGAGGTCGAGGAACGTGAGCGTCAGCCCGCCGTCGAGCGGGGGAAGCTGCGAGGTCACCACGGGCGGGGACTTGTGCGGGCCGGTCCTGGTCGTGAAGGTGTAGCCGCGCAGCCATCGGCGGAGTCTGCCGACTGAGACGCGCGACAACCGCGATGCCTCAGGCACCGTATAGAGCCCAAGGCCGATGAACCGATAGCCATTGGTGCTCATACTTGGCTCCGGAGTCTACAGGCTCGCTCCGCTTGGTGCGTTATTCTTTCTGAGCCCCCTGGCCGGTGCAGGCGAGAGCCGTGCGCTGGTCATCACGACGTCACCTCACCGGCTGAGGCTTGCGGTCGGACCCGGGCGGCGGCCGTGCGGGCCCACGAGACGATCTCAGCGGTGAGCGCCGGCGTGGCCGCCGTTTGGAACGCCGCCAGTTTGCGGAAGACCGACGCCCCCTCCGGCGTCGAATAGAAGCGCCCCAGCGCCGCGAGCTCCGGGATCGTCAGGTGCTCCACCAGCATGGCCTCGAGAGCTCGGCGCCAGACAATCACCAGCTCGTCCACGTAC
>WNGH01025918.1_pt1 | contig 11722 bp, 15 predicted proteins | sample 5400631 | NCBI WGS metagenome assembly WNGH01 (sample SAMN13153373, study PRJNA577476) | soil metagenome | isolation source: 115 cm soil or saprolite under Garry oak tree replicate 1 | place: USA:California | collected 2016-06-15 | reverse complement strand
ATCGAAGCGAACATCGCCCTCGACGGCGCGCCGTAGCTCTTGCTCGAGGTCCGTCATGGCCGGGATTATGGCACGCATCTTCGTAACCCTGCAATCCGCCGACGGATTCCTGGGCGCTCCCTCGAGGCGATGTCGGAGGGACTTACATTCGGGCGCGCCGGCCTCCTGGGTGTCTCCGTAGACGACGAATAGAACAGGGCTTCGGAGAGTGGCGACCGCCTTGCACTGTGGCCGATTCCACGATGACTCATCGGGGCCGGAGCCTCGCTCGCGTCCATCCCCTGACGGCAACGGCGCCACGGCCGAGGCTATACTATGCGCAGTGAGCCTCCTCGTCGCGCTCGCCCTCGTCTTCCTGAGTCTCCACGTGCCGCCCGCGGTCGCCGCCCCCGCCGCTCCGGCCATCCGGGTGCGCCTGCTCGACAGCGGCGAGACCTTCGACTCGCGCCTGCTCCTCGGCAAGAAGGTGCTGGTCGTGCGCTTCCAGGCCTCGTGGTGCAAGACGTGCGCGGCCCAGGCCGCCGGCGTCCAGCGCGTGTACGAGCGTTACCAGGACCGCGACGTCGAGTTCCTAGCCCTGCACGTGGAAGACACGGAGCGGGACGCTCGACGCTTCCTGCGCGCCCACCGGACCACGTATCACACCGCCCTCGATCCCGACGTCCGAGTGGCCAACCGCTTCGGCTTCAAGCGCGCCCCGTACACGATCGTCATCAACAAGCGCGGCGAGATCGTGGCGCGGCTGGAGGCCACGGCGGACGAGGCGCGCCTCGCCGCCGCCATCGACTCCGCGCTCAAGCCGCGGCGCGGAAAGGTGTTGCCCGGGACCTCCTGAGCGGACGCTTGACGTGCCCCGCGTGGCGGCATAGCCTCTCTGCCACGCTGGATCCATCCGACCTGCCCGAGGCGACCGTGACAGCTGCCGAGGCCGCGCCCATCGTCGTCGAGGGCGTGAGCAAGCGCTATCAGACCCCGAGCGGCGCCGTCACGGCCGTGGACGGGATCTCCCTCACGGTGCGGCCCGGCGAGTTCGTCTCCTTGCTCGGCCCGAGCGGCTGCGGCAAGTCCACCGTCCTCCTGATGATCGGCGGGCTGGTGCGTCCCGACACTGGACGCATCGTGATCGAGGGTGAGCCGTCGTACGGCCCCAACCCCAAAAAGGTCGCGCTCGCCTTTCAGGACCCCGGGCTCTTCCCCTGGCGGACGGCCCTCGACAACGTGGGCTTCGGGCTCGAGCTGCAGGGCCTCCCCGCGGCGCGGCGTCGCGAGATCGCCCTCGGATTGCTCGAGCCCATGGGCCTCAAGGGCTTCGAGGCCAAGTTTCCGCGCGAGCTCTCGGGAGGGATGCGCCAGCGCGTGGCCATCGCCCGCGCCCTCGCCCTCGACACGCCCATTCTCCTGATGGACGAGCCCTTCGGGGCGCTGGACGAGCAGACGCGGCTGCTCATGGGCGAGTGGCTGGTGGGGGTCAGGCGTCGCACGCGGCGGACCATCGTCTTCGTCACCCACAGCCTGCAGGAGGCCATCGCCCTCTCCGATCGCATCGTGGTCATGACGGCGAGGCCGGGCCGCGTCAAGGACGTGATCGAGGTGCCTCTCCCCTTCCCGCGAGACCTGGGCTCGCCCGAGGTGGCGGACCTGCGCGCCAAGCTCTGGGGACAGGTGCGCGAGGAATCGCTGCGCGCCATGGAGAGCTCGGCGTGAAGCTCTGGCTCGGCCGGGCCGTCGTGCTCGTGGTCGGCCTCCTCGCCTGGGAGGCGGTGGCGCGCAACCTCGACCCGATTCTTTACGTCGGCCCCTCCCGCCTTCCCCGGCCCTCGGGCGGGTCTTGAACGTGCGGGACCTGCCGCCGCTCGGTAGCCACCTCTGGCTGACCCTCGGCGAGGTGGTGGCGGCCTTTCTCCTGGCCGTGGCGAGCGGGCTCTGGGTCGGCTTCGTGCTCGGGCTGCAGAAGACGCTCGGGCGCATCTACGAGCCCTTGCTGGCCGTCCTCTACGCGGTGCCCAGCGTCATCTGGTATCCCTCGCTGATGCTCTTCTTCGGCCTGGGGCCCGCGTCCAAGATCGCCTTCGGCTTCCTGCTGGGCTTTCTCCCCGTGACCCTTTCCGTGCTCGCCGGCATTCGCCAGGTCCCCGAGTCCCTCGTCACCGTGGCCGTGTCCATGGGGGCGGGGCCGGGCGCCGTCTTTCGCAAGGTCATGCTGCCGGCCATGGCGGGAACGCTGGCGGGAGGGCTGCGCACGGGGCTCGCCCTCTCCGTGGTGGGCGTGCTCGTGGGCGAGGTGCTGGGGGCGCGGGCGGGCCTCGGCTACGTGCTGACCTACGCCTACGGGCTCCTGATGACGGCCGAGTACGCCGCGCTGGTGGTGATCGTGGCCGTCGCCGTCCTCACCGTGGACGCCCTGGGCGCCCTCGTCGAGGCGCGGGTGAGACGATGGGCCGACTAGCGGTCTTGCGCTGGCAGGTGCTGTCCGTGGCCGTGGCCTTCCTCGCCTGGGAAGTGGCGGTGCGCCTGGGGCTGCTCGATCCGCTCTTCGTGCCCGCGCCGAGCATGGTGTTGCGCGCGCTGCCCAGCCTGGCTGCCGAGGCGCTCCCGCGCCTCCTCGACACCTTCGGCAAGACCGCCCTCGGCTACGCGATTGCCGCCGCCGTGGGCGTGCCGGCCGGGCTCCTCCTGGGATCGCGCCGACTCCTCCACGACGTCGCCATGCCCTATGTCGTCGCCCTGTACGGCGTGCCGAAGATCCTCATCCTGCCCTGGATCGCCCTCGTGTTCGGCATCGGCCTCAGCACGGCGGTACTCAGCGCGGCCGTCTTCGCCGTCTTTCCCATCGTGGTGCTGGTGGCGGCGGGCGCGCGGGACGTGGATCCGACCCTCGTTACCGTGGCCGTCTCCATGGGCGCCACCCGTGGCCAGATCGGGCGCAAGGTGCTGCTGCCCGCGGTGCTCCCCTCCGTGCTCACCGGCCTGCGCATCGCCATGGTCTTCGCCATCCTGGGCGTGCTCCTCGCGGAGATGCTTGCGGGACACCGCGGAATGGGGTATCTCATGCAGCGCCAGGCCATGGCCTTCAAGGCCCCCGAGCTCTTCGCCTCGACGGCCATCGTGTCGGCCTTGTCGGTCTCGGTGGTGCTGTTCCTGGAGCATCTGAATCGGCGTCTGGGGCAATGGAGATGAGCGGCCCTGTGAAGGGGCGACATCTGGACGGAGGCGAGTACATGGCAACGCGGCGAAGTTTTCTGAAGACGGCGACAGCGGGAGTGGCGGCGGCCGCCGTGGCGCGCGGCAGCAGGCTCTCTGCTCAGTCCCTCACACCGATCAAGATCGGGGCGGTCGTACTGGGCGACTTCGGGGTGGTCACGCCGACCACCGTGGGTATCCAGAAAGGCTACTTCAAGCAAAACGGTCTCGAGGCGGATCTCATCCCCTTCAAGGGGGGTCCCGACCTGCTCAAGGGTGTGCTCGCGGGGGCGGCCGACATCGGCATCACCGGAGCCACGGACCCTCTCGTCTTCCGCGAGCGCGGCACCCCCATTCGGGCCCTCTGCACCATCGTGGAGAAGAACCACTTCACCCTCACCGTCACGTCCAAGATCAAGCGGCTGGAGGACCTCAAGGGCGGCACGATCGGGGTGACGGTGGTCGGCTCCACGACCTGGGTCTTCGCGCGCATGCTCGCGCGCAAGATGAACTGGGACCCCGAGAAGGACGTGCGCATCATCGGCGTGGGTGGGATCGACGCGCAGGCCGCCGCCCTGAAGCGGGAGGAGACCCAGGCCGTCGTGTTCGGAGACGCGGGCGTCGTCCTGGAGGCGCAGGGGCTGGGGCGCGTGCTCATGCGCCTCGACGAGCTCACCCCCAAGTGGATCAGCCTGGTCGCCTACTCCACCGACGAGATCATCAAGACCAGGCGCGACGTCGTGCTGCGATCGCTCAAGAGCATCTTCCAGGGCGCGCGCTTCTGCCGCGACAATCCGGAGGAGAGCATCAAGATCGCCGCCAAGACGATCGACTGGAGCGAGCCCGCGACCAAGCGCGCCTACGATCTCCTGCGCCCCCTTCTCTCCCTGGACGGCCGCATGGACCTCGACGCGATGAAGTTCATGCAGGACACGCTCCTGGAGCTGGGCGTGCTCAAGACCCGGCTGCCCCTGAGCGACCACTACACGCCCGAATTCACCCCGGTGAAGCTGTGAGCAGGCCCGCGACGCGGCTGGCCAGCGCGGTTCTCGGGGTCGCCCTCTTCGTGGCGAGCTTCGCCGTCTTCCGTCTCTTCGAGAATCCGCCCGAAGGAGCGGGGGCGCTCGCCCTGGAAGTGGCGGGCTGGCTCGGCATGTTCATCGCGGCCCGCATCATCACGAGAGGCTGGCTCGCTCCTTGCCTCGTGGTCTCGGCCTGGCTGCTCCTGTTCGTCGGCAACGAGATGGGCTCGCGGCTCCTCCGGCGGGGGCATGACCGCGGCCTCCAGCTCGGCTTCAACTACGTGATGGCCCTCATCACGCTGGAGACGGGCGCGTGGCTCCTCGTGGCCGTCATGATGCTCGACGGCGCGGCCAAGCTCTGGCGCGAGGATTCGAAGCGGACGCAGATTCCTGTTGTCGACGACTAGCTGGAACTGTTCACGAGCGCGCGTACCGCTCCCGGTCTCCCCCTCACCCTGCCCTCTCCCCCTTCGGGGGCGAGGGATCAAAAGAAATCCCTCTCCCTCGGAGAGGGAGAGGGCAGGGTGAGGGTGGCGTTGTCTCGCCAAGGAGTCGAGGCTAAGGCTTCAGCATCACTTTGATGGCCTGGTCCTCCTTGCGATCGAAGATCGTGTAGCCGCGCGGGGCGTCGGTCAGCGGGATGGTGTGGGTGATGATGCGTGTCGGCGCGAGCCGGCCCGCCTGGATCAGCCCCATGAGCGGCACGATGTAGTTCCGCGCGTTGCAGATTCCCATCTTGAGCGTCAGGTCCTTGAAGAAGGCTTCGCGCACGGGAAAGCCGATCAACGGCTCGACATACACGCCCACCGAAGACACCGTGCCCCCGGGTCGGACGGCCTGGATGGACTGGGCGAACGGTGTCTCGTGCCCCACGCACTCCAGCACGGCGTCGGGCCCGCGGCCTCCCGTGAGCGCGCGCAGCTGCTCGGCGGGATGGCCACGGTCCAGGTTGACGGGAATGCCGCCGAGCTCCTCGGCGAGCTTGAGCCGGTAGCCCACCCGGTCCACCACGAAGATCCTCGCGGGGCCGAAGAGGTGCGCCGACTGGAGCGCGAGCAGGCCCACCGGCCCCGCCCCGAAGACCGCCACGCTGTCACCCGGCCGGATGCCGGCATTCTCCGCGCAGCAATATCCCGTCGAGAGGATATCGCCGAGGAAGAACGCGTCCTCGTCCGCCATGTCGGCGGGCACCGTCTCGCACATGTGATCCGCGAACGGCACGCGGATCCGCTCGGCCTGGCCGCCCGGATACTGCTTGCCGAAACGGCCGCCGAAGACGGCGCGGCCCGTGGCCACGCACTGGGTGGGTAGCCGCATGCGGCACCACTCGCACTGGCCGCAGGAGATGGAGAAGGGGGCGACGATCCGGTCGCCCTTCTTCACGCGCGCGACGGACGGGCCTACCTCCTCCACCACGCCCATGAACTCGTGACCCATCACCGAGCCGGGCTCGACGAGGGGCGGGGCACCGGGCGTGGCCCCACGCCCGTGGTACTGGTGCAGATCGGAGCCGCAGATCGCGCTCGTGGTGATGCGCACCACCACGTCCGTGGGATCCACGATCCTGGCGTCAGCCACCGACTCCACCCGCACATCGCCGACTCCGTGCAGCGTGATCGCTTTCATGGCGCTCCTGCCCTCCGTCGCATCTCGTAGTGGACGAGCGCGGCCCCGCCGCGCACGGTCGAACGCTTGCTCTGGGGCACGATCTCGATGCGCGTCGACGCGAGGGCCCGCCCGAAGGCATAGCGCTCGAGCTGCGCGCGGATGCGGTGCTCGAGGGGCTTGAGCGACTCGGCCACTCCGCCCGTCACGATGAGCCGCTCGGGGTTGAGCCCGTTGACGATCACGGCGAGGCCGGCCCCGAGGGCGCGGCATGTCTCGCCCACGAGCTCCTGGCACGTCGGATCGCCCTCGCCGGCCATGCGGAAGACGTCAGTCGCCGAGACGTCGCGCTTGAGACGCTCCGTGCCCATGAGCGCGATGTCCGTGCCCGAGACATAGGTCTTGAGGCAACCCTGGCCCCCGCAGATGCAGGCCCGCCCGTCGAAGTTGATGTGGCGAGCAGCACGAGCGAGCGGGCCCCCTGGCCCGCCCCGAACGTCCACTCCCCGAGCGCGAGCACGTTGACGTCGTTGTCGACGTAGACGGGGAGGCTCAGCTGGCCCGTCACGGTGGCCGCGAGGGGAGCGCCCGCGAGCTCCGGCACGTAGTGGATGTCCTGCCCGATGACGCCGCGCTCGGCATCCACGGTGCCGGGCACGCCGATGCCGATGCCTTCCACGGTGACGCCGAGCGCGCGCGCCCCGTGGTAGGCGCGCTCGATGACGTCGAGGAGGGTGCGCACGGCGGTTCCGGGCCCGCGCTTGCGCGTGGGCTCCTGCGACTGGGCGAGAACTTCACCGTCGTCGGTGACGAGACCGGCCGCGACGACGGAGCCGCCCAGGTCCACCCCGACCACGGCCCGCCGCGCCATCAGAGCCGTCCGAAGTGGGCGAGGCGGATGTCGTGACGCGCGATCGCCTCTCTCACCTCGGAGCCCGTGAGCCCGGTCATCTCCGTCTCCCGCTGCTTGCCGTAGCGGCTGTAGGCGAGGTCCTCGTCGAAGTAGCCGGGATGGGTCATGAACTCCGACACGCCGGCGGGTAGCGAGGCGAGATGGGCGAGCGTGCGCTCGAGCGACCAGTAGGGCTCGGGGCCAGACTCGCCCATGAAGTGATCGGGCGTGGGGATGCCGCGCTGTCGGGCGGCCGCGCGCACGAGATCGTCCTGGCTCCGCACCGGCACCTTGAGGGCGCGCGCGAAGTCGAGAACGAGGTCGAGGATGGGCGAGTGCCGGCCCACATGGTGATGGCTGTCGAGATGGGTGGGGAACTGTCCCATGATGGTCCGGAACGCGTCGATCTGGGTGCCGAGCTCGATGCGCGCCTCGTCGACGTTGGCGCGCGCGGAGGCCTCGCGCGCGTCCCGGATGAACCGGCCCTCCGCGTCCACGAGGGAGGGCACGCGCTTGGCGCTGGCCACGGGGCTGCCCAGGGTCAGGTTCAGGTGCACCCCCACCCCGAGGTCCGAAGCTGCCAGCTCCTCGATGAGGGCGGGCGGGATCTCGCGGTTGACGAGGAGCGTGGTGCTCGTGACGATGCCGTGGCGATGCGCCTCGAGAATGCCGCGGGACACGCCCGCGGTGAGCCCGAAATCGTCGGCGTTGACGATGAGGATCTTGGCCTGGCCGGCCGCGGGCGCGGCCGTCATCGCGGCTTCGTCCGGCCCTGCATCACGAGGCGGTCCACGCTCGTCGGCATCTTCGCGACGGGGAGGGTGCGTTCCGTGTCCAGGCCTCGGATGTGCTCGAGACGCTCGTAGCCGATGCGGGGAAACGCGTGCGTCTCGCGGGCGAGGATGGAGGGCTCGAGGCCGGCCGCCTCGAGTCTCGCGCAGGCGGAGCGGGGCCCCAGGAAGGCGAAGAGCGTGAAGACGAGGCGTCCGCCGGGCACGAGATGGGCGGGCGCGCCCGCGATGAGCCGACCGAGGATGTCCCAGCCGTCTACCCCACCGTTGTCGGCGGCGGCCGCGGCATCGTCGCGCTCCCGTCCGGGCGGTGTGGGCATCTGGGGCGGGCTCGCGCAGATGAGATCGAAGCGCTGGCCCGCCACCGGCTCGTAGCAGTCGCCCTGGAGCGCCTCGACGCGATCACCCACGCCGTTGCGCGCGGCATTGCCCCGCACGCAGTCCACCGCCTCCGGGATCACGTCGGTGGCGACCACGCGGCACCCGGCGCGGGCGGCCAGCACGGCGGCCAGCCCCGTGCCCGCGCCGATCTCGAGCACGTGCTCACCCTCGAGGAAATGAAGGTGACGGCAGAAGAGAAGAGAGCCTGCCTTGGGCGGCTGGACTCCGTCGGCCACGGCGAACTCGCAGCCGCGGTAGCGGAAGACCAGCTCGCCCTGATCTTGGGTCACTTGTGCCCTCGCGGCGCCTGCGGGATCAACTCTGCTCTCGTCTCGCAGTTTCGCCGCTCAACTCGAACGGCGGGCAGCGTTTCAGCTCGAAAGGCGTCACGGCTTCCCCATCACCCTCCGGAAGTAGAGGCGCAGCGCTTCCTTCAGCTGGGCCCGCGCCCCCGCCGCCGTCTGGGCATCCTCGAGCGTCTCCAGGTCGAGCTGGAGCGGCACGCCCTCCTTCTTCACGCCGTCCAGCTCCGCGGTGAGCCCGCAGCGCTCGTCGGACTCCGTGAAGACGAGCTTGGCGCGCGTGAAGCTCTTGTCGTCCTGGGCGATCTGCTCGACGGTCTCCGTCAAGAGACGCTTGATCGCCTCCTGGTCGGGGCCCATGACGGTGGAAAACGCGGTAGTCAGCGTGATCTCGGCCATGGCGATCCTCAGATGCCCGCGGCCGCAGCGGCGTGGACAGGATCGAGCCCGGCCTCGAGGCCTTCCCCGGTGACGCGGATGGCCACGGGCTTGGAAAAGTAGAATGTTCCGGGCTCCACGTGGGTCGGGACCACGGGGTGGCCCATGCGCGTGAGCGCGGCGAGTGATGTGGTCCCCACGCGATCGTCCACCCAGAGCTCGCCGCCTTCCGTGTGCAGCCGTGGCGCCTCGATGGCCGCCTGGGGCGAGTCGCCGAGGTCGACCATGTTCGCGATCACCTGGGGAATCGCCGAGACGATCTTCCGCCCGCCCGGGGCGCCCACGGCAAGGTAGGGAGCCCCACGCTTGAAGGCAAGCGCCGGCACCATGTTGACGAGTGGCCGCTTGCCCGGCGCCACCGAGTTGACGCGTCCCGGCTCGGGATCAAACCAGACCATGCCGTTCTGGAGCAGGATGCCCGTCCCGGGAACGACCATGCGAGATCCCCAGAGCGACACAGCGGTGTTCGTCAGCGAGACCATGTTCCGCTTGCGGTCGACGGCGCACAGGTGCGTGGTGCAGTCGGCGGCGCGGGCCGTCGTCTCGTAGCGCCACGGATCGGGACCGGGACGGAGGCTGAGCGGGCCCCTCGGCTTGAGGCCCGCCGCCACCTTGGCGGCATACGCGCGCGAGAGGAGCGCGTCCCATGGCGCCTTGACACGCTCGGGATCGCCCAGATGCTCGAACCGATCGAGAAAGGCCCGGCGGATGGCCTCGGCGCGGAGGTGGAGTCCGCCCGGTATCTTCCACGTCGTGCGCGACCTGGGAAACTGGGCCAGGATGTTGAGCATCTCGAGGGCCGTGGTGCCTCCGGTTGCGCCCGGCGAGAACGCGAGCTCGAGGCCGCGGTACGTGCCCGTGAGCGCGGGCAGCACCCGCGGAGCGTAGCGGGCGAGATCGTCTCTCGTGAGCATGCCGCCCGTCGCCGCCATTTCCTCGTGGATGGCCTGCGCGATGGCGCCCGTGTAGAAGGCGGACGGCCCCTCCTTGGCGAGAAGCCTCAGGCTCCGCGCCAGGTCGGGCTGGCGGAAGATATCGCCGTCGTTGACGACGGATGTCCGGTACACGTAATTGCCGTCACGCAGATAGGTCCTCGCCGTGGCCGGAAAGGCGGCCAGCTCCTGGCAAGAGATCGCGGTGTGGAGCGCCACGTGCAAGTCGGGGATGAAGCCCTCTTCGGCGAGCCTGATGGCGGGCGCGATCACGTCGGCCAGGTCCATGGTGCCCCAGCGCTCGAGGGCGAGACAGAGACCCGCCACCGAGCCAGGCACCGCCACCGAGCGCGGACCGAAGACGTTGGCGTCGTTGACCACACGGCGCCAGGGAAAGATCCCAGTGGAAATGCCTTCGCCCAGCTGATACGAGCGCTCGTGAGCGGCAGCCGGCGCCTCCACGTTGAAGTCCACGCAGAGGGTCTCGCTGCGCCCAGCCAGATGGAGGAGCATGGTGCCGCCGCCCGCCAGGGTGGACATGAAGGGCTCGACCACCGTCATGGCGACCGCCGTGGCTACCGCGGCGTCCACGGCGTTGCCGCCGCGCTCGAGGATGGCGGCGCCGGCCTCGGCGCCCAGCGGATGCTGCGCCACCACCATGCCTCGCCGCGCCACCGGCGTGCGCTTCGTCACCACCCTGGTCGATCGGATCATGCCGCCTCCCGGTTGAACTCGAAGGGGTGGAACCGGCAGGTCCAGATGCCGGCATCGTTCTGAATGAGGAAGCAGACACGCACGGTGCCTTCGCCGCGCACGGTCCAGAGGAACACGCTCGCGTCCTCCGCCTCTCCGCACTCGTCGCAGACCCAGGCCGTGGCGAACTGCTCCGCCGTCTCCTGCGCGACGGCATGCGCCTCCGGGGTGACGAAGAGCGGCCGATCACCCGGCAGGAAAGCGCCGATGTCGGACAGATACGAGAGCACCGGCCGCTCGCCGAGCGCGCGCCAGCCATCGATCACGGTCAGCGCCGGCGAGGAGAGGGGCGCGGTCACCCACTCGAGCGACGGGTTCAGCTGGCCTCGGGCCAGGACGCAGGTGGAGAGGAAGTCGCGAAGCTCCGGCACGCCGATCCGGCCCCGGTAGAGCTCCCCCGCGAAGTCGTCGCGATCCGCGGGGGCGAGGAGGAAATAGGGCGAGGCGGGCGGCATCTCCATCGCGGGCCCGGCCACCTCGTAGACGGGCACGCCGTCGGGGCTCTCGCCCTTCCCGCTATACCAGAGGAGGGTGGCGGCGTCCCCGGGAGCTATCCATTTCGGCAGCTCGGCCATCAAGGTTTCCAACGCCCAGGAAATATACCCTAGTCGTCGTCGCCCTTGTCCCACTTCCCGCGGCGACGGACGATCTCGACGACCGCTTTGTCGTCGAAGTAGAGAACCCAGCCGAGCGGATAGACCCAGGCTTCCTTGGCCTTGCTGGAGATGGCCGTCCACTGCTGGCTCGCCAGGGCCGCCATGAGCGCGGGGTCGATGGTGCGCTCGTCAGGGTCCTCGAGCAGCGCCTCGACCTCGCCCTTGCTGCTCCCCGGCGTCACCTGGCGCCAGAAGCGAAAGTCGCTGTAGCGCTGATCGTTCTGGATCTCGGGATGCTCGCGCAGGTACTTGAAGACACGCTCGGAGAGTTGATCCTCGAAGTAGCGCTTCTCGTCGAACGTCGGCTCGCGCCCATTGGCGACGAACGACCGGTAGATGTTCAGCTCGTACGCGTTGGGCCCGCGCGGCGTCCGCTCGACATTGGTGATCTTGGGCGTCGCGCACGCGACGGCGAGCGCGCCCAGGAGGATCAGTCCCGCCACCCGCTCCCCTGCCGTCATGAGCGCCTCCTTGTCAGATGAGGGCGGATTCGAGGACGATGCCGCGGTCGACCACCCGGGCTGCCCGGGCCAGCATGGCCTGGATCGCCGGCGGCACTTCCGAGGCCTCGCCGAGCTGTCGCAAGACGTCGATCAGTCGCCGCAGCGCCCGGATCAGATCGCCTTCGTGCCCGCCGAAGGACTCCTCCACGATGCCCGTCCAGTCGTCCTCGCCCGAGGCCCACCGGAACACCGAGGGCATGAAGCCCGTGGAGACGCCGACGGGCATGGGCAGGTGATGGTGCCGCTGGACTTCGAGCACGGTGTGGG
>WNGH01019224.1_pt1 | contig 11722 bp, 7 predicted proteins | sample 5400631 | NCBI WGS metagenome assembly WNGH01 (sample SAMN13153373, study PRJNA577476) | soil metagenome | isolation source: 115 cm soil or saprolite under Garry oak tree replicate 1 | place: USA:California | collected 2016-06-15 | reverse complement strand
GATACCAACAAAGTCGAACGTGTGCCGGCCAGTGCGATGTTTATCTTTATTGGCGCATTGCCACGGACGGATTGGCTGGCGGATGTCGTCGAGCGGGACGAGCGCGGTTTCCTGTTGACTGGTCCTGACCTTATTCGTGACGGGCAACGCCCGAAGGGATGGGCACTCGACCGGGATCCGTTCTTGCTCGAGACCAATGTTCCCGGCATCTTTGCCGTCGGTGACGTGCGACATGGATCCATAAAGCGGGTGGCTTCCGGAGTCGGTGAAGGATCGGTGGCGGTGCAGTTCATCCATCAGTACTTAAGCAAGGTCTAAATGATCGACAAATCGGAATTAATTCGTGTTCCGGCGTTCGCCGATCTGCCTGAGGAGCAGATCGCCTGGTTTCTTTCTCAGTCGCAAGAGACGCACGTCAAGGCCGGCGAAACCTATGTCCGTCAGGGCGATCCGGCGGACTGGATGTTTGTGATTCTCGAAGGCCAATTTCAGTGGCGCGGCGAATTCGGTGGCGAGACTGTTGTACTTTCAGCCAAGGTGGGCGACGTGACCGGTGTACTGCCGTTCTCCAGGATGAAGCAGTTCACTGTAACCGGTCGAGCTATCACAGACGGCCGAGTTCTGAAATTTCCCGCTGCGCTATTTCCCGAACTCGTGCAAAAGATGCCAGAGTTGACCACTCGCCTGGTAGGTCTGATGTCCGACCGGATCCGTGAAGCTACTCGTATCGAACAACAGCGAGATCGGCTGGCTTCTCTGGGAAAACTTTCGGCAGGACTCGCGCATGAACTCAACAACCCAGCTTCCGCCGCAAAACGTGCCACCAGTCAATTGCGCGAGATTTTGATAAAAATCAAGAGCGCGAGTCTCGAACTGGGAAGACGTGATCTCACCTCCGCCCAGAAATTAGAAATCGAAAAACTGGAAGCTTCATTCACGCAAAAGGACGTCATTCCGGCCGATGCTCTGACCATCAGCGACTTGGAGGATCAGATTGACTCGCTATTGCGCAGTCACGGGCAGAACGACCTATGGCAGCTGGCAGCTGACCTCGCGCGAAGGAATATCAAGCCAGAGGTGCTGGAATCGCTGTTCGCAAACCTCGATGCGGATACCGCCCGAGCCGCTCTGGTGAGGATCGCTGCTTCCGTGGAGGTTGCAAGTCTCTTACATGAGATCGAGAGCAGCACCTCACGAATCTCGGACTTGGTCCTTGCCATCAAGGAATACACCCACATGGACCAGGCCCCGGTGCAAAATGTGGACATCGTGAAGAGCCTGGAAACCACCCTTACCATCTTGAATCACAAACTGAAACAAGGAGTGGTGGTGCAGCGCGATTACCAGAAGGTCCCCTTTCTCGTGGACTCATTTGGCAGCGAACTGAATCAGGTCTGGACCAACCTCATCGATAACGCTATCGACGCCATGCACGGAAAAGGCGAGCTTCGAGTCCGAACTTATCGCGACGATACCTGTGTTGTAGTTGAGATCGGCGATAACGGCCCAGGGATTTCACCTGAGGTGAAACCGCACATCTTTGAACCTTTCTTCACCACCAAGGGAGTTGGAGAAGGGACGGGACTCGGTCTGGACACTGCGCAACGCATTGTGAAGAAGCATCGGGGAAATATTCAGGTCACTTCCAAACCCGGTGATACCCGCTTTCAAGTTTGGCTCCCGTTATCAGAAACATCCGCTACCGGATGAACACCCGCCTGAGCCAACATTCTTTGGCAATCGCCCAGTCTTCGTACCTTGAATCAGCAGAACGCGAACCGCCGAATTCAGCGTAGCAATATCTCCGCCAGGAAGACGTTGCCGGTATCATCGTCATTTCCCGCTCAAAACGCGTATCTCAGCGCGAATTGAAAGGCCCGCGGTCCGCCCGACCCAAAGAAACCGCCAGCCGTGCGTAAAGGCTTGTTAAATTGTGGCGACGTGATGTCGTTCAGAAAACCCGAATAATTGTTGTTGTTAAATCCCCGAATGTTGGCAATGTTGAACAGATTGAAGACTTCACCGATGAATTGAAACTTCTGCTCACCAAAGACGGTCCAGCTCTTGGTGACCCGCAGATCGAGCGAGTTGAAGTTGTCCCCAAAGTGCAGGTTGGGATCGACATGCCCAAGTATCGGGCCTGCGTGGCAAGGAATCTGGTTGACGCCGCTGCAAACTGGCAGCGCGTTCCAGACATCGATGGCATTGTTCAGCTCGGCGCCATTCGAAATCTCGCGACCCAGGGCATTGCGTTTCAGAATCGGGAGCCGGGCATTGAGAGCGGGAACAGACGAATCCATAGGTACGTGGGAACTAAACGTCCAGATGGGTGAGATCGCAAGGTTCCACGGAAGTTCGACAACACCGAAAAGAGCCAGGCGATGACGCTCGTCGGTCGGCGAGTAGCCCTTCTCGAGTTCCAGGTTATTGCTGCGGAATATCAGGTTGACGGCGTCTTCCGCCCCGTTAAACGGAATCTGATCGTCATTGGAATAATTGAACGTCTTGGAAAGCGTGTAGTTGACGTTGAAACCCCACCGCAAATTACGCCACCCGGTGGGTCGCTTTTGCAAGCTGACGAGCAGCGCATCGTACCAGCTTCTGGCGACAGATTGGATCTCCGTCACCACGTCAGAACGTCCGGTTAGCGGATCCGTGACTGTGCAGGGATCAAAACCATTGGTGCAGGTAACGTCAGGCGAGCTGCTGGTGGTACTGCGCAACAATCGGCCAAGGATGAATCGCTGTCCGAAATTGTGGATTCCATCGGCGGACACAACCCAGTTCTGTCCGACCTGTTGTTGCAGGCCAAGGGTAAATTGTTGAACGTAGGGATGTTTGGCTTTGTTATCAATGTGGTTGATCCCAATCCCGAAAACTGAGCCGCCACCCGTGAACGGAGATGCGAGCGTCGGCGTAGCGGGCGAGCCAGGCGTCCCATCAAAAACTGGCTGAAAGGATCCAGGAACCGGTGTGGCCGAACAGTCGGCAGCCGGTCCACCCGGATTGAAGAGGTTATGGCACGTCGAGCCGCCAAAAGCGGCTAACGGCAAGATGCGGCCGTTCAGCAGAGCCTCCAGCAGCGGGACTTCAGTGACCACGCGGTCGAAGTAAATGCCATAACCACCGCGAATCACAGTCTCTCCGTGCTTGAGTGGGTCCCAGGCAAAGCCTAAACGCGGCCCGAACTGCTTCAGGTCCTTTCCTTCGTGCGTCCCCAGAACATTCTCAATGAACTCGCACGTATTATCTGGATCCGTCAGTGTGGGACATTTATGCAAATTGCTGGCATCGCCGAGGACGTCATCCACTTCCCAGCGCAAGCCGAGATTCAAGGTGAGGTTTGATTTCGCTTTCCAGTCGTCCTGAATAAACGCCCCAAAATAGCTATTTGGGTAGAACGGTACAACTGGTGGACGCGTGGGAGCGGCGCTCTGCAAGGCAAGCGCGATGGGAATGTCGAGATCGTTCACGCTGCCGTCTTGATTGCGGTCACATAGCGCGGCCGAAACGCTGCCATGGCGGCACACGTCGCCAGCGAAGTCCGCAGTCGTAAAGATGCTGCCGCTGCCATAAAGATCGAACAGGGCATAGGTATCCAGGTGCTGCCATTCGCCTCCGAACCTCAAGGTGTGGCTTCCCATTACCCAACTGAGGGTGTCACGGATCTGGTACCGTTTGAACTTGGTGCTCTGCGGGATACGGAAGTTGGCGCCGTCCTGCAAGCTGGGGAAGCGGATTTCATTTCCAGCCGCCAGCCCCAGCGGATTCGTCACGGGGTTGTCGGGGCTGAACGCGGGAATGGAATTGAGGAACCAATCACCGTGAAAAATCAGGCTGTTCACCACCTGCGGCGATATGACCCGGGTCCAATCGACCAGCGGCGAGTTGAAACGATTCAGCGAGGACTGCCGATTGGCCGCGGTACCCTGCGGCTTCCGCAAGCTGCCATTGTCTATATCCAGCGAGCGATTAAATATGTAACGCACTGCAAGGCTGTCCTGAGTTGTGGGCTTGAAATCAACCCGGCCAGTGAGCAGGTAGTCATGCACGAACGCAGGCGCAGAGCTGCCGATAATAGAGTCGGCCGCGAAGTTGCGCTCGCCCACCGAAACCGCATGGCCCTGGTTGCGGTATTCGGTAGAAACAAACCACCAGGCTCGGTCTCGTTTAATGGGGCCGCCGACAGAACCGCCGAATTGCTCGCGTGCAAAGTGCGGCGCCGGCTGAGTCTTGTCGAAGGTTGCCGGCAGACCCTGCAGCGCTTTGTGCCGGAAGAAGATGAAACCGGAACCGTGATAGTCGTTGGCACCGGACTTGGTGACAATGTTGATGATGCTGGACCCGGAACGGCCAACTTCAGCCGTGAATCTGTTGGTCGCGATCTGGAACTCGCGCACACTGTCCTCTGGCAGATTCGACAGCGTGCCGCCCACTACCTCATCGTTGTTATCGCCGCCATCGATGGTGATGTTGCCGCCACGACCGAAGGCGCCGGCCGAGGAAACCTCCAATGTATTGGTTTTGGTCGGATCGAAGTTGGTTGCTGGCCGATTCCCCGGTAGGAGAAATGCCAATTCCAGAAAGTTGCGCCCATTCAAAGGGATGTTTTCGATCGTGCCGGCGGTCACTATGCCTTGGACCTCGGATTGGGTCCGTTGCACCATGGCCTCTTCGGCCTGCACGGTCACCATTTGCCCGACTTTACCAACGGCAAGCTTCACGTCAACAGTCGAAGCACGGCCGACCTCCAGCCGGATATCTTTTAGTTCCGCCGGTGCGAACGTAGGGCTCTCCACCTTAAGTGTGTAATCACCGGGTGGAACATTGGCGAAAGTGTAAAACCCGCGATCGCTCGAGGTGGTTTCCCGGCTCTCGCCCGTCGCCTGGCTCAGTAGGATAACTTTGGCATTAGCTATCGCGGCGCCTTGTGGATCGGTAACAGTGCCGTTGAGAGTCGAAACCGGGAGCTGCGCAAATAGTGCCGAAGAGAGAACTGCAACCAGACTCAGATGCAGTAGCCAACGCATGGTGTTCTCCTTGCAGGGGAATCAAGACCCAACGCATTTAGCTGTTCTGGACGGAGCATAATGCTCCTAACCAATCATGATCGTCAAGCTTGTCTTTACTCAGGTCAGCTTTTTTCACTACCAAAGGAGTTGGAGAAGGGATTAGGCCGTGGACACTGTCCCAGCGAATTGTGAAGTATCAGCGGGGAAATATTCAGGTTACTTCTAAACCCGGTGACACGCGTTTTCAAGTTTGGCTCCCACTAGCAGAAACATCCGCTACTGGGGGGGCGCCCCCATAAGGCGCCAAGAACGCGCGCCGCGGAATCCGGCGCGGCAATATCTCTGTCAGGAGGACGTGCGTTGGCGGCGTCATCGAGCTTGAGGCCGAGAAAGCTCAGTGGTTTGCAAGCGGCTGCACGCACCTCTGCCGAGTTCTCTCCCACCCCAGCGGTGAATACCAGCACGTCAATGCCTCCCAAGACTGCAACCATGGCACCAATGCCGCTTTGAAGACGGTGCACATAGATGTCGAATGCCAGCTTTGATCGTGAATGTCCTTGCTTGATGGATTCCAAAACCTCACGCATGTCTCCCGAAACACCCGAGATTCCCAACAGGCCTGATTCTTTGTTTAGAACATCGTCAATCTCGTGTGCCTGGAGCCGATGTTCGCGCATGAGATAGGTGAGAATCCCAGGATCAACCGACCCGGAGCGACTGCCCATCATGAGACCTTCTAACGGAGTAAATCCCATCGTGGTGTCAATGCTGTGGCCTTCCTGAATCGCAGCCAGGGAACAACCGTTGCCTAGATGGCAAGTAACCAATTTGAGCGAGTTCAAGTCTCGGCGTAGAAGCTGCGCGGCACGTGCGGCGCAATATTGATGATTGATGCCGTGGAATCCGTAGCGGTGAATGCCCTTTTCGAACCATTGATAGGGCCCGGGATACACAGCCGCGGCTGGCGGCATTTTGCGATGAAATCCGGTGTCGAAAACCGCGACCTGGGGAATCGCGCCTAGCAGTTTTTCAATAATCTCCGTACCGTCGAGTTCAGCGCGATTGTGAAGGGGAGCAAAAGCAGAAACTCCGGCAATTCCCGCTTTCACTTCGGAAGTGACCAGAACCGGTTCTTCGTATTTCGGACCACCATGCACTACGCGGTGCCCGACAACACTAATCTCATCGGGCGAGGTTACTGCGCGCGTCTTGCCATCCCACAAAGTGCCTAGTAAATGTTCGACCGCCTGCGCACGCGTTGAGACTTCCGCCTGACCTTTTTGTACGACCCCCCGCGCATTCTTGACCTCAGCTTTTGCTACCCCATCGTGCCACTCAATCTTGCCTTCCCAGAGAGGAGTAGCCGGATCGTCAGGAAGATTCTCGCCGATCTCGTAAAGGGAGCTCTTCTGGCTGCTGGAACCGGAATTGAGTACCAGGATCTTCATGGATTAGTAAGGCCATTTCCAGTTTTTTACCTCCGGCAGGTCGTCACCGTGCTGGTGCGTGTATTGTTCGTGCTCCACCAATTTGTTTCGCAGGAATTGCTGGAAGTGAGCGCCGATGCGCTGTAACTTCGGGACCCGGTCCAGGACATCGCCGGCAAGGTGAAAGCGATCCAGATCATTCATGACGGTCATGTCAAAGGGAGTGGTGGTAGTGCCCTCTTCTTTATAGCCACGCACATGGAAATTATCGTGACCATGGCGGCGATAGCACAGCCGGTGAATGAGCCACGGATATCCGTGATAGGCGAAGATTACCGGTTTGTCGGCAGTGAACATGGAATCAAATTCGGAATCGGAGAGTCCGTGGGGATGCTCGCTCTGAGGCTGTAGGGTCATCAGGTCCACGACGTTAACCACGCGGATCTTGAGATCTGGAAAATGCTGCCTCAGAAGATCGACCGCGGCCAGCGTTTCCAGAGTCGGCACATCGCCGGCGCATGCCATCACCACGTCCGGCTCGCTGCCTTGATCCGTGCTGGCCCACGACCAGATGCCTATGCCAGACCTGCAGTGTGCGATGGCGGCGTTCATGTCGAGCCACTGCAACTCGGGCTGTTTGCCGGCCACAATTACGTTCACATAGTGGCGGCTGCGCAAACAGTGATCAGCCACGGAAAGCAAGGTGTTGGCGTCCGGCGGTAAATACACCCGGATAATGTCTGCCTTCTTGTTCATCACGAAATCAATAAAGCCCGGGTCCTGGTGAGTGAAGCCATTGTGATCCTGCCGCCAGACGTGTGAAGTCAGAAGATAATTGAGCGAAGCGATAGGACGCCGCCACGGGATATCCAGCGTGGTCTTGAGCCACTTGGCATGCTGATTGAACATCGAATCCACGATATGGATAAAGCCCTCATAGCAGGAGAAGAACCCATGACGGCCGGTAAGCAAATAACCCTCGAGCCAACCCTGACACATATGCTCGCTTAGAACTTCCATCACGCGTCCGACCGGCGACAGATGCTCGTCGACCGGGAGAATCGGCTCCATCCATACCTTGTCGGTGGCCTCATACACAGCATCCAGACGGTTCGAGGCGGTTTCATCGGGGCCAAATACGCGGAAGTTTGCGTGCTCCAGGTTCCGCTTCATCACATCGCGCAGGAAAGTGCCCAGCACTTTTGTGGACTCTGCCGTCTCCTTGCCAGGCTTGGAGGCCGAAACCGCATATTCGCGGAAATCCGGCATCAGCAAGTCTTTCAGTAGCAGTCCGCCGTTGGCATGTGGATTCGCACCCATGCGGCGTTCACCTTGAGGAGCAAGTTCTGCAAGTTCGGTAACCAGCTTCCCATTTCGATCGAACACCTCTTCCGGGTGATAACTCTTCAGCCATTCTTCGAGAATTGCCAGGTGCCCCGGCTTCTCCAGATCGGCTACCGGCACCTGATGCGCGCGCCACGTGCCCTCGACTTGTTTGCCGTCCACAAATTTCGGTCCAGTCCAACCCTTCGGAGTACGCAAAACAATCATGGGCCAGATCGGAAGCGTGGGCGATTCTCCGCTGCGAGCTTGACGCTGGATGGCCTGAATCTCATCGATCACCGCGTCGAGTGTTGCCGCCATGAGCTGATGCATTGCCTCCGGATCATGCCCTTCCACGAAGTACGGTTTGTATCCATAGCCAGTGAAGAGCTGAGTTAGCTCCTCGTCGCTGAGGCGGCCAAGCACAGTTGGATTCGCGATCTTGTAGCCGTTCAGGTGCAGGATAGGCAGCACGGCCCCGTCTCGCACGGGATTGAGAAATTTGTTGGAATGCCAACTGGTGGCGAGCGGTCCGGTTTCGGCCTCGCCATCGCCCACCACGCAACAAGCCACCAGATCGAGATTGTCGAAAACCGCGCCGTAGGCATGCACCAAAGCGTAACCCAGTTCTCCGCCTTCGTGGATGGAACCGGGAGTCTCCGGTGCATCGTGGCTGGGAATCCCTCCAGGGAAGGAGAACTGCTTGAACAGCTTTCTCATACCGTCTTCGTTTTGTTGAATGCTGGAATAGAACTCCGTGTACGTACCTTCAAGATAAGTGTTCGCCACCATGCCGGGCCCGCCATGTCCTGGCCCGCAAATGTAAATAACGTTGAGATCGTACTTCTTGATCAGGCGGTTGAAGTGCACATAGATAAAGTTCAGCCCCGGCGTCGTACCCCAATGACCAAGCAGCCGAGGTTTCACATGCTCAAGCTTCAGAGGCTCACGCAGCAGGGGGTTCGCGTACAGGTAGATTTGCCCAACCGAGAGATAATTGGCCGCGCGCCAATAAGCGTTCATCTTGCGCAGCTCTTCTGGAGAGAGTGGCTGGTTAGAAACGGAAATACCGGCAGAATCGATAGATGCCAGCGGCGTCATGGAAGTTCCTTTTCATGATTGCTCGTTAGTTTTTGATTTGTTAATGTTGTGAGATGTCGCGAGCTGAAACGTTCGTAAAGAGCGGAATCGTCTTCATCCCTTAATCTTATGCTTTTACCCGGCGTCATTCCCACCCGCCTCCCCGAGACACCGTAAGAATCGCACGGAGGATGTTATGAGGAAGTATATGATCGAGCGAGAACTCCCGAACGTGGGATCTACAGCGGGGAACAATTTCGCGATTTGCAGTTAAGTATTGTCGCGAATCTCTCGGTTAACTAATATTGGTATTGCCGATTGGATTGACTGTCGTCACTGCAAGCGCGGCACTGGAGTCCTCATGAAATTTTGGAATCTAATCAACCTCATGTCGTTCACCTTGTCGGTCATTCTTCTGTATTTTGCGCCTCCTTCGCTGTATGCGCAAACGTCCACCGATCAGGCGAGCGATACGAACCAATCGTGGACTGCTACCACAGAATCACAAACAGCCGACACTAATCCGACGCGGACAACGGAATCCCACAAGCAATCCGGCAATCGCACCCTGGACAGTCAGCACGTGGAACGCCGAGGACCGGACGGCCGCTATGAACGGTACTTTGATATCGAAAAAGAGACTCTTCAGGTTAGTCCGACAACCACCAAAACGATCACGCGCTCGTTCGGCTGGGACGCTGACGGGCAGAAAGTTCTAACGCAAGTTACGGAAGAGGAAAAGCAGAGTCTCCCTGGAGGTAACGAAAAAGTGGTGCGCGTCACGTCGAATGCCGATCTGGACGGCCGTCTCCAAATTGTGCAGCGTGAAGTCGCAGATACAAAAAAGATCAGCCCGGATGTTCAGGAGACCAAAACCACAGTTTTCTCGTCCGACGGTAGTGGGGGTCTCGCCCCCAGCATGCAGATTAAGGAACGCCAGAAAACCGCCAGCGACCACACTGTCAACGTCCAAAAATCCACATTGCTGCTCGATGGCGCCGGCAACTGGCAAGTTAATGAAGTGAAAGAAAGTACGATCAAGGAAAACGGTAACGAGCGCACTGTCGATGAGCGCTTTTCAAAGCTGGATTCCGATGGCAAGCTCGGCGTGGTGTCGTCGACGTTGGGCAAGGAGTCGCAAACCTCTGCCGGGGAAAAACAAAGCACGATCGAAACCTATTCAACGGATGCTCCGGGATCAACGCGCGATGGGAAACTGCATTTGAGCCAGCGCGTAACCACGGTAAACCGACCGCGTTCTGGCGGCGGAAAGCAAACCGAACAGCAAGTCGAACAGATCAATCCGGGTGACCCAAATGCTGGCTTGCATGTCACCATTCAGACTCTTGACAGCGCGCAGCCCGGCCCATCCGGCACCCACGAGACACGCACAATTCAGGTTCGGGACGCGACAGGTAGTTTCGGAGTGGTTTCTGTTGATACTACAAAATCGGATAAGAGCCATTCCGTTACAGTTGATATTTCCCCACAGGACAAACCCCCACAGGAAAAACCTAAGTAGTATCATCGCCCTCAGGTTATTTTGGAAACGAGAGAGTAATCACCGATTTGTATTTCTGAGGCGCCGTCTCGCTGGCAGGCTGTCCACTGCAATTCGTTTGTGAAGGTTCGGTAGCAGTCTTGCTTCCCGCCGCTGAAGCCGTTTGGCGGGCGGGAGCACAACTGATCACAGCACCTTGAATGGAGGCGATTACGGCCCCGTGTGCTGGCGTTGCAGTGCTCTTGAGCATACCTGTGGAAATCTTCCCGACTGCTGAATGCGGCATTTTGGAGGGTACTGTTTGGACGGTGTGTCGCTGAACCCTACCGGCAAGCTGCTTGCTGCCTCGATTCAACGCCGAGTTCAGCGCCGATCCGGCCTTCACCGTCGCCGTGGATGAACCCGCACCCAACAAAACAGATTCCGCGACTGCTTGAGCAAAGGTAGGGATACAGACAAGGGTTAGCACCAGCGTGAGAGTCGGTCCCCAGAGAACGCGGTTCATGCAACTCCTCGCCATCAGCTCGCAAGTCTAGCCCAGAGCAACTCGGCTATCAAGGCCGATTTGGTCTTCAGTCAGTTCGAGGAATCGGCGACTCTCGCGAGGGATCCCGTCAGGCTGTGCCGCGGAACGGCATGCGACGGCGGTGCGGGTGGGCGGCCAAACGAATCATCGCTCCGATTGCGATATCCAGAGTCCGGCGCAGCTATCGTCCAGGTCCACACCCCAGAAACCAGACTCGCGGCCTAGAAACTCAACACCAATCTGGACTTCGTGCGGCCCGATTTTATGGGACCAAGTGACCCGGCAGCGGGCGCGGGTGTGACGGCGTTGAATCAAAAGCACGCTGCCGGGCCGAATCCACTCCCGCAAGGCACCGATCTTCGCCCCCACAGAGCTGATGTCCAAAGTGTGGACGAACAGGTCCGGGGCGTGAGGTTGCGGACGGGGGACCCTGAGCCCAACAACCATTTTGGTTCGCTTGACCGTGCGTTTCTCGAACGCTTTTGCTTCCATATTGTTCAGCTTCTCGCCCCCAATTTTGGCTTTGCCGCGGGATCAGGTTTTCGATTGAATTGCAGAGTACCGGTTAACCATCGAATTCGGAATGGCACCGCTGTCTGGTTACTCAGTGTTACGAAGGTGCCACATTCGGTCTCGCGCTCGACAAAGTTCAGCACGAGAACCGAACACGGTGCTTCGGACGCCTCCGCAAAATCCTGGCAAAATCGCGATCAGTGGTTTTTGCCTTTGCACGTTTAGGGATCAGGACTAGAATCCCGGCAAGCCTGATCGCGCCTTAAAAGGAGACAGCCATGTCAAAGATAGTCAGCTGTAGGGAGGTTGGGGTAGATTGCGACTTCGTAGCGAAGGGAGA
>WNGH01008830.1_pt1 | contig 11722 bp, 10 predicted proteins | sample 5400631 | NCBI WGS metagenome assembly WNGH01 (sample SAMN13153373, study PRJNA577476) | soil metagenome | isolation source: 115 cm soil or saprolite under Garry oak tree replicate 1 | place: USA:California | collected 2016-06-15 | reverse complement strand
TACGGCTTCGCCACGGCGCCGCTGATCGTCTCCGGATGCGTGATGATGCGCGTCTGCCATCTCGACACCTGCCCGGTGGGCGTGGCGACGCAGAACCCCCTGCTGCGCGAGCGGTTCACCGGTCGGCCGGAGTTCGTCGTCACGTTCTTCACCTACATCGCCGAGCAGGTGCGCCAGCTGCTGGCCTCGCTCGGATTCCGGTCGCTGGACGAGGCGATCGGGCACGTCGAGGTGCTCGACACGAGCAAGGCGATCGAGCACTGGAAGGCCGACGGGCTGGACCTGACGCCGATCCTGGCTAGCCCGGCGTCGCCGTACGACTCGGCGTTGCGGCGCACCCGCGACCAGGACCACGGCCTCGACGCCGCGCTTGACAACACGCTGATCCAGCTGTGCGAGGGCGCGCTGCTCGACGGCGACCGGGTCTCGCTCGAACTGCCGGTGCGCAACGTCAACCGCACGGTCGGCACGATGCTCGGCTCGTACGTAACGCGACGGTACGGGGCGGACGGGCTGCCGGACGGCACGATCGACATCACGTTCCGAGGCTCGGCGGGGCAGTCGTTCGGGGCGTTCGTCCCGCACGGCATGACCCTGCGGTTGGTCGGCGACGCGAACGACTACCTCGGCAAGGGCCTGTCGGGCGGCGTGCTCGCGGTGCGTCCGGACGAGCGGGCGCCCTTCGTCGCCGAGCAGAACGTCCTCGCCGGCAACGTCATCGCGTATGGCGCGACATCCGGCGAGATCTACCTGCGCGGCGTCGTGGGCGAGCGCTTCTGCGTGCGCAATTCCGGCGCCACCGTCGTCGCCGAAGGCACCGGCGATCACGCGCTGGAGTACATGACGGGCGGGCTGGCCGTGGTCCTCGGGCCGACCGGTCGCAACGTGGGCGCTGGCATGTCCGGCGGCGTCGCGTTCGTGCTCGACCTGGACCGCTCGCTGGTCAACGGCGAGCTCGTCGACGTGACCGCGCTGCGCGGTGAGGACGCCCTGGCGCTGCGCGCGGTGCTCGAACAGCACGCCGCGCTGACCGGCTCGGCGGTCGCGGCCGCGCTGCTCGGCTCGTGGCCGGCCGCGCTCGAACGGTTCGCCGCGATCGTGCCGCGCGACTACCGGCGCGTGGTCGATGCCACCCGGCGGGCCGAGGCGGCCGGCGAGGACGTCGACGAGGCCGTCATGGCGGCGGCTCGCGGCTGACTCTTTACGCGCGGGGCCAGGTGCCGAATCCTGTTGCCGTGGCAGACCAGGAAGTCATGGCCGCGATGGCGCGCAGCTTTCTCGGCGGTCTGCCATCCGGGCTCGTCGACGAGCTGCTTACGGCGGGTGACTGTATCAGCGTTCCCGCGGCGTCCACGATCTACCGGCAGGGGGACTCTCCCAGGGCGTTCCTCGTCGTGCGTGGCCTGCTGCGCGTCTACATGACCTCGCCCGAGGGGCGGCAGGTGACCGTTCGCTACGCACGCGACGACGACGTGCTCGGCATCGCCGTGCTCGTCGGCGGGCCGGCCGACGTCGCGGTGCAGACGCTGGCCGAATCGCGCATGTTCCGGATCGACGCCCGGATCCTGACGACCCGCGCGCGGCGCGACGCCGCCGTGGCCTGGGCGCTGGCCGAGGAGCTCAACCGGCGCCTCTACGACACCTTGCAGCAGACTGCGATCAACGCGTTCGGCACGGTTCGCCAGCGGGTAGCCGCGCACCTGCTCGATATCGCCTCGGCTCGGCAACGTCCCGGTGGCCAGCTCGTCGCGCGCGCGTCTCAGCAGGAGCTCGCCGATGCCGCCGGGTCGGTCCGTGAGGTCGTCGCTCGCGTCCTGCGGGCATGGCAGGCCACCGAACCTTGTCCGGTCAGGCCCGATCGTTCGGGCGAGCCGGCACCGGAGGACGTCCACATGCCACCGACTGACCCCGTCCGTGCGGTGTCGGTTATCAGTACCGGACGCGTCGAGATCCACCCTGAACATGTTCTCGCGCTCGCCGAACGGATGCCGCGTCTGGTCGTCCTGCCGGCGCATGACCCGACTGCCGCCCAACGCCTGCTCAGGAACACACCATGAGATTCGTCAACACGATCATGATCGACCGCGCGCCCAGTGCCGTGTTCGCCTACCTCGCCGAATTCGAGAACCTGCCGCGCTGGAACTACGCGATCGCCGAGACCCGGAAGGTCACCGACGGGATCCGCGGCCAGATCGGCCCGTTCTCCGGCGACATCGCCTACCTGCTGGAGGGGGCGGCGAATGCAACGGTCCTCACGAATACCTGCGACCTGCGTGCCCACGGTCCGTTGAGCGCGATGGCCCCGCTGGCCACCAGGCGGGTCCAGTCGGCCGTCGCGGCGAACCTCGACGTGCTCAAGCAGATCCTCGAACGGCCATGACGAGCGATCGCCGACGATGTCTGTCTGGGTGCTACGCTGCTATTGCAAATCAGTTGCATTAACGGATTCGCGGAGCTGCCCATGTCCCACAGCCATCTCCTGACAGACGACGAGCGCTGGCTGGCTGCGGCGTGGCCGTTCGTCCGCGAGCACCTGCCTCCCGCACCGGCCCAGGTACTCGAGATCGGATGCGGGCCGCTCGGCGGATTCGTGCCGGCGATGAGGTCGGCGGGTTACGACGCGATCGGCGTGGACCCGGAGGCGCCGGACGGGCCTGACTACGACCGAACCCAGTTCGAGCAGCGCGAGCTCAAGGAGCCGATGGACGCGATCGTCGCTTCCACGTCGCTGCATCACGTGGCCGACCTGAACGATGTGCTCGACCGGATGCGCTCAGCGCTCGCACCCGGTGGGGCGCTCGTCGTGCTCGAGTGGGCGCACGAGCGCCTCGACGAGCCGACCGCACTGTGGTGCTTCGAGCGGCTCGCACCGCCCGGGGGCGAGCAGACCTGGCTGCACGAGCGCCGCGAGAACTGGCGCGCATCCGGGCAGCCGTGGGACACGTACCTCGAGGCCACCCTGCGCGAGCACCCGATGCACCCCGGCCGCGACATCATGGCCGGCCTGCGGGCCAGGTTCGACACACTGTCGCTCACCGAGGGGCCCTACTTCTTCTCCAGCCTCGACGGCATCACGAGCGACGACGAGCAGGCGGCCATCGACGCCCAGCAGATCCAGGCGACGGGCATCCGCTACGTGGGTCAGGCATAGCGCCGGGCCACCGCTGCGGCCCTGGCCCCGTAGCCGCCGCCGAACATCACCGTGTGCGCGAGCAGCGGGTGCAGCTGATGCAGGCCGACCCGGTCGCGCCAGCCGTCCGCGAGCGGCGTGACCTCGGCGTAGGCGGCGACGATCCGGTCCAGATGCGGCGTCCCGAACAGATCGAGCATGGCGAGGTCGGTCTCCCGGTGGCCACCGTACGCCGCCGGGTCGATCAACCAGACGCGCTCGTCGGTCCACAGCAGGTTGCCCGACCACAGGTCGCCATGCAGCCGGGCCGGCGGCTCGGGTGGTCCGGCGAGATCGGCCAGCCGATGCGCGAGACGGTCGAGCAGGCCTGCCTGGCTCGAGTCGAGCGCGCCACCATCGGCTGCCTGCCGGACGAGTGGCAGCAGCCGCGTCGCGGCGAAGAACTCGGCCCAGTCGGCCGCCGGCTCGTTGGACAGGCGCAGCCGTCCCGCGAACCCCGGCCACGGCGCGCCGAACCGGTCGGCTCCGGACGCGTGCACCGCAGCGAGTTCGCGGCCGAGGCGGGCGGCCGCCGCGACCGAGGGCGCGCCGGCCGGCAGCCAGTCCAGCACCAGCACGTCGTCGCGAACGCCCAGCACGGCGGGCACCGGCGCGCCGCCGTCGGCGAGCCAAGCCAGGCTGCGCGCCTCCGCGTCGAAGATGTCATGCACGCCGGCCAGCGTCTTGGCAAAGGCGATGCGACCGTCGTCGAGGGCGACTCGCCAGGCACGGCAGATGTCGCCTCCCGGAATGGGCGAGACCTCGCTGACCGCCCTCTGGCCGGCCGCCGCGACGACGGCTGCGACGTCCACCATCCCGGCATCGTAGGGTTATCCTCGTGGCCCGCCGCGCGAAGATCGTGTGCACACTCGGTCCGTCCACCGACTCGCCCGAACGCGTCCGCGCGCTCGTCGAGGCCGGCATGGACGTCGCCCGGCTGAACTTCAGTCATGGCGAGCACTCCGAACACAATCGCCGCTTCCGCGAGGTCCGGCAGGCGGCCGAGGCGGCCGGCCGCAATCTCGCGGTGCTCGCCGACCTGCAGGGCCCGAAGATCCGTCTCGGCCGCTTCGCCGAGGGCAAGGTCGAATGGCGCACCGGCGAGCGGGTACGGATCACCGTCGAGGACATCGAGGGCAGCCACGACCGGGTCTCGACGACGTACAAGCAGCTCGCCGCGGACGTGCGTGCGGGCGATCGCCTGCTCGTCGACGATGGCAACGTCGGCCTGGTGGCGGTCGACATCGAGAACGGCACCGACGTCGTCTGCGACGTGACCGAGGGCGGTCCGGTCAGCAACAACAAGGGCCTGTCGCTGCCGGGCGTGGTGGTCAGCGTGCCGGCGATGTCGGACAAGGACGCCGACGATCTCGAGTTCGCCCTCCGGCTCGGCGTCGACTTCATCGCCCTGTCGTTCGTGCGATCCGCGGACGACGTCAAGCTCGTGCACCAGATCATGGACGACCTGGGCGTGCGCCGCCCTGTGATCGCCAAGATCGAGAAGCCCGAAGCGGTCGAGCGGCTCGAGGACATCGCGCTGAGCTTCGACGGCATCATGGTCGCTCGCGGCGACCTCGGCGTCGAGCTGCCGCTCGAGCAGGTGCCGATGGTGCAGAAGCGCGCCATCCAGATCTGCCGCGACAACGCCAAGCCGGTGATCGTCGCGACGCAGATGCTCGAGTCGATGATCAACCACTCGCGGCCCACGCGTGCCGAGGCCTCCGACGTCGCGAACGCCGTGCTCGACGGCGCCGACGCGCTGATGCTGTCCGGCGAGACCAGTGTCGGCACCTATCCCGTGCAGTCGGTCGCGACGATGTCGCGCATCATCACCTCGGTCGAGTCCGCCGGCGTCGAGGCGCCATCGCTGCTGCACAGCCCCCGTACCTCGGCGGGCGCGCTCGTCAAGGCGGCGAAGGACATCGGCGACGCGCTCGGCGCCGTGGCGCTCGTCGCGTTCACTCAGACCGGCGACACGATGCGTCGCCTCTCCCGCTTGCATCCGAGCCAGCGGCTGCTCGCGTTCTCGCCGGACGAGAACGTGCTGCGCCAGTTGGCGCTGCTGTGGGGGGTCGAGCCGCATCTCGTGTGGATGGTGAAGACGACGGACGACATGGTCCGCCAGGTCGACTCGGCGCTCGTCCAGCGCGGGGTGTGCCGTCGCGGCGACCTCGTCATCGTGGTTGCCGGCACGCCGCCGGCGACGCCCGGGGCGACGAACACCATCCGTGTCCATCACATCGGAGACGTCCTGCAGAGTGACCGCTGAGCCTCGCACGGTTCCGGGCGCCGAGTCGACCGACGGCGCCGGACAGTCCGTCGTCGACGGGCTCGTCCGGCTGCTCGACCTCGAGCCGATCGAGGAGAACATCTTCCGCGGCCTGAGCCCCAAGGTGTCCCTGCAACGGGTGTTCGGTGGCCAGGTCGCAGGGCAGGCCCTCGTCGCGGCCGGACGCACAGTGAGCCAGGACCGATCCGTGCACTCGCTGCACTCGTACTTCATCCGGCCCGGCGACCCTGCCGTGCCGATCGTCTACACGGTCGACCGGCTGCGTGACGGCCGGTCGTTCTCGATCCGCCGGGTGACGGCAGTGCAGCACGGCCAGCCGATCTTCGTGCTGTCGGCGTCATTCCAGCTCGCGCAGGGCGGCATCGACCACCAGACGCCGATGCCCGACGTCCCGCCGCCGGAGAGCCTGCCGACGATCGACGAGCGATACCAGGGCTACGACCAGATCGCCGCGATGTACCGGCGATTCCCGCGACCGTTCGACCTGCGCTACGTCGACGACCCCGCATGGGTGCAGCGCGCTCGCGGTCCCCGCGACGCTGGCCCGCACCGGGTGTGGCTGCGCGCCGACGGCCGCCTGCCCGACGACCCGCTGGTGCACGTCTGCGCGCTGACCTTCGCCTCCGACCTCACGCTGCTCGAGTCGGTGCTGGTGCATCACGGGCTGGCATGGGGGATCGATCCGGTGATCAGCGCGTCGCTCGACCACGCGATGTGGTTCCACCGCCCGTTCCGCGCCGACGAGTGGTTCCTGTACGACATGAGCTCGCCCTCGGCGTCAGGCGGCCGTGGCCTCGCGATGGGGCAGCTCTTCGCCAAGGACGGCCGGCACATCGCGAGCGTGGTGCAGGAAGGCATGATGCGCGTGCCGAGCGCCTAAGTCGCGCTCAGTGCTGCCCACGCGGCTTGGACGTGGCGGCGTTGCGTCTGCGGCGAGCCGATCGCCATGCGCAGCGCTACTGCGCCGTTCACCACGGTGTGCGTCAGGTACAGCTTGCCGGACGCGTTCACTCGATCCATCAGCGCCCGCGTCGCGTCGTCACCCTCGCGCAGCCGGAACGTCACCAGCGCGAGCGGATGCGGCGCGACCAGCTCGAACCTGTCGTCGGCCGCGACCCAAGAGGCGAACTCCTGAGCCAGCGCGACGTGCCCGCGGATGTGCTCGCGCAGCCCCTCGGCGCCGTACCACCGGATGACCGTCCACAGCTTGAGCGCGCGGAAGCGCCGGCCGAGCGGTACGTGCCAGTCGCGGTAGTCGATCACCTCGCCGGAGTCGGTGGCCGCGTTGCGCAGGAACTCGGGCAGGATCGACAGCGCGCCGATCAGCGCGCCCCGGTCGGCCACCCAGAACGCGTCACAGTCGAAGTTCGTCAGCAGCCACTTGTGCGGGTTGGTGCAGTAGGAGTCGGCGAGCTCGACGCCGTAGTTGAGCCAGCGCAGTTCCGGGCAGATCGTCGCCACGCCGGCCCAGGCCGCGTCGACGTGAAGCCAGGCGCCGTGCTCGCGCGCGATCACGGCCAGCTCGCGAGTGGGGTCGACGGCGCCCGTCCCTGTGGCGCCGACGGACGCGACGACGAGCGCCGGGTGAATGCCTGCCGCCACGTCAGCCTCGACCAGCGCGCGCAGGTGCTCGGATCGCGCCGCTTGGGTGGCCGGGTCGATGTCGATCTTGCGCAGGGCGTCGGCGCCGAGCCCCGCGACCCGGCACGCCTTCTCCACCGACGAATGCGTCTGCGCAGACGTGTACACGGCGAATTGTCCACTGTGGACGCCGTTGTGTTCGGTGCTGCCACCGCTCACCCGGTGCAGCGCGGCGACGAGCGCGACCAGGGCGGCGTCGGACGCGGTGTGCTGGATGACGCCGTTGCCCCGGAAGGCGGCCGGAAGGTCGAACAGCGAGGCGAGCCAGTCGAGTACGTGCGTCTCGAGCTCGGTCGCGGCAGGGGAGGTCGCCCAGAGCATGCCCTGCACGCCGAGTCCCGAGGCGAGCAGGTCGCCCAGGATCGCCGGGCCGCTGGCGTTCGCCGGGAAGTACGCGAAGAACGAAGGGTGCTGCCAGTGCGTGATACCCGGCAAGATCACTTCGTCCAGGTCACGCAGCACGGCGTCGAACGGCTCGCCTTGCTCGGGCGGCTCGGCGGGCAGGGCCGCGCGAACGGCGCCCGGCTCGGCCTGTGACAGCACCGGTAAGGACTCGATCCGCTCGTAGTAGTCGGCGATCCAGTCGACGACCTGGTGGCCGTGCACCCGGAACTGCTCAGGCGTCATGTGAGCGCTCATGACACGCATCCTGCCGGGTGCCGCACTAGCGCTTCGGGCCGACGTGCTCGTCCACCCGCGCTACGCCCGCCCGCCGGGCGATCGAGACGCTGTTGCCGCGGTTGTTCCGCCACGGCACGCCGACCCGATCGAGCGCGGCGGTGAAGATCGCCTGGATGTCGGCGGATTCGTTGCCGAAGAAGTAGCGCGGGTACTGGTAGGCCTTGCCGTGGACGACGACACAGTTGATCACCCGGCAGCCGTCGGAGTGGATCAGTCCGCGAATCAGCGACCACGGATGTTCTTCGACGATTGTGCGCTGCCAGTCCGCCAGCACGATCGGCCGCTCGTGCTTCTTGCCCAGACCGTGCTGCGGCAACAAGCACGGCCAATGCGTCCAGTGCGATGCGTGATCGCTGCAGCCGACGCTCCTGGTGACGCAGACCCGATTGCCGCTCAGCGTGGTCAGCGCGTGGTCGACCTCGGCGGCGATGGCCGGGTACGCGTCCGCGCAGGCGATTCGGAGTCTCGGGACGCGCACCGTCGTAACGAGGTATCCGTCGCCCAGGTAATGGCCGAACAGGTAGCCGTACACGGCGCTTCGGGGCACCGAGAGCCGTGTCAGACGAAGCACCGGTCGTGGACGCGGCGCGCTGGAGACGGCTTGCGTAGCCACTGCGCGATCGCGGCCCGCGAGACGTTCAGCCGCCGATGAATTGCCGCGACAGACAGGCCCTGTGCGCGCAATTCGAACGCCAGCGCGCGAGTCTTGTCGCCGTACACGTCGCATTTCTACGGTTCGAGTACGACAGTTTCTGGTGCCCCCGGTGGGAGTCGAACCCACACTGTACGGGTTTTGAATCCGCGTCCTCTTCCAGTTGGGATACGGGGGCGTAAGCGGCCAGCACTGCTGGCCGTCGACACCGTAGGCTACCTGCCAGACATCGCCGTCTATGGCACAGGAGGCAGCGCCCGTGGCAAGCCAGCCGGTTGCCGATCCCTCGCCGAAGCGGGTACTGATCGCCGAGGACGAGGCGCTGATCCGGCTCGACCTGCGCGAGATGCTCCAGGAAGAGGGCTACGAGGTCGTCGGCGAGGCCGCGGACGGCGAGCAGGCGGTGACCCTGGCTGCGGACCTGATCCCGGACCTGGTCATCTGCGACGTGAAGATGCCCAAGATGGACGGCATCACCGCCGCCGCGCAGATCGCAAGCAAACGAATTGCGCCGGTCGTCATCCTCACGGCATTCAGCCAGCGCGACCTCATCGAGCGGGCCCGCGACGCCGGTGCGATGGCCTACCTCGTCAAACCTTTCCAGAAGCGCGATCTGTTTCCCGCGATCGAGATGGCGACATCGCGGTTCGCCGAGATCCGCGCGCTGGAGTCCGAGGTGACCAACCTGCGCGAGCGGCTCGAGGCGCGCAAGCTGATCGAGCGGGCCAAGGGCGTGCTGATGTCCGAGCACCGGATGAGCGAACCCGAGGCATTCCGATGGATCCAGCGCGCCGCGATGGACAACCGGACATCCATGCGCGCAGTGGCCGAACTGGTGCTCAGCGGCGGCGGAGGTAGTTGAGCCGCGTACTACTGATCGTGGTGTCGCGTCAAGTCCGTGTTCAGGTAGCTGCCACTCTGGGGTGCCTGCCCTCCCGCTCGACTTGCCATGGCGGCTAGTGTTTGGCTGCCCGCCGGTCATCATGACGCGGCCGGGCGGTGATCGAACTCGGTGCACCAACGGGGCCCGAATCCGCAGGGAGAGAGCGGTGTCGCGAAGTCACGTTCGTGTGCGGCCGGCAGAGATGGCCGACGTGCCGCACCTGGTCACGCTCTTCGAGTCGACCGATCTGCCGCTCGGCGCGCTGGGTGCGCGGCAGTTCCATGCCGACACGCTCGCGCACCTGACCGAGCGGTTCGCCACGCTCGTGTCCGCTGACGACCGTTCCGTGCTGGTGGCAACCGACGAGATGGCGGCCGTCGTCGGGCTCGTCGTGGTGGCCGAGGACGAGGTCGGCCCGGTGACTCCGACGCCGGTGCTGCACATCAGCCACCTGATCGTGGCGCAGCGTCACCGGCGCCGAGGGGTCGGGCGCGCGCTGCTCGCCGCGACCGTGCACCTGGCCGATCAGCGCGGCATCGAGCACGTCGTCGCGACCGCGGTCACCGGCTCGCGCGATGCCAACCGCTACCTGGCCCGGCTCGGCTTTGCGCCACTCGTCGTGCGCCGTATCGCGGCCACGTCGACGCTGCGCCGCTCGCTCGGGATCGCAGACGGCGCCGACCGGCTCGCGCTGCTGCGCCGAGCCCGTCGCGGGGGGCGCAGCCTCGCTGCCCGCGCGATCAGCCGCGGCGCGTAGCGCCCCGCCCGCTGTCGGCGGCTGGACCTAGACTCAGGCCCCGTGACGGGTTCCCGGCTGCTCCTTCTCGACGGTCACTCGCTGGCCTACCGCGCGTTCTACGCGTTACGCGAAGTCGAGATGTCGACGACCACGGGCCAGCCGACGAGCGGCGTGTTCGGCTTCACGTCGATGCTCGTCAACCTGCTGCGCGACGAGGAGCCGACGCACATCGCGGTGGCCTTCGACGTCTCGCGCAAGACGTTCCGCACCGACACGTACGCCGAGTACAAGGCGGGCCGGGCCGAGACACCACCGGATTTCGCCGCGCAGCTGTCGCTGATCCGCGAGGTCCTCGAAGCGCTGCACATCCGCACGCTCGAGGTCGAGGGGTACGAGGCGGACGACGTCATCGCGACGATCACCACGCAGGCCAGCGCGGAGGGTTGGGACACGCTGATCTGCACCGGCGATCGCGACTGCCTGCAGCTCGTCAACGATCACGTGACCGTGCTCTACCCGCGCCGGGGCGTCAGCGACCTGACCCGGTTCACGCCCGAAGAGGTCAAGACCAAGTACGACCTGTCGCCGGCTCAGTACCCGGACTTCGCGGCACTGCGCGGCGACCCGAGCGACAACCTGCCGGGCATCCCGAGCGTGGGGGAGAAGACGGCAGCCAAGTGGATCCGCGAGTACGGATCGCTGGACGCCCTGGTCGAGCGCGTTGACACCGTCAAGGGCAAGGTCGGCGACGCGCTGCGCGAGCACCTGGCGAACGTCATCCGCAACCGGCAGCTCACCGAGCTGGTGCGCGAGGTCCCACTCGACCTCGACCTCGCCTCGCTGCAGCGGCAGCCGTGGGATCGCGAGCGGGTGCACACCCTGTTCGACAACCTGCAGTTCCGGGTGCTGCGCGAGCGGCTGTTCGCGTTGACGGCAACCGAGCCGGAAGCCGAAGAGGGCTTCGACATCGCCACGACGCGCCTTGGCCTCGACGACGTGGCGGCGTGGCTCGACGAGCACGCGCGCGACGGTAGCCGGGTCGGTGTCGCGTTCCGCGGGACTTGGGGCAGGGGCACCGGGTCATTGACCGGCGTGGCACTGGCCGCCGCAGACGGCGCAGCCGGTTTCCTCGAGCCTGATCAACTCGGCGAGCAGGACGAGAAGGCGATCGGCGCGTGGTTCGCCGACGCCTCGGTGCCCAAGGCAGTCCACGACGTCAAGGGCCCGCTGCTCGCGCTGCGCGAACGCGGCTGGACGCTCGCGGGCGTCGCAACTGACACGCAGCTCGCCGCATACCTCGCGCTGCCCGGCCAGCGCTCGTTCGACCTGGCCGACCTCGCCCTGCGTTACCTGCACCGCGAGCTGCGGGCCAACGTCGAGGAGTCCGGGCAACTCACCCTGGACGGCGGGGTCGACGAGGCGGACGACGCTCTAGCCGAGGTCGAGACCGTCCGGGCCTCGGCGATCCGCGATCTCGCCGACGCGCTCGACGGTGACCTCGAGGAGCGCGGGGCGGCCCGCCTGCTCGCCGAGATGGAGCTGCCGCTGACGTTCGTGCTCGCCGACATGGAGTCCGTCGGCATCGCCACCGACACCGACAAGCTGCTCGAGTTGCAGTCCGAGCTCGGCGGCGCCGTCAAGAACGTCGAGCAGGACGCCTACTCGGT
>WNGH01005816.1_pt1 | contig 11723 bp, 10 predicted proteins | sample 5400631 | NCBI WGS metagenome assembly WNGH01 (sample SAMN13153373, study PRJNA577476) | soil metagenome | isolation source: 115 cm soil or saprolite under Garry oak tree replicate 1 | place: USA:California | collected 2016-06-15 | reverse complement strand
CGCATCGCTCGGAGTCTCACCCTCACAAGTCATCGAGTACCTGCCGATGATACTAGCACCACTCCTAGCACTGTCATCATACGCGTTCGTCCGTTACGGTCATGGAAGCGCGAGCTTCGCAGGACTCGCCGCGCTCTTCGCCCCATTCACATTCTATCTTCCTGTCGGACTCTGGGGAGGATACTATGCGAACATGCTCGCGCTAGTCTTCGCCTATCTCCTCCTCACCCTTCTCCTACTATTCTCGAGATCGCCCTCAGCAACAAAATACTGCGGGATGTTCGCTCTTTCAATAGCGCTCTTCCTGACGCATCCATGGACCTGGGTCCTCATAGCCACCGCGGGGCTAGTCTTCGCACTCTCGATCTGGAGAGAGACACACCTCACGATCCACCTAAAGTCAATCGCTGGAATCGTCACCGCTGGAGTAGCGCTGGACGTCCTGAAGAGCACCATCTTCGCCACCCGAACCGTCGCCGCGGACCTAGCAACCAAACTTCCTACCAGCGCAGACCCATCCGCGTTCTGGGTGAACCTAGTCGACGGGCTACTCTACACTCACAGTGGACTGTTTGCGAGCTGGATTATCCTAGGCGTCGGACTGCTCACCTGTTTCGCCCTCCGGTTCAAAGACTGGTTTGAACGACTGGTACTCCTCTGGGTCGGAGTAGCCTCAATCCCATTCCTCATCCTCGACAGCTACAACCAGACACGGATCCTCTACGATCTTCCCATCCCAGTTCTAATGGCTACTACGTTGTTGTTCCTCCTGCCCATGGTTGAAACCAGGAACATTCGCTGGCCAGGGATAATCATCGTCCTCGTACTCATCATCTGCACGAACTACGCCTTGCAAGGCATACTACTCCTCTAGAAGTCGGATATTGGTGTCTCTGGGCGTCTACGGAATTCCGGAGAATCCCTCCATAGCAGATAAGAATAAAGCCCGAAGAGAAAACCACTAGCGTTTCAGGTCATCAGGCTATGCGTCTCGCTATCCTCCAGCAGTCCTACGGCAGGTTCGGGGGAGCGGAGCGGCTGGCCCTCAGCCACTACATCGAGATGAGAAGGAGGGGCCTGGATGTCACGTTCTACTACACCGGGACAATGTCGCGCGGCTGGGAGGAGAGGCTGGACGGTGAGCCTCTCAGGAGCATTCCTACGGCGATTCTGAATCGTCCTAGGCGATTCCGGCTAATGAAAAAGTTCCTGGAGGAGCTGAAGCAGTATGACAAGATCATCATCCACCACCATATTGAGCCTGTTCTCGCCTTCTATCTCTCCAAGGTTCTCGGCCCGAGAATCGTCTGGTACTCGGGATCCATGTTCGAACTGGCATGGGAAGAAATAATCACCGGGGTTGACTATCGACGCATCAGCCCGACCGTGCGAAGAACTGGGGGCGAGTTCTACGGTGGACTGCTAGCGAGGATGCTGCTCTCAGACCAACTCTACGGACTCACAGCCAGAGTCGCCAAGGCGGTCGATATTGAGACGGTACGAGGATACGGGAAAATCATCGCCAACAGTTTCTTCCTCTCCAAATTCTTGGAACGCGTCTACGGTCTCGGGGAGACGCCTAGTGTCGTCTATCCAGCGGCCGACCCACTGCTAGAAGAACTCGCGTCGAAGAATCACGTCCGAGAACAGGACTATATGCTGATAGTCGGATCACTGATCCCTCTCAAGAACGTCGAGAGCATGATCCGGGCCGCGGCCCATGTTCAATCATCGAAGGTCATGGTTATCGGCGACGGCCAGGAGATGAGTAATCTGAAAGATCTAGGATCAGAGCTGGACGTTCCGATCGAGTTCAGAGGAACAATGGACCGTGAAGAAGACCTAGCCCAAGCCTACGGAGGATGCAAGTTCCTCGTACACCTCTCACTCTACGAACCCTTCGGACTAACACCTGTGGAAGCTGGATTGTTTTCAAAGCCGTCGATCGTAACGAACCATGGAGGTCCACCCGAAGTGGTGGTCGACGGAGTCACAGGATACATCGTAGACCCGCAAGACCACCAGTTCATCGGATCCAAGATGAACACGCTACTAGACAATGACGGCTTGAGACACGAGATGGGCCAGCACGCCAGAGAGAACATTGTCAAGAAATTCACGCTTGAACGATCAGCTTCCAGACTACTGGAAGAGATAGAAAAATAAGGAACATCGAGTATAATCGGTTATCTGCGGATTTCCACCATGTGACCAAGTTTTGAGATCTAGGAATCTGTATGCCGTGCTTGTGATAGCCATTGTAGTAATGGCAAGCATGGTCGTAGTCCTCAGAGGCAAGAGCCAACAGACCACAGTCCTTGACGTTTCTAGCCTAAACAGCCTCGAATCCTCCTACTACGTCAGGTTGAACAATACGATTTGGCAGGACCCACTCAACAGTACCTCACAATGGCACGTTAGCTATTCTCAACCGAACATGACCGCACACATCACCGCAAACGGTGCCCTGCACCTGAATACAACCATTGTGTCAGAACCATTTGCACAAGCCGTGAACCTATACCGATCCGTGAATTTCTCACTATCACAAAATCCAGTGCTCTCAATCTCTTTAGAGGCAAGCATAGGAATCCATTACGGAATCAGAATATCGGGACAGGACGCTTCAGGCAACCCGTTCCAAGCCTGGTCCGAATCATCCTACCTTCAACATAGGAGCGGGCTGGGCCGGATAGAGAACTTCACAATGAGCGCTAGTTTGGAGGCCTACAAGGTCAACGGGATCTTCCCAGCCGTAGGTTCGAGCATAACCAATCTACAGTTCTACATCGAAGCTACGCCCGGCCAAGCAGGGGAATACTCTCTAACTATATACAGAATGACGCTCGTGGCTCCGAATAGATACTCGTTCAATTCGTCCAGTCGGATTCTAGATCAAATGGACGGAATCGTGCTAACGCTGAATCCCGCGAATAAGCTCGGCTATTCAGACAATCATTTTTCCCAAGGATACGTTGATTACTACATTAAGGGTACGAGCGACCTAGTCTACACCGTCTATTACGTACATGATCTAACGGTCGTCGGTCAAGGTTACATCTACTCATCCAGCGCGCTAACTTACAATATCGCCTCCTTCTCAACGAGCAACGTAAGGAGCTATCCTCCGCTTCTTATTGGCAATAACACTTATTCAATTGTCCTAGCTCCGAGCGCTGGATCGTTTCTAACTTTTCAACTCGAAGGTTTCTCACTACGATATCTAAGCCAAGCTCCGTTAACGACCACGCCAGCCGATATCGATGCGACCGCCGCATTCACCTACTATCTGATGTTTCTCTTTGTGACCCCTGTTGCCATAGTTATCTTGGTATCAAGGCTGTTTTCCCATGAAACTAAGCAAGCCAGCTAGTGCAGTTCTTCTTTCCGGACTGGCCATCCGGCTTGGACTTGCGCCGTTCACCGGTCACCCCGGCGACATGGCACTCTTCGTCGAGTCACAGCGTTTGTTCTACCAGTCTGGCACCATCGATCTGAAATATTTTCCAACGCTTCCGATGGTGTATTACGTACAGCTTCTCTTCTATGCGCCCTATCAGTTGCTCAGGCTCCTAGGCATGCCTGATTCTCAGTTCCTTTACCACGACACTCTGATGATAGAGGGGTTGTTCCTGAAACTACCTTTGATTCTATGCGATATTGGCATTTTCCTTGTAATATTGAGCTTCACACGCAAATTGCTGCCAGCCACTTTGTTCTTTTTGAATCCATTTCCGATCTATTTGTCGGCAGTTTGGGGAACCTACGATTCAACGATGCTTTTTCCCCTTGTGTTGGGAGTTTACTTCTTGGCAACTGGAGGTGGGAGAATCGTTTCGAGTCTTGTGTTTGTCATCTCCGGCTTGATGAAACTGTTCGGGTTTGTCGCGTTTGCCCTGCTCATTTGTGAATCCCTTATCCGCCGTCGTTTTCGCGCCGAGATTTCATGGGAAATTCTCGGTGGTTTGGCAATAATCGCAGGAACTGTGTTTCCCGTATTTCTAGTTGGAGGCTTTGAATCATTTCTTCATGGTGTGGTCTATCGTTTCATTGGGTTGGGTTACGGCACAGCCGGAGGCGCGTCGTACAACGTGTTCGAGACGGTTTTCAAGATCAATCCTAGTGGGAATTTGCCGATTCTTCCAGCTGCATTGGGTTTGATTTGCCTAGGATATTCTTACGAGTCTTCCAAAGGCAAGCAATTGCGGCGACTACTTGTCCTAAAATGGACGCTGATTGGGGGGCTGGCCTTCAGCCTCTTTTCTGCGTCTGAGCCACAATGGTTATCATGGCTTGTTCCTCTCGGAATCCTGTACGGTTCATTCGCAGGGCGTGCGGGGCTTCAATATTTTGCCTACATATTCGGGGTGTTTGTGACATTTCTTACGATGACCCTCCTCCAAGGCAGTGCCTACATGCTGGTCGGGAGCGGAGCAGGATTCATTCTTGGCTACGTCGAGAATGTTCCAGGAAGCGCTTTGCTTTACACAATGATGACTACAATAATGATTGTAATGTTTTGCGGGTACTCATTCTCTAAGAGGCTCAAATCGTTTAGATTGGAGGTGATTCCTCTAACCGTCCTACTTTATCTGCAATTATATTTCTGGATTGTAGTTGTCGGCGTCGGCAAGTTTGTGGGGGTAGCTTGATGCTCCCGGAGTACACTGCAGCTAATAGTTCAATGAGTAAGAGAGAGTTCCCGGTCTCAGACTTTGGTAATCGACCTCTGGTGTCCGTGATTATCCCTTCAAGGAATTCCGAACGCACAATTGGCGAGTGCTTGACATCGATAAAATCCCAATCACACAAGCCTGTTGAGATTATCGTCGTGGACGCCTTTAGCGCAGACTCGACAAAAGAGATCGCGCAAAGAATGGGAGCGCTCGTGGTATCCCATACTGGGGAAAGATCTGTGGCAAAGAACTTGGGAGCTAAGTTCGCAAAGGGAAAATATCTCTTTTTCCTGGACGCTGATCACAGGCTTGGTGCTGACGTAATCGGATCCTGCGTCAAGGCTGTCGATGGAGTGGACGGTGTCTTGGTCAACGATCAGGACATCTCAAAGGACTCTAAGGTGTCGCGGCTTGTTGCATCGAGGAGAAAGGTTCTCTCATATGATCCTCTGAACGTCGCTGTCAGATTTGTGAGGAGGGATGTATTCGACAGTGTTGGTGGCTTTGATCCGGCCCTATATGCTGGAGAGGATTTGGATTTTCACAGAAGATTTCTCCAGCGTGGATTCAAGATGGTTGACTCCACGGCGATAGATTTCCATTTGGGTTCCCCCGTCAATCTGAAAGAACTCTTGAATCGAAGTTTGTACTATTCTTCAAACAATGTGAGATATGCTTCAAAAAATCCTCTGGTCGCCTTCAGGCGGATCAATCCGCTCCGGGCCGTTGCGGCTTGGAAGAAGAGTGACACTCCAGCTTCTGATTTGCTACCAGTCGTTGTTCTGGGACTGTTGTCAAATACATTCCTGCTGATCGGCGTCTTGCTAAGACTTGGTCGACGACAAGGGACTCCTAAGGTAGATCCCAAAAGGACGATTCCGACGACGAAAGAGACAGTTCCGAGCAAGAAGAATGTGATTGACAACTACAACAGAGAAGGCAAGAACTACGACAACATCAGATATGGACGCACTAAAGGAGGACGGTTCTTCTCCGAGATCGAGCTGCGCAAAACACTAGAGATGATTAAGGGAGACACGGTTCTCCACGTGGGCACGGCAACAGGACGCGTGTCCGCTTACCTCGTTTCATCGGGCTTTGATTATGTCGGGCTGGAAATCTCCGACGCGATGGCGAGGATAACAAAAGACAAGCTGAACGGTGCAGGAGACGTAGTTCAGGGGGATGCGGAGCATCTACCTTTCAAACCTGCCGTATTCGACAATGTTGTCTCCGTGCGATCATTTCATTTTCTGCCGCACCCAGAAGTGTTCCTTGACGAAGCCAATAGGGTCCTGAAACGAACCGGACGGGTGACAGTTAGCTTCGAGAAGATTGTTCTCGGTCGCGAAACATTTCGCAGGATCATGCAGCTACCGTCCTCGAATGCCAAGCGAACTTACTATACGAACCCACAAGTTGCCTTTATGCTGCGTAAGGCAAGATTCGAAACTCTGTCTGTCGGGAACGTAACAAAACTGCCCTTGCTTGTTTATTGGAGGTCGAAAAATGATAGAATCCTTAGAAGGGTGCATGGCAAAATACCATCGCTGATGGGAACAGTAGGGATGGTTGTCGGCTCGAAGGAGCCGGAATCCCTAGGCGTCAGTTAATGCTCAACAAAGGTCAGAATATCGGTGGGCACACTATCCACTTCTCGATACGCCCTCGTCAACAGCTAGGTTGGTCCAGCTTGAGAGAATTGCAATGAGCAACCGGGAGCAAATAGTTCGTCTGTTAGTTCATCAATGTAAAAATGAAGGATTGAACAAGTGGAATTGCGAGGCGAAACCCATGAACTTTTCTCAGGTTGAGAAGTCCGGCAATACCGGAAGGTCAGCATGGAATCGAAGAGATACTGTACTGACTATTCAAGAGTGGTCGAATAGGCTCCAGATTTCGAGGAATGTTCAGCGAGTATGTCTTGGATGCTACTGCTGAATTTGACAGAGATTTTCACGACCCCCATTCATTGCGCATCACATGAAACGTGTTTCAACCGTCCTGATCAACTGTAAGGTTCACAAATACTGTCAGATCAAACCGAAGCGTTGGTTGCCTGAAAATGTAGTAAGAAGAGGTTGTCCCTCTGATGTGGATTTGAATTTGGCTTCTTCAAGCATAGAGATTTCTCCGAAGGGATGATAAAGTCAGACCGTCATGAACCTGAATGAAGGAGAATCGCTTGTCGGACATTCCTCCTTATCTCACTCGTCCGAGGAAAGAAGTCGTTAGAGACTTGAGGTCTCAGGCAAGCAAAGGACGGAGTATCAGGGACTACAGATACGACACCGATGAGGTAGAAGAAGCGGAGGACAAGGAACGAAAATGGAATGAGTATAACCTTGAAATTCTCAAACGCTCGTTCAGCAACGTGTCAATCGCCAAGGAATACTCGGGAATTCCTTGGACTCATTCAGATAGGAATACTGCCTGGTCCAAGTTGAACGCACATGAAACCAGAATGGCGCGTAGAATTGGCTTTCTCGAATCTCTGCTCAACCGAACGAAACTGATACCAGAACGCGATGATAATCAGGTAGCGTTCATTCCCGAGAAACCTTCACCTTCATCCTCAAGCGGAAAAGAGGTCTTCATTATTCACGGGCATGACAGGGGCGCAATGGACGCGGTTACACTATTCGTCAGAAACTTGGGACTCTCCGCGATAATACTTCAAAACAAACCACACGAAGGGATGACTCTGGATTCAAAGCTGGAGGCTTATTCCCATGTTGATTTTGCTATTACCATTCTTACCCCAGATGACAACGGAAATCCGCGTCCAAACGTAGCCTTGGAATGGGGTTGGTTCAGAAGGACAATTGGCAAAGAGAGAGTTTGCATCCTATACAAGGAGGGAACAGCCATTCCATCCGACATGAGCGGAGTCGGGAGGATACTTATGGATCAGCACGACGGTTGGCAACAGAAAATGGTTAGGGAAATTAGAGCCGCGAGAATTGAAATTGATCCCGAGTGGTATTTGAAGAGCTAGCTCTCTCTGCAAGCAGGATAGAGCGCATTGATCTCTTCCCTTCGCAAGAAGTTCAAGAGACTTTGGAAGCACGAAGTAGTTTACTTCGTTTTCGTGGTCGTATACATCTACGCAATCATTCAAGTCCTCTTAGGTCTTCCAGACACCGTTCTTGATACGATCATTATCCAAATCCTTCCAGTGTACATTACGGTGGAAGGGGTCCTGATCGGTCTTGCTCCTCAAATAAAGACGAAATGGCTCAGGGATGCGGTTGCCGTTGTCGGTTTCACTTCAATGCTTCTCGCAATTAGAACTCTCATTGTCGCTACCTTTCAACACCTTCAGCTTAACCAATCGTCTGTTACCGGGACCACATCAGGTTTCGTCCTGACAAGTTTTCTATTCCTCATTCTTGTCGAACTTTACGCGTTTGCTCTCCTCATTCCAGTGTCGGAAAAAGAAGATCAAAAGCCCAAGGATTCATCCCTGAATATTGCTCAGAACGAACCAACAGAGAGCGAGCAAAGAGGGATAGTGACTCAAGACTCCGAGCCTCAAGCGAAATGGTCGGCACTTTCAGAAGAAATTAGGCTTGTAACCAATCATCCGCGACAGCTTGAAACCGAGCAACAAGCCCAACGAAAAAAGATAGATGAACTTCAGTTACGTCCATATCAGGCATCAGACACCAAATTTCAGCCTCTTTTTGAGCGTCTCGCAGAACTGAACAGAGATGTAGACGGCGAAAGACAGAAATTGATTGCATTACAGTTAGCTTCGATCAACTCGTATTCTGAGCAATTGAGTAAGGGCATTCTAACTATGAATGACACTACCAAGAAACTTGTAAAATCATCTATCAAGTTGGAATATTTCAGTGCAATTCTTATCATTGCGACGGGAGCGAATATTGGGGTCGCTTTGATTCCACTATCTCCGTACTTCTCGCTCGTCACAATAGTTGCGGCATTGGTCGCGCTGTCTCAACTCTGGCGGAGAGGAACCAAGCAGCGATCGAAAATGTAGAAGGTAGAGGCCTTCTTCGGTTCCGAGCATTTGGTTGTGGCTTTTGTTACCGACATCTTTCAAGTCTACTTGTGGATGGGCGGCAGCCGCGTTTCGTAGTTGGCGTCAAGTTTCCGGGGCGAAAACTTTCTACAGTTTCACTCTCGTGTCTGAGAAATAGCGGAGGGGCTCCTCAACCCTACAGATGTCGAGTCAGCGGAGCAACTGGCGTGAACGACTTTTTGTGAATCCCAGCCGCATGGAGTTCGAACTAGCGGCAAAGCTAGAATCCTCCGGAATACAGTACCAGACACAAGTCGAAGTTCCTATTACGACCGCAGATTTCTACTTCGCCACTGAGCCGCGACCAACACTCGTTTTCGTTGATGGAAGACCACATCTCACAACTGCTCAGATGTCCAAGGATGAAGAGCTGCGAACTCTCCTGAGAAAACGTGGATACAAAATTGTTGAGCTAGCATACACTGACTACTCGGACAAGAAACGAGACGAACTCTTCCAACAACTTCTGGCTGGCCTAGGTCAAGAATAGCCAAGACTAGAACCGGCTCTGAGACACGCTAAGTCAACCTGGCAAGTCTCGAAGCTATCTGAATGCCCACTGTAATTCCGAATACGCAGATCTATGGTAGTCAGAGCCCATCAAGATTTGGAATATTCCCAGATGCTACGAACAGCCACTAAAAGAGGTCCCCTATGGACGGTGGGTCTTCTACGGTCGCTTCCGGTCGACTTTCCGATTGATGTGGTATTCCCAAAGGGTCCCTTTAGCGCCGGATCTCAAAGCGAAAGCGATACCCAGATTGACCACCGAAGCTTTCGGCTCTTTAGATTCGGCAACTTCAGCCCTTTTCGCGTCCCTTTGCTTCATGAGTAGGTGCATTATCTTCAAGCCAGCCGGAAGTTCAAGTTTCGTAGCTGTTCCCAATCCTATCTCTTCCTCTGCATTTGTAAGTAACCTGTTACTGTCACCTATCAAGATATTCCTAGTTCTGCTTTGAAATTAACGCTTTCTCAAGACCTATTAGGGATTATTCGATATGGCTCGTCATGGTCGATACCGGCGAAGCTGAACTCATCATCGCGGTAGTATCCATAGTTCTTGGAACTCCGCTGAGTTTCTACATCAAAGACTATCTCGTAGACCGGGCAAACTACAAGAAATTCAAGGAGACTCTGGAAAGGACAGCCGGACTTAACGCGGAGATACTGTATTCCCCATTTACCGGAGCGGCTGGAATGACGACTGCGCCCCGTCTCTTCAAGGTTAGCGAGATCACTAAGCAGGGCCTGGTATTGAAGGACGATATGAATACTATCTTCGTGCCCAAGGAAAAAATTCTGATGACAGATATTGTCCTTCCTTCAAAGGACTACGATTCCCTGCGCAGGGAGCGGATGAAGAAAGATTTCTCTGAAGTTGTTGATGCCATATTTCCTCCAATGATCGACAAATTCAAGGAAGTGCTGGTAACGGAGTTGCTTAGCGAAGATTCAGAGATGAGCGCGGTCGTTGGAGTTCGTATTGTCACTCAACTACGTGAGGCAGGCATAGACCCGGAAAAAATCCTTGAGAAGAAGCCCACCATAAAGAGAATACTTGAGGAGATGGACAAAGACAAGTCGAAAGGCGAAACGGACCTTCCCGAGAAAGCTAAGTAGGATTAATTCAGCAATCTCTGTTTTTCATTACCTAGCTGTCCGACCTATCTCATATGGAACGTCATTGTGAGTTTGAGGGCTGTCAAGAAACATCTTTTCTAAGGCGATGTAAGAAGTGCCTGCGTCGGATCTGCGAGCGGCACTACGTCGAGCATTATTCTAATTGTCCGTTCCGGTAACGAATGGAAGAAGCTCTTTGCCAAAATGGAGTCTGCCCTAGCAACGCAACTGCAGAGGGGCTTTCCGACTGTTTAATGCGTAATAGGGCTACGCGAAGCTCTTCGCGGCTTCACGATCATCGGGCTTAGTGGTGACCTGGGCCTATGCGGCAACGGCTCTCTGACTCGCAACCTTCGTGAAATGATGAGACCCTTATCTCCAACTTTTGTGACCTGCGGTATGAATTTAGCCGCTCCTGATTGAGTCAGCGCGTCAAGTAGCCGATGGTATTCCTCATGCTCTTGTTCGGACATCGTGGATGTCAACTCTCGCAATTCTTTAATTGGAATGTCGCCTCCTCCACTCTTAAGCAGTTGTATCAACTTTTCTGACAACGATTCCGCTGTCTGGCCAATCTTGCGTTTTTCCATTTGTCTTAACCTCTCACAGGAAGCTACTCTGGAATAGTCTCCAGATCTTCCATATTTTGCGCCATTGTTCCGCAGGGGCGCGCTCAACCTTGAGACCCAATTTAAGAGCTTCCTCCAATCCTATAGGGTAGCCGTGCTGCGGGTATCCTCGGGCCAGCCTATTCGCAATCTTCTTTGCCCTTTCTTCTCCATCGCTGTCACCCTTGAACATTCTAGTTGAGAGTAACTCGACCGTTGGCGGTTCAGCATATTCCAGACTCGCCTTGAACAGCCCCATTTGTTCTACGGACAGATTCTTGGCAATTATCTCTATAATGCGGCTCTTTGCTGGCAAGGTTGTTTCCATCTCATTAAGGAATTCAATGGTTTTAGGTATGGCCAAAGGCGTGAAAAATTCACCTTCGGTCGGGTTTGTCCATATAGGGTCCAATGGACCTAGCTCCGATGGCTTGTCCATAATGACGGAATTGCCTGAAACAGCGACCAGAGTCGCAGCACTCTTGGCATATCTCGGAACGATTACTCTGAGTACGCCTTTAGCGTAGCTTCTCAAAAGTCGAGCAAGATGCAAAGCGGCATCCAGATCCCCGCCACTAGAATGCAGAATGACTTCCAGAGTCTCCACATCCTTGAGCTGTTTCTCGTGTTCCAAGAACTCGTAGATGTCAGATACGCAATCTGAATCTATTGAAGCAAAGTCGGTGAAAAGAATCGGCACGATTGTCGACTTCCTTTCTGCCTCTAGCTCCTGTATGAGCTTCGTCATCTCTGCCGTTGAATCGGAAGGCC
>WNGH01010246.1_pt1 | contig 11725 bp, 11 predicted proteins | sample 5400631 | NCBI WGS metagenome assembly WNGH01 (sample SAMN13153373, study PRJNA577476) | soil metagenome | isolation source: 115 cm soil or saprolite under Garry oak tree replicate 1 | place: USA:California | collected 2016-06-15 | reverse complement strand
TCCGCCAGGAAGCCGACGGTGAGAAAGGTCGCAGCCAAGAAGGCCGCGTCGCGGGGACCGAGCGGCAGGCGGTGAATCAGAGGGCGGCAGCTCCCCGACCCGAAGTGGGTCGTGGTGCCGCAGGCCACTCGCCGCTAGGACTGCGCTGAACAAAGGGCACCCCGCAGGTTGACCGAGAGCCGGGGAGGCGCGGCTGGCAGTTGGGGGGTCGGTTTTGACCTCGGGGGTGTCCAGAGTCAACCCCGGGCGTGGCCCGAGGAGATCAGGTCCCGAGGATCCATCCTCCGCGGTGGTCCAACCCCAGGTTCACCAGCCGTCGGAGGTTGACGGCGGCCACCCGAAGAGAGAGCCCCAGTTGGTTCCGGGCCACTCCTCGGAACCGCACCCGGCGATGGCCATCGGCGACAAGCCAGGCGATCGATCGCTCCACCATCGGCCGGTGCCGGCGGTACGGGACCCGGAACTCCTCGGTCTTGCCGTGGCGCCTCGCGGCCGCCATCAGGTCGTGGTGGGGATGGACGTTGAGCTTGCGGCCGCGCCTCGACCGGGTACATCGCTCTCGGAGGGGACACCCCCGGCACCGCGGGCCGAAGCTCGCGTACCCGGTCCGGTTGAGCGGGACGGTGTGGCCGTAGGGGCAGGTGACGGTCCCTTCGGTGGTGTCGACGGCGAAGTCATCGATCGTGAATCCGCCCGGAACGGCCGCGCGCAACGGGATGGGCTTGATGATGGGGTGGTGGCGGGCGGCGGCCAGGCTGGCACCGGACCTCGCGGTGGACTGGGTGTTCTCAAGCAAGCCAGTTCCGACTGGGGCGTACGCCGACTACCACGAGAAGATGAGGGCGTACGTGAGGATCCTGGGTGGCCACGCCCGAGCCATTGACCCGAGCGCGACGGCGCAGACGCATGCCGTGATCGAGGCCGACCCTGACGAGTCGGTGTTCCACTACCTCGACACAGCGACGAGCCGCGCCGGCATCGGCGTCGCCGCCGAGAAGCTGGCCTTGGAGAGGGTCGCGATCGTGGGCACGGGCGGCACGGGCTCCTACGTCCTGGACCTGGTAGCGAAGACGGAGGTGCGCGAGATTCACCTCTTCGACGGCGATGACTTCCTTTCACACAACGCGTTCCGTGCCCCGGGCGCGGCGTCGCTTGAGGCCCTGCGTGCGAGGCCAAAGAAGGTAACCCATCTGGCCGATCAGTACGCGGCGATGCGACGGGGCGTTATCCCGCACCCGTATGACATCGGCGGATCCAACGTTGCCGAACTCGGCGAGATGGACTTCGTCTTCCTCTGTCTGGACCCGCGTCCCGCCAAGCGGGTGATCGTGGAGACGCTGGAACAGTGCGGGGTGCCGTTCATCGATGGGGGGAGGGGCGTCGAGCTCCTGGAGGGCTCGCTGCGCGGGACGCTTCGCGTCACGATGAGCACCCGTCGAGCGAGACGCCTATCGTCGCGAGCCAGACGGCTTGCCTAAGCTCCTCCCGCGTATACAGGTTGCCTGGCATAGCCCCTCCTCTTGCATCCGAGGATTATGGTATCGCCCGCCGCGGTTGACGGGCTGCCCGGCCGGGGTTAGAGGTAGGTCCCCTAACGGCGGACTGGCTCTGTGCGATGGCTACGCAGCAGCACGATCCACTGCTTCACTTCGGCGCCCGGCCCGGCAGGTAGCTGACCGTCACGTTCGCGCGCTGATACGCGTGCACGGGGCACATCGCCGCGCGCTGTCGCTTCCGACAGCGATGTCCGTCGAGGCGCAGGCCGTGACACTGTTGCAGCGTGCTCACAGCAGCGCCGCCGCCACGTCGTCGGACAGCTCCTGGAAGTCGTCCGGGTCCAGCCGCGTGGACCACTTGGCGAGCAGGGCGTTCACGCGGTCGCCCTCACGCAGGTACTCCCGCTCGGCGTCCTTCAGGTCGATGTGGCCGCGCTCGTCCTCCAGCAGTTCGACGGCGTAGGACAGCGGATCCGCGTCCCACTCCAAGACATCCACGACGTGCGTGTAGCCTCCGTCGCCGATGCCCTCGGCCACGTCATACGCCTCCTCCATGTCGAAGGCGCGGATCGCGTCGAATTCGATCACGCCCTCATCCACCAGTACCAGTGCGTGATATTCGAACGGATGGTTCCAGCCCCCCGTTGGCGTTGGCAGCGAGGTGGAAGACGAGGTCGGCCTCGCGGAGGGCGCCGCGCAGCGAACGGGGCTCCCGGACATCGACCACCCGGTACTCGATGTCGGGATGGGCGTCGCTGTCGCTAGGAGAACGGCGGTCCAGGACGATCAGTCGTTTCCTGTGGTCCAGGAGCGCCCGGACCAGGTGCCTTCCAATGAACCCGAGCCCGCCGGTGACCGCGATCCCATCATGACCATCGAGCACACGATCCTCCGAGATCTGTGAGGGCCATCCAGCAAAGGTGAATCATGAAAGCAGACTGGCCGTCCTCGAACGAGCACACGGGCGGGCCCGCATGTCCGCTTGGACCGCTCCATCGCACCAGCACCTCCGATCACGACTGAGAGCTCTGGCGGGGCGAAGAGCTCTGGCGGGGCGAGGCTCCGCTCACCCATGCGGCTTCCTCCGATTCGCGTTCCACGTCGTCGTCGACGAACACCATGTCCGGCTTCCGTCCCGGAACGCTCCTCGCTCTTCCGGCCCGGTACCGAGGGCAGTCGCGCGGTCCGTAGCAGTGCGTCTCGACGCGCCAGCGCCTCCGATCGGGATTCCACTGGTCGAGGATGATCTCGGTCGGCATCACCGCGCCGAACGGGCAGCGCCCGCAGGAACGGTCGTGCGTACGAGGATCGAGGCGACGGTGGCCACGATCTCGGTACTCCTCCAGGCTGGGCGCGGCGAGGCCCCCGTCTGGGTCCGCCGGGCGATCCTCGATCTCCGGGCCACGGCTCAGGACCCGGAGCCTGCGCGCCTTGTAGAGGTCGGCCCATTCAGCACGGGGATCCGGCACGGGCTCCCCACATCCCTCGACGACATGCCCGATCCGGAATCGGTGCTTCGCGTGAGCGGCCGGCCCGATGGCAACGCGCGGGCCATCCGCGAGCACCAGGACATACCCGCGGTACGAGTGCCACAGCTGATCGAAGGACCGGCGCAGCCCGATCCTGGGCTTCACCGCCCCGATCCGCCCAGAGGAGGTCACGGCCGGCGCAGCCGTTCCCACGACTCGGGGAGCCCTTCGAGGGCCGTTCGGTACCGGCGCCCGTCGTATGGGCGGCCGTTCCGAAGCGCCTCCCAGATCTCGCCGGAAACGACGGATCCCAGCATGTGGAGGACCTCGTGGCGCTCGTAGCCGAGGCCGACCAGTCGGCGAGCCGTTCGCCACATCTCGGCTGGATCATCGTCCCACAGCTGGTTGGCGACGACCTCGTGGACGGCGAGATGCATGCTCGGGTTCAGGGGATGGCCCTGCACCTCGATCTCGTCCCGGTCTTGCTCGATCGCGTCGACCAGCCCGGGATGCTCCGCCAGGATCAGGAAGTGCCGGTCGTCGGGGTCGTTCGGATCCAGATAGGCGAGGTCGATCCCCTGGACCGAGCCCCCGGCAGGCGGGACGGTCCAGGCTCGCCGGTCGATGTTCGGATTCGCGATCGTCACACTCCTTCGATCGGGGACGCTCCGCATCTCCGGTAGCGTATGCCGTTCACGTGCCGGTTCGGTTCCCAGATCACTGTGAGGACCCCCACAGCCTTGACCCCCGACATACGATGCAAGGGCGGGCGGGTACTGACCCGAACCGAGGACTCCCCCTTCTCCCTTTGAGCTACCCGCCCGCTGAACATGGCGCGGTCGGCTGGGAGCGTGCCTGGGGCGCCGGCTCCCGGCCGGAGCGCACGGTGGGAACGAAGGTGCTCGTGACGGCGTGGGTCATGAAGACGCCGTGCGCGCAGGGCACCTTGGCCATCAAGAGGCACGTGGCATGGGAGGAGACGAACGGTGGACGCCTACATTTTGGTCCAGACCGAGGTAGGCAAGGCGGCGCAGGCGGCCAGAGAAGTGGCCCGGATCAAAGGCGTGGTCTCGGCCGACGACGTCGCCGGCCCGTACGACGCCATCGTGCGCGCCGAGGCTCGCACCCTGGACGATCTCAGCAAGCAGGTGCTGATCAAGATCCAGCAGGTCGACGGGATCACGCGCACCATCACGTGCCCCGTGGTGCACCTATGAAAGGCGCCCGATTGGGCCGGTAGGGCGGGAAGAACCTGTACGGCTTCACCTCGTCGATAGCCCCGCTCGTCGATGCCTGATGCGACCAATGCTCGCTCAGAAGGTCACTATCGTGACCTATTCGAATTGCCCCCGCGGGCAGTGGGCCTTCTGATCCGTCGCGACGGCACGCTCGCAGCTCCACCTACCAGCCCGAGCTCTGTTTCTTCGGGCCGATAGGAGCATTCATCATGTGCCCGGCTGCACTGCCCGCACAGATAGTCCCGTCGGGGTGCGGGCCGCGGAAGGTCCCGGTACTCCTAGGCGTGATGGCCATGGACCCGCCCACGGACGCGGCCTAGATTGAGATGGCCCCGGAGCATCCGGACTTCTGAGTATCCCCCCAGTCCCCCCCCGTGCTCCGGGGCGTCCAGGAGTGTTAGAAGTCGGGGTCGTACCCCGGCGGTGCCGGTTCGTCATTCCTCTGCCACGGGCTGGTGCCGATGATGCCCGACGTGCCTCCGGTTGGTCCCCGGCCGCAATCTCGAGCGGGACGGCAGGGCATACCTGAGTAGGTCATGTCCGTGGCACGGGACCTCGGACTCGCTAGTGTTGTCCGACGCAACGGGATGGAAATGAAGCCGGCCGCACCGGCACTCCCCTGTTCATCTCTCCCCGGTTCAGGGCACCCGTCGAAGGAGACTCGCATCCGTCCGGGTCGAAACCGACTGGTGCCGAGGACGACGTCAGATCGCCTCAGCCGGCAGGATCGCCTGGCGATGCCGGTATGAACCCCAGCTGTTGCAGCATGCCGAGCTGGTCCTGCACCACCCAGTGCTCGGCCACCTTGCCGTTCGCGAAGCGACTGATGTGGACCGCCCCCCGGGTGGCGTGCTTACCGCTCGGAGGCATTCCCGCGAACTCGCCCTTCATCGTCGTCGAGGCGGTTATGTGAAGGGCGACGAGGTCTCCTTCGGCGATCGCATGATCGATGGTGATGGTGAGGTCGGGGAACACGTTGCGGACAACGGCGACGAAGGCTTTCACGCCGTCCGGTCCTGGTGGCATCCGGGGCGGGACGGTCCCGTGGTCAATGAAGTCAGGCGCCAGCACCTCGTCGATGACGTCCGTCCGAGGCGCTCCTCCTCTCCTGGACGACGAATTGGGCAGGCGTTGCCCAGGAGGTCGGTGCGGAGTGGTCCGGGTCGCCATACAACCCAGGCGACTTCGAGAACGCGCTCTGCATCTTCCAGGAGTTCGCCGGCGCCTGTGCTGAGCGGCTCACCCACTCGGTGGCGCTGCCACAATGCCAGGCGTGGCTGCCAACTTGGTCCCTTGCCCCGAATGTGGCTGGAAGAACCCGGTGGGTCGTGCAGGGTGCAGCAACCCCGGCTGCCGACGATACGAGGCCCGACCCGAGAGCGTTTGGATCAGGTATGCGCCTTGGCCTGCCCTGGGAGCGATCCTCGTGGCTGTCTTGCTCATCTGGGGGATCGTGGTCGCGGTTTCGCAGGTCGGCCGGAGCGAATGCGATCGGTACAACAACCGCCTGGCTACGGAGATCACCATTCTTCAGAGGGCCGACCCCTCCCTGAGTTTCAGCGAGGCGTCCCTCCGGGCCGAAATCGTCCTAGGGTCGGCACCCAAGGGGTGTTAGGGGCTGAAGAGACTGTCGGGGCTGCATTCGCTCGCCACTGCCCGACAAGTGGATACCGCCACCGCCGCGCTCACCTCGCGGGAGCGAGCTGTCAGAGCTCGTGACTGGCCGTCGAACCTGAAGGGCCTCGACCACCCTGGCCTGTATGCGTGGATCGTTGATCCCGCCGGGGCACACGAGCTATCGGACGGGTTTGGAGTTCACCTCAAGCCCGGCCTTTTCTACGTCGGCGAGGCCGGCGTTCGGACACAAGCGGTCCTGGCTGACCGAATCGATTGCCACATATGTCGTTGCATGGCGGCCCGCTCCACGCTTCGGCGGACGCTTGCGTGCGGTCTCCTCAAGGAAAGGGGATGGACAGTGGTCGCTCCTAGGAAGCTGGCTGCGGGATGCGAATCGGAGCTTACGGGGTGGATTCGATCACACCTGCGGGTTTCCTTTCACCCGTTCCCGAACCGGCAGGTTCTCAAGCGTCTTGAGGCGGGCGTACAACATGAGCTTCCGCCGGCACTCAACCTGTCGAGGTCAAGACGGGACGACACGCCAATTCAAGGGAGGCTGCGGTACCTACGACGCCTCTACCGCCTGCAGTGACCTATGCGCAGCGGGAGTCGCGTGACCAACCCTCGTTCGCCGCAAGCCCCCGCTGACACGCTGACGCAACCGCTCCGCAGCCCCGCCCTACCATGCCCCCCGCGGACGGTGCGGACGGTCCCGTCCCGGGTTCGGCGTAGTTGGCGGCCTGGCTCCCTGTCACCGGCAGCGGCCCCGCTGTAGTGCCCGGACTGGTGGGAGTGAGTCCCTGCGCCCTTTGTCCGCCCGCCTCCGTCGGCCCCGACGGCCGGCTTCGCGTGTCCCGGGTTCCCGGCCGTCCGGGCTCGGCCCTCTCTCCCTTCGCCGCGCCGGTTTGACTCCGGACCGGCGTCGACCTAGGATCCCTTTGGCCCTGAGGAGCGAAGAAAGGTCGCAAGACCGGACGACGTTTCTCGGGGCCGCTCTCTTTCCCGGCCCCCCGGTCGTCGGTCTCGCCCGGAGCGAGCGAGCGCCGGGATGGATCCCGTCCCCTATGAGCCCCGGAGCCATGTCGCAACGGTGGGAGAGGAGCAGTCTTCGGCAAGCTGACGGCTACAAGCCGGTCGACGATCTGTCGCACTCCGGACCGGGCTTGACCCCTCGAACCATTGGCCGGAGGCGATGCCCGGGAATTGAGCGGACCCCGGGCGAGGAGTACCGCCCGAGGTCCGCTCGAGCAGGGACTGCTACTTCCCGGGGATCTGCGCCACCTCGATCTGGAACGTGATGCCAGGAGCAGAGAACCCCAGGAGCTCCTCCGTCGAGTAGTGCCCCGGCGCGGCAGGGATCCCGGTGTCCGAGTCCACGTTCGTATACGTGATCGTCACCGGGGGTCCATGCCCGGTGAAGGTGTCCGTCTCCGTGCCGTTCAAGATGAAGTCGCCGTTTGCCCCGATGTACCAGCCGGTCGCATCGGCCGCGAAGTGCCCGGCGCCGCCGTACGGCGGCGGATACCCGCTGTTCGCGCCCCGCACCAGGTGCCCGCAGTCCGCGAACTGGGCGTCGACGGTGTTGTCGTTGTCGAACTCCGCCCACCCCCAGAACCCGCCGCCACCGCCCCCGCACAGCGATGGGTTGTTGCAGTTCTCGGAGATCCCGATCTGGTACACCGCGGCGGGCCCGTACGCGTTCGCGGCCGGCGCCGAGAACGCCATCGTGGCTGCCACGAGCAGGCCCACCGCTGGCACTAGAGACAGCACCCTGATCTTCCTCATCCGCACCCCCTGGGACAGCAAACCCGGCACCATGCCGGGCTGTACCCCGATCCCAACCTATCGCGGGAAAGGCCAGGAACGCCAGCCGCGGCAGATCGTCGCTCTGAGCTGAACTTGGCCGCCTGGTCTTGTCCTCGCAAAGCATCAGAGGGCCAGCCCGGACTCCTCCCGGGTCATTACGTCACGACAGGCCGATGGTCCAGGAGAGGCCGGGCCCCCTTGGGGAGCGGGGGCTCGACCGTTTGCTGCACCTCCGGTCCTGACCCTCGATCCGGCGGGCGGACCCCCGTAGACTCGGCTCGTGCCGATCTGCCCCAACTGCGGCGAGGACAACCCGGACCGGGCCCGGTTCTGTCTCGCGTGCGCCGCGCCGCTCGCCGCGGCGACTCCCGGGGGCACCGAGCGCAAGGTCGTTTCGGTGCTGTTCTGCGACCTGGTCGGGTTCACGGCGGACTCTGACGCCGCGGACCCGGAGGATGTCCAGGCGCGCCTCCGCCCCTATCACGGGCTGCTGAAGCGGGAGATCGAGCGGTTCGGCGGCACCGTTGAGAAGTTCATCGGCGACGCCGTCATGGCCGTGTTCGGCGCGCCCGTGGCGCACGAGGACGACGCCGAGCGGGCCGTCCGGGCGGCACTCCGGATCACCGAGGCCATCCCGGACCTGAACGCCGAGCACCCCGGGCTCGACCTCGCCGTCCGGGCCGCCGTGAACACGGGAGAGGCCGTGGTCACCCTGGGGGCCAGGCCCGAGCGGGGCGAGGGGATCGTGGCGGGCGACGTGGTGAACACCGCCTCCCGGCTCCAGCAGGTCGCCCCGGCGGGAGGCGTGGTGGTGGGCGAGATGACCTACCGAGCCACGCGCGATGCGATGGAGTACAGCTCGCTGGAGCCGGTGGCCGTCAAGGGCAAGACGGAGCCCCTCTCGATATGGGTGGCCACGGGACCTCGGAGTCGGTACGCCGTCGAGATCGAGCGCCCTTCCACCCCGTTCATCGGCCGCGACGACGAGCTGGCCCTGGTCCAGCAGACGTTCAACCGGACGCTCAGGGAGTCCTCGGTCCAGTTGGTCACCGTAGCGGGCGAGCCCGGCGTGGGGAAGAGCCGGCTCATCGCCGAGTTCTCCTCGTGGGTCGACGACCGGCCCGTGCTCGTCTACTGGCGCCAGGGCCGGTGCCTCCCCTACGGCGAGGGAATCACATTCTGGGCGCTGGGCGAGATCGTGAAGGCGCACGCCGGCATCCTGGAATCCGACAGCCCGGAGGACGCCCACCGGAAGCTGACGGCGGCGGTCCACGCCGCCTTCCAGCAGCCATCGGAACGGGAATGGATGTCCGCCCGGCTGTCCCCGCTGGTCGGCCTGCCGGCCCCGCCCGCAGACCGGGAGGAATCCTTCGCCGCGTGGCGAAGCCTCCTGGAGGCCGCCGGCTCGGTGCGGCCCCTGGTCCTCGTGGTCGAGGACCTCCACTGGGCCGACGACGCCATGCTCGAGTTCATCGAGCACGTCGTGGACTGGTCGACGGACGTCCCCATGCTCGTCGTCTGCACCGCTCGGCCAGAGCTGTACGAGCGGCGTCCGGATTGGGGCGGGGGTAAGCGCAACGCCGCGACGATCATGCTTTCCCCGCTCACCGAAGAGGAGACGGCCCGGCTGGTCGCAGCTTTGCTATCCGAGGCGGTCCTGCCGGCCGAGACGCACGCCGCGCTCCTGGAGCACTCCGGCGGAAACCCGCTCTACGCGGAGGAGTTCGTCCGGATGCTGACCGACCGAGACATCCTGGAGCGCCGGGGCCGGTCGGTTCGCATTGCCGCGGGCGCGGAGATCCGGGTGCCCGAGACCGTCCAGGCGCTCATCGCCGCGCGCCTGGACACCCTTCCTCCCGATCGTAAGGCGCTGCTCCACGACGCGTCCGTTGTGGGGAAGGTGTTCTGGTCCGGGGCCGTGGCCGAGATGGGACGCCGGGACGAGCGAGCCGTGCGGAACGACCTCCACGAGCTGGCCCGCAAGGAGCTGATCCGGCCGGTCCGCCGGTCGACCATGGAGGACCAGGCCGAGTACGCGTTCTGGCACGTTCTGGTCCGCGACGTGGCCTACAGCCAGATCCCCAGGGCGGCTCGAGCGGCGAAGCACCGCGCCGCCGCCGAGTGGATCGAGGGCATCGCCGGCGATCGGGTGGCCGATCACTCGGAGCTCCTGGCCCACCACTTTGGCCAGGCCGTGGAACTGGCGAGGGCGGCCGGGGTGTCCGACCAGGCCAGGAAGCTGGAAGAGCGGGCACGCCAGTTCCTGGTCATGGCCGGCGACCGGGCCATGCGCCTTGACGTGGCGAAGGCGGAGTCTTACTTCCGGTCCGCGCTGGCCCTCCTCCCACCGCAGCACCCGGACAGACCCGCCGTCCGGGCGAAAATGGCGGGCGCAGCCTGGCAGGCAGGCCGTTTCCCCGAGGCGCAGCGGGCCTACGAGGAGGCGATCGCCGGGTTCGAGGCCGCGGGCGACATGCTCGGCGCCGGCGAGGCGAAGGTACGTCTGGCCGATATGCTGCACGTCCACGGGGAGACGGCCGTCGCAGAGCGGGTCCTCGCCGAGGCTGTCGCGTTGCTGGAACGCTTGCCGCCCAGCCGCGGACTGGCCTCCGCCTACGTGATGACCGCGCGGCGGAAGGGCTTCCGGGGCCGGGACGTGGAGGCCCTCCAGTACTCGGACAAGGGCCTGGCTCTGGCCACCAAGATCGGAGCCCGGGAACAGGTTGTGCGAGCGCACCAGTTCCGGGGGTTCTCCCGGCTCTGCCTGGGAGATCCCGACGGGGTCGAGGATCTCCGGGAGTCTCTCCGGCTCGGGCTGGAATGGGGGCTGGGGCTCGAGACCGCCTTCGGGTACCTGAACCTCGGGGACTGGGTATGGCTTCTGGAGGGACCGGCCCGCGGACTCGACATCAAGCGCGAGGGCATCGCCTTCGCGCGGCGACGAGGGCTGACGCAGGTGGCCATGTGGACCGCAGCGGAGACCACGTGGACCCTGTTCGAGATGGGCCGGTGGGACGAGCTCCTCCGCTCGGCCGACGAGGTCGCTGCCTGGGAGAAGGAGCACACCGGGAGCCAGCTTCAGGGCATCGCGCTCCCATCCAAGGCTCGCGTTCTGCTCTTCCGCGGCCGGCTGACGGATGCCGCCTCGTTGACGGAGGCCTTGCTTCCACTGGCCCGGAAGATCGGCGACAACCAGGTCCTCCTTCCGACCCTCGGCACCGCCGCCCTGGTCGAGCGGGCCCGAGGGGACCTCTCCGCCGCGGTTGGCCGGGTCGAAGAGTGGATCGAGACGGTCGGGGAGGGAACCGACTGGCTGCACCTGTGGAACCTGCCCGACGTAGTCGAGGTCCTGATCGACGCCGGGTCACTCGGGCGGGCCACCGCCCTCGTCGAAGGGTTCGTGCCCCGGTGCGCCCACGAGGAGCACACGCTGGTGACGGTACGAGCCAGGGTGGCAGAGGCAGGGGGCGACCCGAAGGAAGCGGCCCGACTCTACGGCGATGCCGCCGAGCGCTGGGCGGGGTTCGGAAACATCGTGGAGCGGGCGCGATGTCTCCTGGGAGCGGGCCGCTGCCTGGTGGCCCTCGGTCCCGCGGAGGAGGCAGGGACGTTCCTTCGCGGAGCCGGCGAGATCTTCGTGGGGCTCGGGGCCCGGCCCATGCTCGAAGAAACAGACGACCTCCTGGCCCGTCTCACGGCCCTCACCTCCTGACCAGGCTTGTCGCCCCGAGGGATCCCGCGGTAGAGCTCTCCCCCTCGCCAACGACCGGAAGGATTCGCGCGCGCTCGTTTGGCCGGACATGGATCGGCCTGATCACCTTCGCCGTTGCGGTTAACCCGCATCCCGCCTGGTCAGGACCATGATTCGGAACCTACTCGAACTGCCACAGGGGGCAGTCGAAATTCAGACTCGTCGCGCGGGCACGCTCGCATCGCACCCTGCGAGCCTCGAGCCATGCTGGTTTGGGCCTGCGATGATCCGCCCGGTGGTCGCAGGCCCGGATCTGACCCTCTTTGGGCCCGGCTTCGTGCCTAGGTTTCGATCTGTCGGTCCGGGTCCGCGACCGCCGAAAAGGGACCAACCGGACGAGCAGTGACC
>WNGH01023541.1_pt1 | contig 11727 bp, 10 predicted proteins | sample 5400631 | NCBI WGS metagenome assembly WNGH01 (sample SAMN13153373, study PRJNA577476) | soil metagenome | isolation source: 115 cm soil or saprolite under Garry oak tree replicate 1 | place: USA:California | collected 2016-06-15 | reverse complement strand
CCAGACGCGCCATCGACAGCAGCGTGCCGTCGCCGCCCAGGACGAGCAGTAGGTCGACCTGCGCGGGCAGCTCAGGTTTGAGGACCGACGTCACCCGTGCCTCTGGGCAGAGCCCGGCCGTCTCCTTGTCGAAAAACGGCTGGAGATCCCGCTCACCGCACCACCCGAGCAGCCGTTCTACGACCCCACGGGCCTCGGCGCGGTCGGTCTTCGCGACGATGCCGATTCGCTTCATGCGGGCTCGGCAGATTCCGCGGCGCGGGCGATGAGCGTATCAAGATCGGCGATGGTTCGCCCCGTCCGAGTCAGATGAAGGAAGAACTCGCGATTGCCCTTGGGCCCCTTGAGGGGAGAAGGTGTCACTCCCCGTACGTGCCAGCCGTGGAGTACACAGAAGCGCGCCACCCGGGATATGACCGTCTTGTGGTGGCTGGCATCTCGAACCACGCCGCCTTTGCCGACGAGACCCTTGCCGATCTCGAACTGAGGCTTGATCAGCGCTACCGTCTCGCCTTCAGACGTCAGCACATTGAAAACGGAAGGGAGAACCTTCTCAAGGGAGATGAAGGAGACGTCGATCGTGGCAAGCCTCGGTGCCTCTGGAAAGGAGTCCGGCGGCAGCTGCCGGGCATTGGTCTTCTCCATGACCACGACCCGCCCATCGGCCCGCAGCGAAGCATCGAGTTGTCCCTGTCCAACGTCGACGGCGTATACTCGCGCGGCTCCTGCCTCGAGCAGGCAATGGGTGAAGCCCCCCGTGGACGCACCAACATCGATGCACACCCGGCCCTTGGGGGACACGGCAAAGACCTCGAGCGCATGGACGAGCTTGTCCCCTCCTCGGCTCACGAACTTCTGCCGGGCGGTCACACGCAGATCGGCACCGGGCGCGACCAAGGCTCCCGGCTTGTCCACGCGTTTGCCATCCACCGTGACCGCGCCCGCCAGGAGCAATCGAGCTGCTTTCTCCCGGCTTTCGCACAACCCGCGGGAGACCAGCGCCACGTCGATGCGTTCCTTGACCTTTGCCTGCCCGGCGGGCACACGGCTTTTCACCTCGCGCGCCACCGAGGGACTCGGCTTCTTCATCGTAGCCTTCTTCACGCAAGCTCCTTTCTCCAGCCTGTGATGCGGTCGCGGAACTCCTCGGCCAGCCCCTGGGCCCTCTCGCGGTCCGCGGCTTCGGCAATGACATGAAAGATCGCCCGATCGGCGTCGGGGATAGCGGCTACCCAATCGTCACCCATCCTGACCCGTACACCCTCGATCAGCTCGACATCTGCCCCCTTGGTCGCCTCGATCAGCCGCCGCATGACCGCCCCTTTGCGCTCATCGGGGCACGGCACTTCGAGACGGGCCACGTGACTTTCCGGCACGGCACGGGTCAACTGATGGAGCCGCACGTCGAGGCGCGCCATCATCTCGAGAATTCTCACTACTGCCGACATCCCGTCGAAAGCTGGATGAAAGCTCGGGAAGATCAGGCCACCGAGTTCCTCGCCCACCAGCGCCACATCCGGAGCGAGGGCGGCTTCGGTGAGCGCTCGGGCGGTGCCACGGGAGCGCGTCACCTGGAAGCCGTACTCCTCTGCCATCCGCTCGATCGCCCGCGACGCCGTCACGGGAACGACGATGCGGCCTGGGGGGCGAGTGCGCATGGTGAGGAGCGCCACGAGGGCCAGGGCGAGGTCCCCTGAGAGAACCTCGCCCTTTTCGTCCACGAGGAAGACCTTTTCGCCACCCGTATCGAGAAGCACACCGAGGTCAGCCCCGAGTGTGCGAACGATGTTCGATAGCTGCTGGAGAGACCGCTGGAACTCGTCCGACGTCTTCGAAATGCGCGTCTCGTCGAGGTATGCGTTGAGGGCGATGACCTCGACGCCGAGGGCGCCTAGTACCGAGGGAAAAATGGAAGAGGCCGATCCGAAGGCATAGTCGAGAACCATCCGGAGCCCCCCGCCGCGCACGACCTCTGGGTCTACGGATCCAAGGAGACCGTCACGATAGCGGTCAGTGCCCGCGTGCGGGAAGGTGAGCGTCCCGATGCCGTCCATTGGGGCGCGCTCGAAGTCCTCCATGAAGAAGAGACGCTCCATGGCCTTTTCCCGGTCCGGCGCGACCTCGAGGCCTCGCGAATCGAGGAACTTGATGTCCAGAATCTGTGGATCGTAGGGAGACTTCCTCACGTGAGTTCCGCCCGCCAGGCCGAGGGCCGAAATCTGATAGCGCACCACCGGAAGCGGCGCCACGCCGAGATCCTGAACGTCTACGCCGACCGACAGCAGGCCGGACATGAGCGCACGATTAATCATGCGCGACGCCTTGTGATGGTCGCGGCTCGTGATCATAACCCGCCGCCTGCCTACGATGGCGCCGGACGCGGCTCCCAGCTTAGCGGCAAACTCGGGAGATATCTCGATATTGGCAAGCCCAGAAACTCCATAACGGCCGAAGAGTGACCGACTCCAGCGCTCACCCCAGACAAGACTCATGGCGAGCGTCGCGCCGTCCTCAACCTCTTTGTACGGCCAGACCTTGACGTTGGCCTTGACGACACTGGCTTCGCCGATCCGGCAGAAGTCGGCGATGACAACCCCCTCGGCCAAGAAGGCATTGGCGCCCACAGCGGTCTTCCGGCCGATCACCGCCTCCTTGACTACAGCCCCCGGACCGATCTCGACGCCGTCCCAGATGACGCTACCTTCGACGTCAGCGCCCGCGTGAATGATCGACTCCGGCCCGATCACGGAGTTGGCGACACGTGCCCCGGGGGCGATTTGGGCTCCCCGGCCCACGATGACCGAGCCTGACAACCGCGACGAGTAGTCGACGCGCGCTCCCGAATCGAGCCATACCGTGTGCCCGTTTCCCGAGTGCCGCTCCCCGGGTATGTCCACACCGATCCGCCCTTGGAGGAGATCGAGATGTGCCGTGCGATATTCTGCGAGGTCGCCGACGTCTCGCCAGTAGCCTTTCGCAACGTGACCCCAGAGCGGCCGGCCGGAGGCGAGGAGGGCTGGAAACAACTCCTTGCCGAAGTCGTAGGGTCGGCTGGCAGGGATGGCCGGAAACACGGATGGTTCCAGCAGGTAAATGCCTGTATTGATGGTGTCGCTGAACACCTCGCCCCAGGTCGGTTTCTCGAGAAAGCGAAGGACCCGGCCCTCCTCGTCTGTGATGACGATGCCATAGGCAAGGGGTTGCTCGACCCGGGTGAGCACCATGGTCGCCTCGGCGTCCTTCGAGCGGTGGAAAGCCACGGCTTCCGAGAGGTCGAAGTCCGTGAGGACATCCGCCGACGCGACAAGGACGGGCTCATTGCTGTCGCCCACCGCGAACTTGACCGCCCCCGCTGTGCCCAAATCGGCGGTGGGCGTGAAGTAGGACATGTTCACTCCCCACCCGCTCCCGTCCCCGAAATGGCCGGTAATTGTGTCGGGCAGGAAGTAGAGCAGGACGCAGAGATCGGTGAAGCCGTGCTTCTTCAGGAGCCGCACCATGTGCTCCATGATGGGAATGTTTCCCACGGGGACGAGCGGCTTGGGCAGATGCGCAGTCAAGGGCCTCAGGCGGGTTCCAAAGCCTCCCGCCATAACCACGGCCTTCATTGGGTGTTCTCCGAGCTAACAGATCGAGCCGCCGACAACCCACCGAGCATACTGAAGTATAGCGGAAAGAACGGCGGGGCGGAACTTACCAGGAACGCCGCCTCTGACCACTTGCCTCCGGATTCCGATGGCGCAAGAGGAGGAGTAACGCCATCCCGGACAGGAAGCCTCCAAGATGGGCGAACCACGCGACCTCCCCGCTCGCCCCTCCGCTCCAGGTAATCAGTCCGCTTACGAACTGGACGACGAACCAGAAGCCGAGGACCACCACAGCAGGGATACGTACCACGCGGACGAAGAAGCCAACGACTAGGAGGGTAAGGACGTTTGCCCTTGGAAAGAGCAGAAGGTAGGCCCCGAGCACTCCCGACACCGCACCACTGGCACCGATCACTGGAATCGGGGAGGCTGCGCTAAGTGCCGTCTGCGCGCTCGCCGCGACCACGCCCGAGGCCAGATAGAAAAGCGCGAACCGTCCGTGGCCGAGAGTGCCCTCAACGTTGTTCCCGAAGATCCACAGGTACAGCATGTTGCCACCAAGGTGCAGGAGCCCGCCATGCAGGAACATGGAGGTCAGCACGGTCAGGACCGGCGGGAGGAGCGGTTCCCCAGCCTCACAAAAACCAGTGAGCCGGCATGGCACGAGGCCGAACTCCAAGACGAGGTCGCGAGTTGCTCGTACCCCTTCAGCCGAGCCCAAGCCCTGCAGGGAGACTTGGTAGAAAAAGACCGCGACATTGACCGTTATCAGACCTACTGTGACCCACGGGGCGGTAAGAGTCGGAACGTCATCCTTGAGCGGAAACACCTAAAGGCTCCCGTCCTGAACTAGCGATGGGTATTCCACTGCCACCCGGCCCCGGCGAATAATCTTCCCACGAGTTCCTTCATACAGGGAAGACAGCGTAGCAACTTCTAAAGGGGGCGCTCAAGAAACCGCCGGGCTCGACGGTCGGCCAGGATGGGTAGAATTGACGCCATTTCAGGCAGTTTGCCGCACGCCGAATCTTGCCAGGCTCGGGCGAAACGCCTCGTCCCGGGGGTCCTACAGTAGGTTCATATACCTGCCAACAGATTGATTTCAAACGCCTCTTCCGTTCGAAAGCCCTCTGGCACTTACCCTGCAACGTGTGGGTCAACGATTCCGAAGTGAAGTACCCGGAGCGAAGGAGCGGATTTCACGGATGCCCCAGGCTCAGTGGGGGCCAAAGGGCTGGCGGCGGTAAGGCCCACACACAGAAAGAAAGGACGAGAACATGAAGAAGCTGTTCGCAACGGTTCTTAGCGTGGCTGTAGCGATGTCGTTGTCACCCGCTTTGACCTCGGCGCAGTCGGCGAGTTGCCCAGCCGAAGTGGCGCAGGCGAAGGAAATGTTGAGCAAGAAGCAGGTGGCTAGCATCAATAGCCAGGATGTCCAGGCGCCGCGGTCACTGGCTGGTGCCCGTTCGAACGAGAACGTGCAGTCGCCCCGTGGTAACCAGGATGTCCAGTCTCCGCGCGGTAGCCAGGACGTTCAGGCCCCGCGGTCGCTGGCTGGCGCCCGGTCGAACGAGAGCGTGCAGTCTCCTCGCGGCAATCAGGACGTGCAGTCGCCCCGTGGTAACCAGGATGTCCAGTCTCCTCGCGGCAACCAGAACGTTCAGTCGCCGCGCGGGAACCAGGATGTCCAGTCTCCTCGCGGCAATCAGGATGTTCAGTCACCGCGTGGCAACCAGGATGTTCAGTCACCGCGTGGCAACCAGGATGTTCAGTCGCCTCGTGGCAACCAGAATGTTCAGTCACCGCGTGGTAACCAGGATGTGCAGTCACCGCGTGGTAACCAGGATGTGCAGTCTCCTCGCAGTAACCAGGAAGTCCAGGCGCCGCGGTCACTAGCTGGTGCCCGCACGTCTCCTCGCGGCAACCAGGATGTCCAGTCTCCTCGCGGCAACCAGGACGTGCAGTCGCCCCGCGGTAACCAGGATGTCCAGTCTCCGCGTGGCAATCAGGACGTGCAGTCGCCGCGCGGGAACCAGGATGTCCAGTCTCCTCGCGGCAACCAGAACGTGCAGTCGCCGCGTGGCAACCAGGATGCTCCGCGCGGCAACCAGAACGTGCAGTCTCCTCGCGGCAACCAGGATGTCCAGTCTCCTCGCGGCAACCAGGACGTGCAGTCGCCCCGCGGTAACCAGGATGTCCAGTCTCCGCGCGGCAATCAGGACGTGCAGTCGCCGCGCGGGAACCAGGATGTCCAGTCTCCTCGCGGCAACCAGAACGTGCAGTCGCCCCGTGGCAATCAGGACATCCAGTCTCCCCGTAGTAACGACAGCATCCAGTCGCCTCGCGGCAATCAGAACGTGCAGTCGCCGCGGTCGGGCAGCGGTGCCACGGCTAGCAGCCAGGCTCCTCGCGCCGACATCAGCAAGGCTGCTTCTCTCGTGAAGGATGCTGAGGCGGCTTGCAAGACCGGGAATATGACGGTGGCTTCGAATAAGGCCAAGGCCGCCATCGAGCTGCTGAAGAAGTAGCCGGAAACGTACAACCGACGGCCCCAGGGTCAAGAGCCCTGGGGCCGTTCTCTTTTTGCGGGGCCGTGCGACTCTATATAAGCCGGGACCTGAGGCGGGATGAGGTGAAATCCACGAGCATAACCATGACGACCAGCACCATGAGCACCGTCGATGCGGCTGGATAATTCAATAGCCGAAGATAGGTCTGAATGTAGAAGCCTATTCCCCCTCCTCCCACGAATCCAAGCACGGCAGCAGCGCGAATGTTCGTCTCGAAGCGGTACAGAGTGAACGATACGAACTCCGGCGCCAGCTGCGGCAGCACGCCCCACCGCAACACCTGAAGTCGCGTTGCGCCCACGGCCTGCACCGCCTCCACCGGCCCTGGATCCATGGCCTCGATCGCCTCGGAAAAGAGCTTTGCCAGGACAGTTGCCGTGTAAACAATGACAGCCAGTACACCTGGGAATGGCCCCAGTCCTACCGCCGCAACGAAGAAGAGCGCGTAGACAAGGGTGTCAATGGCCCGAAACACATTCAGGGCGCTGCGGACCCAGTAGAAGACCCAACGAGGGGCCGTATTTCTCGCCGCCGAAAGAGCGAGGGGAACGGCCAGCACGGCCGCCACGATGGTACCGACAATGGCGATCTGAACCGTTTGAAGCGCTCCGTGAAGAGCCTGGCCTAGGACGCTTGGATCGGGCGGGAACATGCGTCGGATGAAGTCGAGCATAAACGGCACGCCCTCTACGAGACGCTGGAGTGACGCATCCGTAGACCACAAGGACCAGACGAACGCCGCGGCTATGGCCAGTCCGCCCGCCCAGCGGCTGGCGGAGGTCATGCGCCCGTCTCTCCAAAGATCATCTGTGCCGTGGACGGGGTCATGGCGGCTGGCGGCCCATCGTGAACGATTCGGCCCGCGCGCAAGCCTACGATTCGCCCGCCATAGCGGGTGGCCAGATCCAACACGTGCAGCGAGGTGATCACGGTGATCCCGTCCTCAAGATTGATGTGGCGGAGCAACTCCATGAGCGACCGTGCGAGTGCCGGATCGAGACTTGACATGGGTTCGTCAGCCAGGAGCACCCGAGGCTCTTGGACCAGCGCCCGCGCGATTCCCACCCGCTGCTGTTGCCCTCCCGATAGGGTGTCCGCTCGCCGATGCTCGAGCCCGGCCAGTCCGACCCGCCGTAGCGCTCTTCTCGCCCGCTCGGTCTCGCCCTCGGGAAATCGAGCGACAAGCGAGGACCAGGCGTCAACCCGTGATAGTGTGCCGACGCGGACGTTGTCCAGCACGCTCAGACGCTTCAAGAGATTGAAGTGCTGGAAAACGAAGCCAACCCTCGCACGCACAACTCGTAGGCCGTCCGGCGCTGCGCCGGTAACCGGCTCCCCGTTCACGGTGATTTCGCCGGCCGAGGGCACGATCAGTCCATTTATACAGCGTAGAAGCGTCGATTTGCCTGCGCCGCTCGGGCCGATGAGGGTGACGAACTCCCCCGCGCCGACATCGAGATCGACACGGTCGAGGGCTGCGGCACCGCGTCCATACCGCTTGGACAGTCCCCGAACGCGAATCATCCCCGCCGCCCTGCTGTAAGGTGAAAGTGCAGGTGATACACGACCTGACCTCCCTCCGGTCCTGTATTGGAAGAGACGCGATAGCCGCGCTCTCCGTAGCCCAGGCGCTCCGCGAGGAGTCGCGCTACGCGGACACAACGCCCCACGACGGCTTCGTCTTCTAGCTCGAGACGCGCGATGGACTCGATATGGCGCTTGGGAATGATGAGCAGATGGATGGGCGCCTTGGGATAAAGATCCTTGAAGGCGAGTACTTCTTCGTCGTCGTATTCGATCTCGGCCGGGCTCTCCCCGGCGACTATGCGGCAGAAGACACAGCCGGTGGTCACATCGTCCTCGAGGTCGTGTATACTCGGCTGGTTGGCCGTAGATGGCGCAGATCAATCAATGAAGGAGACCGGGATGGGTACCTGCCCCAAGTGCAAACTCAGGATCCGCAAGAACGGTAACCACGTCAAGCTCGGGTCCATCTGGTACCACAAGATGTGTCCCGCAAAGCCGGCCCGCACCGCCAAGTAAAAGCTGCGCCCGCCGGGCGATACAGGGTGCCGGGCTCCTCCGGCGTCCTCACGACGTACTGAATGGTGCATCCCATGCACTATGCAGCACGAGATAGCATCCCGCGTCCAGCGGCGCCCACGGCTTCGCATGCTACACCACGTCCGGCCCAGAGCGAGTCCGTCCCGTAAGTTCGGCCGGACCGAGCGCTCTCGCGGTCACGCAAACCGACGCTGGCAGGCACGGGCGCGGATCTCCTCGCCGCGCCTGGTCCGTGTGGGCACCGAGGCGCAGGAGCTGCACCGAATCATCAGCACGAGTGTGCGCGACATGCTGGACGCCTTCCGCATCCAGGCGCAAGCGGGGCCGGTCACCGACAAGGCCTTGAGGGGTGTTCCTGCGCGAAAACGGCGAACTACCCCGCTACCCTGCCTTCCTGGAGCATTTCTGGCAGAAGCTGGCGCGGGTAGCGCTCCGCTACCGGACGTTTCACTCGACGCGTCACACCGTTCATCACGTGGGGGGCTGAAGGCCGCGAGGCGCTCGAATCACGCCCGTACCACTCCTGGCCGTGCGCGACTGAGCTGGACGTAGCTCCGTGCAGGAGACCGAGCGGTACCTTCACCGGACTAACCGCCGCGCCCATGCCCGCTACGTCGATGGACCGGACCGCTACGTCCAGGGCGGCGACTCCGAGGCTTGAATTCCTTGTGCGCCGCCTCGTGAGACACGAAAGGCCGAGTAGAGCGCGAACGCTCCCCCGGCCCTTCGCTAGCCTATTGCGCCACCCTGCACCACGATTCCGTGTGCGTTGGCCTGTAAGCGGCTGATAGTTCATATGGTGGAGGGTAAGGGATTCGTAACGCCCGAACCTCCAAGTAGCAGTGATTTAGCGACTCCTTCCCTGCCCCAGGCGGCACCAAGCGGCATCCCGCGTCCACCGGCGTCCACGGTTCACGATCCTACACCATCGCCCGACAGGCCGTCCTCCGCGCCCGCACCCCGACCCGCTGAGCCCCACGAGAAGAGGCAAGAGGAGGGTCCCCCGCCCTCCGATCCAACCGACAGGCCGCGTCCGGCTGATGGGTTGGAGGAGACATGAACACCGCCCTCCGGTGGCGGTCGCCCCCGTGGGGCCTCCGTCTCCATGACGTAATCTGCCAGACTCGGACGCTGGCCGCCCCAGAAGCCGCTGCCACAGCGGTTGCTAAGAGAGTCGCGATTGTCCGCGGTCCAGACCGGTCGTTCAGCGAGGCATCAACTCCTCGAACGTCTCGCGTTCCTCCTCCAGCTCCGAACCGTCTCGATAGAAATAGCGGGTGCCGTCGAGGCGCGTCAGCTCCCCGTCGCCATGAGCGCCATACGCAAGATAGCCCATGCCTGACCCGGCTGCATATAGCCGTTCGAGGTCGTGCTCGAGGGTGACGACAGTGCCCTCTCCCGCGTAGGGGTTGGCCATCCAGCGTGTCGGATTCGCCTGCACGAACGTCTCGACCTGCTCATACGTGTAGGCGTTGAAGAAGAGGTGTTCGTCCGGCCGGTAGGCGAGGTAGGCAGGCCACTTCTCGCGCGGACCGTAGTACTCGCCGGCCGTCAAGGAGCGAAGGTACGCCGCGATGTCCTGGTTCGTGATGCCGATCTCCTTCATCTTCGTCTGATCGAACCAGAGGTTGATGAACCCGCCGCCGAGACTGATCTTGGCTCCGAACTTCTTGTCAACCATCTCGAGCAGGGTACGCAGCGAGAGTCGATGGCCGCTCGCAACCTCCGGCATCGGCATCATTCCATGGTCGGCCGTAATCGTGACCACGTAGTTCCCCTCGCCCACTCGAGCATTCAGCTTCTGGATCAGCTTACCGACGCAGGCATCTTGCGCCCGGAGCGCGTCTCGCGCCTCGAGGCTTTCGAGGCCCCAACGGTGCGCCGCGTAGTCGGTCGGCTTCATGTTCATGTAGACGAGCGCGGTCACGTCGGGTTGATCGATGGGCTCCCGGTCCATCATCAGAAGCATGTTGTCGCACTCGAAACCGACGAAGGCCGGCGTGAAGCGGACGTTCGAGCTATCGTCGATCTTGTGTCCCATCCATACGCCGCTGCCGCCGGTCAGCTCCTTGACGTAGGGCATCGGGTTCCGGCCGCGGAGGGAGGTACGTCGGAAAACTGTAGAGATCGATGTTCGTCATCAGCCGATGCTCCTGATCACCCCCTGGGAATTGCTCCTTCCACGCTGGCTTCTTCGGCTGGGCGAAGAGGACGACGATGTGGCTCTTGTTGCCTGGGGCATGCGCCGCCCCGTGGCCGACCATGCCCATCGCCGCCCGGTCCTGAAAGCTCGTGCCAATGACGACCGGCTTGTGATTGGCGCTGACGCCGTACTCGTCGGCCAGCGTGGGCGCCTTGATGAACTCCGGCGAGAAGTCCGGGAATGACTGCGTCACCTGCTTCGTGGCCGGGTCGTAGATTTCGTTCCCCACGATGCGCGTCGTGAAGGGATAGCCTCCGGTCCCGATGGCCACGTGCGAGACGGCCGTCGCGGTTTCGAGCTGCGTGACCTTCGCGTCCATGTACTCGGCACCCTGCGCCGCGAGCCCCCTGATGACGGGCCAGGCGTCCGGCCACGCCTCGTAGAGCGACCGCCCGCCCCCGTCCATCACGATGGTGAGGATGACCTTGGGCCGCTTCGACGCCGGAACGAGCGCCTCCGCCATCACGCGTCCCATCGATCCCTTGGGGGGACTCGTGCCGATCATGCGCGCGTACGTCGGAGCGATATTCTGCAGCGTCGTCTTGTCGAGCTTGACGCCTTCCTTGATGAAGCCTGGACCGTACAAGACGAACTTGATGTCGGTGTCGTAGTCCCAGGACGAGGCGTGCGTCGTCCACATGTGCTTGAGAACGACGACCTGGTTCGGGTCGTCCGCGCGAACGCCTCGCAGAGCCCGCAGGGGGATGTGGCTGAATTCGTCGCTGAAGAACGCCCGGTCGGCGACGATCGTGTAGCGGGCGGGGATCATCACCACGTGACCGCTCTGCTCCGCGGCCCAGCTCTGCACGGCATAGGCGAAATGCCACGCTTCGTCGCGATCCTGGCTTTGATACGCTGAGGCCGACCAGCTCGGGCGGATCTCTCCGGCCTTCCCCTGAACGCTGGAGCCGGGCACCGTTGGGGCGCAGGCGCCGAGTGCGAACGAAACTGCCAACGAAACCAGTGCACCGGCCACGTGTACTTGCCGGATGCCCCGCGTCCCTCGAACCGCAGTTCCAGATGCCCAATGTGGACCCATATCTGCCCTCCGTCGTGGCGGTAAGCGGGCGGATCACCCGTCGCTCGACTCTGGCGGGCGTCCTGTCACGTTGAGCCGAACACTAGGTCGCCGACTGGCAGAAGTGAAATACATACGAGACGGTGCCAGTATAATCTCCGGTTATGGAGCTTGAAGCCCGGCTGCGGGCGTTCGCAGCCTTCGCACGGCGCCGCTCGTTCTCGGCGGCCGCGCGGGAGCTCCGCATCAGTCAGCCCGCCGTCTCCAAGCACATCGCTGACGTAG
>WNGH01005813.1_pt1 | contig 11727 bp, 7 predicted proteins | sample 5400631 | NCBI WGS metagenome assembly WNGH01 (sample SAMN13153373, study PRJNA577476) | soil metagenome | isolation source: 115 cm soil or saprolite under Garry oak tree replicate 1 | place: USA:California | collected 2016-06-15 | reverse complement strand
GCCGCCTCGAGAACCGTGGCGTTTCTGAACAGCACACCAGCACGTGCTGCCCGCCCCACGCCAACCGTGATCGCCGTCGGAGTCGCGAGCGCGAGCGCGTCCGGACAGGCGATCACGATGGCAGCCACCGCAGCCGACAGCGCGAACGCGACGCCTTGGTGTCCAAACACAAGCCAGATCAGGAACGTGACGACCCCGGACGCAAGCGCCACGATGACCAGATACTTGCCGGCAATGTCCGCCAGGCGCTGCGCCGGGGCCTTCGAGGACTGCGCTTCCCGGACCATCGCGACGATGCGAGCCAGGGCCGTATCAGCTCCGACTTTGGTCGCGCGGAACCGGAACGCTCCCTGCTGGTTCCGCGTCCCGCCCACGACCTCGTCGCCCGGCCCCTTCGCGACCGGCACCGGCTCTCCGGTGAGCATCGATTCATCCACGTAGCTCGAGCCCTCGATCACGACGCCGTCCACCGGGATGGTATCGCCCGGCCGAACGGCAAGGATGTCGCCCACCGTGATGGCTTCGAGCGGCACTTCCTCCTCTGGCCCATTCCGCACCCGCCGCGCGGTGGGCGGGGCGAGCTCGAGCAGCGCCTCGACCGCCCGACCGGCGGCGAAGCGGCTGCGCATCTCCAACCAGTGGCCGAGCAGGCTGAAGGCGGTCAGCATCGCCGCGGCATCGTAGAACTGCTCACCCGGTAACCCGAACGTGACTGCGGCCGAGTACACGTAGCTCACGAGGATGCCGGTCGCGATCAGGGTCATCATCGTGAGCTCGCCCTGTCGCAGCGAGCGCGCCGCGGACGACACGAATGGCCACCCGCCCCACCAGACGACGATCGAGGTGAGGACGAAACTCAGGAGCCCGGGCGACAGCCCAAATGGCGGCACGAGCTCGCGGCCGAACAGCGAGGTGCCAAGCGGCGAGTAGAGGATGATCGGGACGGTGAGGATCGCCGACCCACCGAAACGCCGCAGCATGTCTTGCACCATGTGCGCCTCGTGCCCGGCGTGCGCATCAGGCGCGCCGCGGTGCGCTGCTGGGGCGGTGTGATGCTCGTGCGCGTGCGCGGTGTGGTCCATACGTGTCATGCAGGCCGTTTTCCCATCGTTTCCACCCAACCGTACAGTGTCGGCAAGACCAGGAGCGTAAGCAAAGTCGACGTGACGAGGCCTCCAATCACGACCGTCGCAAGGGGTCGTTGCACCTCCGCGCCAGCGCCAGTGGAGATGGCCATCGGAATGAATCCCACACTGGCCACCAGCGCGGTCATCAGCACTGGTCGTAGGCGGATTGTCGCACCCTCCCGCACGGCGTCGAGCAGCGGCCGGCCGCTAGTGCAAAGCTGATTGATGTATGTCACAAGCACGACGCCGTTGAGCACCGCAACGCCGAACAGCGCAATGAATCCCACCGACGCGCTCAGATTCAGGTGGAGGCCCCGGAGCCAGAGAGCCGCGATCCCGCCCACGAGGGCGAACGGCACCGTCAGCATCACGAGCACGGCGTGACGCATCGCGCCGAACGTCGCGTACAGCAGACCCGCGATTGCCAACAGGACGACAGGGACGATGATTCCCAGTCGGCGGGTGGCGCGCGACTGATTCTCGAACTGCCCGCCATACGTGACATAGTAGCCCGGTGGGAACGTCACTCGTTGACGGACGGCCGCTTTCACGTCTGCCGCGAACCCGCCGAGGTCGCGCCCACGAACGTTGCTCTGCACGACCACGTAGCGCTGCCCGCCCTCGTGGTTGATCACCTCCGGTCCTTCGACCGTCTGGACCCGCGCAACTTGCGCCAACGTCACCGTCCCGCCGGCCGGGGTGCGGATCAGCGTTTGTTGCACGGCCTCCGGTGTGGAGCGGAAAGAAGCAGCGAGCCGTACCACGATCGGGAAGCGTCGGCGCCCATCGATCACCTCGGTCGCCTGCATGCCACCCACGCCGGTCTCTATGGCCTCTCGAACGTCAGCGACGTTCAGGCCGTAACGGGCGATTGCCGCGCGGTCCAGATCCACCTCGAGCTGCATCGCTCCGGCACTCACCCCCACGGAAACATCCTCCGCCCCGCGTATTGACCGTACGATCCCTTCGATCTCGTCTGCCTTCTCCTGTAGGAGCGGCAGGCTGTCGCCATAGACTTTGACTCCCAGCTCCGTTCGCACGCCGGAAATCACTTCATCGAGCCGCATCCGCATCGGCGCGCTGAACTCATAAACGAGTCCCGGTATCTCCGAGAGCGCAGAGTCCATGCGGACGATCAGCTCATCCACTGATCCCACCCGCCATTGGCGTTTTGGATTCAAGACGACATAAACGTCCGCCTGGTGGAGTGCCATCGTCTCGGTGGCCTCGTGTGGGCGGCCAAGGTTCGTCACGACGTTTTGAACCTCGGGGAATTTTCGTAACGTGCGCTCCACATCGTCCGAAACGGTGATGCCGTGCGGCAGCGACGCGCTCTGAATGCGTCGCGTCTCGATAAGGAGATACCCCTCGTCCAGCTTGGGCATGAATTCCGTGCCCAAGAACGGCACCGAGATGAGTGCGACAGCGAAGAGGCCGACGGTCGCGCCTACGACCCGCCTCCGATGCTGGAGTGACCACTCGAGTGCGCGCTGGTATCTGGTGCGGAGTCTGATGAACCACGTGGGGTCATCGTGCTCCATGGAAGACCCGCCGCCTCGCGCGAACAGGTACGATGCGACGGCAGGTACATAGCTCAGTGCCAAGAGCAGCGACCCTAAGACCGCCGCACAGACCGTGAACGCCATCGGTCTGAACATGCGGCCTTCCAGCCCTTGAAGCGCGAAGATCGGGATGTAGACCGCGACAATGATCGCGATCCCGAATACGATCGGTCGCCCCACCTCGAACGCCGCCGCACGAAGCACGTCTTGTCGCTCGGTGACCGAGGGCGATCGCGCGCCGGCGAGCCGACGCACGAAGTTCTCCACCATCACGACGGAAGCATCCACGATGAGCCCGAAATCCAGCGCGCCCAGGCTCATGAGATTCGCAGTGAGGCCGAAGCGTTTCATCGCGAGGAAAGCAAACAGCAGTGAAAGCGGGATCACGGATGCCGTGAGGAGCGATGCACGAAGATTGCGGAGAAAGAGGAAGAGGATCGCGATGACCAGCAGCGCGCCCTCCGTGAGGTTCGTGAACATCGTGCGCGTCGTGCGGCGGACAACCTCACCCTGGCTATAGAAGGGCCGGATCTGAACTCCGGCCGGCAGGACGGACTCGATCTCCGCGAGTCGGGCTTGGACGCGCTTCACAACTTCCCGACCATTTGAACCCTTCAGAATGATCACCGCAGCGGATACCGCTTCTCCCCGACCGTCCCGTGTCACCGCACCGAAGCGGGGTTGGGGCCCCACGTCCACGCGCGCCACATCCCGGACATAGACCGGGGTCGCGCCCCGCGTTGCCACCACGACGTTGGCGATGTCGCCCGCGTTCGTGACACGCCCCATGCCACGGACCGTCAGACGCTCACCTCGGTCCTCCACATATCCCGCACCAAAATTCGCATTGTTGTTGGCAAGCGCCGTTTGCAGATCGTGCAGTGTGAGACCGTACCCGGCGAGCCTGCTGGGGTCCGCGAACACGTCGAACTGCTGTAGCATCCCTCCCCACGTATTCACCTCCGCAACGCCAGGTACGGTCTTGAGCAGCGGCTTGACGATGTACTCCTGCACGTTGGTCAGCTCGATGAGCGACAGGGTGTCCGCTGCGGAATCGGTGCGCTCCACCAGGTACTGGAACGCCTCACCCATCGCTGTCGCCGGGGGCCCGAGCATCGCCTGCGCGTTGGACGGCAACGCGTGTAGCGCATCCTGCATTCGCTGCTGCACCTGCGCCCGCGCGAAGTACAAGTCGACGGCGTCCTCGAAGGTGACCGTGACAACCGAAAGGCCGACCTTGGAGATCGAGCGGACGTCGGTCGTGCGCGGGAGGCCCAGCATGGCAACCTCCATCGGGTACGTCACCTGTTGCTCGACTTCGGCGGGCGAGAGTCCCGGAACCTCGATCATGACCAACACCTGATTCGGTGTGAGGTCGGGGAACGCGTCGGTGTTCAACGTCGCGAACGACCACAGGCCGGCAGCGGCCAGGAGAGCCGTGGCGCCAACGACGATCGCGCGGTGACGCAGCGAGGCAGCGATTAATCGATCGATGAGAGCGCCCACCTCACATCTCCATGGCGGGCATGGCGCCCTTCTTGATTTGCGCCTTGATCGCCAGCGCGCCGCGCATTACGACGAGGTCACCCGCCGCGAGGCCCTGTGTGATCGCAATCCGACCGCCTGATCTGGAGCCGAGCTGGACATTCCGAGGCACGAAGTGCGCGCCGCCGATGCTGTCCGGGTGGGCCACGAAAACGACGGACTTGCCATCGAGCAGCTGCACTGCGTCCTCGGGGACCGAGGGGACCGATATTGCGCCGCCACCTTGGGCCGAGACGCTCGCCAGCATCTCCGGCTTGAGCCGGTCGCCACGGTTGCGAATAACGCCGCGAATCGGGAGGGTGCGGGTGGAGGGATCGAGCCCAGCGCCGACGGCGTCAATGTGCGCGGAGAATGTGTCCGCGGGATACGCGGGCACGGTGAAGCGCAACTCCGCGCCAACGCGGAAGAGGGAGGCGAGATTCTCGGGGGCGTCGACCGAGAGCCACAACGTTGCGGGGTCAGTGACGACGACGAGCGGCGCGCCCGCCTCGACCACGGCTCCGGGTACCGCGGTGCGCGCGAGAACCACGCCGTTCAGCGGCGATCGGATCGCAATCTCACCGGTTGCTGAAGCTGCAGCACCGATCTGCTCGGCAACGCTCTGTGCCCGTCGCAGCTCGGCGCTTGCCAGCTCATCATCGGCGATGGCGCGATCGTAGTCCTGCTGGGGAATCGCCTTGAGGGCGAGTAGGCGCTCCGCTCGCTCGCGAGCACTGCGTGCGTAGCTCGCTTGAGCGCGGGCTTTTGCGACGTCGGACTGCGCCATCCCCGCCTCGGGGCTTTGCAGTGTCACGAGGACGCGGCCGGCGCTGACGCGATCCCCCGGGCGAACCTGCACCGCAATCACCCGCGCCCGCACCGTTGCGCCGAGCCTCGCGGTGCGATCCTCGTTCGGTATCACCTGCCCCGGGACGGTCGCTATGGAAGCCACGGTACTCGTCGCCACTGGCTCCCAGTGCACGCCACCGTGCGCCATCTGCGCGGCAGTGAGCGTCACGTCCGTTTTCGCAGTCATCCCTGGCATGTCGGCCATCCCGGTATCCGTCGACCGAGACTGCGCGGCGGGGGGCCGATCGCCCCTCCTGGAACAGGCAGTCAACAGGATGAGGCTGAGCAATGTTGTCGCTCTCATGGCCGGGCCTCCGCGCCAATTGCGAGCGCCGATAGTGCGGAGGCGATGTCGACTCCCTCGGCGACAAGCAGCTGGACTACGCTTTCGTGTTGGGCGTAGAGGATCTGGTAATAGACGAGCTGTGCTTCGCCCCAGGCGCGCGCCGCATCGATGACCTGGATGAGTGGGACTGCACCCTCCCGATAGGCACCGAGGGCAATGCGCCGAGCCTCGTCAGCGCGTGCGAGGTAACCTTGGCCCCGGGCAGGACCGGCCAGTACTCCAGCGCGTTCCGTCAGGAGCCGCGCGGACTCGGCGGCACCAACGATCTCCGCCCGACCGATGCGCTCCTGGGCCGCGAGCTCGAAGGTAGCTGCTTCGTGTTCCGCCGCGGCGCGCGCGATGGCGCCCCGGTTCTGATCGAACAGCGGGAACGGCATGCTGACTCCCGCGATCAAGGAAGTCGTCCCTGAAGTGCGTTTCGTGCCAACGGTGATTCCGAGCTGCCGAATAAGGTTGGTGCGTTCGGTGGTCATTCCCGCGCCTGCGGCCGCGACCCTCTCGCGCGCGGCGCGAATGTCCGGCCGCGCCCGGCCAGCCAGCGCCACGTCGGGAAGTGCAAGTGGAGCATCGAGTGCCACTACGGCGAACGGCCGCGGCTCTTCACCAAGGAATACGCTCAGCTCGGCTCGGGCTCGGGCGAGATCGGCCTCCTGCATGGTTGCGTCGGCCTCGGCGCGGTCGCGTTCGAGCTCCGAGCGAATCAAGTCGGCTTCGGCTGCGACACCTTCCTTTACGCGACTGCGGTTGTACGCGAGTACTGAATCGAGCCATGCAGTGAGATCGCGCGCCGCTGCCAGGGCAACCTGCGCACGCGCCATTCGATAAAAGGCGCGCGTGGCATCCAGTTCGATCCGCTGCCGATCCGCCTGTGCATCAGCCTCGGCAGCTCGGACTTCGGCGTTTGCGCCACTCACGCGGGACCACCGCTGGTACAGCGGCTCGAGCGGAAGCGTGGCCGTCAACATTATTTCGCGGTCCATCGGCGGAGCTGCGCGCCCAGGCAACGGCTGATTATCCACCTGGTACATGAGGATGGGATTGCCCAACGTGCCGGCGGTCGAGCGCGAACCGCGAGCCGCACGAACTCTTGCGCGCGCCGCTTCGAGTGACGGGTATCGCGCAGCGACGCTGTCGAGTACCTGGAGCAGCGACACAGGCTCTCGACCCAATGTATCCTGGGCGATCAAAGGCGTGGTGCCGGCAGCCGCGACGGCCGCGCAAAAAACGAGCGACAGAATACGCATACCTCTCCTCACTGAGCGTCGATGAAATGCAGTGCGCAACGCGCGGGCGCGCGTCGCTTCAGGGCGCAATACGCCCGGGAGAGGCTAGGCTTGGGGCGGTGGAGAGAGCGGGGGCTGCGGGTCGGCCGGGGCGAGGGTCGAGACCCCGAGACCGACATTGTGGGACTCTCGTGCGGAGGTGGAAACGGCTCCACCAACTGTGAGCACTGCGGGCGTCGTGATCGCGCAGAACGCCGGGTTAGCGCACGGGGTGGCATGGGTTGTCGCATCGACGGCCGGCCCAGACCGGTGGGAGGCCATCTGCTGTTCGCAGCTCGCCGGCGTTCCTCGTTGGACTTGGTCACACAAGAGCGGCAAGCCAACCGGCAACATTTGGCCGCTCAGCAGCAGCGTAGCGACGAGTCGGACGAACGAGAGTTTCATGCGAGCTGCGGAATATACTACGACGCCGTGGGCGGAGTCATGCCCCCTCAGCCTGTCGGGGTGGGCATCGGCTCGAGCCGTAGGAACAGAAGACGCAGCAGTCGCCAGCCTTCGGTCGAAGAATCGTTCGGCACTGCGCACACTCGTAGAAGTGCACGCACGCGTTGGTTGGCATCGTTTCGGTCGATTTGTGTCTGCAGTGGGGGCAGGTCAGGGTCGCCGTGAGGACGGTCATGCAAGGGACTTTAAGTGCTGCCCGCAAACCCGGTCCACACGGCCTCGCCGGTCCCCGGTACGACAACGCGTCCAGCCGTTGAGTTGATGCTCCCGAAGCGGAACGCGCGTTCTCCGGTGTAGTCGCGCAGGTCGTCTCGTCCCTCGGGCTCCACCAGCAGATACTCACGCCGTGCGACGGGCCGCGTCAACGCACGCACCTGTTGCGGCAACGTGACCGTCGCCAAGCACACCGTGATCCGGATTGGATAGAGGGCCGTCTGGAAATCGAGCTGACCCACAACAGCCGCAACGCGCTCACAGGCGCCGGCGGGCGTGTAGCCGGGCCCCGTGGTAGAGGTGGCAGCGGAGGAGCTAATCCAGAACGTCATAACGCGAAATCTAATCCCGCCCACCCCTCCGGAGTAATGCTGACTCACCCGCGCGTATCCGGCGTCGCCAGAGCGATGCGGGGGAGCCGCTCCTGCCCGAGCCAGTCGGCAATCACGTCGTCCATGTCCAGAATGCATCCGGCCAGTTGCAGCGCAACCTTCTGGACGACGGCGTCAACCGCCAGACCCAGAGTCCGATGGCCGGACTCAGCCAAGGTACCGCCCAAAGTCGTAGTATGGACAGCTAGGCTGAGAGGCCGCAGCTTAGGGAGGAGAGTAAATGTCGGGCCGCAGCACGTGATTCCAAATTTGCCGGATGGAACCTCGGTTCAGCTCGCTCAGGAGCGGCCGCCGCAGCGCGCCTCGGCCGGCGCACAGCGAGTCACCAGTAGCACCTGCACGCCACCCCGGCACGTCCTGAAGCTCCGCCTCTTCCTCGTCGACGATAACCGCCTGTTCCGCCACTCCCACTCACAGCCGCCCGTTGCGGCGGCTCACGCATTGGAGAGAGGAGGATCCCATGAGGCCGTTGACCGTAGGTACGTCGCTCGTGGCGAGCATCTTCGCCCTGGGCTGCACGGACGAGCCCCCGACCGCCCCGGCAGCCGGAAGGCCCCGGTTTGAAATATCCGATGCCGCCCACACCAGCGGCATGCCGGGGTTCTACTTCCTGCCACCCATGGTCGCGGCGCCGACCTTCACCGGGACGTTCGTCAGCGGACTGACACTGGAAGTCGAGATCTGTGGGTGGACCGGCACTGCGTGCGATTCGTTGATCGCCACCTTCAGCACCAACACGGGCACTGGGTCTGCGACCGTGCGGGTCGACCCCGAAAATGAGCAGTACATCGTCAACTGGAAGACGGGTCAATTCGTCCTCGATACGGCGAAGACCTACCGCATACGGGTGCTGCTCGGCAGCACCGAGCTGGGACACGCGGACGTCGACGTCGTCGCTACCGGGCGTGAGCGCAAGAGCGTCAACACCGCGGAGTTCGTCCCTGTCATCAATGGGCAAACGCTGCCGATCACGTTTCGCATTGAGGATGGGGCAATCCTCGCCCTCGCCCTCGGCGCGATGCGGACCTGGTATAACACGTCGCAGGGGGGGGCCGGCGTGACTGACGCGTACGCCGGTCTCACGCTGAGCGTCATGGCCAAGAGCCACGTCGCGTCGTGGAACAACTTCAACATCCGGTTCTATACCGGGTGCACCGACCATGCGTTTCCCGGCTACCCCGATGGTTCATGCGGCGGCTCGAGTGAGGGGACGCCCTATCCGCGGATCGAGTGGCAGAACGACCTGTCGTTGCCGCAACACGCCCAGATCGAATGGTTCTGGTACGGGTACTACGCGGCCCTCTCCTCGGCCAACGACCTTCTCAGAGCCATTGGGACGAATGGCGTGGTTATCACGAACCCGAGGACGACCCAGATGGTGGAGACCATGGTGTCGCTGGTGCAAGCGTTGTCCCTGAGCGACATCGCGCTGCACTACGACAAGGGCTTCATCGTCGACGAGAACAGCGACCCGACCAGCGCGCTGAGCTTATTCCCCCGCACGCGGGTCCGCGACACGGCGCTCGCAAAGTTCAACGCGGTTATTGCGAAGGCGACCGCGAACACATTCACGGTCCCGGGGAGCTTCTTCGGAGGTCCGGGCGTAACCTACGACAACGTGAAGATCGCACAGATCGCGAACACAATGGCGGCGCGGCTGCTGGCGTATTTCCCTCGTGACGCGGCAGAGAACGCGGATGTCTCGGCAGGTGGGCAGGTAGCCTGGGCTAAGGTGGCGAGCTACGCTTCCAAGGGCATCAGCTCCCCGACAGCCGGTGCGCCGTTCGATTGGGTCTTCCATCAGGATGGCTGTATCGACTGGTGCGACTTCTACAAGACCTGGACCAACGACATGACTACGATGCGGATCCACAGCCGTGTCGCGCATCTGATGGATCCCGCGACCCAGCCCGACCCCTGGAATCTCGCCGCCAACTCCCCGCCCAATTCGGCGGACCACCGCCTGGGCGACGGCACCCTACGGCCGGAGAGGGGCGGTGCGGCGTTTGCAGACTTAATCGCGGTGAACCCGGACTTGACCGGCAACGGCGGCTACGACTATGCCTGGAGTTATCACCAGGAGTTCGGGCCCAGGACCCGTGGGTTGTGGCACCAGAGCGCCGTCGGACAGGTCCGTTATGACAGCCTTGCCACGTGCGGCGACAATCCACAGGGCTCGGTCGCGGGGGTGGGGGACGGCCCGGTCGTGCTCGCGGCCGAAAACGACCTGATTTGGGCGGAAGCGCTGATGCGCCAAGCCGCTCCCGATCTCGCGACGGCGGCCACACTCATCAACTATACGCGCGTTGGCCCGGATCGCCTGGGGCGTGCGCGGGGCGGCCTCCCCCCCTCCACCGGCACCCTCGCTGACCTGCAGTACGAGCAGGATGTCGAGCTGCCGGGCTCGAACATTGCGCCCTATTTCAACCAGCGGCGGATCGACAACCTGGAGCCGCTCACGCCGCACGAGATGCCGGTGCCGGCGAAACAGCTGGCCGCGCTGAACTTGCCCATCTACACGTGGGGCGGAGCGAGCAATCCGCCCAACAGCACTCCGGCAGCGACAGCAACCAGCTCGGTCGCCAACGCGCGGAACGCGCCGCAGGTCTGGGCGGACTTGCAACGGCAGGCGCGGGTGCGGGCGCAATTGAACGGCATTTTGAACCGCCGCCGTTAGCCCGGCGCGACGCGCCGTCGGTCGCCGTCACGAGGCGCGCCGGTTTCATTGCCCGGCCACGATCTTCGGAATATCTCCGGGCGAAGTCATTGAAAACACAACGGCCAGCGCTGGCATGGGCTGGCCGTGGGGAATTACGAATCGAGAGCTCTACTGCAGCCGCAGGGTTTCGATCAGAGCCGCGAGGGCCGCTGGTAGCTGCCGTTGCCGGGGGTAGTAAAGGAAGAAGCCGGGGAACGGCGGGCACCAATCCTCGAGCACGCGTACCAGTGCCCCGCTCGCGAGGTGCGGCGCCGCGTGCTCCTCCGACATAAAGGCCAGACCCACGCCATCGATCGCGGCACGGATCATCACCTCTACGTCATCGACGATCAGCGGCCCGTTCACCGCGACGGTGAGGGACTGCTTGCCCTTGTCTAACTCCCAGCGATACACGCCCGCGGATCCGTGTCGAAAATTGATGCAGCGGTGGCTTGTCAGGTCACGCGGGTGTACCGGTTTGGGGTGCGCCTCGAAATAGCGGGGCGAACCCACGATGGCCGGCCGGTGGTCCTTGGAGACGCGGAACGTGATCATGTCCCGCTCGATGAATTCCCCGAAATGAATGCCGGCGTCGAAGCCCGCGGCGACGATGTCGATACGGCTCTCGTCGGTCGTCACGTCGAGTACGACGTCCGGGTAATCGCGCGCAAATTGGCCCAGCTTGGGTGCGAGGACCGTGGTCGCGGCAATGGGCGACACGACCAACCGCACGCGTCCCGCTGGCCGGTCCCGGAGCCCCGAAATCAAGTCCACAGCGCCCCGAATGTCGCCGAGCGCCGGGCGCAGACGCGCGATGAGCTGCTCTCCGGCAGGCGTCGGGGCGACGCTGCGCGTCGTCCGCGCGAGCAGGCGTACGCCAAACCGCTCTTCCAGCCCCCGCATCGCGTGGCTGACCGCAGAGGTCGACACACCCAGACGTTTCGCGGCCCGCGTAAAGCTCCGTTCCTCTGCCACAGTGAGAAACGCGGATAGGACGCTCAGCTCGTCGCGCACCATTTGTGAATAATACTCACAAACCCTTCTCGATTTTTCCGGCTACTCCGGCGCGCACGGCGCTGTTACGATTGGCCTCGCAGGACGGGCGGGAACACGGATCCAGGAGGTACCATGGCTCACAAGGCTGCGAAGCAGGTTTGGTTCATTACCGGTGCCGGCCGTGGCATGGGCGTCGATTTCGCCAAGGCCGCACTGGCCGCCGGCCACGCGGTCGTGGCCACCGGCCGGGACACCGACGCCGTGGCCAAGGCTGTGGGAAAGTCGGAAGACCT
>WNGH01016816.1_pt1 | contig 11728 bp, 6 predicted proteins | sample 5400631 | NCBI WGS metagenome assembly WNGH01 (sample SAMN13153373, study PRJNA577476) | soil metagenome | isolation source: 115 cm soil or saprolite under Garry oak tree replicate 1 | place: USA:California | collected 2016-06-15 | reverse complement strand
TGACCACCGCCGAATCCAACTCTCCTGCTCGAGCTTGACCAGCGCGTACGGTGACACCGCGCCGCCAACCGGTGCACTCTCGGTCACCCCGCGCGCGGGCGGCGTGTATACGGTCGTGGTGCTGGCAAAGCACACATGGCGGACGCTCGCGGCCTGCGCCGCGACAAGGGCACGGATGGTGGGCAGCAGGTTGGCCAGAACCTCGCCCGCAAGCTGCTCCCAGAGGCTGCGGCCGCTCGGGCGCCTGTAGTAGAGGTGGACGATCGAGTCACACCGCCGCAGGGCCCGGCCCAGCGACCGATCGTCGAGGAGCGCGCGGGGCCAGTAGCCCACCGCGCTTGCGTCGATCAGCCCGCGGATCTCGGGCCGCTGGGTCGAGGTCGGCCCGAGAATCTCGACGTCCGCGCCCTCGCCGAGCAGCCCCGCAATCAGGTGGGAACCGATAAAACCACCACCCCCGGTGACACCAACGCGACGGCCGGCTAGGCGGGCGCCGTCGAGGCTTCCCAGTTCCGGATCTCCTCGATCCTGTGCACCGGCGCGACCGCGGGATGACCGTCCAGCCAGCGGAGGTATCGTTCGAGCCCTTCCTCGATTCTGACCGTCGATTCGAAATCGAGCACGTCCCTGGCCCGGTCGACGTTGGCATGGTGCCGCCGCACGTCGCCGGGGCGCGCGTGCAGATGGACGATCGGCGACCGCGAGCCTGTCACCTTGCAGATCAGCTCGGCCAGGCGCCGCACGCTGACCTCCTCGCCCCTGGCGATGTTGACGCAATCGCCCACCAGCTGGTCGCACTCTCCCGCCATGACGATGCCGCGCACGGTGTCTTCGACCCACGTGAAGTCACGGGTCTGACCGCCATCACCGAAGATCGCCATCGGGCGGCCGGCGAGAGCCCGCTCCACGAATCGCGGGATGACCTCGCCGCTCGGTCCCTCGACGTGAGACCGCGGACCGTAGGCGTTGAATGGGCGCACGATGACTGCCGGCAAGCCGTACGCGTGGTAGAAGCTGAACGTCATCGCCTCACCGGCGAGCTTGGTGGCGCCGTAGGGCGTCGTCGGGAGGGTCGGATGGTCCTCGTCCATGGGGACCCAGCGCGCGCTGCCGTAAACCTCCGACGAGGAAACGTAAACGAAGCGCTCGACGCCACAGTCGCGGGCCGCGAGGAGCACCTCCAGCGTGCCCGTGGCGTTGACGTGGTGGGTGCGAACTGGGTCCGACAACGACACGCGCAGGCACACGGTCGCGAGGTGGAAGACGACGTCGGCCTGTTCGACGGCGGCCCGAATTGCCTTACGGTCGGCGACGTCCGCGCGGATCACCCCGACGGGTCCGGTGGCTCCCAGGTTGTTCTCGCTGCCCACCGAGAAGTCGTCGAGCACCGTGACGCGGTTGTCGCGCGCCAGCAGGTCGGCAAGGTGGCTGCCGATGAAACCGGCGCCGCCGGTGACCAGGACACGCTTGCCCTTGATCAGCAACGCGCGCTCCCGCCTGCGAACACCGCCACCCATACCACATTGATGACGTAACCAAAAGAGCCGCCACTCCTCAATAGGTCGATGGTCGAGGCGCGGATGGTGAGTACCACGTGGCATAGGACGAAGTCCCGGGCTCTGCCGTGTGCGGCCATTCTCACCGCGGAAGGGCTGCACCTAGCGTTTGAGCTGGGAGAGCGGCACCTGTGTGGCATCCGTCAGGCCGGTCCGGTGACCCCGACTCCCGTCAAACGCATGCCAGAGCTCGACCGCGGCGCGAAGCACGAGTGGAGGAGCCTCCGCATCCAGGCGGCCGTCCTGTTGGCTTGCTGCCTGGTCACGGCGGTCCTCTCGCCCATGTCGCACACAGCTGCGGCCGCGGCGCCGTGCTCGATCACATTCGGCATGCACGAGACCAGCGCGCCGTGGGACCCCACCATGGCCACCATCCGCGAGCTCGACAGGCACATCAACCGGCACTCGGCGATCGTGCACTGGTACGCGCAGTGGGGCGACGTCGGCTCAGGCGCGTTTGCAGCGAACCAGCCGTGGATGCTGAACGTGGTCCGCCACTACACCTCGATTGGGGTCACCGGCGCGACGCCGCTCATCACATGGGAGCCGTGGGGCCCCGCGCCATACACGGCCTCCAACAACACCTTTCCGCTGCAGGCGATCGCCGCCGGCAACTTCGACCCCTACATCGACTCCTGGGCGATCGGGCTCAAGGTCTACGGCGACCCGGTGATGCTCGATGTGTTTCACGAGATGGACGGCAGCTGGTACCCCTGGGGCTATGGCGTAAACGGCAACACGCCCGCCGACCTGATCGCCGCCTACCGCCACGTGCACGATCGGTTCGCGCTGGCGGGCGCGACCAACGTGCAGTTCGTGTGGAACGTCAACTTCTGGAACTACTCCGGCGTCGACCAGCGTGACTTCTACCCGGGCGACGCCTACGTCGACTGGATGGCGGTGGACGCCTACAACTGGGGCGCCGCGGGCGGCGGCAGCTGGGAATCGCTGGCACAGGCGCTGAGCGACGTGAACGTCTACGACCGGCTTGCATCGCTGAATCCCGACAAGCCGATGATGCTGGCCGAGTGGGCCAGCGCCGAGCCCACCTCGGACGACCCACCCGGTGTCACCAAGGGCCAGTGGATCATCGACGCTGCCCGATCACTCGCAATCCAGTTTCCGCGCGTCAAGGCGGTGGTTTGGTTCAACCTCACCGGCACGCCGTTCGCGCTCGACTCGTCGTCGGATTCCATGGCCGGCGCCCAAACCGCGTTCGGCGGCTGCTGATGTTTGCCCAGCGTGCGCCGTTTTGCCACCCCTGACGAGGGACACATGACTCATTTCCAGGCGATCAGCCCGGACTTACCTTCCATATATGTGGATGTTGATTCGGCTACGTACGCTTTTCCTGGCCGCTGTCTTTCTGGCCGCGACCGCTGATCCTCTGCTGGCTCACGCGGCGACCCCCAATCTCGTCCAGATCGAGAACTCGCAGCCTGGGACCACCGCCTGGATGCTTGGCCCCAACGTCGCCGACGACGTCAACAATCAGATCAAGGGCTACGCCTCCGCGACCAGCGTCGCGCTGGGCTCTTCGATCAACTTCTATGTGACCGTCAACCCGGCCCAAACGTTCACCATCGACGTCTACCGTATCGGCTGGTATCAGGGCCTGGGCGGCCGCTTGATGGCAAGCAGCGGCCCGCTCGCCGGCACTCCTCAAAAACCATGCGCGGCCGACGCCACCACCGGCTCGATCGACTGCGGGTGGACAGGGAGCTACACCCTCTTCATTCCGCCGACCTGGACCAGTGGCGTCTTTCTCGCGCGCCTGATCAACTCACTTGGATATGAGAACTACGTCGTGTTCGTCGTGCGCGACGGACGTCCGGCGGACCTGCTTTATCAGATGCCGGTCAACACCTACCAGGCATACAACAATTACCCAGACGACCACCTGACCGGCAAGAGCCTGTACGGGTACAACAGCTTCGGGGCCAACACCGTCGCCGGCACGCCGCAGGCGGTCAAGGTCTCTTTCAACCGGCCGTATGCGGACAGCGGCGTCGCTGACTTCACCACGTATGAGATCGATTTCGTGCGTTGGGCTGAAGGCTCGGGCTACGACATCACCTATTCCACCGACGTGGACACGGATCTGAACCCCGGCCAGCTGCGCTACAGCCGTGGCTTCATATCGGTCGGGCACGACGAGTACTGGTCGATGGGGATGCGGAACGGCGTCGAAGCCGCGCGTGACGCAGGCGTCAACCTGGGCTTCTTCGGCGCCAACGACTCGTACTGGCAGATCCGCTACGAGGCGGACGCGAACGGAGTCGCGGACCGCACCATTGTCTGCTACAAGGACCCGGGCCTCGACCCGGTGCAGGGTCCGACCGACACGGTCCTGTGGCGCCAGGATCCCGTGAACCGGCCCGAGCAGGCGATGCTCGGCATTCAGTTCACGTCGGAGGTCAACTACGGCAGCAACGTCCCCTATGTGGTGACCAACAGCTCACATCCGCTGTACAACGGCACCGGCTTCGTCGACGGCGCGAGCGTTCCCGGGATCGTCGGCTACGAGATGGATCGCTCCATGGCCGAGTTTCCGTTGCCCGCGGGCACCGGTTACACGCTCCTCTCGCACTCGCCTTTCGTCTCAGGTACCGGTGTCGCGGATTACGCCAACTCGGTCGTCTACCGGGCGCCCAGCGGGGCGATGGTCTTCACCGCCGGCACCAGCTCGTGGGATTGGGGGCTTGACAGCATCACGGGTCCAAACATGGATCCACGCATACAGCAGACGACCACCAACGTCCTCAACGCGCTCGCGGGCCTGGTCGTGCCGCTCACCGGTCAGCCCCTGCCGACGACTCCGACAGTTGCCGTCGCGGGTCCGGGCACGCCCACCGGTCCTCTTCCGAGCCGGCCGATCAACCCCACCGTGCCTTAGAGGAGGGGAATGGCTATGAGCCGCCGCCTCCAAACCGTGATCGCGCTGTCATTACTGGTCGCGAGCGTTTCGATGGCTGCGGCGGCACCCGTGAAACAGGCGGCAGCCGCCGCCAACCCCATCGTCGTCGAGAACCAGCAGACCGCCGGCGTGTCCAGCGGCTGGAGGCTCTCCCAGTTCGCAAGAGACGACCTGAGCCAGCAGATCAAGGGCTACGCCTCGGCGACAAGCGTCCTCCAGGGTGACAGCCTGAACCTGTACGTCACGGTCAACCCGGCGCAGACCTTCACCATCGACTTCTACAGGGTCGGGTGGTACGGCGGCGTGGGCGGTCGCCTGATGGGGAGCAGCGGTCCGCTCAATGGCGCGCCACAGCCGGCCTGCCCCGTCGTCGATGCCGGCACAGCGCTGCTCGCGTGCAACTGGTCGGTGAGCTACACCATCAACCCCGTGCCCAGCACCTGGACCAGCGGCGTGTACCTCGGCGTCCTCACCAATGCCGCCGGGTGGCAGAACTATGTGACGTTCGTCGTTCGGGACGATCGCCCGGCGGCCTTCCTGTACCAACAGAGCGTGACCACCTACGAGGCGTACAACAACTATCCGAACGACGGAACAGGCAAGAGCCTCTACAACTTCAACAGCTCCGGTGGGCAGCGCGCGTACAAGGTCTCGTTTGACCGTCCTTACTCCGAGATCTCAGACGGCTCGGGACAGTTCCTCGCGTACGGCGAGGTCGACATGGTGCGCTGGCTGGAGAGGAACGGTTATGACGTCACCTACTCCACCGATGTCGACACGCACGCCCGTGGCGGTGCGCTCCTGAATCACAAGGCCTTCCTCTCCGTCGCCCACGACGAATACTGGTCGAAGGAGATGTTCGACGCGGCCGCGGGCGCTCGCGACGCCGGCGTGAACCTGGCCTTCTTCGGTGCGGATGCGGTGTACTGGCAGATTCGCTTTGAGCCATCCGCCGATGGCACCGCCAACCGGGTGATCGTCTGCTACAAGGACGCGACCCTCGATCCGGTGCAGGGTCCGACCACCACGGTGAACTTCCGAAGCGCCCCGGTGAACCGCCCGGAGCAGACGCTCATGGGCGTGCAGTTCACCTCTCAGGTCAATTTCGGCAACAACGCCGACTACGTCGTGACCAACGCCGGCAGCTGGGCTTACGCCGGGACCGGTTTTCAAGAGGGCGCCACGGTGCCGAAGATCGTGGGTTACGAGATGGACCGGTTCATGACCGAGTATCCGGGTCCCACCGCGATCAGCCAGACGCTTCTCTCGCACTCGCCCTTCATCAATGCAAGCGGTGTGGCGGACTACGCCAACTCTTCCATCTACCAGGCGCCGAGTGGCGCGTGGGTCTTTGCCGCCGGCACGATCTCCTGGAGCCAGGCGCTCGACAACGGGGACAGCATCGTCTACTTCTCCAGCTTCAACGTGGTCAGTCCCGGGATCCAGACCATGACCGCCAACGTCTTGCAGGCCTTCCTCGTCGGCGCCCCGGTGGTCCACCACCTGCAGATCACGTCGCCGTCATCCGTGACGGCCGGAGCGCCCTTCCCCGAGACCGTGACCGCGATGGACTTGCAGGGCAACCCGGTGCCGTCTTACACGGGAACGGTTCATTTCACAAGCAGCGATGGCCAGGCGGTGCTGCCGGCCGACTACACGTTCACCGCCGCGGACGCGGGGACGCACCAGTTCTCGGTGACCCTCAAGACCGCCGGCAGCCGGAGCGTGACCACGACCGACACCGCGAACAGCTCCATCACGGGCAGCCAGACGGTCGGCGTCGTGGCGGCGCCGGCCAGCACCTTGCGTCTGAGGGGGATCGGCAACGCCACCGCGGGCACCGCCCAGACCGCGACGGTGACCATGTCCGATCCCTACGGGAACCTGGCCACCGGTTTCACCGGAACGGTTCACTTCAGCAGCAGCGACGCCCAGGCAGCCCTGCCGGCGGACTACACATTCACCGCCGGTGACGCCGGGGCGCATCAGTTCACCGTGACCCTGAAGACGTCCGGCAGCCAGACGGTCACCGCGGCGAGTGGAACGATGACCAGCACGGTGAGCGCCACCATCCACGCGGCCAGCGCGACGCGGCTCATTCTCAATGCTCCAGCCAACGCGACGACGGCCGTGGCCTTCCCGGTGACGGTCACGCTCAAGGACGCTTACGGCAACGTGGCGGACGGCTACAGGGGAACCGTCGGCTTTGCAAGCAGCGATCCACTGGCGATACTGCCGTCTCCTTACACCTTCACCGCCGGTGATGCCGGCGCCCACACGTTCCAGGTCACGCTGGTCACGCCGACGCTACTTTCTCCGACGACCATCACGGCGTCCGACAGCGCGAATCCGGCTCTGCAGGCAACCAGCTCGAGCGGCCCTTGGGGGCCGCCCCACCTGCCTCTCTCAGGCGGCGGGCTTTTTTTCCGTCCTCGACGCCAGCTCGTTGAGTCGCGCCACGACAGTTTCGACATCCTGCGAGCTGAGTCCCGGATGCACCGGGATCGAGAACATGTCAGAGGCGGCGCGCTCGGACTCCGGACAGGCCGGGTTGCGAAGGCCGCGATAAGGCGGCTGCAGGTGTATCGGCACCGGATAGTGCACCCCTGTCATCACACCTCCGCGCTCGAGCTGGGCGCGCACCTCGTCACGTGTCAGGGGTGAACCCGCCGGCACTCGCAGCGTGAACTGGTGATAGACGTGCATGCTGCCTTCGAGCACGCGCGGCCGCAAGAACCGACTGTCGATGGTCCGGTCGTAGTACGCGGCAATCTCGCGCCGGCGCTCGGTGATGCGGGCGAGCTTGCCAAGCTGCGCGAGCCCGATCGCCGCCTCCATCTCCGTCATCCGCAAGTTGTAGCCGACGGCGTCGTGGACGTAAGGTTGCGCCGCGTAAGCCTGATGGCGCAGGCTCGCGGCGATGCGCGCGATGTCGGGATCGTTGGTGACCACCATCCCGCCCTCGCCGGTGGTGATGTTCTTGGTCGCGTAGAGCGAGTAGACGGCGGTTCCGAAATTGCCGAGCGGACGGCCCCCGATCGTGGCACCCACCGCCTGGCACGCATCCTGGATCAGGGCCAAACCATGGTCCGAGGCAAGGTTCGACAACGCCCGCATGTCGCATGGGTTGCCGTGCAGGTGCACGGGCACAATCGCCCTGGTACGCGGTCCGATCAGGTGCGCCGCGGTGGCGGCGCTCAGGTTCAGCGTGTCGTCGACGTCGGCGAAGACGGGCCGCGCGCCGGCGTGCATGATCGCGTTCCCGGTGGCGATGAAGGTCAGCGGGGTCGTGATGACCTCGTCCCCAGGACCGATCCCGTGGACCTTGAGTGCAAGGAACAGGGCCGCCGTGCCATTGCAGGTCGCGATGCCGAACCTCGCGCCCACGGTGCGCGCGAACTCCTCCTCAAACGTCCGGACGCGCTCACCCTGGGCGAGAAGTCCGGAGCGCATGACCTCGAGGACCGCGGCCTCTTCTTCGGGACCCAGCTCGGGCCTCGCCATCGGGATCATCGCTTCGCCTCCTCTTGCTGGCTGTGCTGGCGTCATTCACCAGCTTCCGCCGTGAGCGGCCTCGCGACCATGGGAGTTGCCGGCGCCGTCGGGACGGTGGTCTCGGGCACGGCGGGAGGGGATTCGGTCGTGTGCAGCCGGCCAAATGACACTGCGGTGTAAGCGGCGATGATCGCGAGACGCGTGGCGGAGCCAAGCGAGAAGCTCCAGGCCGCGCCCAGCAGGCCGTGCGTGTGGACCAGCAACAGAGCCGCGACCAGCGTGCACACCATGCCCGCCGCTGCGGAAACCATGTTCACCATCGGCCGCCCGAGGCCGATCCACAGGTTGAACATCACGATGTACAGGCCGTGCAGCCCCATGCCCACGGCCAGGATGCCGAGCGGTATCGCAGCCTGCGGATAGTGGTCGCCAAACGCGGCCACGATCAGCGGTCTGCCGTACGCGACGACGAATGCAGTCGTGGATACGGTCACCACCGCGGTGAGCACGAGGACGCCGGCGAGGTACCGGCGCACCTCTGTCTGAGGCAGCCGGGCAACACGCGGGACCAGTGCCATGCCGATCGCGGTCGGGGCGAGCCAGAGCGAGTTGGCGAGGGTCTTGGCGGCGGCGTAGTTACCGGTGGCCGATGGCTCGAGTATCAGCTGCACGAAAACGAGGTCGGCGCTGAACCAGATCGCAAAAAAGACAGACTGCGCGAGGAGCGGCCGCGCGAAGCGCAGGATGGCCAGCAGGCGCTGCCGGTCCAGGGTGGAGCGCGCCAGACGGAGACCGACCGGCGCCAGGCGCTCCATGACGGCCCACGCAGCCAGGCTCGAGGCACCATAGATGAACACGAAAAGCTGCGGCGACCGCCGGCCGATGAGCGCCGCCGCCACAACGGCCACGAGCTGGAGAAGGTTGGCCAGGCCGTAGAAGAGGGTCATCGCGAGAAAGCGGCCGAGCCCGCGCTGGACCTCGCGGTAGGTCTCGAGCACGGCGATCCCGACCAGGTTGACCGCCAGCCCGGCCATCATCCAGCCGTTCAGCCGGCCGGCGAGCGAGATGGGGACCGCTGCCAGAAGGCTGATCACCACCAGGCCACCGACGACCGCCAGCCAGTTGCTGAGGTAGCTCTCCTGCTCGCGTGGATCGCCGGCGTGGCGGGCCAGGAAGCGGGACAGGCCGGCCGGCGAGCTGGACAGCAGCACCGAAGCGATCGTCGCCAGGGCGAGCACATAGCTCATCTGCCCGAAATCGGTCGGGGACAGGACGCGCGCCGCCACCACAGAAAAAAGGAATCCGAGGAGCCGGGCGACCGAGAAGCCGGCAAAGATCAAGGAGGAAGACTGGAGCAGCTCGAGCTCCGAAGCGAACCGACGCTCCCGCCGCCGGCTTCTAGGCTCCACCGGCCGGCGCCTCGCGCAATCTGGCCAGGAACGGCCGCGACCACTGCGCCTCGATCTCGTCGCCGGCGACCGGCGCCTCGGTGCGTACCGCCACGAGCAGCCCGACGAGCATCCAGAACAGCTGCGTCAGGGCGCCGAACGTGAGGTACTCCGACGTGAATCCGGTGACGATCAAAGCGAGCGCGGCGGCCAGGCAGGCGCCGCCAATCGCTCGGGTCGACGGGTCGGGGCTGGCCCTCGCTCGCCATCCCGCCCGGGCCAGGGCCGCGAACAGGACGAGGAGTGAGATCAGCGCGAACACGCCGCCTCGAAGCACCTCATAGAGGTACTCGTTGTCGATGAACATGCTGAGACGCTCCGGAACCGAGCTTGGAGCTGGAAAGTCGCCGGCCGCTGCCGTGGCGGCGGTTCCGAACCAGAAATTGTCCATGGCTGCCGGGATGAAGAACTCCTGCCAGTAACGAATGCGCGTGTCCACGCTCTGCGGCAAAGCGATCTCACCACTGGCCGTGAACAGCTGCTGCTGGTCGATGCGCTCGCTCACCAGCGGCCAGAGCACGATGACGCATGCCACGGCCAGGGCCGCCATCACGATCATCGCCCGCCAGGGAATTCGGCCCGACTGGAGAAAGATCGCGGCGGCCACGACTGGCAGCGCGGCGAGTGGGGCCCAGGTTTGAGTGACCAGCAGCCCGCAGGTATTGGCCAGCATCACCAACCCCAACCAGGAGGCCGGAAAGCCCGGATGCCTGCCGATGAGCAGCGCCGCGGCCAGGCTGCCGTTGAGGGCGGCGAATCCTCCGGCGGCGCTGTAGTGGGACACAAGCGACGAGGGCCTGTAGATGGGGTCCCAGTTGGGTGTTTGCGATTCCTCGTAGTAGGTCGAGACCAGGGAGTGGAAGCCCGGGCTGAACACCTCCAGCACCGCCACTGCCGCGACCACGATGCTGGCGAGGAAAGCAAGGTTGATGATCCAGCGCAGGCCCGCCGAGCCCGGCTCGCAGCGGGAAAACAGCACGTAAACGGCGAGGTACTGCACCGGCGCGAGGACCGTTCGCCAGGTGTCGAGGTCGACGTGGGCGGGGTGGACCAGAATCGCCAGCAGCGGAATCAGCACCTCGACCAGGACGAAAACCAGGACGACGAGGTCGAGGCCGACAAAGGCGAGGCGGCGGCGCCTGATCGCGATGTTGCAGAGCAGGCCGGTGAAAACGACGATCGCGAGCGCCTCGCTCGGTCGCACGACCGGGATCAGGGTGCCGCGCCCGATCCCGGCCGTCAGTGGCACGAGCAGGGCCAGCACCGCGCACCCGGCGGCCGGCCGCCAGGCGGTCAGCGCGAACAACGACAGCCCAACCGACGACCCGACCGCGATCTCGAGCAGCGATCGGCCCACGGTCAGAGCCTCGTCCGAAGGTCGGGCTCGCTATGCGGCAGCGGCAACCGCGGTCAGGCCCAGGGCGGCCAGGTAGCTCTGAGTGGCCATCTCGGGGCGCGCGATCTCGCGTGCTCGGACGGCCTGCTCGCGGGCGGCGTCAGGGTGGCGCAGCAGGCAATCGACCTGCGCTGCGAGCGCGCGGTGATCGCCGGGCTCGAAGTACGCCACGGAGTCGGGCGGGAAGAGCTCGGCGATGGCCGGAAGCCGCGCGCAGACGGCCGGTGTGCCGGTCGCCACGTAGTCGAAGAGCTTGCCGGGGAGGAGAAGCTCGCCGTAGCCGTCCATGATCACAGGGACCAGGCCAAGAGTCGCCGCCTGGACTTCGGCCATCGCCTCGCCCCAGGGGAGGAAGCCGCGGAAGACCACACGACTGCCGAGGCCGAGACGGTCGGCAAGGCTCATAAGCTCGGACCTGTACTCGCCGTCACCCAGCACCTGCAGGGTCAGCTTTGGCCAGGCCTGCGCCAGCTCCGCCACCGCCCGGATGGCCACCTGCACGCCGTAACGCTCGATCAGAGACCCGTGGGTGATCAGGACGGGAGCAGACCGCGGCCGCGTGTCCTCGGTGGGAGGAGCGACGGGCACGATGTTGGGCACGATCCAGATCCGCGCAGGGTCGACGCCTCGGCCGGCCAGGATCCTGGCGCAGGCGGCGCTCGGCACTGTGACGTGGTCGACGAAAGCGGTCGCTCGACGCTCCAGCCATGCTGCCGCGACGATCAATAGGTGATTCGCTCGGCGCCCTAGACGCGCGGCCAGCAGCTCTGGGGTCAGCTCGTGGAACCACATCACGACCCTCGCCCCGCGCCAGCGCGCCGGCAGCGCCAGGAAGACAAGGAAATCGGGCAGGTTGTCGACCTGCACGACGGAGTACCGGCGCCGCATCGACAGCCGCAGCACGACTGGAAGGGCG
>WNGH01005811.1_pt1 | contig 11734 bp, 10 predicted proteins | sample 5400631 | NCBI WGS metagenome assembly WNGH01 (sample SAMN13153373, study PRJNA577476) | soil metagenome | isolation source: 115 cm soil or saprolite under Garry oak tree replicate 1 | place: USA:California | collected 2016-06-15 | reverse complement strand
ATCGTCCGCGCGGTCCACGCGGCGTCGGCGATCTGCCAGCCGGCGAAGTTGGAGTTGCCGAGGTACCGGACCTTGCCGGCCCGGACCGGGTCGTCCAATGTGGACAGAGTCTCGCCGATCGGGGTTCCCGGGTCGGGCTCGTGCAGCTGGTACAGGTCGAGATAGTCGGTGTCGAGCCGGCGCAGCGACGCCTCGACCGCCCGCAGGATGTACCGGCGGCCGCCCCGGGCTCCCCGGTCCGGCCCGTTCGTGCCGAACATGTCCATCCCGAACTTGGTCGCGATGACCACGTCGTCGCGCCGGCCCTTGAGCGCCGCGCCGAGGTACTCCTCCGACGTTCCGCGCGGGCGCCCGTAGATGTCCGCCGTATCGAAGAAGTTGACGCCGTGCTCGAGTGCCGCCTCGACCACCGCCCGGGCACCGTCGGCGTCGACCTTGCGGCCGAACGTGTTGCACTCGAGGCCGACGACCGACACGACCAGCCCGGAACTGCCCAGCCTCCGGTACCTCATGTGCCGACCCTACCGGCGGGCTCGGTACCCTCGGAGCGTGACAGCTACCGAGGACATCCTCCAGCGCGCCGCCGACGGAAGCCGGATCAGCCCGGAGGAAGCCCTGCTGCTGTACACCGATGCGCCGTTCCACGCGCTCGGTGAGGCCGCGGACGCGGTACGTCGCCGCCGGTACCCGGACGGGATCGTGACGTACATCATCGACCGCAACATCAACTATACGAACGTGTGCGTCACCGCGTGCAAGTTCTGCGCGTTCTACCGCGCCCCTCGACATGAAGAGGGCTGGTGGCACTCCATGGCCGAGATCCTGCGCCGGTGCGGCGAGGCCGTCGAGCTGGGCGCGACCCAGGTGATGCTGCAGGGCGGTCACCACCCGGACTACGGCGTCGAGTACTACGAGGAGCTGTTCTCGACGGTCAAGGCCGGCTATCCACAGCTGGTGATCCACTCGATCGGCCCGAGCGAGATCCTGCACATGGCTCGCGTTTCGGGTGTCGACATCGACGAGGCGCTGCGACGGATCCACGCCGCTGGGCTGGACTCCATCGCCGGTGCCGGTGCCGAGATGCTGCCGGACCGGCCCCGGACGGCGATCGCCCCGCTCAAGGAGTCCGGTGCACGCTGGCTTTCCGTGATGGAGACGGCGCACGGCCTGGGCATCGAGTCGACCGCGACGATGATGATGGGTACCGGCGAGACGAACGCCGAGCGCATCGAGCACATCCGGATGATCCGCGACGTGCAGGACCGCACCGGCGGCTTCCGGGCCTTCATCCCGTGGACGTACCAGCCGGAGAACAACCACCTCAAGGGCCGCACCCAGTGCACCAGCCTGGAGTACCTGCGGTTCATCGCGGTGGCCCGGCTGTTCTTCGACAACGTCAACCACCTGCAGTCGTCGTGGCTGACCACCGGCAAGGACGTCGGCCAGCTCTCCCTGCACATGGGCGTCGACGACCTCGGTTCGATCATGCTGGAGGAGAACGTGATCTCCTCTGCCGGCGCCCGGCACCGCTCGAACCTGACCGAGCTGGTGTGGATGATCCGTTCGGCCGGCCGGATCCCGGCGCAGCGCGACACGCTCTACCGCCGGCTGCAGGTCCACTGGACCCCGGAGGACGACCCGACCGACGAACGGGTCGTGTCGCACTTCTCGTCGATCGCGCTGCCGGGCGGCGGTGCTGCTCGCCCGTTGCCGTTGATCGACGCGCGATGACCCGGGCGGACCTCGACAAGGAGCCGCGCGAGATCGCCGCGATGTTCGACGGCGTGGCACGGCGGTACGACCGGACGAACACGGTCCTGTCCTTCGGGCAGGACCGGCTGTGGCGCCGCGCCACCCGGCGGGCGCTCGAACTCCGGCCGGGTGAGCGGATCCTGGACCTCGCCGCCGGTACGGGCGTTTCCACCGAGCAGCTCGGGGACCGTGCGGTCGGGGTGGACATCTCGCTGGGGATGCTGCGGGCCGGGGCCGCTCGGCGCCCTTCGGTCACCCTGCTCGCCGGTGACGCGCTCGCGCTGCCGTTCCGGGACGGGGTCTTCGACGCGGTCACGATCGCCTTCGGGCTGCGCAACGTGCACGACACCGGGGCGGCGTTGCGCGAAATGGCCCGGGTGACCCGGCCGGGCGGGCGGCTCGTGGTGTGCGAGTTCAGCCATCCCTCGTCCGCCCCGTTCAGGGCGGTCTACCTGGAGTACCTCATGCGCGCCCTGCCGGTCGTGGCCCGGCGGGTGGCGTCGAACCCCGAGGCCTACGTGTACCTCGCCGAATCGATCCGGGCATGGCCGGACCAGGCCGGGCTCGGCACGCGAATGGCGGAGTCCGGGTGGACGCACGTGGCCTGGCGCAACCTGACCGGCGGCGTGGTCGCACTACACCGGGCGGTACGCGCGTAGCATCGCCCGCGCGATCTTCCGCTGGGGAGTGGCAATCTTCCGAACCGGCCGGCGCCGTGATACGGACCCCTCGGTCGCCGCGGTTACGGAGCCGTCTTAGACTGGCCGCCGGACGGCTTGTGAACTGTTTCACGAGCTGGGACGACGAGGCGGTGATGGTCGTGGCCGAGACCCGGGAGGCGGATGTCATCGTCGTCGGCGCCGGTCCGGGCGGCTCGTCGGCGGCGTACCACCTGGCCAGGCACGGCCTGTCGGTACTGCTGCTGGAGAAGACCGAGTTCCCGCGGGAGAAGGTCTGCGGCGACGGGCTGACCCCCCGCGCCGTCCGGCAGCTCGTGCGGATGGGGATCGACACGACGCCCGACGCGGGCTGGCTGCGCAACAAAGGGCTGCGCATCCTCGGCGGCGGGGTCCGGATGGAGCTGGACTGGCCCGACCTGGCCAGCTTCCCCGACTACGGGCTGACCCGTACCCGGCTCGACTTCGACCAGCTCCTCGCGCTGCACGCGAAGGGCGCGGGGGCCGAGCTGCTGACCGGCCATAACGTGACCGGCCCGCTCCTTGATGCGGCCGCCCGGGTGGTCGGCGTGACCGCGAAGGCCGGGGACGCAACATGCACCTTCAAGGCCCCGCTGGTCCTCGCCGCGGACGGGGTATCCGCCCGGTTCGCGCTCGCGCTCGGCATGGCCAAGCGCGAGGACCGGCCGATCGGGGTGGCGGTACGCCGGTACTACCGGTCGCCGAGCCGGCATGACGACGACTACCTGGAGTCGTGGCTGGAGCTGCGCAGCAAGGAGAGCGGCGACAAGCTGCTGCCCGGGTACGGGTGGATCTTCGGGCTCGGTGACGGGCGGGTCAACGTCGGCCTGGGGGTACTCAACTCCTCGTCGGCGTGGGGGAAGACCAACTTCCGGGCCATGCTCACCGACTGGCTGTCCACGACGCCGCCGGACTGGGGGATGAACGACGAGGCCAATGCGGCCGGGCCGATCCTGGGGGCGGCGCTGCCGATGGGGTTCAACCGGGTACCGCACTACACCCGGGGGGTACTGCTGGTCGGCGACTCGGGCGGCATGGTCAACCCGTTCAACGGCGAGGGCATCGCGTACGCCATGGAGTCGGCGGAGCTGGCCGCCGAAGCCGCGGTCGAGGCGCTGCGCCGGCCGGCGGGTCCGGCCCGGGAGCGGGTGCTGCGGGGGTACCCGCTGGAGTTGAAGGCCCGCTACGGGGGGTACTACCGGCTGGGGCACTGGTTCGTGAAGCTGATCGGCAACCCGCAGCTCATGAAGATCGGTACCCGGCACGCGCTGCCCCATCCGCTGCTCATGCGGTTCGTGCTGAAGCTGATGGCGAACCTGACCGACCCGAGGGGCGGCGACGCGATGGACCGGATCATCAATGGACTGAGCCGCCTGGCGCCCGCGGCGTGATCGCACGGGACACCCCGCGCGCGAGGTCACACAGAGCTACCAATAGGTTGTTTGCCAGCGGAAACGGCTGAGGAAGGACGAGGCGGAGCTGATCATGTCGCTCGCTCTGTGGATACCGATCGTGGGCCTGTTCACGCTTGCGCTGCTGTTCGCGCTGTTCTCGTTGACCGCCGCGCGGTTCACCGGGCCGCACCGGTACAACCGGGCGAAGCTGGACGCCTACGAGTGCGGCATCGAGCCGACGCCGCAGCCGATCGGCGGTGGTCGGTTCCCGGTCAAGTTCTACCTGACCGCGATGCTGTTCATCGTCTTCGACATCGAGATCATCTTCCTCTACCCGTGGGCGGTGTCGTTCAACTCGCTGCGCCTGTTCGGGTTCGTCGAGATGGTGCTGTTCATCGGCACCGTGTTCGTCGCGTACGCCTATGTCTGGCGGCGCGGTGGTCTGGACTGGGACTGACACATGGGCATCGAAGAGAAACTCCCCAACGGGATCCTGCTCACCACCGTCGAGAAGCTGGTCAACTGGACGCGCAAGGCCAGCTTCTGGCCGGCGACCTTCGGCCTGGCCTGCTGCGCCATCGAGATGATGGCGGCCGGCGCCGCCCGGTACGACCTGGCCCGCTTCGGCATGGAGGTGTTCCGGGCCTCGCCCCGGCAGGCGGACCTGATGATCGTGGCAGGTCGGGTGAGCCAGAAGATGGCGCCCGTCCTGCGCCAGATCTACGACCAGATGCCCGAGCCCAAGTGGGTGCTGTCGATGGGCGTGTGCGCCAGCTCCGGCGGCATGTTCAACAACTACGCGATCGTGCAGGGCGTGGACCACATCGTGCCGGTCGACATGTACCTGCCCGGTTGCCCGCCCCGCCCGGAGATGCTCATGGACGCGATCCTGCGGCTGTGGGACAAGATCCTGCACGAGCCGCTCGGCGAGAAGCGCCGGGTACAGCTGGCGGCCGAAGCGCCGTCGGCCACGCCGCCCGGGTCCATCCCGTCCAGCTACTTCTACAACAAGGCCAAGCGGGCGCAGTGGGAGCAGGCCGCCAAGGAGGGCCGCGAGGAGCAGCTGCGCATCGAGAACTGGATGCGCGAGCACGCCGGAGCAGCACTGAAGCTGGAGGGCAAGCGGTGACCGAGCCGACGAACGTACCGGCGAGCGCCGAGCCGGCCGGCGCGTACCTCGGCGCACCGGCGCAGTACCCGCCGTCGAGCCCGACCCAGCGCGGCCTGTTCGGGGCGCACGGCAGCGGCGACACCTCCGGCTTCGGCGGGCTGGTCCGCCGGCGGCCGGCCCTGGTCGACGCGCAGCGGCCCTACGGTGGGTACTTCGACGAAGTCGTCGACGCCCTTGAGACCGCGTTCCCGGCGTTCGCCGACGCGATCGAGCGGGTGGTCGTCTACCGCGGCGAGCTGACCCTGCACATCGCGCCCGAGCGGATCGCCGAGGTCTGCCAGGTGCTGCGCGACGACGCGGCGCTGCGCTTCGAGCTGTGCTCGTCGGTCTCCGCGGTGGACTACCTGGGCAGCGACCCCCGGCGGCTGCACACCGTGTACCAGCTGACCTCGATGACGTACCGGCGCCGGATCCGCCTGGAGACCGCCGTGACCGCCGAGGACCCGCACCAGCCGAGCGTCACCGGCGTGTACCCGACCGCCGACTGGCAGGAGCGGGAGAACTACGACATGTTCGGGATCGTCTACGACGGCCATCCCAACCTGACCCGGATCCTCATGCCGGACGACTGGGAAGGCTTCCCGCAGCGCAAGGACTACCCCCTGGGCGGCGTACCCGTCGAGTACAAGGGTGCCGAAATCCCGCCGCCGGACGAGCGGAGGTCATATCAATGAGAGGCAGCCGCGGCGAAGTCGCGTCTTCCCGTGAGGATCAGCAGTGACCACAGATGCCTACGCGAGCGCGCGCGAGACGACCGAGGGCCGGGTCTTCACCGTCACCGGCGGGGACTGGGACGATCTCGTCGCGGCCACCGATCCGCTGTCCGAGGAGCGGATCGTCGTCAACATGGGCCCGCAGCACCCGTCCACCCACGGGGTACTGCGGCTGATCCTCGAACTCGAAGGGGAGACGGTCACCGAGGCGCGGGCGGTCGTCGGGTACCTGCACACCGGGATCGAGAAGAACCTGGAGTTCCGCAACTGGACCCAGGGCACGACCTTCGTCACCCGGGCGGACTACCTGGCGCCGATGTTCAACGAGTTCGGCTACTGCACGGCGGTCGAGAAGCTGCTCGGTATCTCCGACCAGGTGCCGACCCGGGCGAACGTGATCCGGATCCTGATGATGGAGCTCAACCGGATCTCCTCGCACCTGGTGTGGCTCGCGACGACCGGCATGGAACTGGGCGCGCTGTCGATGATGATCTACGGCTTCCGCGAGCGGGAGTACATCCTCGACATCTTCGAGCTGGCCAGCGGGCTGCGGATGAACCACGCGTACATCCGCCCCGGCGGCCTCGCGCAGGACCTGCCGGCGGAGGCGGTCGAGCGGATCCGCGAGTTCCTCGACTTCATGCCGGCGCGCATCGACTCGTACGAGAACCTGCTGTCCGGCAGCCCGATCTGGCAGCAGCGCACCAAGAGCGTCGCCGTCCTCGACGTGCAGGGCTGCCTCGCGCTCGGGATCACCGGACCGGTGCTGCGCGCCGCCGGGCTGCCGTGGGACCTGCGCAGGACGATCCCGTACGCCGGGTACGACACCTACGACTTCGACGTGGTGACCCACACCGATGCCGACGTCTGGGCCCGGTACCAGGTGCGGGTCAACGAGATGCGCCAGTCCCTGCGGATCGTCCAGCAGGCCTTGGACCGGCTCGAACCCGGCCCGGTCATGGTCGAGGACCGGAAGATCGCCTGGCCGGCGCAGCTCGCGCTCGGCGCCGACGGGATAGGCAACTCGCTCGGGCACGTCGCGAAGATCATGGGCCAGTCCATGGAGGCCCTGATCCACCACTTCAAGCTGGTGACCGAGGGCTTCCGGGTACCGCCCGGGCAGGTGTACGTGCCGGTCGAGTCGCCGCGCGGCGAGCTGGGCGTGCACGCGGTCTCCGACGGGGGTACCCGGCCGTTCCGGGTGCACTACCGGGATCCGAGCTTCATCAATCTCCAGGCCATTCCCGCCCTGGCCGAGGGTGGCCTGCTGGCCGACGTGATCGCCGGGGGAGCCTCGCTCGACCCGGTGATGGGTGGGTGTGACCGCTGATGGCGTTCAGTGCCGAGACCTTCCGACTCGCGAAGGAAATCATCGCCCGGTACCCGGAGGGCAAGGAGCGGTCGGCCCTGCTGCCGCTGCTGCACCTGGTACAGGCCGAGGAGGGGTACGTTAGCCCGGCCGGGGTGACCTTCTGCGCCGAGCAGCTCGGGCTGACCCGGGCGCAGGTCGGCGCGGTGGCCACCTTCTACACCATGTACAAGCGCCGGCCGGCCGGGGACTGGCTGGTCAGCGTCTGCACCAACACCATGTGCGGGGTACTCGGCGGCGACCAGACCTTCGCGGCGCTGTCGGAGTACCTCGGCGTCGTCCACGACGAGACGACCACCGACGGTCTCATCACGCTGGAGCACGCCGAGTGCCTCGCCGCCTGCGACTTCGCCCCGGTGGTCACGGTCAACTACGAGTTCTTCGACCGGGTACAGGCGGATGAGGCGCTGACGCTCATCCACCAGCTCGAAGAGGGCGAGCGGCCGCGGCCGAGCCGGGGTGCCCGGCTGTGCACGCTCAAGGAGATGGCGCTCCAGCTGGCCGGGTTCGCCGACGACCGGCATGGCGCGGTGGGCGAGGGCCCGGCCGGCGAACCGACGCTGCGCGGCAACCGGCTGGCCGAGCAGTACGGGATCTCGGTCTCCGGCTTCGACCCGGACACGCCGATCCGGACCCAGGCCGACCGCGAGACCGCCAAGGCCGCCGGCCCAGCGCAGGAGACCAAGAAATGACCGCCCCCTCCAAGGAAGCCCTGGCCACGCTCACACCGGTACTCACCAAGCGGTGGCTGTCGCCGGATGCCTGGAAGCTCGACGTCTACGAGCGGCTGGACGGGTACACGGCGCTGCGCAAGGCGCTGGCCGCCCACCCGGACGACCTGATCGCCCTGATCAAGGAGTCGGGGCTGCGCGGTCGCGGCGGCGCCGGGTTCCCGACCGGCATGAAGTGGGCGTTCATCCCGCAGAACGACGGCAAGCCGCACTACCTGGTGGTGAACGCGGATGAGGGCGAGCCGGGCACCTGCAAGGACCTGCCGCTGCTGATGGCCGATCCGCACTCGCTGATCGAGGGCATCATCATCTGCTGCTACGCGATCCGGGCCAACCGCGCGTTCATCTACGTGCGCGGCGAGGCGGTCCACGCCGCACGCCGGCTGCGGCAGGCCGTCATCGAGGCGAAAGCCGCCGGGTACCTCGGCGACGACGTCCTCGGCTCCGGCTTCGCGCTGGAGATCGTGGTACACAGCGGGGCGGGCGCGTACATCTGCGGCGAGGAGACCGCGCTGCTGGACTCCCTGGAGGGGTACCGCGGCCAGCCCCGGTTGCGCCCGCCGTTCCCGGCCACCCACGGCCTGTACGCCAGCCCGACCGTGGTCAACAACGTGGAGACGATCTGCAGCGTGCCGTACATCGTGCTGGGCGGTGCGCAGTGGTGGCGCAGCATGGGCACCGAGAAGTCGCCCGGTCCGAAGATCTACTCGCTGTCCGGGCGGATCAACGAGCCCGGCCAGTACGAGTGCGGGCTCGGCACGACCCTGCGGCAGCTGATCGACCTGGCCGGCGGGATGCAGCCCGGTCACCAGTTGAGGTTCTGGACCCCGGGCGGGTCGTCGACCCCGCTGCTGACCGCCGAGCACCTCGACACGCCGATGGACTTCGAGGCGATGGCCGCGGCCGGCACCATGCTCGGCACCACCGCCGTGCAGATCTTCTCCGACCAGGACGACGTGGTCTACGCCACGTACCGGTGGATCGAGTTCTACCACCACGAGTCGTGCGGCAAGTGCACCCCGTGCCGCGAGGGCAACTACTGGATGGCGCAGATCCTGCACCGGATCCTGTCCGGGCAGGGTACCCACGAGGACCTGGACACCCTGCTGGACTCCTGCGACAACCTGCTCGGCCGGTCGTTCTGCGCCCTCGGCGACGGCGCGACCAGCCCGGTGACCTCGTCGATCCAGTACTTCAAGCAGGACTACCTCGACTACATCGACGGCCGCAAGCCGCCGATGTTCTCCCCGGCCGACCACTGGATGGTGGGAGCGCACTCGTGACCGACGTAGCCAAGCGGAGTGACGAGGTTACCCTGACCATCGACGGCGTCGAGGTCCGGGCCGCCAAGGGCGAACTGGTGATCCGGGTCGCCGAGCGGCTCGGTATCGCCATCCCGCGCTTCTGCGACCACCCGTTGCTCGCGCCGGCCGGCGCCTGCCGGCAGTGCCTCGTCGAGGTCGAGGGCCAGCGCAAGCCGGTCGCCTCCTGTACCCAGACGGTGTCCGACGGGATGGTCGTCAAGACACAGGAAACCTCGGAGGTGGCACGACGGGCGCAAGAGGGGATCATGGAGTTCCTTCTGATCAACCACCCCCTCGACTGCCCGATGTGTGACAAGGGCGGCGAGTGCCCCCTGCAGAACCAGGCGATGTCCACCGGGCGTACCGATACCCGGTTCCACGACGTCAAGCGCACCTACGAGAAGCCGATCAACATCTCGTCGCAGGTACTGCTCGACCGCGAGCGGTGCGTACTGTGCCAGCGCTGCACCCGGTTCTCCGAGGAGATCGCCGGCGACCCGTTCATCGACCTGATGGACCGCTCGGCCGCCGAGCAGATCAACATCTTCCCCGGCGACGAGTTCCAGTCCTACTTCTCCGGCAACACCGTGCAGATCTGCCCGGTCGGCGCGCTGACCGGCGCCCAGTACCGGTTCCGCTCGCGGCCGTTCGACCTGGTGTCCTCGCCCAGCGCGTGCGAGCACTGCGCGGCCGGCTGCGACATGCGCACCGACTGGCGGCGCGGCAAGGTCATGCGGCGCCTGGCCGGTGACGACCCCGAGGTCAACGAGGAGTGGAACTGCGACAAGGGCCGGTGGGGCTTCCAGTACGCCACCGCCTTCGACCGGATCACCACGCCGATGGTCAAGGACCGGACCGGGGTACTGCGCGAGGCTTCCTGGCCGGAGGCGTTGGCCCGGGCCGCCGAGGGGCTGCGGGCCGCGAAGGACGCGCTGGGCGTGGGGGTACTCACCGGCGGCCGGCTGACCGCCGAGGACGCCTACGCGTACGCGAAGTTCGCCCGCGTGGTCCTCGGTACGAACGACATCGACTTCCGCGCCCGGCCACTGTCTGAAGAGGAGACGGCGTTCCTCGCCGCCAACGTGGTGGGCAGGCGGGACGTGAGCTACGCCGACATCGAGGCCGCGCCCGCCGTGGTGATCGTCGGGCTGGAGCCGGAGGAGGAGTGCCCGATCCTCTTCCTGCGGCTGCGCAAGGCGCACATCAAGCGCCGGCTGCCGGTGTACGCCGTCGCGCCGTTCGCCTCGTCCGGCCTGCGCAAGATCGGCGCGACGGTCCGCCCGGTGGTACCCGGTGGCGAGGCCGCCCTGCTGGCCGACGACGCCGCGCTGCGGACCGCGCTGGGGGCCGAAGACGCGATCCTGCTCGTCGGCGAGCGGCTGGCGACGGTACCGGGTGGGCTGACCGCGGCCGCGGCGCTCGCCACCGAGACCGGTGCGCGGCTGGCATGGGTACCCCGCCGGGCCGGCGACCGCGGCGCCGTCGAGGTCGGCTGCCTGCCCAACCTGCTGCCCGGCGGCCGGTTCGTCGGCGACCCCGGCGCCCGCGCGGAACTGGCCGGCGCCTGGGGCCTGGAAGCCGGGGTACTGCCGAGCAAGCCCGGCCGCGACACCGACCAGATCCTCGAAGCCGCCGCCTCGGGCAAGCTCTCCGGCCTGGTCGTGGCCGGCGTCGACCCGGCCGACCTCTCCGACGTCCGGCTCGCCGAACATGCCCTGGACGAGGTCGGTTTCCTGGTCAGCCTGGACCTACGGAACACCGCCGTCACCCGCCGGGCCGACGTGGTGCTGCCGGTCGCGCCGGCGGTCGAGAAGGCCGGTACCTTCGTCAACTGGGAGGGCCGGCTGCGCAGCTTCGAGCGGATCCTCCGTACCCCGGCCATCAGCGACGCCCGCGCACTGGACGCGCTGGCCGCTGAGTTCGGGGTCACCCTCAACTGCGCCGACACCGCGGCGATCCAGGGTGAGCTGGCCGAACTGCCGCCGACCCGCGGCACGCGTCCGGCGGGTCCGAAGGTACCGCCGGCTGATCCGCCGCGCCCCGGCAGGGGCGAGGCGGTCCTCGCGACCTGGCACCACCTGCTCGACCTGGGCAGCCTGACCGACGGCGACGAGTATCTCGGCGGCACCGCCCGCACGCCGGTGGCCCGGATCTCCAAGGCCACCGCCACCGAGCTGGACATCGCCGAGGGCGACCCGGTGACGGTCCGCACCGGGCGCGGCGCAATCACCCTGCCGGCCGCGCTGACCGACCTGCCCGACGGCGTGGTCTGGCTGCCCATGAACTCACCCGGCTCGACGGTCCACCGCGCGCTCGGCGTGACCGCCGGCGCCATCGTCACGCTCACCGCTGGGGGTACCCGGTGAATCTCGACCAGTTCGGCCACGACCCGTGGTGGCTGATCCTCGTCAAGGTCGTCGCGATCTTCGCGTTCCTCGTGGTCATGACGCTGTTCACGATCTGGTACGAGCGGCGCGTGGTGGCCCGGATGCAGCACCGCCCCGGCCCGAACCGGCACGGCCCGTTCGGGCTGCTGCAGAGCCTTGCCGACGGGCTGAAGCTGGCGTTCAAGGAAGACATCATGCCGACGCTGTCGGACAAG
>WNGH01012146.1_pt1 | contig 11742 bp, 6 predicted proteins | sample 5400631 | NCBI WGS metagenome assembly WNGH01 (sample SAMN13153373, study PRJNA577476) | soil metagenome | isolation source: 115 cm soil or saprolite under Garry oak tree replicate 1 | place: USA:California | collected 2016-06-15 | reverse complement strand
CGGCCCGCGGTCCAGCGCGCCATCGACCAGATCCTGGGGATCGGCGGGAAGGTCATCGGGGTGGTGTTGAACCGCGTGAACCTGGAGCGTAACTCCTACTACTACGGCCAGTACTACGGCGAGTACTACCGGAGCTACTATGGGGAGGGGTCCTCGAAGGCCCGGGACGCCGAAGCCGCCGCCGATGGACCCCCGCTTCGAGAAGTCCGGCCGGGACCTCGACCGGTCCGCCGGCCGGGATGACCCTCCAAGCTAAAGTGGCACTTGAAACGAGGGCCCGGAAAAGCTACTCTTTCAAGCAATCGTGCGAGAGGACAGCCATGCGTAGAGCCGTCTCCGCCGTTCTCGTCGCGTTGCTCTTCTTCATTCCTCCCGTCCAGGTGGAATCCGCCGCCTCACTCGGGACCATCCAGGGCATGGTGACCCTGGAGGGACGGCCGCTCAGCGGCGTGGGGGTGGCGTTCATCGAGCTCGACTCGGGGAGCGTGGTCCGGGCCACCACGGGCCGGGACGGGTCGTTCCACGCCTCGGCGGCTCCCGGACAGTACGCGGTGACCACCGAGAGCCGGGCCGGCCTCGCCATCGGCAAGGCGCCCGTCCGGTTGGCCGTGGTGGCGGGACGCGAAGCCAACGCGGAGATCGAGCTCCTGGCCGTGGCGTCCGCGATCGCCCAGGCCCCGACGCCGCCCCCCAAGCAGACCCCCGAATCCGCAGCGGCCCCGGGGGCGGGCCCGCAGGCTCAGGTCCTCGCCCAGACCACCGGCAGCGGGGCGGCCATCGGCTTCGAGCCCGTGACCTGCTTCGTGGCGGGCGAGTTCCCCCTGCTCGACGCGGGCATCGAGCCCGTGCCGACCGTCGCCCGCGCCCGGGTCTACTTCAAGGCGGCCCAGGGGTCGACCTTCTACTACGTCGAGATGACCCAGGACGCGGGGCGGTTCTTCGGCAAGCTCCCGCGGCCGAAGATCGAGGCGAGCCCGCTCACCTACTACCTCCAGGCCACCACCACCGAGTTCGAGGAGAGTCAGACCACCGAGATCGAGGCGATCGTGGTCGTGAAGAAGGAAGATTGCGGGGATCGGAAGCCGGCCGCCTTCGGTCCGCCGGGGGAGGTCACGGTCTTCTCCGCCGCCTCGGGGGCCTCGATCGCGCCCGTGGGCTTCGCGGCGGGCGGCGCCGCCATCGCCATCGGCACCATCGCGCTTATCGTCGCGGGCGGGGCCGCCGCGGGAGTGGTGGGTGGCGTCGTGACGGGGGGAACCCCCGCCCCGCCGGCCTCGATCACCCTCGCTCCCATCACGATCCCCACGCCGTTCCCCTTCGCGATCCCTACGCCGGTGGCCATCACCCCCTTCCGGTAGGAGGGTGCAGCGGAGGCGTCCCGGCGTCTACCGCCAGGTGATCTGGCTCTTGAGGCTGTCGCCCTTGTTGGCGGTGATCAGCACTTCGGCCAACCAGGAGGTGGTGCCGTCCTTCCACGAGCCCGAGATCTCCCCGATCTGGGCCCGCTGCTGGGGCGCCACTTCCTTCGTGGCGGGCGGCACCTGGGCCCCCGCGCCGGCGCCGTTCACGGAGGTGTTGACCGTGACCCCCTGGATGCGGATGGCCTTCTTGCCCTCGTTGACGAGAAAGAACCGGAGCGTGTAGGCGTCCCCGGGCCGGATGCCCGCGGGGGGCGCCATCTCGAACTCGATGCGGCCGCTGAAGTCGGGGGCCTTCTGGACCGCCACGTCGCCGCTGTCGAAGCCGGCGAGGCCGCCCGACGCCTTTTCGGTCTTCACGACCGTCCGGCCCGGCACGAATCTCTTGCGCGCGGCGTCACGGAGCGCGATGGCGCTCGCCCGGCCGTTCGTCGCCTGCCCGTTCTGCGGCTCGAGCCTCAGCACCTCGTCGAAGTGGCCGATGGCCTGGTCGTACTGTCGGGCGGCCAGGGCCGCCTCGGCCTGTCCCACCAGGTTCGCCACCTGGGCCGCCCGCTGGGCCTCCGCCGAGGGCGCGGTTGGGGCCTTGACCGGCGGTGGGGTCGGGGTTTCCTTGCGGGGCGACGGTGACGGTGAAGGCGTCGGAGCCGCGGAGGCTTTCGGGCTCGGAGTCGGGACGGCGGGAGGTGGCGTCGGAGCGAGGCTTTCCACCGGCACCGGCGCGCGTGTGGCTACGACCGGGGGCTCGACCGCCCGCGGCGTGCGCACCGGAGCGGGAGTGGCCGCCGGCGGCGTCCTCTGCGCCGGGGGAGTCGTGGGCTCATTCAACAGGAAGCGCCACGCCGCGTAGCCACCCCCACCGACGAGCAGGAGCACCACGACGCCGATGCCGGCGTAGCGGCCCGCGGAGGACGACTTGCCGGCCGCGGCCCGGGGGGGCGGGGGCGTGGACCGCTCGGCCGGTTGTGGCCGTGCCCGCGGCGACGGAGCCGCGGGCGGTGGAGCGGCCGGGCGCGCAACCGCGGGGGGGCGCGCCGCGGGGGCGGCGCGCGGGGGCACGCGAGCCCGGGCGGGCGGGGCAGCCGCGGCCGAAGGCGCCGGCTTCGGGGGCGCGGGAGGCGGCACGAGGACGCGCGGCTCCGGCGCCGGGGGCGGCATGGCCCTGGTCGCTTCGGGCGCGGGAGGGATGGCCGCCGTCGGTTCGGACACCTCGCCGCTGAACTCGACCGCGTCGAGCACGACCGTGCTCGACTCGTCCGTGACCACGAAAGGCGGCGGCTCCGCGACCGTCTGGCTGGTTTCTTCTTCGGCGTGCGGGGGCGAAGGCGGGGGCAGCAGTTGCGTGGCCTGGTCGTCCAACGAAAAAGTGACCGGCGGCTCGGCGCCCGGGCGCGGCTCCTCCGCCGGTGTGAACTCCTGCGTCAGGTGGATCGCTGGTTCGGGCGCGGCCGGCGGAGGTTGGACGACGGTCTCGGCCTCGAAGAACGTCTCGGGCCCGAGGGAAACGGTCGCGTTCTCGTCCACCACCGCCGGCTCGGGAGGGGGCTCCGGGGCCGGCCGCGGCGGGGCGGCGGCGGGTTGCGCGGTGACCCGGGGCAGGATGCACTGCAGCATCACCACATCGACGTCGCCCGGCGTGCCCAGCCAAACGATGTCGCCGTTGCGCAGGGTGGTGCCGCTCTGGTCTACCCGGTTGTCGTTGACGTGAAGGCCGGCCTCGCTCCCGGCGGCGTAGATGGTCACCCCGCCGGCCTCGATCACGATGCGGGCGTGGCTCGGGCTCACGCCGGGGAGCTGCAGGCGGAAGGAGCAGCCCTCGTCGGAACCCACGGAAATCTGCTGGGAGCCTTCTTCGAAGACGAAGCGCGTTCCCGCCATGGGACCGCCGAGCACGGTGAGGGACGGCTTCTTGGTATCCGCCATCGCCCCTAACTCGGCTCCGCCCGCGAGGACGATCCGCTATTGCTGGACACTTGATGGAATTTTAGGGGGGCCGTAGGAAGGGGTCAAGCCGCGCGGACGACGCTTCGAGGTCCTCGGAGCGGCGCAGCACGAGGGCGGCCAGGGCCACGAACGTGGCCGCGTTGGCGGGGATCTGCCAGTTGAACTCGACTACGTTGTGGAGAGCGAGGGCGAGGACGCTCCCGAAGAGACCCAGCTCGAAGGAAGCTCGCGCGGCCGCGAGGAGCCCGCCCACGAGACCGGCGCCGAGGACGCCCGTGTCGAGCAGGGCCTGCAGGTACTCGTTGTGGGCCTCCCCGATCCAGTCCCGGCGCCAGATCGTCTGGTACCAGGGATAGGCGGTCGCGAAGGCGTTCAGGCCCACGCCGAGGAGCGGGAAGCGCTCGACCATGGGGAGCATGTCGGCCCAGAAGTCGATCCGGCTTCCCTTGATGCCGCGGGTCTGGAAGTGCAGGCGCAGGGGGTCGAGGCCGATCCAGGCCACGCCAAGGACCCCGACCAGGAGCACGAGGAAGACCGCCTGTCGGCGGTGGCGCGCCGCGGTGGGCAGGGCCAGGAGGGAGAGGACGAAGGCCACGAAGCCCCCCCGCGACTCCGAGGCCACGAGGCCGACGACCAGGGCCATGGCCAGGGCCGTGCGCCACAGGAGGGCGCTGCCCTGGGGCCCGCCGAGGGCGAGCCAGCCCACGCGCCGCCCCCGCCACGCCCGCCGCAGGCCCGCGAGCGCCTCCAGGGCGAAGCCGAGGGCCAGCGGGATGGCCATGACCATGTACCCCGCGAAGTGGTTCCGGTTCACGTAGGGGCCGTAGACCGCCCAGTCGAAGGTGGGCCGCCAGAGGCCGTAGATCTCGGGACGCCCCGACCGGGCCTGGACGAGGCCCACCACGGTCATGACCAGGCCCACCGCCACCACCGTGCCCGCGAGCCGGCGACGCCCGCGCCCGTCGGCGAACTCGCGGAAGACCGCCCCGTAGAGCAGCGTGAAGCCGCAGAAGAAGGCCAGGCCGCGCAGGGTGTCGGCAGGGCTCACGCTGACCGGCCGCCAGGAAGTCAGGGGGACCAGCAGGTGGTCGTTGTAGAACGAGAAGGAGCCCGGGCTGATCGCCTTCAGCAGCCACGGGGGCAGGGGAAGGAGCTGGGTGAGCACCAGCAGGTGCAGGGCAAGAAGGGCGCGCCGTCCGGGGAGCTTCGGGACGAGAGACCCCTGCACGCGCGCCCAGTGGCCCTTGGCCCAGGAGACCAGGCCCGCCAGGGACGAGAGGACGAGCAGCGGGATGAAGGCCGCCTCGTGGACGGAGCCGAAGGCCAGGGGCGACGCGGCCAGGAGCGCCAGGGCGAGGAAGCGAAGGACCGGGGCGACGCGGTCGGGCAGGCTCGCCCCGTTCATGGCGTGACGCGCTCGACCCTCAGGATGTTGCCGGCCGCCCCGTAGACGAGGCGGCGGTCGGGCTCCCCCGTGCCCTTCGTGTCCAGCTCCTCGCTGGCCAGCCGGCCCTTCTGCCAGACCTGCCAGCGGTCCATGCGCCCGTCGCGGTCGGCGTCGATCTCGATGCGGACGGTTTGCCCGTCCTCCAGGATCTCGACCCGGTCGACCCGCCCGTCGCCGTCTTCGTCGTACTCGATGCGCACCGGGATCCCGTCCTTGCCCGGGAAGCGCCAGATGTCGGGCTTGCCCTTCGTGCGGCGCCACCGGCCGACCTTCTCGAGCTTGCCGTTCGCGTCGTAGTACTCCCAGCGATCGATCCAGGCGTCGTAGTCCTCGTCCACCTCGATGAGGCGGATCTGCCGGTTCGGCCCGTAGTGGGCGATGTAGTCGGCGCGGCCGTCCTTGTTGCTGTCGTATTCCACGCGGGCGATCTGCCCATCGCCGCCGTAGTAGCCCCTGTACTCGCCGCGGTCCAGCAGGTAGTACATGCGGCCGTCGGGGTCCTTCACCATGGGAAGCGGCGAAGGGGGAAGGCCGCCCCGGCCGCCGCACGCGCGCTCACCGCAGCCGGTGGCGAAGAGGAGCCCGAGGATCACCACCCCCCGCGCGGTCTTCATCGGGGCTTGAGGTTAGCACGGCCGGCGGCCAAAACGGCCCGGAACTCACGTTGTGAGTGCGACTGAAATGGAGGCAGGTCACCCACACCAGAGAATCATCCGCCGCCACAGCACCGCGCGCCCTCAAAGAGGTGTGCGCGGTGCGGGGGACAACGCCCGCGAGCCAGGCCGCGCCGCGACAAGGACTTCGAGGAGGATTATTCGCGGCTCACGACAAGCTTACCCAGGTCGACCTTCTTCCCGGCCTCGAGCTCAAACATGGGACTCAGACGAGTGGCGTACCCTTCGCAGCGCACGGCCGCATACATGTTCCGCATCACACCAGAGGTCGTCATTGCACGCTTGAATCCAGCACCGGTCTTGACCTCCACTGACTCAGGAATAAGGAACGCTGCCATCGAATTGATTTCGACGTAGCAAGTCACACCTGTCTTTCCATCCGCCGCCGCCACACTCCCGCGGACTTCTGCTTCCTCCTTTCGGGGGCCACAACCCGCAGCCAGGAGCACGAGTATGAGAACGAGCCTCATCGCGCCACCGCCGTCTTTGACCACTCGACCGCCCATGCGGGCGGAGGCGTATTGGGCGTCCAGTTGGTGCCCCTGACCGGGTACGAGATCCGATACGGGAATCCAAACTCTCCACGCACTGTGTTCTCGACAGCGACAGCTCGCTGCTCGGAGTAGGTAGAGCACTGCGGAGCAGTCGCGTGACTCAGCTCGTGAGCCAGATTCGTTATCGGCGCACCAAACTGCCAGCCATCTCCTGTTTCAAGAGGAATGAGAGCGTTCGGGTTGAAGTAAACCGTGTCGGTGACCGGGTCGTATCGAGTCCGGGCACCGAGCGTGACCGTGAGGTTCCTGTTCGGGTCCGCGATCAGAGGTGCCAGGCTCTGCCGGCCGAACTCAGTGGTTGTAGCAAGTGTGTTGATTAGCGAAACCACCGTCGCCTGGTCCGACGAAACGTACCCAGTGACGGTGATCGTCAGACCGAATGGATCGCGGAAGTTGGTCGGGCCGCCACCCGCGTAGCTATAGAAGTTCACTCCGCCGAAGAACCCGATCGGGTCCTCGCTGATGAAACGTCCCACCTTGGGGTCGTAGTATCTAGCTCTGTAGTAGTAGAGCCCGGTCTCGGGATCCCACTCCCTGCCCGTGAATGCGTAGCCGGGTTGGTCGGCGGCGAGCTCGAGGTTGCCCCAGGCGTCGTACTGGTGACTCAGCGTGATGGCGCCCGCTCCGTCTGTGATCTTTACGATCGAGCCCAATCCATCGGCGTGGTAGTACTGCAGGGCGCCGGTTGAGAGGTTCTCCCGCGCCAGCGGCTCGTCGATGCCCGGGCCATGGATGTAGCGGTAGGTCGTTGTGGTCGAGCCATCATTGATGGTTTCTCTCAGGATGTCCAAGCCGTCGTAGGAATAGCTGTGGGTGACGCCGCCGGCTGTTTGCTCGACCCTTCTCCCTAACAGATCATAGCGGAATCGCGCGATCTCGACTGCGTCCTTGGTGACCCTGGTGAGCTGATTCTCGGCGTTCCACTCGTACGTCCAACTGCCCGTAGAATCAGCCTTTGCGGTGAGGTTTCCGTTCGGATCGTACGCGAAGGTCGCAGGTGTTGCTGGCGATCCAACCTGGTAGGTGTTCGCTCGCACGTTACCGCTGGCGTCACGCGCGTCGATCGTAAAGGTCGTCGGCCCGCCGCTTGCTTGGACCTCCGCCTGGAACACGTTCCCTGGACGCATTCGCGCAGGCTGGCCCTGTACCGTCACCACCGACGGCTCGCTTGTGGTGCCGGAGATCGCCAGCTGTCCTCCGCCCTGAATGCCCAGGAGTCGGTTCCGGGCGTCGTAGGTGAACGTCCGCGAAATCCCCCCAGCCTGCTCCGACGTCCGGTTCCCGACCGCGTCATACCCAAAGCGCCAGCTGCGAGGCGTAGCGCCGGGACGATCCACCTTCGCCAGGCGATCGCTTGCATCGTAGAGGTAGTTCTCCGTCATGTCTGGCAATGCCTTGGTCAACGCGTTGCCGACGAGATCGTGAGTGTAGGCCGCCCCCGATACGACCGCCGGACCGAGCGTGCTTTGAACCTCCTCGAGCCAGGGAAGGGTAGGGTGGTAGGTGTAGGTCGTCTGGATACCGTTCGGATGCGTCAGCCGCTGCCGGCGGCCGACGTCGTCATATGCGAGTTGGAACTGCCGACCGCCGAACGCGATGGAGTCGAGGTAGCCGTCCACGTAACCGTACTGTGCCACCAAGGTTCCGTTCAAACGCAAGGTCTCGCGTTGGTGGTCTCCATTGTAGCTGTAGGTGACGGTACTGCTGTTGAGGGCGCTCGACTCCGTGATCAGGCGACCGGAAGGATCGAAGGCCAAGGTGAGGGTGTCGGTACCGTTCGCCATGGTCACCGTCCGCGCGTCGTCGTCGTAGGCGAGGGTCATGGCTGGCGTGCCGTCGGTGTACGTCTTCGAGGTGAGCCGGCCGATGGCGTCGTAGGCGTAGGTCGTCTGGATCCCCCGCCGATCCGTTCGCTTCTTGAGGCGGCCGCTCGGGTAGTATTCGTAAGCTTCGATGCCTCCCATGGGAGAGATCATCCTCGCTAGGCGTCCGAACTCGTCGTACTCGAACTGCGTCGTCTGGCCATTGGCATCGGTCAGGGACTTGGGGCTCGACATCAGGTCATAGCCAACGCGTGTTGTCCCTGCCATGGCGTCCAGCAGCGCTTCGGGTCTGTCGTAGTCGTCGTAGGAGTAATGTCGTGTGCGACCAGCCTCGTCCGTGATGCCCGAGAGCCTCCCGGACGCATCGTAATCGAGCTTGGCCTGCTTGCCATCCGGCCGCAGAATCGCGGTGAGGCGTCCGCGAACATCGTAGATCAGGGTCGTCGTCACCTGGTCCGGCCGGGTGATGGTCTTCAATCGACCCATGGAATCGTGGGTGAACGTGGTCGTCTTGCCACGCCCGTCCGTGAACGCGCTCAGCTCTCCGAGAGAATTGACGTTGTAAGCATATGTCGTCCCAGCTCCGGTGACAATCGTGGCCAGGCGGCCGTTCTGGTATGTATAGACGGTCGTCTGGCCACCGGGGAGCTGGACGCTCTGGATGCCCTCGGGTGCCCAGGTCAGGGTGGTCGTGCCCCAGACCGGCTCGCTGATGGTTCCGGGACGGCCGAAGCTGTCGTGGTCGCCGTAGGAGGTCTCACGGTCCAGGGCGTTTCTGACTCTTGTCAGATTGGGCCCGTTGTAGGCATAGCTCGTGGCGTGGTTTTCCGCGTCCACGTAGCGAATGAGCCGGCCCTGATCGTCGCGCTCGAAGGTCTGGGTCCCCGCCTGAGAGCTTCCGCACAGAGTGCATCCCGTGATCTTCGAGATGAACTTGCCGGCCGGCTTCTGGGTCCACTCGTAGACCGAGACTGAATTTCGCGCGTCGGTGACCGTCGTCTTGCCTTCCTCGAACCTGTAGGTGTGCCGCTCTCGGCCACCATTCAGCTCGCTCCAGGCCGCAAGCTCCCCCGAGTAACCATGGCGGTCGAGCACGACCCCGGCAAGATCGCTCACGGTCGAGAGCTGGTTGTGGTCGTTGTAGGCGAATCGGTATCCGGTGCCGTCCGCGTAACGGACCTGCTCGAGCAGACGGAGCTGCTGAAGCGGGTTGCTCCGCACGCGATAGGTGTACTCGGCGATCAGGCCCTCCGGACCTACGAGACGACCGAGCGCCCCAAAGTCATACTGGAGCTGAAGCTTCCTTCCGTCGGGCGAGAGAACCTCCACCACCTGCCCCAGTCCGTTATACGTGAGCACGGTGGCTCGGCCCGTTCGGTCCAAGAGCCTGAGGAGGCGGCCGTCCGAGCCGTACTCTTCGGACTCTCCCGAGAGGAAGGCACGCACGAAACCGCTGGCCGTCCGCGTGATCGTGTCCGGGGCGTCGTCCTGGAAGAAGGGCTTGAACACCCCATTCCCGTCGCGGTCCGTGAAGTAGCGGGGTCCGCCGTTACCGCGCCAAAGCCGAAAGATGTAGGGAGAAAGCACCTCGAGGTGAGTCTCGAAGACGTGGTTCCAGCCGTTCCCCATGCTCCCCACCGGGCCGCTCATGCTGTTGTAGCTGCGCGTGAAGACGAGATCCTGCCGAAGGCCCGGGAGGGTGACGTCCGTCTGGTCGAGGAAGACGTTGCCCGTGATGAGGCTCACGGGGTGGTCGCCCACCGCGCAAGAGTCCTCGGGACGATTCTCCTGCTGCTCGTCGTAGGCGGTAAAGAACTCATCCAGGCTGAGCGAAAAGTCCACGATGGCGTTCAAGCTGCCCAACACAGAGACCGTCTGCGATTTCGTCGATGATAGGCTGATCTTCCACTGAAAGCCCGGCCATGAGTTCGAGTACAGGAGCTTGCTCTCGCTCCCGTCCACCCCGCCGTCGCCCAGGACGGGCAGGCCCCAGGCGTTGTTCACATCGTAAGGGATGGAGAAGCACTGGTACGGGTATGTGCAGGGAGGGTCCGGCACGAGCACGCTGGCGGCGAATGTATAGTTGCCGTTCTGGTCGACGAAGGTCGTCCTGGGATTGAAGAGGCTGCCGGCACCGGGAGGAACGGGATCCGCGGGGTCAGCCACCACACGGAAGGGGTTAGGCGTAGGGGGGAGCTGGACGCCGTTCGCCAAGGTGACTTTTCCTTTGACATTGCCCCACTTGGCGTAGGCGGTGACGTTCAGGTCGGGGGAACAGGTTGCATCCCCACAGGTGATCTCCTGGTTCGCCCGGAAATACGGCTCGGAGATCCAGAAGCCAGCGGGGTTGCCGTACAAGAGCTTCATGCCAGGGACCCTGAACATCACTGAGAAACGCGTGGGCCCCCCCGTCGTCCCGGTATTTCCCTGGAAGCTGCTCAGCCCGACCTCGGGGACGGGATCGCCCAAGGGGTATTGCCAGTCCTTGTAGAGAAGCTCCACGGAATACGCGGTCGGGTGGTCATCGTAGGTGGGGTGGTCTCGGTTGGGGTAGAGACCTACCGGGGGCTTCGAGATGTCCGCCCTGACCGACCCAGACAGGATCGGTGGATCGTCCGGCAGGGCGTGAACGGTCCGCGGCCAGGCCGCTCCGACGGCCACGACCAGCAGGGAGGCGGCAAGTCGCGACTTCAAGGCAGGGACGGGTCGCACCGGCTTCGAGATCATCGCGCCCTCAAGGGACGGAGGAAACGAGCACGGCGTCGCTCGGTTCCACCAGGTGGATGTCGGGAGGAGTGGTGTCCCCTGGCTGCGGGGTTCCGGGGTTCCAGCGAGACGGGTCGAGAGGGAAGGCGTCGAGGCCGTCGATGACGCCATCCCCGTCCGTGTCCGCCTTGAGAGGATCGGTACCGAGCCGGATCTCGTCCCGGTTGGAGAGGCCGTCGCCGTCCAGGTCCGCGCTGACCGGATCGCGTCCGATCCCGACGGAGACGCCGTCGGGGACGCCGTCCCCGTTGGTGTCGGCCAGGTAGGGATCGGTGCCGAGGTCCAGCTCCACGACGTTCGTGAGGCCATCCCCGTCGCTGTCTTCGAGCAGCCAGGGGTCGGTGAACATCTGGAAGCCCGGCACCGGCTGGGGATCTCGACGGTCTTCCGTGGTTCCGTCACCGAGCTGCCCCGTGGTGTTGCGACCCCACCGCCAGAGTGTCCCGTCGGCTCTCACGATCGTCGAGTTCGCGATGGCGACGGCAGGCGATGCCTCGGAAGCGACCGCGCGGCTGCTGGTGGCGGCCCAGCGGCTGTCGTACGGGAACGAATCCTGGGTTAACCACGGGACCGCCTGCTTCGCCAGGAGTACGTCGGCAGCGACAACTGAGGCCAAGGGGAGGTCGAGAGTCATGTCGCCCAAGAGGGTGATGCCCTTCAGCCCGCCGTCCGTCACGAGGCTCAGGGACCCGTCGCCGGTGAAGCCGGCGAGGCCAAGCTGCCCAGGCCACGGGGCGAAGTTCCAATAGAGGCCGCCCGTCCAGGTTTGACCACTCGTGCTCACACAGGCGATGGCACCCCCCCCCACGAAAATGCGGGCGCAACGAAGATCGGTGGCGAGCTGGCGGGGCGAAAAGGCCGCTTCCCACTGGTCGGGAGGCGCCCAGTAGGCCTGGCCCCACCCCCAGACGGTGCCGTCCGCCTTGAGCGCGACCGAGAGATCGCTCCCGGCCGCGACCGCCACGACGTCACTCAGCCCCACCGAGGCGGGTTCATGGAAGCTGGCCCCGGTGTCGCCGATGCCCAACTGGCCGTCGGTATTCGCACCCCAGGTCCAGGCTGTTCCATCGCTGCGGAGGGCGACCGTGTGGGCCGTTCCGCTCGCGATGGCGACCA
>WNGH01007125.1_pt1 | contig 11742 bp, 14 predicted proteins | sample 5400631 | NCBI WGS metagenome assembly WNGH01 (sample SAMN13153373, study PRJNA577476) | soil metagenome | isolation source: 115 cm soil or saprolite under Garry oak tree replicate 1 | place: USA:California | collected 2016-06-15 | reverse complement strand
CCGCCTTCGAAAAGGAACAGGGCGCCAACCCGTCCGCCTCCGACCTGCGACCTAACCTGGTCCGCGCGGCCGCGGCCGAACCGCGCCCGGCGCCCAACTTCCAGTGGATGGCGATCGCGGCCGCGTTCTTGATCGCCGCGCTGGTGGTCGTGGGCTTGATGTCGTCTCGCCTCAACAACCGCGCGACCGTCAACCCGCCCGGCGCAACGCCGGCGGCCACCCCGACCGGTGACTACGGCGCGCCGCCTGCGGGCGTGAACCTGATCTATGTCTACGATCCGAACCACCCGTCATGGCTCATCGGATTCGACTGGTCGGGCAAGCCACGAGCTACGCTCAAGCTCGGCCCAACCCCGATCCCTGTGACGATGGCACCGGATGGACAGACCTTCGCGCTCGGCCTGTACGCCAAGGGTGGCAACTGGCAGTTCCTCGACCGGTTGGGCAAGCCGCTCGGCGGTGCGAGCACGCTGCCCGGAGTGATCAACCCGCGCTGGGCTGACGACAACAAGCACGTCTGCGGCATCACATTCGACCAGCAGACGTTCGCCTGGACCCTGTGGACCGAGCTGCCAGGTGAGCCTGCCAAGCAGGTGACGGTCGTGGCCCGCGACACCGCCATCGGCCAGTCGTTTGTGGGCCTGGCGGCCTGCAGCTTCAAGAACGACACGGCGATCGCAGTCCGCACGCTGGTAGTCCCCTCCGAGTACTGGGCGATCCAGCTGTCGACGGGCAAGCTGTTCTTCCATCGAGAAAACCTCGCCCCGATGGCAAACATCGCGGTCAGCGACGACTCGTACCTGATCGCCGAGAATTCGACCAGTTCCACCGGAATGGTGGGTGCGACCGCCACATCGACGAGGTCGACCACCACGATCCGGTTGCTGGCGAAGGGCTCGGTCGTCTCCACACTCGACGGGTCGATGGGTGTGCTCGCGTTCAGCGCCGACAACTCGAGGGCCCTGGTCACGCTGGCGCCCTGGGTCGGGGGCCAGCCCGCGCATCTTGGAGTCGTCGACGTCCAAACGGGCCGGGTCGTCTGGCAGGACGAGGGAACCGCTCTCTTCGCTGCCGGTCATCACGATCGGGCGGCAGTACGGGGCGGGGGGCGCCACGGTCGGCCAGATGCTGGCCACCCGGCTGAAGGCCGACTTCCTCGACTCCAAGATCATCGACGAGGTAGCCCGCCGGCTCCAGCTCCCGAAGGAGGAGGTGGAGGCCGAGGACGAGCAGCCCGGCTCGCTGCTTGCCCGGCTGCTCGTCGCTCTCGGCAGCGCGAGCACCGAGCCCCTGATCCCCGCCGAGGCCGCCGCCTGGACACCGCCCAACGCCTCGCCCGCCTTCGACACTCGCAAGGCGGTCCTCCAGATCACCCAGCACGTGATCGAGGAGGCGGCGCGTGCCGGGAACGTGGTGATCGTCGGCCGCGGCGGCGCCTACCTCCTCCGCGACGACCCCAACGCACTCCACGTCTTCCTCCGCGCGTCGGAGTTTGTCCGCGTGAAAGCGATCACGAAGCGGCTTGGCATCACCAACGAGGAGGAGGCCAGGAAGCGGCTGAAGCAGACCGAGGAGAACTGGACCGCCTACATCCGACAGGTCTACGGCCACGACCGCACCCACCCGGCCCACTACGACATGGTCCTCGACACCGGGCGCCTGGGCTACGAGGCCACCGTGGAGGCGATCCTGGCGGCGCTCAAGTCCCGCAAGCCTCTAACCTAGTTCGCCGTGGTCCATTCGCTCGGCTCCCGCACGTCTGGCGTCGACGGCTCCAGTGAGGGCGGCCGGATCAACACCATCAACATCCCGGGCGCGCTGGTGATCTACGGCGTCGCCCTCCTCCAGACGCTCCAGCCGAAGAACCCGAAGTCCAGGCTCAGCATGGCGCCGGCGCTGGTCGACGGCACGTGGTGCCTCGAGCTGACCTACCAGGGCGACGAGCCGGCCGGCGTGCCGCGGCGCTGGCACGGCCACCGGGTGATCCTGAAGAAGGCCGAACCGCCACCGGCGCCGAGTGCCTGACCGCGTCGTCCGCGGCTTCAAATCGGACAGCAAGGTCCGCGACGTGGTCGCGGCGCTCGGCGACGCCGGACGCCAGGCGCTGTTACGGCACGGCTATGACGTTGGCGAAGGGTTCGTCGACGTCCTGTCGCAGTACCAGACACTGGAGCACGCAGCCCGCGCGGAACGCCTCCGCGACCTCGACGGACTGCTGGCGGAGCTGAACGGCCTAGGCTCCTAGCCCCGCCCGCCGGAATTTACATACTCTTGACCTTCACTTTTCCAGAGCAGGTGTGTAAGCTGCAACGAAATTCGGCCCTGCGCCGTTATACGAGTCGAGGATTACGTCAGTGCAACGCTCGAGGTTGGAATCGGATAAGGGCAAGTGCGCTTGCGGCAGGCGCCTGAAAGACGCCGCCATCTACACGTACCGGTCGCGGACCGACCGATTTCTCTTCCACCGCTGCGAGTGCGGCACGGAGTGGACCGAGCACCACACTGACATCGACCCGACCGACCCCGTCACGTCCGACGAGGTGATCGAGGTCCACAAGCAGCTGGCGAAGTTCGAAGGCTCGATCGCGGAGCTGATACAGCCCCACACCGTCTGACGTCGCCTTTCGCCGGCTCCGACGGTCAGTACGCGTAGAAGACGATCGCCGGCCGAGCCGGGTTTGTGGATACGCTCAAGCTGTAGCTGGCGCCCTTCGGCGTGTAGATCCAATCGCCGCTGAGGAACTCCATCCCGTTGTAGAGAACGCCGCCGGAAATGATGAGTCGAAACTGCGCCGCTTCGTGGGCGTGCGCCGGCAGGATGGCGCCGGGCAGGGCCGTCTGGATGAAGAAGTGAGTCAGCTTGGAACGGAGATACGCCGGTATCTGCCAGGCGATCCAGCCCACCGGCATGCGCTCGCGGCGCAGCTCGTAGCGGACCATGTCCATCCCCGGGTCACGAGAGGTGAGGATCTGGTCGATGCTGAGGTTGTGTCTCTTCAATGCGGCATCCACCGCCTCCGCTCCCGCCTCGCCTTCCCTTTCAAGATGAGAGTCTTCAGGTTCCCATTCAGAACTCATCTATGCCCCTCCTAGTGAGCAACACTCCGACTCCGGCTCCTCTGAGCTCGCACTGACCTTACACACGACCGGCGACTTGTCAAGCTTGGCGAGCCACGATCCCGTGGGCGACTGCCCAGATGGCGACCTCGGTCCGCGAGCGTACTCCCAGCTTGTTGCGTATCCGCTCCACGTGGCCCTCGGCCGTCCGCTCGGCGATGAAGAGTTTTTCCGCAATCTGCCTATTGGTCATCCCGGCGGCGACCATCGCGGCAACCTCGCGCTCACGGCGGCTCAGTGGTCCCGCGACCGCCCCTTCGCCTGGCTCGTGTCCCACCCCGCCGAGCGCAAACTCCACGGCCCGCGCGGTTTTCATCGTCCACCCTTCGTTCCAGACCTGGTCGCTTCGCGCAGCGCCGAGCCTGTGCCGGATATCCTCGATGCTCTTCCTCAGCCGTCCGACCCGAGATGACCAGGCGCTGAACGAGAATTCACGCGACATCCGCTCCACCACGGCCGCCAGCCGGAGGCTGCGTTCGTCATCGTGGCCCGCGGCAGCGGCGAGGGCCAGGCCGCCAAGAGCCCAGATGATGCCAAACGGGTCGTTCAGCTCCTCGGAGATGCTCAACGATTCCCTCCAGCTTGCGGCGGCGCCCTCGACGTCGCCGGCCCCGAGCTGCGCGTTCGCCAGGCTCTCTACATAGCGCTCCAGTGAGTGGCGCTCGCCGGCGGTCCGGCTGACCTCCACACACTCCCTGAGGATCGCGAGCGCGGTGGCAAAGTCACCTCGCTCACCAGCGATCAGTCCGATCTGGTTCCTAACATCCGTGGCCAACACTCGGTGGGCGGTCTGGTCCAGGAGGGCAAGGGCCTCGTCGTACATGCGGGCAGCGCCATCCAGGTCGCCGGCAGCGTGGTACACCACGCCCGCGCCGCGAAGCATCCTCGCCACCAGCCCCGGATCGCCCAGCTCGCGGGCCAGCGCGATGCTTGCATCGGCGAGCCCTCGGCCGGCGGTGTGGTCAGATTGCCGGGTGGCCAGGCGTGCGGCGACGTTGAGGCCGCGGGCCCGGACGGCATCTCGCGCGGGCGCCAGGTCCAGCCTGTCCATGAGCAGCTTGCGCATCCGTGTCTGGTCGGAGAACTCCGACTCGGCAAGCTCGACCGCGAGGGCAAGCCCTGCGTCTTCTGCGTTGCTACGCGCCCAGTCAAGGGCAAACCAGAAATTTGGGGACTCGCGAGGTCTCCATTGCTGGGAGCGGAAGTAGTCATAGTGCCTGCGCGGCAGGGAGTCGAGCTCGCCTGACTCGGCCAACCTGTCGCCAGCGAAGTCGTGGTGCGACTCCAGGAGGCGATAGCGGGTGCTGCCCTCCTCGAGGCGGTCAGCCATCACCATCGACTTCTGGACGAGTCCTGTTAGCACAGCCAGCGTGTCGGCGCCCACGGCGTCCGAGCAGACTGCCCGCGCAGCTTCGAGCGTGAATCCGCCGCGGAAGACGGAAAGGCGACGGAACAGGGTCGCTTCTTGCGCTGTCAAGAGCCGATAGCTCCAATCGATCGCCGCGGCCATCGTCTGCTGGCGCTCGGGCACCGTTCGCGCAGCCGACGCAAGGACCTGGAACCGGTCATTGAGGTTTGCCAGCAGCTCGCGCTCGGACATGAGGTCCAGGCGCGCGGCTGCCATCTCGATGGCGAGGGGCAGGACGTCGAGCCGGTGGCAGATCTCCGCCACCGTCTGGGCCTGGGCAGCGGCCGCAAAGCCGGGGCGGACCAGCCGGGCGCGGGCCTCGAAGAGCTGCAGCGCGTCCGCGTCGCTCAACATGGTAATCGGCCAACGTGCCTCGCCGGGCACCCCGAGTGGCTCGCGGCTCGTCGCCAGGATTGTGAGCTCGGGGCACTGCTCCAGGAGCTGCCGGCACGCGCTCGCGCACGCAGCGACGATGTGCTCGCAGTTGTCGAGGACCAGGAGTGCGCGTTTTGCCGCGAGCCACGACGCCACGACCCGGAGCGCCGGTCCGCGGCCAGGCAGCTCGAGCGTCGTCACCAGCCAGCCGGCGACATCGATGGCGGCCGCGAGCTCGATCCACCACACGCCGTCGGGCCAGGCGTCGGCCGAGCTCCTGGCGACCTCGACCGCGAGCCGGCTCTTGCCGGCCCCGCCCGTGCCTGTGATCGTCACCATGCGCGATGTGCCCAGCAGGCTCTTGAGCGAGCGGATGTCGCTCTCGCGCCCGACGAAGCTGGTCAGAAACCGCGGCAGGTTGTTGGGAACTGTCACCGCCGCCTGGCGCGAGCCGGCCACCGGGCCCATGCGGGCTATCTTCGTCAATCCGGCGGACGATTCGGCGACACCTCCGGGACGTATCAAGAGAGGGACCGCGCTGGTCCCTCTCTTTTGGCCGTCGCATGGGGGTAGGGGGACGACGGCTTACGAAACTACGGTCCGTGACCCTCGCGCACTGAGCGAGCGTCCCAGCCCGGGCTGGATGTCAGGTACTGGTCAACGTAGTTCTGGTCGACGATGATGTTGTCGCTGGACTGCTGCGAGGTACCCATCTCCTCCTGCAGCCACAGCGGGAGCTCGACCGGGCCGGAGACCGGCAGCACTCGGGTCAGGTCCGAGTCCGGTCCGTTCCCGTCGGCGGCCGCGCCGGCGCCGGCGGAGTCGATCGTGCCGCCCCGGCGGCCGTTGTGCGTCTGGACGAATCCCCGCTCCGCGCCGCGGTCGGTGAGGGCCGGCTGGGCGATGACCGGGTAGTCGTTGTCCTGCCGCAGCGGCAGGGCTGGAGCCTGCACCGTGCTCTTCACGCTCGCGTGTGAGCCACCGAGGTCCTTGGTCGCCAGCGCGCCGATTGCCGCGATGCCCGCGGTGGCGGCGACCGCCATGACGACCATGAGGCCCCTCGAGACCGAGGTCCCCTTAAACGTTTGCCTTGCTTCCATCGTTCTCTCCTGGTCGATTTGATTTCGGCCGCATCCCGTGCGAACCGTTGAGGGGAGCTTAGGAATCGACCCAGGCATGCCAAAAGGCGGAAAACACCTGAAAAACGAGGCGGCAGGTACCTGTTTTCAGGTACCTGCCGTGTGGTGGCGAAGTTCGTTACGAGGCTGCGGCGTGCACCTCGTCCAGGAAGCCCTGCCCCTGCGCGATCAATCCTTTTGCCTGCTGTTCGTTGATCACCGTGCCATTGACCTCGGCGCCAAGCAGCAGCGCGTCGATCTGGCCGGCGATGCTGTCTCGCTGGCCGCCGAAGCTCGTGAGCTCGTTCTCGAGCGCTGTGTAGGTCGAGTCACCGGCGCCATTGCTCGCCAGCGCCGTGGTCGAGATCTGCAGCGTGTCGAGCCCGAACTCTCCGACAGGCGCGTTGAGCTGCTTGTAGACCTTGCCGAGTCCGATGAGCGTCGCGTGGTGCGCGCGCAAGCTCTGGGGAAGCGCGCCCGGGTCGAGGTCCTCGAGGATCACTCGACCTTCGGTGGTGTAGTCCTCCTGGAGGCCGACGAGGGCCATGATGGTCGGCCGCGTGTCGGCGTGGTCGACCCACGTCTGGTTGTCGACACCGAGATTGAGCACGCCCGGCCCGACGAGGCCGAGCCAGCTGGTAACGATGTCGGGCTGGAAGTCGCCGTGCTGCCAGGCAAAGCCGGGGTTCTGCAGGAAGTCCGGCGTGCCGAAGGTCTGCACGAAGTAGTCCGCGTTGGCGAAGTAGATGAACGTCGGCGTGCGGAAGGAATCGCCCGTGATCATGTGCAGGTTCTGCATCTCGACCGGGTCGGCCATCCGCTGCATCAGTTGAGTCCTCTGGCCGGTGATGTAGTTGCTGGGGTCGACGAGCGTCGCGGCGGCCTGCTCGAACTGGCGCGTCACCGTGTCCGTGCGGCCGGCGCGCGGCAGCAGGTAAACGGCTGGGGCGTCGTCGAAGTGCAGGTCGAACGGCGTCGTCACTCCGGCCTTCGCCATCAGCGAGGTCATGTTGGTCGCGATCTCGCCGATGTTGCCCGTGCCGCGCGCGTGGTTGTAGGTGCACGGGATGGTGAGCCCGTCGCAGTTCGCCGGTGAGCCCGCCTTGCCGGCGTAGTGGTCGTTCTCGTCCGAGGTGAAGTTGAAGAGGGTGTTCTGCGGCGTGATTCCGTCGGCGGCGAGCCGCGCGAAGAACGCGCCGAAGGCCTGGTCGTAGCTGTGGAGCTGGGCGACGTAGCCCGCCTCGCCCGGTCCGAAGGTCCCGAAGGGGAAGTTGTGGTTGTCGTGAGCGTCTGAGATGTACGAGTAGGTCACGGGGACCCCGTGCTCCTGCATCGCGGCGGTGTACCCCAGCGACTGGGCGGCGGTGATCCCGCCGAAGCCGGGGAATCCGTTGATCGGGTTGCCGGCCAGGTCGTTCAGCCCGCTCGGGGCGATGACCGGCACGACGTACTTGTGACCGAACAGGCCCGTGAAACCAGCGTAACCGCCTGGCTCCTGCGGCAGCACGTCGGGCTTCGCGTTGCCGGCCGCACACACCGCCGATCCATTCGCGCAGTGGATCGCGATGCCGATGAAGTCCCTGGTTGCCTGGGCGGAGTTGTTGTGGGCTTCCATGTCTTCCGGAGAGCCTGCCCCGAAGACGTTGGCAATGTTGCCGTTGTTCTCGAGCTCGATGTTGGCGGTCGACACTCCGCCGACGTCACAGCCGGCCCGGGTGAAAGGCACCCACGGAGCCGGCGTGTTCATGCCGCCGGCCGTGACGTTGTTGTAGGCGCCGTCGCCGATCTTATCGGTCCAGTACTGGAAGTCGCTCGGGAATCCGCCCTCGGTCCCGTCGGGGTTGTAGAAGGCGTAGCTGTTCGAGACGGCAAGCCCCTGCTGGTCGGGATACAGGCCGGTCAGCGTGGTGACGATGTCGTTAGCGGTGTGCGAGATGAGGGGCGTGAAGTTGTGGGTGACCATGGTGCCGTTGTTCTCGATGAAGTTGAGAAGGTTCGGCATCTGCTCCAGGTCGGACGGAACGTTCGGGTTGTCTCGTGTCAGGTGCACGTTGTCGAAAACCACGTTGACGACGTGCTGGGTGTTGTTGCCCAGCGCGCAGGTCTGTGCCACGCCGCTCGTGGTGTTGGCGTGGGCTGCCGGAACCGCGGCCGCCTGCCAGCCGACAGAAAGCGCCGCGACCGCGGCGAGCCGAATCAGCCGCCTCATACTCAAACCCCCTTGATCGCTTACAGGCCGACTGCTTACTGACGGGCCCCTCGACCCGTTCCGCGCCAATTAACCCAGCCTCACCCCACGGGCGGTTTAAGCGCGACTTAAGAATCGACCTTATTGGGGGACGGTCGACCTGTCAAGTCAGTCGCGGGGCGCCCCTGGAAACCAGCGGACCTTTCTGTTGGGGTCGACGGTGCGCGAATCGACGCCCCAGAACTGGGCGGCGATCGCCAGCAAGAGCATCAGCCCCAAGGCGATGAGCGACTCCACGAGGTCAATTGTTCCCACGCGCAAACTCCGGAGCAACATGAGATTTACTCCTAAAATTTCGCCATCCCGGATAATTGGCAAAGCGTCGACCTGAAGCATCTCCGCGCGCTGCGCGCGGTAGCGGTAACGGGCACGTTCTGGGCCGCCGCCACCGAGCTCAACACCTCGCTGTCGACCATCAGTGATCACCTGGGCGCGCTGGAGGCGCTTGTCGGCCAGCGGCTCGTGGAACGCTCGCGCGGACGGCGAACGGTGGAGCTGACGGACGCTGGTCGCCTGCTGCTGGGCCACGCCGAAGCGATCGATTCGCGTCTTCGTGCCGCCGAGGCGGACTTTCGCGCTTACGCGGCAGGCGTCTCGGGCGGCCTGCGCATCGGCATCTACCAGAGCGTTGCGACCAAGGTCCTGCCGGAGGTGCTGCGGCGCTTTGCGGCGCGATGGCCGGAGGTCGAGGTGCAGGCCACCGAGGAGACCAACGACATCACGCTGGTCGAGGCGGTGGAGCGCGGCGCCCTCGACCTGAGCTTCGCGATCGCGCCCATCCCGGACGGCCCGTTCGCGGTGCGCGAGCTGATGCGCGACGCGCACGTGCTGGTCGTGGCGGCGGCGGCGGCGAGGGCGTGGCGACGACCGCATGTCCGCGACCTCGATGGCGCGCCCATGGTCGCGTTCCAGCTCGGCCGTCACCAGGTCCTGGCCGAGGAATTTCTCGCGGGCCTGGGCGTCAGGCCCCGGGTCGTGTTTCGCTCCAACGACAACGGAACGCTGCAGGCGATGGTGGCCGCGGGCCTGGGCGTGGCACTGGCGCCGCTGCTTGCGGTGGACGAGAACGACCCGAAGGTGCGGGTCTTACCGCTGGCCGAACCCGTGCCGGACCGGGTGCTGCTGGTGGCCTGGCACCGCGACCGCTACCGGCAGCCGGCGGCGGCGGCGTTCGTTGACACGGCGGTGACCGTGGCGGCGGAGGTGCAGCGCGCGCACGACGCGTTCATGGCGCGGGTCTCTCGATCGCAAACACGAGCTCGAGCCCGTCGACCTCGTCCTCCTGCGTCCCGACCTGGTCGAAGCCGAGGTGGCGGATGACGGCAAGCGAGGGTGCGTTGTCGGGAGAGACGGTGGCGAAGACCCGCTCCTCGCCTTGCGTGAACGCCCATTGGGTCAGCGCCCGCGCCGCTTCCCTGGCGAAGCCGCGGCCGCGGAACTGTTCGAAGACCGTGTAGCCGATCTCGGCGCGGCCGACGGCGTCCGGTGGGCCGTGAAAACCGCAGTGTCCGATCACCTCGCCTTCGTTGGTGATCATCAGGCGGGCCATCCAGTCGCGGCGGTCAGGGTCGGCCTCCATGCGCTTGAGCTGGATGGGGAGGAAGCCTCCGAGCTCGTCGGCGGTCGGGAACTCGTCCGGGAATGTGCGTGCAGCGGTCCGCTGCGCGGTCGCGCGGTCGCCGCGGATCAGCAGGCGGATCACGCCCGGGTCGATCGGCTCGAGCACGAGTCGCTCGGTGCGGATGGAGGTAGGCAACGGCCTAGCATTGTTTCAGGAGCGAACGGGGAAGCAGCGTCGGGCCTTCACCTCGCGCTGCCTTGCCATGATCGGCGTCACCTAGAATTCATGATTCCGATCCGGGATAGCTCAACCGGTAGAGCAGGCGGCTGTTAACCGCAAGGTTCGGAGTTCGAATCTCCGTCCCGGAGCCAAATTGAACTGCCCTGGGTTTGATGGAGGCTGCATTCTTTGGGAGGATGTAGCCCATGTCAGCACCGAAGCAGCAGACGCCTAAGCATGGATCGGGACACCAACATCCGGCGGAGCTGAGGGAGCGAGCGGTCCGCATGGTCCAGGAGACCATGAAGGAGACCGGCGAGCGTCACGGCGTGGTGACCCGGATCGCCGTCCAGCTCGGACTCGGCTCGGAGACCCTGCGTCACTGGGTCAAGCAAGCCGAGATCGACAATGGTCAGCGCCCTGGAGTGACGACCAAGGACCAGCAGCGCATAGCTGAGCTGGAGAAGGAGGTTCGTGAGCTCCGCCGAGCCAACGAGATCCTCAAGGCGGCGTCGGCTTTCTTCGCGAGGGAGCTCGACCCTCGACTGCCGAAGTAGTGAGCTTCATCAACGAACACCGGGAAAGGTTCGGGGTCGAGCCGATCTGCGATACCTTGCAGGTCGCCCCGTCTACTTATTACGCCGCAGTCTCGAGGCCACCCTCCGTTCGGCAGGCGCGCGACGGGGAACTCAAGGTCGAGATTTCTCGTGTGCGCCAAGAGAACTTCGACGTGTACGGCACCGAGAAGGTCTGGAAGCAGCTGCGGCGTGAGAGCATCGAGGTCGGGCGTGACCGCGTGGGTCGCCTGATGGCTGAACTCAAACTCGAAGGGGCGGTCCGCGGCAAGACCTGGCGGACCACGATTCCGTCCTCTGTCGCCTCACGGCCAGCCGACCTGGTCGACCGAGACTTCAGTGCCACAGCACCCAACCGGTTATGGGTTGCCGACCTTACCTACGTCAGCACCTGGCCGGGTGTCGTGTACACGGCATTCGTCACTGACGTCTTCAGTCGCTACATCGTGGGTTGGAAGGTCTCGACCACTTTGCGAGCGGAGCTCGCCTTAGACGCATTGGAGATGGCAATCTGGTCACGAAGCACGACCGACCTCAAGGGTCTGGTCCATCACTCCGACCGCGGTGTCCAGTACCTCGCCATTCGCTACACCGAGCGCCTCGCCGACGCTGGCGCCGTCTGCTCGGTCGGGTCTCGCGGTGATTCTTATGACAACGCGCTGGCCGAGTCCGTCATCGGTCTCTACAAGACCGAGCTCATCCGCAAGCAAGGTCCATGGCGTTCATTCGAGCAGCTCGAGCTGGCGACGGCGCGCTGGGTCGAGTGGTACAACCAGCGCCGGCTTCATAGCTCTATTGGGGACGTGCCACCGGCGGAGTTCGAGTCGACCTACTATCGGGAGCGCACGGCATCAGCCGTGGCGTGAAAACCAAACGGGGAAGCCTCCAAGAAACTCAGGGCGATTCAGAATTGGTCGGGGGCCCGGGATTTGAACCCGGGGCCTCACGGTCCCGAACCGCGGTAACGTCGTGTCCTCTCGTGTCCTGTGGTGTCCCGCGTGGTTCCTCTTGTGCTTGGACTGAGTCTTCTCGTGTCCTCCTGTGACCTCCTGTATCCCCTGGGTTCCGCGAATGCGTGACGCGGCTGTGACACGGATGGAGCACGCGAATAAATCACACCA